>Ga0247608_10000329_pt1 | contig 80924 bp, 69 predicted proteins | sample 176DNAGHGlowgp2_FD_193490 | JGI IMG/M metagenome (GOLD analysis project Ga0247608, IMG submission 193490) | Sheep rumen microbial communities from Palmerston North, Manawatu-Wanganui, New Zealand - 1766 DNA GHGlow gp2 | ecosystem: Host-associated > Mammals > Digestive system > Stomach > Rumen ... | reverse complement strand
TTTCAAGGAAGGCCGTGAGCTGGCGGGGCATGGCTCCGTAGCGCCGCGCACCGATAGCCGAGCGAGCAGCGGCCCGCCGTTCAGGCTCCGGAAGTCCGTAATCAGGAGTGACCCTGACCACCATGTCCTCGCTGAAATCACAGATGAATCGCATACACTTCTGCACCAGCGCATAATAGCAGGCATTACGCTCTCCCACAGCAGGAAGGTGCCCATACTCGGCGCGCATCCAAGCGTCCGCAATAGTCGCGTATGGCACGCCGTGATAGGAGACCCCCTCAGCCCCCTCCAAACCTCCCCCCTGGGGGAGGCTTTCTGTGAGGTTGGAGCTTCCCCCCAGGGGGGGAGTGAGGGGGGCTCCTTTCCTATACGTTTCTCCATATTCTTTTTCAAATGCTTCATTGTCATAATTCAAAAGGTTTTCAAGTTCAACATAAAGAATGTCTGCGCGTGTGCAACCGTAGGAGAGCCTTGTGGCATCCTTACAGGCTTCGTCGAGCTTCACGCTCAGCTCTTTGGCAAGCCATTGCTGATTGTCAGCAAGATTGCCGCGTTCGGGGTCGGCCTTGAATACCAGTCTCAGGCCTCTGCCCGATGGAGTGATATGCGCAAAGAGGATACCGAATTGCTTGCAGAAAGCGTCGGCATAGCCTTCACCCTTCGAAGCATCTGACGGCCATTTCTTAGCCCATCCCTCGAAAATCTCCCTCGGGTTTTTCACTCCGTCAATATCCAGCATACAGAGTCCGTTGAGTCTGACAAACTCCGACTTTCTCCATGCGGCCATGCAAGGCTTGCCACAGATCATCTTTTCAGACTTCGTGATTTCCCCTGCAGAGAACACCCATGCGGGCAGTTTCTTCTTCAGTTTTGCCTTCAGTTCATGAAAATATTTCTTTTCCTTTTCTCCCGTTGCCAGTTCCATGCTGTTGGCAGCAGCATGGATCTGACGGATTGTTTCCTCGACAAATGGATTGTCGATTACTTGGAAGAAGTTTTCCCTTGTTGCCGGTAGGCAGTAAGAATTGATTTTCTGTTGGATGTAAAACATTGGTTCAATGGTGCGCCGATTATAGTGTATGCCCAGTCGGCAGGGCTATAGGGATGTTCGTTATCGAGGGCAATTTCCGCGAAGATGCGTACTTTATGCTCCTTCTTGTCGAGATAGACAGCGAGGCCGTCGCGCTTCATGAGCGGCTTCGTCCGTGGTTCGCGGGGCAGCTGCGGCTCCAGTTCTCGGGTCAGCGTCTCGAAGTCCTTCAGCATGTCGCCCACAGGGTCGAGCGCATTCATCGGAGCCATCAGGTGTGCCACATAGTTCGACTCCTTCTCGCCGTTCGTCTGGTAGAACTTCGACGCTCCGGAGCGCTTCACGTTGCGTTGCGAGGGTTCCCCCTTGCCGCACGGGCGAAACTCTATCGAGTCATCCTCGTAGATGGTTGCCGTTCCGCGTCCGTGCCATTTTTCTTTAGGTTGTGCCATGATTTTTTGGGGTGTTAGGTGATGGGTGATGGTGGTTACTCTTTTTCCGTTTCGGAATCGGCTTGTAGTAGGCCGGAGTCCCTTCTTCGCGTTCCCACGATGTGCAGGCCACGCCCGAACAGATTCTTTTGTGGAAGAAGCACAGGGGGCAATGCCCCTGGTTCCGCTTCACCTCCATCCGTTGGCCGTTGAGTTCCACAACATCGCCAATCCGCGCTTCTTGAAATAAATACGTACTCATAATAATGTTTCAAGTTTCAGGTTCCAAGTCTCAAAACCTCCCCTCCCCAAGGGGAGGGGTCGGGGGAGAGGCTTATACGATTCGATCAATATAAATTTGGTTTTCATGTCCTACGGTACCGTCCTGACGATCGAACGTGCGGTGAGAGATATGGCATTGCACGTGGTGCAACGTGTTGGTATCCAGCGGTTGCAAAGCCTGAGCCAGCGACCCCGTGGCCTGTGCATGGAAGGTGTCGATACCGTCCGAAAGCACAAAGTCCATGAAGTGAAACACGGTAGGTTGTCCGTCCTTGCCTGTATATTGGCGCTGCGAGTGAGCACCCTGCGAAATAATTGAAACGAGTTTTTCCATTGTTTTACTTTTTTACCTTTTTACTTTTTTACTTTTAATTGTTTTTGGAATCCGAATTCTGGCCAGAACTTTTTCCAACAGCAAAGTTACAACACAAAAAAACACCGAAGCGAAATAATCACTTCGGTGCGCAGTTTCTTGCGCAGTTTGCGCAGTTTTTCAGCCTAAGATGAATTTTCTGCGCAGTTTTTGAGAGTTTTCTGCGCAGTTTTTGAGAGTTTTTCCTACTCCATGAGAGCCTCCTGAGTCAGTCGGCCTATGCGAAGATAGTCCTTGAAACGCTTACCCGTCACGGGAGCATTCTCACTCTCCCACAGGGCAAGCGGCTTACGGAAACTGTCAGTACACATTCTCGACAGCTCCACCGCCTTCGGAATATTAGGATGCTCCGCAACGGCCTCTTCCACCAGCGTCAGGAATCCCTCGTAGTCGTTTTCCCTGATAACCTTCTTGTCAACGAAAACCCTATAGGCAGCATACCACATTCTGCCGACAGTTATCTCACCGGCAATCTTCCTGATGGCAGCCACCGCCTTTTCGTGAGTAATCACTCTCACCTCACTGCGTTCCTCGCGCGCATCTTTCAGAATCCTCATACATTCGCGGAAGGATGCCCTTGCGGTTTCTCTCTTGATTGAAACCACCTTACCCATAATCCGCGCATTCATCCCCTCTTTCAGCAGGATGGGTTTGTAATCCCTGTTTCTCGGAAGCAGCCATCGCTGGCCGTTGTCATCGCAGAAAAAAGTCTTTATCGTGCAGAGGTCGTTGTCTATACAAGCCAGCACGATATCCCCGTCGTTCACGTCCTCCCTCATTTCCACATACGCCATGTCGCCGGGCATGATACCCGCATCCTTCATCGAGTCGCCCTTCACGGTAATGGCAAAGACGGGGCGGCTCCCCATCAGACTTTTCGGGATCGTCACACTTTCTGCCGCTATGCTTCCGTACATATAATCCGGCTCCCCGCACATCGCCAGCGATTCGTAGTAGGGAACGGACTCTCTGCACAGTTCGGGCTCATAGCCGTCGCAGCGCAACAACGCAAAAGTTTCGTTTAGTTCTTTTTCTAATATACTTAATAACATTCCAAATAGGTGATATTTTACACAAAAAGCGGGGCAGACGATAGAAATAAAATACGGTTATTCTTGCAGTTTCAGCAGGATAGATAAAGTGATTCTGCTCGCAATGTAATTTTATATGTTACCGTACCACAGACTCCAACATCCTGTCGAGTTCCTGCTGTGTGGCCTTTTTTCTCATGACCGTTAGCGACATCATGCCAGACACCATGCTCCCGTTAGGCACAACCGTTGTTTCCACGTATTCCCATCCCTTTTGTGAGAAGTAGTTAAGCATTCCAGCCCTTGTGCTGAATTTGATGACATCTCCTTTTTCATCAACCAGCCGTTTGTCCTTGATCCCGTCATCAAGATAGACTTTTATATCGCTCTCGCCGCGCTCTTTGGGCACCATGGAGACGATGATGTATTTATAGCACGGCTGCCCGGACTCTTGTGCCCGGGCGCTAAAGCACATGCTGCTCAATAATGCAATTATTAATAGTAGTTTTCGCATATCTCTGACTTTCGTTATAGCATATATTAAACGGCTTAATCTATTATCTGTCACACTAGACTTTTGCTTTATATACAGGAAGTCTCATGCCGTCCTCCTTTTTCTTGTCAATAACCTTTTCTTCTGCATAACGATATAAAACGGAACCTATAGACCTATCAGGAGTTTTACTGTTTCCAATAAAGAAACCGTTTTTCGTCATGTAATTAAAGACTTGTTGAGCATCTGCCCACTCATTCATTTGCTTTAACGCTTCTAATGTAGATTCTTTAAGATTCATATTTTCTTCAAATATTAATGGGATTATTTTATTTATTTCTTGAACGTATTCTGCAAGTTTATCGGCATTATCTTTGTTCTTAAAAGACTCATGAGCGCACTTTGACAGTGTCGCTAATTTGTATTGAAGAGGATTTGTCTCATTAAATTCTGGAATACCGATTTTATCAACAACATCAGTACCTTTATTGGTACTTATTGTATATGCTTTAATAATGGTTTCAACAGGTTCTGAGTTTATGACTCCGCATAAATAATAAGCTTCCATCTCAGAATCTAATGCAACAAAAAGTATTTTGGAATCCGTAACTACCAACTTATTACCAAGATACTGATCTTCTATAGAAGACACGACACAACACTTGATTGTTGTTCCTTGCTCAGCCCACAACACATGATAAGGTTGGAATGTGTATGGCCCTACATTATCCAACTTATACCATGGATATTTTTGAGGATTAAAAAATTTTCCACTACGGCATCTGGTTTCATACAATATATCGTGCCAGTTGTCAAAAAGCCAGTTATAAGTTCTCGGCAAGTTTGTCTTAAGATTAGCATCAGTAATCCCATATTTCGTTTCGCTTATTGAACTATCAGAGTGTGGAACAATCATATACAGATAAGAATCAATACCCCAGCTTTTGATATTACGACCACCAACCATTGGATAAACGCAGTCTTTTTCTATAAGCCCAGGCCTTACTCCAATATCTTTGACTTCTTGCAGTCTTGACCTTTCTACAAGATTCTCAATACGGATAAGCCCATTCTTTTCCTCTTTTATATCAACGAGATATACACCTTTTGCACCGCACGGCTCAATGCCTTTCCTCCCTTTGTAATTTGAGCCTCCAAGATAAAGGCGAGAATCACGCATCATCTTTTCGTCCATAGTGAGCCATGGACTACGTGGATCGTCTGCTTGAACAGGAGCCGCCCAAAGATTCTCGCTGATTAACTTTGTTCTTACCTCCTCATAAGGATCATTGCTGTCAATTTTCTCGCCGGGTTTTATTTTATACAAGAAATACTTATCCATTGGATATTGCATTCTTTTTCCCTTCCTGAAAAAATAAACGGCCGTTTTATTAGCTGCAATGCCTCTGAAGGGATTCACTTCTATCATATCATGAAACTCTTCTATGGCAATTGGGAGAGACTGATTGTCGCGAGTAATCTCAAATTTGCGAAATCCCTCACCACCTTTAAGGCCTTTAATAAATGTTTGAGGCAATACATAACATGCTTGCCCTTGCTCTTTAAGATAGTGGTCAATTGTAACATAAGTTACAGCCATGGCAAAATCATCATGGCTTGTCTTTTTATCATAAGCCGACTTTTCAAAAATACCATAGGACAACCAAATGTCAAGTGACAAATCTCGATAACTTTGAGACATGGCCTTCCATGCAATCCATGGAGGATTCCCGAATATATAATCGAATTTCTGCTGACAGAATAAAGGCGCAAATGAATTCTTTAAGATTATAGGCCAGAAACCATCTTTTCCAGAAAGATGCAAACTCTGAATCTGATTGAATAAGATATTAGACAATGAGATTTCTTCTTCAGAAAGTTCAATAGCATCCCAATTCTTTAAAGCCCCTAGAAAATCCTTGTGAGTTTTATAATCTGTTAGAATACAATTTGATAGTCTTCGTAAATACTTGTCATTTTTTGCTCGTGAGCCAAGCTCTGGCACACTAAATTTGCCAACTATTGTTTCAATGTCAAAACTTTTACTGTTTTTTCTTTGCTTAGCATGGACTGTTGGCACCATGACACTATCGCACATATAAACAGGAATAGACACAGGATGTTCGAGCTCTGTAATATCGCCCAATGACAATATGTAATTGCCTTTACCTTGAATTACTGCGATAGGGTTAATATCAAAACCTACAAAATTGTTTGTTATCTTGTTTATTAGTTCTTGACGAGGGAGAATATTTTTATATCTTTCAATATATTTCTTGATTGTATGAGTAAGGAATACACATGAGCCACACGTAGGGTCTAATACGGTTTCGTCCAAACCAACTTTGTATCCACTATTTTCAATAGTAAAATCTACGAGCCATTCTACTGTATAATATTCACCCATTAAGTGGCGTAAATCTTTCGGCATCAAACTTTCATAAGTTTTCTTTAGAACATCACCTACCGACTCAGGCTTTAGAATACTTACGGTAGTTTCAAATTTATCCAACTCTAGCAATATGTCATTGATAAACTTAATATCAAGGTCTTCAAGCATTGTGAACCATTCGAAGAAATGGATTTCAAAGAAATTATCTATGTAATGGTCAAATAAATCTTTTCGTCCGTAGAAGACCTCTCTAACCTCACCAATGTCTTTCAGACTGTCAGTCTTTGCATTAGGTAACTTTAAAGATGCAAAAAGGTTTTGAATAATCAATTTAATGATGATACTGTAATAAGTTTGAATCACAAATAAAACCTTGATTACATCATCGTTAGACTGAACCTCTTCTATCTCATATAAAGATTTGATAGCTGAAACGTGTTTTACGAAATCCGTTTCTTGTTTTTCATATATCTTGCCAAATATTCTATGCCACTCGTCAAAAAGAGTTCTAACTCGACTGTTCATCTCTATGTTTTGCTTCAGCAAAGAATATAAATAAGAAATAGCTTTTTTAGAAATTTCTGAAGAAGAAGAAAAGACGTTGCACAAGTTCTCTGATGTTAGTTGCATGCGGTCTGTAGAGCGCACATACAGAAGTAAACGCTTAACCCCATTATCGAAATCAAGAATATTGCTTGCTTCAAATTCAACAGGGAACTTTTTATTCTTAAATCTTATAGGGATCTTTTTTGTCTTACCATCATCTATTGGAGAACTTTTATCACTTTTCTTAAATCGACAAAAGATAAACTTATCGCCATCAAAACCAACTCCGACCTTAGAAGTCAGCAGATTAATAAAAAGTGAGTCATCGTTATGGCAATTATCTAAAGAAAAGTTTATCAAATAATGATATAGACCATGATCCTTGGCATCACGTCCCCATAAAGATTCATTTACACCTTCCTGATTCTTAAATAATTTGAGTTTTTTGAGTTCTACAATTACATCATTATAGATACTATCAGCACGCCCGCCATGAATTGAAGTCCTCTCATTAGAAGACTTAATTTCAAGTTTATAATGCTCATTTATCTTGTCGATAAAAATGTTAAGTTCCCTTTTTACGTCGTCCTCAGATTTTGCTGCTTTACAACTTGTTTTAAAGTTATTAATTATATACGTTATATTCATATACTGTATAGGCTGTTTATCATTAAGCTAATTAGCTAAATTTGCATGGAATGTAACAAATGAATTCAAAAGGGTAAATAATAAATGATTCCTAAAATTGCCACTATAGCAAAATACCCCATGACCAAATATAATGCCCACCGGAGTGCCCTATATAGTTTATCTTTCTCTGTCATATTGGACTATTTTTAGTGGTTATTATTCCCCGTTGATTTCGATGATTCCGTCCCATCGGCCATCGATGGTGATGCTGAAGCGGAGCCAGTTATGGTTGACGTTGTCAACGATGCGCAGATACTGCGGCTCATCCTTCACTTCGGGCCACGCGGCGGTGAGCGCGTTCACCTTGCGGGCGAACGTGTTGATGCTGTCGGCGGTGGCGGCGCCGAGGTGGGTGGACTCTATATAATAGGACTGGAGGGTGTCAGCATAGGGGGCTGCTGACGAGGATTCTTTTTCACAAGCCTGTAGCAGAAAGGCTGCAAGCAAAATCGACGCTAACCCAATAGGGGGGGGTAAAACGTTGATTTTCAATAAGTTACGTGTTAAGAACTTGGTTTTCATATTGCTGTTATACTTTATCTAAGGCACAAAGTTAGCAATAAGAATCGAGAATTGCAAGCGTTCGAGGGGATTTTTAATGAAGAAGATGCTTTTAAGGAGAAGAATGTTACATTAGTACAAAAGTACAAAGTACATTAAGGGTCTTGGCGATGGGAGCGTAAAATGTCACAATAAAGTTATATATTTATATATATTATAATATATATAAATATATAAAATACGGTCTCTTCAAAAAAGGCTTAATGTAACATGTAACATTGTAACATTGTACTTTTTATCTTCATGGCGGCAAGGTTAACTCCTTGATTATCATGCTTGGAGAACACATAAAATCGTAGTCAGGCTTTGCGCGAGGCTTGTGCAGACTGTGCGCGTGCGGCGTGCTGACTACGCGCGAAGGTCGCGCAAAGCCTGCGCGGGAAATTTTATATTTTTTTTCGGGCTGAATGGGCATTTTTCTTGCTTTTTCGGGGAATATTGCGTATCTTTGCACTTGTAAAAAGGTCCGCGCGCTGCGGCGGCCTGGAAATCAACTAAACAGCAGCAGGATAACTTATAACCTATGTCACATTTGTATAAGCTCGTGAAAAACACGAACGAGAAGATGACCGAGGCTTTCGGAAAGTGGTATGCGCGCCCCGTCTATACGGGTACGCTCGACCTGAACGGCATCGCCGAGCTGATTCAGCGTAACTCTACGGCGAAGAAGTCGGACGCGCTGGCCGTGCTGACGGAGATGGTGGAGGTAATCTCTGATGCGCTGAAGGCTTCGCAGCGCGTGAAGATTGATGGTTTCGGCACGTTCAAGATTGGCATGTCTTCGAAGGGCGCTGACGACGTGAAGAAGTTCAATATCGCGGAGAACCTGAAGGGCGTGCGCGTGCTGTTCCAGCCCGTGGAGGACGTGGATTCGGCCACTAAGAAGCGCACGAAGCGCCTGGTGAAGAACATGTCGTTTGCTCCCGTTGCCGCCCTGGTCAACGCTGGCGAAATCGAGGAGCGCGGAAAAGAAGAAGGGGAGCCCACCCCATAACCCTACAGCCTCTCCCCCTGCCCCTCCCCCTGGGGAGGGGGGAGACCCACCTAATCCTCCCTGTATAGGGAGGACTTTCTAAACGGCAGATTTCAAAAACTAATAATTATTAACCTTTAACAAAAAAACCTCAACAGTAAGTCCCCCTTCTAAGGGGGATTTAGAGGGTCTTCTTCTATTCTACTATTATGAGCAAGAAAGACATCATTAAACTGATTGTACAGGTGATTATTGCTGCACTGACTGCGCTGGGCACTGCGCTGGGCGTGGTGAGCTGCATCTGAAAAAAAAGCCTCTCCCCCTGCCCCTCCCCTTGGGGAGGGGAGTTTTTTTGTAAAGGTTCTTTGGACAGGAAGCTTACAAACGTACAAAATCACACATTACATTAAGCCTTTTCTGAATCCCCAATAATCGTTACGACTAACTCTCTGGGGCCGCCATAATTGCGGTACTCGCAGAAGTAGATTCCCTGCCAGGTGCCCAAGTTCAGGCGTCCGTTGGTGATGGGGATGGTGAGACTCACACCACTCAGCGTAGATTTTGCATGGGCAGGCATGTCGTCGGCACCTTCGAGCGTATGCTCATAGTCGGGCTGATTCTCAGGGACGAGACGGTTGAAGATGGTTTCCATATCCACACGCACATCTGGATCTGCATTCTCATTGATGCTCAGTCCGCAACTGGTATGCTTGGTAAAAATGTTCACGATGCCCGTACATGGCAGCTTTGGCAGCTGACTGAGAATCTCGCTCGTGACCAAATGGAAGCCTCTGCGCTTCGGCTTCAGGGTAATTTCTATTTGTTGTATCATCATATCTGTCTTTTTTCCTCCATGTCACTTCCATAGGCTCAAACCTAATAATATGAGTTGCACAACGATGATGACGGGCACGCCATACTTGAACTTCTTATGCTGCGTCTTATGATGCCAGACTCTCATTCCGAGCCAGGCTCCCAGGCTGCCGCCCAATACGGCCAGCAACAACAACGAGGCTTCACGGATGCGCCATTTAGCCTTCTTTGCCTTCCATTTGTCGATGCCATAGGTAACGAATGTGGCTACGTTGATGGCAAGGAGATATATTGCAATTTGTTCCATATAGAAAGAAAAAGGAGTTACGATAAATCGCAACTCCATCATTTTAAGTGATTCCGGCGGGATTCAAACCCACAACCTTCTGATCCGTAGTCAGATGCTCTATTCAGTTGAGCTACGGAACCGTTGTTCCTTAAAAGCGAGTGCAAAGGTACTGTGTTTTCATGAAACCGCCAAATGTTTTGGGAACTTTTTTCGAAAAAAGTTTGTTTTCGCCTTTATTTGGGGCTTTATGGCTACTCTTCGACCTTCAAATGAGGCAGGCTGATGTGATATTTCACGGCGAGAACGCGCACTACGACTACCGAGAGGAAGCTGACTATGACGGTGATCTCGATGTTGAGATTGCACCAAAGGCAGATCTGATAGACGATGCCGCCGATGATGCAGGCCATGGCATAGATCTCCTTGCGGAAGATAAGAGGGACTTCATTGATGAGCACGTCACGCATCACGCCACCGGCGGCTCCGGTAATGCAGCCCATGACGATGGCCACCCAGAACGGTTGGCCCACGAGGAGCGACTTCTGAATGCCGGCAATGGTGAACAGGGCGAGGCCGAAGGTGTCGAAGATAAACCATGTGTGATTGAAGCCTACGAGACGGCGACGGAAGATGATGGTGGTGAGGAGGGCGAAGGCTGTGCAGATGAGGTAGATGGAATTGGTCATCCAGAACGGTGTGAGGCCGAGCATCACATCGCGGAGCGTGCCTCCACCGATAGCAGTGGCCAGACCTACGACATAGCCTCCGAACCAGTCGAACTGTTTGGAGGCGGCAAGGCGGGTGCCTGAAATGGCGAAAGCAAAGGTGCCGAGGAACTCGATGATGAATTGTATGGTTTCCAAGTGTGTGTGGGTGTTTTTATAAGGGAGTTATTCTTCTTCAAAACGTTTGCCCCAGCATTGTATCATCCGCTGATAGAGTTTTTCTTCGCTGGGGGTGTGGCGCTGTGCATGCCAGAGGCGCTCATGCTGAAGGGCATCGGGCATGAACTGCTGGCTGACGAAATGGCCCGGATAGTCGTGGGCATACTTATAGCCGTCGCTATAGCCGAGGTCGGCCATGAGCTGGGTGGGCGCATTGCGCAGATGGAGGGGCACGGGCTGGTTTCCGGTCTGCTTCACCAGCTGGAGGGCATTGGCGATGCCCATATAGGCAGAGTTGCTCTTGGGCGACGTGGCCAGATAGACGGCACATTCGGCCAGGGGAATGCGGCCCTCGGGCCATCCTATTTTCATCACGGCATCGAAGGCGGCATTGGCCAGCAGCAGGGCGTTAGGATTGGCCAGGCCGATATCCTCGGCGGCACTGATCACCATGCGGCGGGCAATAAACTGGGGGTCTTCCCCACCCTCTATCATGCGCGCCATCCAATAGAGCGCCGCGTCGGGGTCGCTGCCACGGATGCTCTTGATGAAGGCCGATATGATATCATAGTGCATCTCGCCGTCTTTGTCGTAGGCCAGCGGATTCTGCTGCAGACGGCTGACAACAAGTTCGTCGGTGATGACCACCTCGCCGGCATTGGCCGATTCCACGACGAGCTCCAAGATATTGAGCAACTTACGGGCATCGCCTCCGCTATAGCGCAGGATGGCTCCGGTCTCCTTGAGCGTGATCTGGCGTTCCTTCAGGAAGACGTCTTCGGTGATGGCCCGATGGAGCAGTAGGAGAAGGTCTTCTTTCTCTAACGACTTCAACACATAGAGTTGGCATCGGGAAAGCAGCGGCCGGATCACTTCGAAGGAGGGGTTCTCGGTGGTGGCTCCGATGAGGGTAACCACGCCCCGCTCTACGGCTCCGAGGAGCGAATCCTGCTGCGACTTGCTGAAGCGATGGATTTCGTCGATGAAGAGTATGGGCGAGTTCTCATTGAAGAAGCGACCTTTGGAGGCCTTTTCGATGACGTCGCGCACGTCCTTCACACCGCTGGTGACGGCCGAAAGCGTGTAGAATGGAGTCTCGAGGCGGTTGGCGATGATCTGGGCAAGCGTCGTCTTGCCAACTCCGGGAGGTCCCCATAATATAAAAGAGGTGATGCGCCCCGATTCAATCATTTTGCGGAGCACGGCACCTTCACCCACGAGATGACGCTGGCCGATATACTGGTCGAGCGTGCGTGGACGCATACGTTCGGCTAATGGTTGTGACATATCTGAATGCAAAAGTAAAAAATAAAAAATGAAAAATAAAGGAATATTGAAAAAAAAAACTCGTTTTTATTTTGTTTTATGTATTACATGCATTAACTTTGCCACCCAAAGAAGAACGAGATTAATTGCAATCAATGAGAATCACCCTTCTGCAAACAGATATCAAATGGTCGAAGCCGGCAGAGAATATTGCTGAGGCAGAGGCTCTTATGGCCAAGGCTGAAGATGCAGACCTGTATGTGCTGCCTGAGATGTGGAGCACGGGATTCGTGACGGATGCACCAGGCGAAGACCAGCAGGAGGCCTTGCAATGGATGTGGACCACGGCCAAGCGCCGCCATGCGGCCATCGCAGGAAGCCTTGCCGTGATGACGGAAGACGGAAGGAGCCTGAACCGACAGTTCTTCGTGAAACCCGACGGTGACATTTCAACCTACGACAAGCACCACCTATTTAAATATGGTGGGGAGGACCGTTACTACCAGACGGGGCGCAGGCGTACGGTAGTGGAATGGCGGGGCGTGAGATTCCTGCTCGTCACCTGCTATGATTTGCGTTTCCCTGTGTGGATGCGCTATCAGGAAGACTATGATGCGATTATCTGTGTGGCCAACTGGCCGGAATCGCGCCAGAACGTATGGCACACGCTTTTGCGCGCACGGGCTATTGAGAACCAGTGCTACGTGGTAGGCTGCAACCGCGTGGGCGATGATCCGAACACGCACTACATAGGCCATAGCGCCATCATCGACTCGCGCGGACATGCCATTGCAGAGGACGAGACTGAAAGAGCGACGACCGTGACAGCAGAGATTGACGCGGAACGGCTCCGGGAATTCCGTGAAAAATTCCGTGTTCTGGCCGACCGTGACCGCTTTGAATTAAAAGACTAAATAATAACGATTAAGATATGAACGAAACAACTAAGACACTTACTTTGAAGACCCTCAACAAAAGCAACGTATGGGATCTTCAGGAGAACGATGTATTCCGAATGTGGGAGGCAGCCGAAAAAGATGCCGACCTGAAGGATAATGTGCGCCACTACCAGGATGTGATCCGCTCGGCATTCGATATGGAGGAGATCAAGATCGACAAGCCCGAAGTGGTCAAGAAATACGAAGCCCGCGGATTCAAGGTGGGAATGATTCGTGTGGACGAAGCCAACAAGGTGAAGATTGGCATCAAGAAACGCCCCATCATGCGTGTGACCGACCTGACCTACGAGAACATCCGCCACATCTCAGCCGCCAAACTTATCGAGGTGCTTGACCGCAACTTCGGCGGTGGATGGGACTCGCTCTCGCAGAGCATCCAAGACATCATCCAGTCGGGATTCGACATCTCCACCACTACCCTTCCCCAAGACCGTCTTCGCAAGAAGGGCGGCATGTACGAAAAGAAGATAGAAGATGGATTTGAAGTGCTGGAGATTCCCAAGGGAACATGGGTGGAGGCCATCTTTGCCAAGGCGAAGCCAATCGTAGAGAGACCGAAGATGAAGTATGGCATTGACGACGATGACATTGACGACGACATTGACGACGACGACGAGGATGCTCCCGAGATTGAGGACAACTACGGCAAACCCGACGAGGACGACGATGCCTTCGACGAGGATAAGCTCACGGAGGAAAGCTATCGCACCACCTTCGAGGAGAATCCCGAAGACCTCTCGCTCGATGCCGTTGACGCATCAGATGATGATGATTATTAGAATAAGCTTGTGAAACGGGGTATCACCTGACGGTGATGTGATAACAGCCCTGTTTCACTTCATACTTCACATAGCAGCGCCCGTTGCGGCGCATATCGTTCAAGACTTCGCTGAGCACCCATTTGAGCGTGTCGTTCTGTACCTGACGACGCTTGGGGCCATCGGGGTCTTGAACCGTTTTATAGCGATTGTAGCAGATATCGAACGTAGTGCCGTAGAGATGACAGGAATTCTCCGTGGCGTTTTTGTTGTAGTTGCGGAGCTTCTCCACGTCATCCTTCGTGCGGAGCACGCTGGTCACAATCACTTTATGGAGGGGCACCTGCTTCATCTGCAAGCTGTCGAAGAAAGCCCTGCCGATATCGTTGAGCAGGACGGCAGCACGCGGAACGAGGTAAGGAATGGAGCGATTCATCTTGTCCACAAAGAAATAAGGATTGGAACCCACAAAGACCAGTTCGCGCTTGCGGCTTTCTGCTTCCTGGCGGTTTTGGACTGATTCTACACCCCATCGGCGCGCTGAAGCATATTGAACGGACTGACTGTCAGGGAATGCCTCTTTGTAGCTGGGCACACTCAGGATGCGATGTTTTACCAATGAGCCATCGGCATTAAAGAATTTTGAGGGCTTCGAGAGTGGAATAGGCTCGGTGCTGGCGGGCAGGAGGGCTTCCTTTGCGGCCGGTTTATCTTCAGCAATCTCCTTATCGGCTTGCTTCGTTTCTGGGGTTTTCGTTTCAGCTTCTTCAGCTACAGGCTCAACAAGTGTGGAGTCATTCTGAATTTCCCCGGCAGCAACTCGCGGAGCCGCCACCGAAGGGAATATCAAGCGCACCAAAGCCAGCAGTATCACAATGGCTGCAAAGCCCATCAAATATCTGTTTTTCGTTATCTTCATTACTTTTTTGTCATTTTTCAAGCACAAAGGTATTAATTTTTACACGAATCTCAAAACTTTATTGTAATTTTGCAGAAAAATTTAGATTTCACGTGATAGAAAAGCATCTTGTACTTGAAGATATCGACCCCGTAGTGTTCTATGGGGTTGGCAATAGTCACCTGCAAATGCTCAAGGCCCTCTTCCCGAAACTCCGCATCGTGGCACGTGACAACGTGATACGCGTGCTGGGAGACGACGAGCAGATGGCCACGTTCGAAGAGCAGGTAGAACTGATGCGCAAGCATGTCTTGAAGTATAACCGCATTTCAGAAGAAGATATTCTTGACATCATCCACGGCCACAAGACGAAAGACGAGGCCGTGAAAGGTGTGGTGTGCTACAGCATCAGCGGACGTCCCATCAAGCCACGTTCGGAAAATCAGCAGAAGCTTGTGGATGGTTTCGACAAAGACGACATGCTCTTTGCCGTAGGTCCTGCCGGAACAGGTAAAACCTATCTCTCGATAGCACTGGCCGTGAGAGCCCTGAAAGAAAAGCAAGCCAAGAAGATCATCCTTTCGCGCCCTGCCGTGGAAGCTGGTGAGAAACTCGGATTCCTGCCCGGCGACATGAAAGACAAAATTGATCCTTACCTCCAGCCGCTCTACGATGCGCTGGAAGACATGATTCCCGCCGTGAAACTGCAGGACATGATGGAAAAGCGCATCATACAGATTGCTCCGCTGGCCTTTATGAGAGGCCGCACGCTGAGCGATGCCGTGGTGATACTCGATGAAGCGCAGAACACCACACCCGCACAAATCAGGATGTTCCTCACCCGAATGGGATGGAACACGAAGATGATCATCACCGGCGACATGACACAGGTGGACCTGCCCCGCGAACACCAAAGTGGACTTCGTGAGGCCATCCGTATATTAAAAGGTGTTGAGGGCATCTCATTCGTGGAACTCAACAAGAAGGACATCGTTAGGCATAAACTTGTCACGCGGATTGTCAATGCCTATGAAGCATTCGACCGTGAGAACAAAAGTCAGGACGCCAAATAGCGTTACCACAGAAAAGAAAGTAGAACATAATAACAATAGAAGATGAAAGCATTAACTAACACCGACTTCCACTTTGATGGACAGAAGAGCGTGTACCATGGAAAGGTACGCGATGTGTACAACATCAACGACGACCTGCTCGTGATGGTCGCCACGGACAGGATCTCTGCCTTCGACGTGGTTCTGCCAAAGGGTATTCCCTTCAAGGGACAGGTACTCAATCAGATTGCAGCCAAATTCCTGGACACGACGACAGACATCTGTCCTAACTGGAAACTGGCTACGCCAGACCCCATGGTGACTGTAGGCTTGAAGTGTGAAGGTTTCCGCGTGGAGATGATTATCCGCTCCATCTTGACTGGTTCGGCATGGCGTGACTATAAGAAAGGTGTACGCGAAATCTGCGGTGTGAAACTGCCCGACGGCATGCGCGAGAACGAGCGTTTCCCAGAGCCCATCATCACCCCGACGACCAAGGCTGACGAAGGCCACGACATGAACATCTCGAAAGAAGAAATCATCGCTCAGGGTATCGTGTCGAAGGAGGATTACGAAGTGATGGAAGACTACACTCGCCGCATCTTCAAACGTGGTCAGGAAATCGCTGCCCGTCAGGGACTTATCCTGGTGGACACGAAATATGAATTCGGAAAGCGCGACGGCAAGGTGTATCTCATCGACGAGATTCACACCCCCGACAGCAGCCGCTATTTCTATGCCGACGGCTACGAAGAGAAGTTCGCTAAGGGTGAACCCCAGAAGCAGCTCTCAAAGGAGTTTGTACGCCAGTGGCTCATTGAGCACGACTTCATGAACGAGCCCGGACAGGTGATGCCTGAGATTACCGATGAATATGCCGAGAGCGTGAGCGACCGCTACATCGAACTCTATGAGCACATCACCGGAGAGAAGTTCGACAAGGCCGCAGAGGACGGCGACATTGCCGCACGCATCGAAAAGAACGTGAGCGAATATCTGAAGACCAGATAACTGATATAAAAATGTACGAGCAAGAGAAGATAACTCCCTACGGCGAGGATTCAGAAAAAGCCGCACAGGTGGAGCAGATGTTTGACGACATCGCCCCAACTTACGACAAACTGAACCACCGGCTGTCGTGGAATATCGACAAGGGCTGGCGGCGAAAGGCCATCAAGGAGCTTGCTGCCCTCAAGCCCCAGACAATGCTCGACATAGCTACAGGCACCGGCGACTTTGCCATGCTGGCCGCCCAGATGCTAAAGCCCAGGAAACTCATCGGAGCCGACATCTCCGATGGGATGATGGAAATAGGAAGAGCAAAAGTGAAAGAGGCACATCTTGATGACATCATCACCTTTGAAAAACAAGACTGCCTCGACCTCACCTATCCCGATGAGAGTTTTGACGCCGTAACGGCAGCTTTTGGCATCCGCAACTTTCAGGATCTGGACAAAGGGCTTAAAGAAATGTGCCGCGTATTGAAAAAAGGGGGTATGCTCTCCATCGTGGAACTAACCACACCGGTGAGTTTTCCTATGAAACAGCTCTTCTGGATCTACAGCCACACGTTCCTGCCAGTCTATGGTAAACTCATATCGAAGGACAACAGCGCCTACTGCTATCTGACCAAGACCATCGAAGCCTTTCCACAGGGGGAGCAGATGATGCAAATTCTCAAGAAAGCAGGCTTTGCTGAGACCAGATTCGAAAGACTCACCTTTGGCATCTGTACACTCTATATAGCAACCAAATAAAACAAATGGAGGAATAGAAAATGGACAAATACGGATTGATTGGATATCCTCTCGGACACTCGTTCTCCATCGGGTATTTCAATGAGCGGTTCGAAAATGAAAACATCGATGCGGAATACATCAACTTCGAGATTCCCACCATTGACGATTTGCCTGAGGTGCTGGCTTCCAACCCTCAGTTGAAGGGACTCAACGTGACCATTCCCTACAAGGAAAAAGTACTTCCCTTCCTCGACTCGGTGAGTCCGGAAGCCCGTGCCATAGGAGCTGTGAATGTGATTCGCGTGACACACAAAGGCAACAAAGTCACCCTGAAGGGATTCAATAGTGATGTCATCGGCTTCACCAAGAGCATTGAACCGATGCTTGAAAAGCATCACAAAAAGGCACTCATCCTGGGAACGGGAGGCGCTTCGAAGGCCATCAACTACGGATTGAAGTCGCTCGGACTGGAAACAGTCTTCGTAAGCCGGTATGAGCGCCCTGGCACCATCCAGTACGAAAGCATCACGCCGGAAGTGGTCAAGGAGTACAACGTGATTGTCAACTGCACGCCTCTGGGTATGTATCCTCAGTCTGACGTATGTCCGAAACTGCCTTATGAGGCACTCGACAGTCATAACATCCTCTACGATTTGATTTACAATCCTGACCAGACACTCTTTATGAAAAAAGGCCTCGCGCACGGTGCACAGGTGAAAAACGGACTTGAGATGCTGCTTCTGCAAGCATTTGCCTCATGGGAATTCTGGAACGGTAAGGAATAATCATTTAATAAAAAAGACATGAACGGCTCAGGAAAAATAGGATGCCAAGGTATGACACTGGTGATGATGGGAGTATTCTTCATGTGCTCCTATTTCGCCGGCTTTTTGGCGAATTACTTTTCCTCGTGGCAGATTCTATTGGGCGGATTGGTTATCGTAGCACTTATATTCGGTGCGATTGCCTTCTATGCAGAGCATTTCAAACTCCCCGTTGCAGACCAGAGTTACAAAACTCTCACTTATGAGAAAAAGAAGAATTTGCCGCGTTTCAAATTCTACAAGACGTTCTGGGGCTTTCTCTTCTGGATGGTAGTCGGCGTGTGCATCTTGTCGTGTTCAAGCGACATGGCTATGATGGAAACCGTGAGCACACAAGACACGAAAGAATGGAACGCCAGCAACATACCTATCCCCTATTTGAAAGACCGTACCCAATATGTGTCAAATCCCGATACGGTTATCAGCCAGGCAACGGTAAACTCGATGAATGAGATTCTGGGCAGACTTGAGTCGGAATGCAGAATCCAGTCGATAGTAGTCATCGTGAACCATGTAGAATATGCCGATGTATTCCGTGTGGCACAGGATTTAGGCAACAACTATGGTGTAGGTAACAAGGAAACGAACCGTGGTCTGGTCATTGTGGTGGCCTATAAGGACCGCAAATATTTCATAGCTCCCGGTATGGGACTTGAAGCCGACCTTACTGATGCAGAATGCAGTCGGTTGGCCCGTTCATACCTCACTCCGTTTATGAAGGCCGACAACCCCGACGGCGGTATGTACGAGTTGGTGAATGCCACATACAACCTTGTCAAGGGAAAAGAACTTCCACCTGAGCCCGATGCCAACAAGCTGGCCCATGGAGCCAAGAGCAACGAGGACGACTGGGATTTCGGCGCATGGATATTCACGATCTTGATTTTCTGGATTGGTGCTTATGCCGGTCTCAATGAGAAATACCGTTGGATACTGCTTTCTTCACTTGGTGGAACTGGCTATACCGGTTTTGGCCGCGACCGTGCAGGCAGCGGCGGCAGATGGGGTTCCGGATGGGGCGGAGGCTCATTTGGCGGCGGTGGTTCTTTCGGCGGAGGAGGTTCCTTCGGCGGAGGTTCTTTCGGCGGAGGTTCTTTCGGCGGCGGTGGTGCCGGCGGAGGCTGGTGATGAAATCGGAATTAGAATTATATAAACGTTTAAATAATTGCAATTATGAAAAAATCATTAACAATCATTGGCGGCATCATTATTATATGCCTCATTGTGTTCTCATCGTTCAAGAGTTGTTACAACGAGATGGTTGCTGAACAGGAAAAGGCCACCACGGCATGGTCGAATGTACAAAGCGCCTATCAGCGCAGAGCCGACCTGATTCCTAACCTCGTTGAAACCGTGAAGGGCTATGCCAAGCATGAGGAAGGAACGCTCACCGAAGTGATTAATGCACGTTCGAAGGCTACTCAGGTGACCGTAGATCCCGCAAACCTCACTCCCGAGAAACTGCAGGAATTCCAGAAGGCTCAGGGCGACCTGTCATCAGCACTCGGCAAACTGCTTGCCATCCAGGAAGCCTATCCCGATCTGAAAGCCAACGAGAATTTCAAGGACCTGCAGGTGCAGCTTGAGGGAACAGAGAACCGTATCAACGAAGCACGCAACAAGTTCAATACGGCCGTTCAGCAGTACAACACACTCGTGAGATCGTTCCCGAAGAACATCGTTGCAGGTATCTTCGGATTCGACAAGATGACAAAGTTCGAGGCCGAAGCTGGTGCACAAAAGGCTCCCGAAGTTAAATTCTAAATTATGGACAATAGCAACCGTTATATGATGCGCGGCGTGAGTGCAGCCAAAGAGGATGTTCACGCCGCCATCAAAAACATTGATAAAGGCGTATTCCCGCAGGCCTTCTGCAAGATCATACCTGACATCCTCGGGGGCGATCCTGAATATTGCAACATCATGCACGCCGACGGAGCTGGTACGAAGTCGTCGCTGGCCTATATGTACTGGAAAGAGACGGGCGACCTCTCCGTATGGAAAGGCATTGCGCAGGATGCACTCGTGATGAATACCGACGACTTGCTCTGCGTGGGAGCCGTCGATAATATCCTCGTTTCCTCAACCATCGGACGCAACAAGATGCTTATCCCCGGTGAAGTGATTTCGGCCATCATCAACGGCACAGACGAACTGATGAAGCAGATGCGCGAGATGGGTATCGGCATCTATGGCACTGGTGGTGAGACGGCTGATGTGGGCGACCTTGTGCGCACCATCATCGTCGATTCAACAGTCACCTGCCGCATGAAGCGTTCGGATGTGATTGACAATGCCAACATCCGTCCCGGCGATGTCATCGTGGGCCTTTCGTCAACAGGTCAGGCTACCTACGAGAGCCGCTACAACGGCGGCATGGGTTCCAATGGTCTCACCTCAGCCCGCCATGATGTGTTTTCGAAGTATCTTTCTGAGAAATATCCCGAGAGCTACGACCATCAGGTGCCCGACGAGCTGGTGTATAGCGGCATGAAACGCCTGACCGACGAAGTGCCCGTAAGCTATACCGTCGTGGAAAAGGATTCCGAGCCAAGAATTGTCGAGACCAAAGTCACAGCCGGACAACTTGTGCTCTCCCCCACCCGCACCTATGCTCCTGTCATCAAGGTGATGCTCGACGAACTCCGAACGGAAATCCACGGCATGGTGCATTGCACAGGCGGTGCCCAAACCAAGGTGCTCCATTTCGTAGGCGACAACTGCCAGGTGGTCAAGGACAATATGTTCCCCATCCCTCCGCTGTTTAAGCTCATCCAAAAACAGAGTAAAACCGACTGGAAGGAGATGTACAAGGTGTTCAACTGCGGTCACCGAATGGAAATCTATGTCAATCCCGAAGTTGCTGAGAAGGTAATTGAAATCTCCCGCAGATTCAATATCGACGCGCAGGTTATCGGCCATATTGAAGAAGGCCCCAAGAGCCTGACTATCAAGAGTGAATACGGTGAATTCCATTATCAATAATTGGGTGAAAGCAACACTTGTCAGATTTTTGGTCCTTGCCTTTTGCGTTCAGTTCCTTTCTGGATGCATATTGGGAGAAGCCATCGCGGAAAGTGCGGTGGAGAGTGTCGCCTCGCCCTCTGCCCATGCCACTACCCAGGCTGCTCATAACAAATCAAAATCTATGGTCAAGAACGAGCAGAAACAACGGGAGACCATGATGAACGATGGCAAATGTCCTGACTGCCGAGGCATGGGAAAGACTCCCGATGGGAAAACCGTATGCAACACCTGCAAGGGCACAGGAAAATATCAAACAGTACAACAATAATGAATATATGGCTGAAATAAGCAATCCAATATTACAAAAACTCGACGGTCTGGAAGCCCGTTACGAAGAGGTGTCAACCTTGATTACCGACCCCAGCGTGATAGCCGACCAGAACCGCTACGTGAAACTCACCAAGGAATGGAAGGATCTAGGCGACATCATGAATGCGCGAAAGCGCTACATCAATTGTCTGGAGGGAATCCGTGAGGCCAAGGACATACTGGCCAACGAGACCGACCCCGAGATGAAAGATATGGCACGTGAGGAACTGGCCGCCAACGAAGAACTCCAGCCCAAACTGGAAGAGGAAATCAAAATCCTGCTCATCCCGAAAGATCCTGAGGATGCAAAGAACGTGCAGATGGAAATCCGCGCTGGAACAGGAGGCGACGAAGCCTGCCTCTTTGCCGGTGACCTATTTAATATGTATAAGCGTTTCTGTGAGTCGAAGGGTTGGCAGCTCTCTGTCACCGACTTCAATGAAGGTGCCGTGGGCGGCTATAAGGAAATCGACTTTGCCGTTTCGGGTGCCGACGTCTATGGCACGTTGAAATACGAATCGGGTGTGCATCGTGTGCAGCGAGTGCCCGTCACGGAGTCGAACGGCCGTATGCAGACTTCTGCAGCCACGGTAGCCGTCCTGCCAGAAGCCGACAAGTTTGAGGTTCATGTGAACGAAGGCGAAATCAAGTGGGATACGTTCCGCTCAAGCGGTGCCGGTGGTCAGAACGTGAATAAGGTGGAATCGGGTGTGCGTCTGCGTTACATGTGGAAGAACCCCAACACTGGCGAGACCGAGGAAATCCTCATAGAATGTACTGAGACGCGCGACCAGCCCAAGAACAAGGAGCGCGCCCTGAGCCGTCTCTATACGTTCATCTACGACAAGGAGCACCAGAAGTATGTTGACGATATTGCCAACCGCCGCAAGTCGCTGGTTTCCACGGGTGACCGTAGTGCAAAAATTCGCACTTACAACTTCCCTCAAGGCCGCGTCACCGACCATCGCATCGGCTACACCACCCACGACCTGCAGGGCTTCCTCGGCGGAGACATCCAAGACATGATAGACCATCTGACCGTGGCTGAGAATGCTGAGCGCATGAAAGAAGCAGAACTTTAAATTAAAGAGGAATAGGATGAGCATCAAAGAATTCTTCCGCCCTTTTGTGAAAGCCAAGCCTTGGGAAATCGCATTGTGCATTGCCATTGGTTGCATAGCCATCTTCTATGCACAATATGCTCCCAGCATCTGGGCGGCCTTACTGGTATTCTTGCTCTGGTATTGCTTCGTGTTTTTCGTATTCTTGCTCATTAAACACTTATCTAAAAAATGAATAGACAACAACTCGTAGAACAGATTTTCGCTAAGAAATCGTTCCTTTGTGTGGGATTGGACACCGATTTGAAGAAAGTTCCTGCACATATCCTGAAGGAAGAAGACCCTATCTTCGCCTTCAATAAGCAGATTATTGATGCTACGGCACCTTATTGCGTGAGTTACAAACCGAACCTCGCCTTCTATGAGGCATTCGGCGTAAAGGGACTCATCAGTTTCGAGAAGACCGTGAGTTACCTCAAGGAGAACTATCCCCATCACTTTATCATAGCTGATGCAAAGCGTGGCGACATCGGCAACACCTCTGCGATGTATGCCCGCACCTTCTTCGAGGAGTACGATGTGGATTCCCTGACCGTAGCGCCATACATGGGAGAAGACTCCGTTTCGCCATTCCTCACCTACGAGGGAAAGTGGGTCATCCTGCTTGCGCTGACCAGCAACAAGGGCAGTCACGACTTCCAGTTGACGGAAGACAAAGAGGGCCAGCGACTCTTCGAGAAAGTACTTGAAAAATCCCAACAATGGGGCACATCGGAGAATATGATGTATGTGGTAGGTGCCACTCAAGGAAAGATGTTTGAAGACATCCGTCGCGTTGCTCCCAATCACTTTCTGCTCGTTCCGGGTGTTGGTGCTCAGGGTGGCAGTCTTCAGGAGGTATGCAAGTATGGCATGATTAAGGATTGCGGACTGCTCGTAAATTCCTCACGCGGAATCATTTACGCCTCAAATGGTGAAGACTTTGCTCAGGTGGCTGCCGAGAAGGCAAAAGAGCTTCAGGAGCAGATGGCCGTGGAGCTCGCATAGTTAGTTTGAGTTGCACATTTTTGATGCGCTCAATGCCCGCCTTGCTTCCACCCATCAGAAGCCTTGCTTCCAAAGTCTGGAAAGGATGCTTCCAAAGTCTGGAAACAAGGCTTCCACTCATCGGAAGCAAAGTGCCTGAATATCATCAACGCGAAACCCGATTTTCACGACAATGAACGATGCGAAAATAATTAACGATCCCGTATTCGGATTCATCAAGATTCCCCGAGGACTGTTGCTCAACATTGTGCAACACCCGCTGATGCAAAGACTCACCCGCATCAAGCAACTCGGCATGGCCAACGTGGTTTACCCCGCGGCCCAGCATACGCGTTTCCAGCATTCCATCGGTGCTTTCCACCTGATGAGCGAAGCTATTCTCTCGCTCCAGCAAAAGGGACATTTCATCTTCGACTCCGAAGCTGAAGCCGTAGAGGCCGCCATCCTGATGCACGACATCGGCCACGGCCCTTTCTCGCATGTATTGGAAAACACGCTCATCACAGGTATCTCACACGAGGAAATATCCCTCCTGATGATGGAACAAATCAATCAGGAAATGCAGGGAGCACTCAATCTGGCACTCAAGGTCTTTAAAGGCGACTATCCAAAGCTGTTTCTTCACGAGCTCATCTCATCACAACTCGACATGGACCGGCTCGACTATCTGAGGCGCGACTCCTTCTTCACAGGAGTAACCGAAGGCAACATTGGCTCGGCACGCATCATCAAGATGCTTGATATCGTGGACGATAAGCTGGTGGTTAACTCCAAGGGTATCTATTCCATCGAGAACTATCTCACCACTCGCCGACTGATGTATTGGCAGGTTTATCTGCACAAGACAACCGTTGCCTTCGAGAAGATGCTCGTCAATACACTCCAACGTGCCAAGATGCTGGCTCATCAAGGCAAGGAACTCTTCGCCTCCCCTGCCCTTCGCTATTTCCTCTACAACGAGGTGGATGCCCGTTTCTTTGAGCAGCATCACGATGAAGCCCTTCACCACTACAGTTTGCTCGATGACAGCGATATCTGGAGCGCCCTGAAGGTATGGATGACAAGCGATGACAAGATTCTTTCGCTGCTGGCCACTAATCTTATCAACCGCCATATTTTCCGCGTGGAGATTTCAGACGAGCCTATACCAGAAGAACGAATCGAAGAAGTTCTTGCCACAATGACCTCCCATTACGGCATTTCGAGAGAAGATGCGGACTTCCTGATGAGCGTTAACACTATTCAGAAAGACATGTACGACGTAAACGATGACCGCATTGCCATTCTTTATCGCGATGGAACCATCCGCGACATCTCAGAAGCCTCCGAGATTCTGAATGTTGCCTTACTTTCCAAAAAAATTCGTAAATATTACCTCTGTTATCAACGTATTTCATAAAAAAGCATTATCTTTGCATGAATTAATTGATAATCATTACTTAGTAAACCATAAAATATAGATATGGAATTCACAGCAAAACAGATTGCCGACCTGATTCAGGGTCGTGTAGAAGGCGATGAAAACGCCGTGATTAATTCCTTTGCAAAAATTGAAGAAGGTAAGCCAGGAGCCATTTCGTTCCTTTCTAACCCCAAGTATACACATTTCATCTATGACACTCAGTCGAGCGTGGTGCTCGTCAACGAGGACGTAGAACTGGAGAAACCCGTCAAGGCAACACTTATCCGCGTGAAGAACGCCTATGAGTGCGTGGCCAAACTGCTGCAGCTCTACCAGAGCATGATGCCCAAGAAGACAGGTATCTCGTCCCTCGCCTTCATTTCCGAGAAAGCCACCATCGGCAAGGACTGCTACATCGGTCCGTTTGTCTGCATCGGCGACGGCGTGACTATCGGTGACAACTGCACCATCTATCCTAACGTGACCATCTACGACGGATGCAAGATTGGCAACCGCGTGACGATTCATGCCGGTGCCGTGATTGGTGCCGACGGCTTTGGATTCGCTCCCAACGGAGAAGGATACGACAAGATTCCTCAGATTGGAATTGTGGTAATCGAGGACGATGTAGAAATCGGAGCCAACACCTGTGTGGACCGCTCCACGATGGGTGCCACCGTGATTCACAAAGGCGTAAAGCTGGACAATCTGATTCAGATAGCCCACAACTGCGAAGTGGGTGAAAACACCGTAATGTCCGCTCAGGTAGGACTTGCAGGCAGCACTAAGATTGGTGCCTGGTGCATGGCTGGCGGACAGGCTGGCTTTTCCGGTCATATCCATATTGCCGACAAGACGTTTATCGGAGCACAGGCAGGTGTCATCGGAAACACCAAGGGTGGCGAGAAGTTGCTCGGTGCCCCGGCCATAGATGCCAAGGAGTACATGCGTGCCTCGGCCATTTTCCGCCGTCTTCCTGACATTTATCGCGAGATAGGCCAGCTGAAGAAGCAGATTGAAGAACTGAAAAAAGAATGAAAATCGAAACCAAATAAACATGAAACAACAGACACTAAAAGGCAGTTTTACCCTCTTTGGAAAGGGTTTGCACACAGGATTGAGCATTACTGTGACCTTCAATCCCGCCCCAGAAAATACCGGATACAAGATTCAGCGCATTGACCTGGAAGGCGAGCCCGTTATTGACGCCGTGGCTGAAAACGTGGTAGATACCCAGCGCGGAACGGTTGTGGCCAAAGGTGACGTGCGCGTCAGCACTATTGAGCACGGTATGTCTGCCCTCTATGCGATGGGCATTGACAACTGTCTGATTCAGGTGAACGGCCCGGAATTCCCTATCCTCGACGGCTCTGCCATCAAGTATGTGGAGAAGATTCGCGAGGTTGGCATCCAGGAACAGAATGCCCCGAAGGATTTCTACGTAATCCGCAAGAAAATAGAAATCAAGGACGAGAACACCGGTTCCTGCATCACGCTGCTTCCCGATGAAGAATTCTCCATCACGGCCATGTGCTCGTTTGAATCGAAGTTTATAGCCAGCCAGTTTGCTACCCTCGACGGCATGACCAATTATGCCGAAGAGATTGCCGCCGCACGTACATTCGTTTTTGTGCGCGACATTGAGCCGCTACTCAATGCCAATCTTATCAAAGGTGGAAGCCTGGATAATGCCATCGTGATCTATGAACGTCAGATGTCACAGGAGAACCTCGACAAACTGGCCGACGTGCTGGGCGTTCCCCACATGGATGCCACCAATCTGGGCTACATCCAGAACAAGCCGTTGGTTTGGGACAATGAATGCACCCGCCACAAGCTGCTCGACATCATTGGCGACATGGCCCTCATCGGCCGTCCCATCAAGGGAAGGATTGTGGCTACGCGCCCGGGACATACTGTCAACAACAAGTTTGCCCGACTGATGCGCAAGGAGATTCGCAAGCATGAGGTGCAGGCTCCTTTCTATGATCCCAACGAAACACCCATCATGGATGTGAACCGCATCCGCGAACTGCTCCCCCACCGCTATCCCATGCAGTTGGTTGACAAGGTGATCGAACTGGGCCCCACCACCATTGTGGGCGTGAAGAACGTGACCAGCAACGAGCCTTTCTTCCAAGGCCACTTCCCCGAAGAACCCGTCATGCCTGGTGTGTTGATGGTTGAGGCCATGGCTCAATGCGGAGGACTGCTGGTGCTGAACACACTCGAAGAACCCGAGCGCTGGAGTACCTATTTCATGAAGATTGACGACGTGAAGTTCCGTCAGAAGGTAGTTCCAGGCGATACCCTGCTTTTCAAGGTTGAACTTCTGGCACCCGTCCGTCACGGCATTTCATCCATGAAGGGATATATGTTCGTTGGCGACAACGTGGTAGCCGAAGCTACCTTTACGGCACAGATTATCAAGAACAAGTAAAATCCTAAAAACCACGACATGGCAAATCAAATCAGCCCAATGGCCTTTGTTCATCCTGAGGCCGTCTTAGGTGACAACAACATCATCGGTCCGTTCTGCTACATCGACCGCAATGTGGTGATTGGCGACAACAATGTGTTCCAGAATTCGGTGACACTCAACTACGGCACCCGGCTGGGTTCCAACAACGAGATTTTCCCGGGAGCCTCCATCGCCACCAAGCCGCAGGACCTGAAGTTCCGCGGAGAGGATACCACGGCAGAGATTGGCGACAACAACTCGATTCGCGAAAATGTGACCATCAGCCGTGGCACGGCTTCCAAAGGAAAGACCGTCGTAGGCAACAATAACCTGCTGATGGAGAATATGCATATCGGTCACGACTGCGTGATTGGCAACGGCTGCATCATCGGCAACTCCACAAAGTTTGCCGGCGAAGTAATCGTTGACGACAATGCTATCATCTCGGCCACCTGCCTGTTCCATCAGTTCTGCCGCGTGGGAGGCTACATCATGTTCCAAGGCGGAAGCCGCACCAGTCAAGACATTCCTCCCTACGTGATTGCCGGCAAGGAGCCTATCCGCTTCTCGGGCATCAACCTGGTGGGCCTGCGCCGCCGCGGTTTCAGCAACGAGACCATCCAGAGCATCCATGAGGCCTATCGCCTGCTCTATTCTAAGGGCGTGCTGAAGGAAGGCATTGAGGAAATCCGCAAGAACATGGAGATCACTCCCGAAATCCAATACATCATCGACTTCGTGGAGAATTCCAAGCGAGGCATCATCCGCTGAGCATTGACCATTGACTATTGACAATTAGACTTTGAAGACCCTGATAGTGATACTCGGCCCCACGGGCGTAGGGAAGACCGAACTCTGCCTCCGTGTGGCTGAGTATTTTCATATACCTATTATTAATGCCGACTCGCGCCAGATTTTCCGGGAGATTCCCATCGGAACTGCCGCTCCCACGGAGGAACAACAACGGCGGGTGAAGCATTATTTCGTGGGCACTCATAGCATAGACGACTACTACAGCGCTTCCATGTATGAGGAGGATGCGGTCAAACTTATCAACCAACTCTTGCTACAAGACGAGTGTGCGCTGATGACGGGCGGCTCTATGATGTATATTGATGCAGTATGTAATGGCATTGACGACATCCCTACCATTCGCGAAGACATACGCATGGAGATGAAGCGCCGATACGCAGAGGAAGGGCTTGATGCCTTGGTTGAAGAACTCCGCAAACTTGACCCTGAGCACTATGCAATCGTGGACAAGAAGAATTACCGACGCGTGATTCATGCCTTGGAAATCTGCCATCAAACCGGCAAGACCTATACATCCTTCCGTGTGGGTGAAAAGAAAGAAAGACCCTTCCGAATACTCAAAATCGGACTCAATCGCGACCGAGAGGAACTCTACCAGCGCATCAACCAGCGGGTGGATGAAATGATGTGCCAAGGGCTATTGGAAGAGGTAAAAAAGATGTATCAGAAACGACACTTAAACTCCCTTAACACAGTAGGTTACAAGGAGTTGTTCAATTACCTCGACGGAATCTGGACCTTGGAGGAAGCCGTGGAGCGGATGAAGGGCAACACTCGCCGCTATATGCGAAAGCAACTCACCTGGTTCAAGCGTGACCCCGAGATACGCTGGTTTCATCCTGATGAAGCAGACGGAATCATTCACTACATTGAAGAGAATTTAAATAAACCAAAATAAATAATGAATCTTTGCACGGATAGTTTTTTTCAGCTATCTTTGTCCTCTGGTTCAACTCACTATATCTGTAAAAATAGAAAAACGATATGCTCCAAAACTCTAAAATAGCACGCATCTTTGCGCCAATCATTTGGTGCTGGCGTAAGTTGAAAGGCTTTTGCCGCTGGTACGTAGGGCTCTACAAGGGCCGTGCATGGTACACAAAGGCCATTGTTGGTTTGATCTCTTTCATTGTATTCTTCTTCCTGTACCTGGGAGCGGTTGACATCAACTTCCTCTGGCTCTTCGGCAAATCGCCCGGTTTCTTCTCCGGCATCCGTGACCCGCAGACGGCAGAGGCCTCCGAACTCTATTCTGCTGATGGCAAACTCATCGGCAAGTTCTTCTCTGAAAACCGCACGCCAGTGAAGTATGAAGAGGTGAATCCCGCTTTCTGGAAGGCTTTGATTGACACGGAGGACGAACGCTTCTACAAGCACAAGGGCGTTGACCCCATCGGCCTCTTCGGAGCAGCCAAGGACGCTCTTGTCAACAAGGATGCCCGTGGAGCCAGCACCATCACCCAGCAGTTGGCCAAGAACATGTTCCGCGTGCGCACCCAGTATTCCACAGGCTTGCTCGGCAAGATTCCCGGCGTGAAAATGCTCATCATGAAGACCAAGGAGTGGATTATCGCCACCAAGCTTGAAATGGTATTCGACAAGAACGAGATACTCACGATGTATGCAAATACCGTTGACTTCGGAAGCAATGCATACGGCATCAAGACGGCTTGCAAGACCTATTTCGACACCACTCCCAAACGACTCACCACCGAACAGGCAGCCGTACTCGTGGGTATGCTGAAGGCAACCACGTTCTATAACCCTATCTCCCACCCCGAGAATTCCATCAAGCGCCGTAATGTGGTGATGAACAACATGCTCATTCACGGAGACCTCACCCAAGAAGAGTTTGACCGGCTGAAGAAAATACCCATCAAGCTCGACTATAGCGTGGAAAGCAACTACGACGGACAGGCCCAATACTTCCGCGAGGCAGTGGCAGACCATTTGAAAGAATGGTGCAAGGAAAACGGCTACGACCTCTACACGAGCGGTCTGAAGATTTATACCACCATCGACACTCGCATGCAGAAATATGCCGAGGAGGCTGCCTTAAAGCAGATGAAAATCGTGCAGCAGAACTTCAAGGCCCACTGGGGTTCACAAAATCCCTGGCAGGATGAGAACCATGTGGAGATTCAAGGATTCATTGAGGGCATCGCCCGCAAACTCCCCGTCTATAAGCGTCTCCTGCGCAAGTTCCCCAACAGCCCCGACTCCATTGAATACCACCTGAATCAGCCCCACAAAGTGAAACTCTTCGACTATGAGAAGGGCGAAATCGAGGAAGAAATGTCAACCATGGACAGTATACGCTACATGGTGCGATTCATGCATTGCGGATTTGTGGCCATGGAACCCCAGACGGGCCATGTGAAGGCTTGGGTGGGTGATGTGAACTTCAACTCCTGGAAATACGACAAGGTGACGGCCATGCGCCAGCCAGGCTCCACCTTTAAACTCTTCGTCTATACCGAGGCCATGAACCAGGGACTCACTCCCTGCGACAAACGGCGCGATGAATACATCCAGATGGAAGTATATGACAAGAAAAAGCACGAGACCACCATCTGGCGCCCCACCAATGCCAATGGCCGTTTCTCGGGCGATTCCGTTCCTCTGAAGGCTGCTTTTGCACAGAGTATCAATTCCGTAGCCGTCAGGTTAGGTCAGGAAATGGGCATCCGCAACATCGCTGCCACAGCCCATGATATGGGTATCAAGAGTCCGCTTGAGGAAGAGCCTTCATTGGCCCTGGGCGCAAGTGACGTGAACCTGCTCGAACTGGCCGATGCCTACAGTTGTGTAGCCTATCAGGGCAAGCATGTCGATCCCGTACTGGTAACCAGGATCGTCGATAAGGATGGCCGCGAGGTATATAAGGCTCCCAAGACCGAAAAGCAGGTCATTCCCGTGAAGAGTGCCTATCTCATGCAAAAGATGATGATGGGCGGTCTCCGTGAGCCTGGAGCCACCTCCATGAGCCTCAATCATTGGGTGGGCATACGTGCCGCATTGGATACTGACTTCGGCGGCAAGACCGGAACCTCAAACAACCACTCCGATGCATGGTTCATGTGTATCAGTCCGAAGATTGTATGCGGAGCCTGGGTCGGCGGCGAATACCGTTGCATCCATTTCCGCACGGGTGCTCTCGGACAAGGTTCCAAGACAGCCCTCCCCATCTGTGGCTATTTCCTGGAGTCCCTGATGAACGATCCCGACTTCAAGCAGTATCACGGACGTTTTGAGAAGCCTGCCGATAATGACATCACCAACGACATGTACGAGTGCAACAGCTACTATGAGCAACGTCGCGACACCATGGGAACCGACAGCCTCGACGTCATGCCGGATGAGGAAATCCTCTTCGACGAAGACGGCAACCCCATCAACTCCAAGGCAGAACCTTTAGATCCCAATGAGATTCAGACGCCTAACGACGAACACAAGGTGAACAAGTCCACGCAGAATCCCCATGAGGAAGTGGTAACCTTCGATGACATTTAAGACTTGGCAAAAGACATAGAACAAATAGATCTGGATAATGCGGAGTTGCAACAGGCACTCCAGATTATACAATACACCCGTCGCTCGCTCTTCCTCACCGGAAAGGCAGGGACGGGTAAATCTACTTTCCTGCGCTATATCTGCAGCCACACCAAGAAAAAACACGTGGTGCTCGCCCCAACGGGCATAGCAGCCATCAATGCCGGAGGAAGCACCCTCCATTCATTCTTCAAACTGCCATTCCACCCTCTGCTGCCCAACGACACACGCTACAACCGACGCAACATACGAGAAACCTTGAAATACAACGGAGAGAAGCGCAAGATTCTCCGCGAACTGGAACTCATCATCATCGATGAGATTTCGATGGTACGTGCAGACATCATCGACTTCATCGACAAGGTGCTCCGCATCTATTGCCGCAACATGCGCGAACCCTTTGGCGGCAAGCAGCTCCTGCTCGTGGGCGACATCTATCAGCTGGAGCCCGTGGTCCGCGAGGAAGACCGCCAGTTGCTGCGGCCCTTCTACCCCAGTTCATTCTTTTTCGATGCCAAGGTGTTCAGCGAGTTCCAATTGGTCAGCATCGAACTGACAAAGGTATATCGTCAGAGCGATCCCCTCTTCATTAACATCCTTGACCACATCCGCACCAGCCAGGTCTCCGCCCCAGACCTACAGATGCTCAACGCCCGTGTAGATAAAACTCCCCTCCCCTCGGAAGGGACTAGGGAAGGGCTCCAAATCACCCTCAGCACTCGTCGCGACACCGTTGACTACATCAACGAACGTGAGCTGGAATCACTTCCCGGAGAGCCCACCATGTTTGAAGGCACCATCACGGATGATTTCCCCGAAAGTAGCCTCCCCACCCCCAAGGAACTCTACATCAAGCCCGGAGCCCACATCATCTTCATCAAGAACGACATGGACCACCGCTGGGTAAACGGTACGCTTGGCATCGTGGAAGCCATCGACGAGGAAGAAGGCGTCATCTGGATAATCACCGAGGAAGGACATGAATACGAAGTGGAGCGAGCCCGCTGGGCCAACGTGCGCTACACCTTCAACGAGAAAGAGCAGAAGATAGAAGAGGAAGAAATCGGTGCCTATATCCAGTTCCCCATCCGCCTGGCATGGGCCATCACCGTCCATAAGAGCCAAGGCCTTACCTTCAATCGCGTGAAGATTGATTTCACCGGAGGCGTATTTGCAGGCGGCCAGACCTATGTGGCCCTCTCACGCTGCCGTTCCCTGGAAGGCATCACCCTCGGACAGCCCATCCGTCGCGAGGATGTGTTCGTGAAACCCGAAGTCATCAACTTTGCCCGCCACTACAACGACCGCAACATCATCCATGCAGCCCTCACCGAGAGCAAGGCCGACAAGGAATACCATGATGCCGTCAGCGCCTTCAACCGTGGCGACATGGATGCATTCCTCAACAACTTCTTCCTGGCCATCCACAGCCGCTACGACATCGAGAAGCCCCATGTGAAGCGCCTCATCCGCCGCAAGCTGAACATCATCAACCAGCAGCGTGAAGAAATCAAGCGCCTGCATGATGAGAAGAAGCAGCGCGAAGATTTCCTCAAGCGTCTGGCTGTAGAATACACCTTGCTGGGCAAGGAGTGCGAACAGGAAGACATGCGCGAGGCTGCCATCAACAACTACCGCAAAGCCCTCGAGCTCTATCCCGATGCTCCAGAACCCAAAAGAAGGCTGAAAAAATTAAGCCCACCCCCAACCCCTCCCGAAGGGATGGGAGAATGAAACGCAAATAGAAGCCACCCCTCGGGGAGGTTGGAGGAGCCACTTCCCTCCCTTCGGGAGGGACAGAGGGTGGGTTCCATTAATGATGCTCCGCCACGACGGCAAAGAACGTCAGGTCCTCCTTGCCCTTGTTCAGGAGCGTATGCTCCTTATCCATCGGGTTATAGTGCACCTCACCCGGATTCACGATTTCCTCCTGTCCCTCATACACATACGTAGCCTGTCCGCTGAGGATGTACATAATCTCGCAGTTCAGCTCATGGCGGTGTAGTCCGATGGAGCAGCCCGGCTCCAGTTTCCCGTACATGATCTTCACCTTCTCGTCGGCAAACTGCTTCATGATATAGCGCCCCTCACCCCCTTTGAAGTTAGGCACAATTTTCTCCTCGATATTCTTAAAATCTATCTTCATAATGTTTCCTTTTATTAAACAGTCTTACTTTGTCTTGTAATAGAAGTTATCAGTGCCCACAGACGGGAACAGATACATGCAGTTCACCAACTCAGGCTTCTTCTTGATTACCGTTTCCACAATCTCAGCAATCTGCTTGTCGCTGAGTTTGTTCAGGTCGAGCCGCGGGTCGTATTCATCTTCGCCGGCAGCAACCATGCTCTTGTTGAAACTGAGGTTGAACGTGCCCTCTTCCTCCCGGATATAGATGCCTTCCTGCTGTTCAGTGTTCAGATAGGTATCAATCTCGTAAACTACGGGCGTGAGAAGGACACCGTCAACCAATACGCCCACGCTCAGCCTCTCGCCAGAGAGTTCGTCAAGCTCGTCGCAAAGCACCACGCCCTTATACTTTCCATCCCTCAGCACGCGATATCTGTGATAGAACCATTCCTTGTTCTTCTCCAGTTCATCAGCCTTGATGGGGGCCGTCTCCACGATTTTCACCTCGTTTTTGGGAATGTAGGCACTTTCTATCTCGCACCATCTTTTCAGCGTGCCCACCTTGTAGAAATCTTTCTCCTCATCCAAAACGGGGTAAAACGTCCCCTCTCCTACTCTGATATCCGAATCCAGTTCGAACCCCTCTTTCCCGGGCTGGTCAGACCACTGGTAAATCATCTCACAGAAGTCGCTCTCACAGTCTGACTCACTCCAGCTCACCAAGGTCGGGCTTTTAGTGTCGGTCTCCTTGTAGAGTGCCGATTCCTCCACGCTCACCTCCACGAATTTCTTGAATGGTGGCATGCTCACCTTGATCACGCTTTCGTTCGTCTCACTCACCTCAGCAGTTTCGGCGGTCTCCGCCTTTTCCACGTTTTTCTTATTACTACAGTTAGCTGTCAGCGTGGGAATCAGCACGCCTAACAGTACAAAGACAAATTTCCTCATTTTTTTCATAATTGGTTATTGATTTAGTTTCAGCCACAAATATACATCATTTCCCGCAAATCGCCAAATAATCACAGGCGAAAAGACCGCAAAGAAAGAAAAATTGCACCCGAAGACCATTGCTCCAGGTGCATTTCTTTTCGGGGAGTTGGAGGGGGGTACTTCACCACAACTGTTTCCTTTTATGAAGATTGGTATTCTTCAATTGTAATTACCGTGCTATATCCTCCCACCAGCCGTTCATTCTCATGACGGTTTATGCCGGCATACGTCAAGCTGCTGTCTTCATATCGCTTGAATTTATAGACGGCATCGTTCATCAGGGCCTCGTTGAAAACGTTCAGGCTGACCAACAGAGCGAAATCCTGTTTGGTAAGACCCGTGACACGCTCAAACAGTTTCGGTTCTAATTGCAAAATGACATCTTTCAACGAATACTCGCGGAAATCCGTCAGATACATGAAAATGGGTATACGAGTGGCAAACTTCATCAGTTTCTCTTGTATCTGCCGGCGCTTGCTCTTGATTTCTTTCTCAGCATCAGAGAGTTCTTTCTTCTCTTGCTTAGTTAACCCCTCTTCGTTTTCCTTACGTTTCTTCTTGATAGCATCCGTCTTGTTGATGATGGTCTCTATATCTTGATTCAGCGAACGGAACCCTTCTATCTTCATCAGGGCAGCCATTGCAGTTTCGTTGTTCATTAACCGCTGGAGCGTGAAATTATCGACATTTACCAACAACGCACTCTCCCATCTTCGAGCCAAAAGCGTGGCCGATGTGTTGTTCATGGCCATGTCGAGCACATCACTTGCCGACAAGGCTTTCATCACACCATTTTCATAACAAAGCACGGGTAGGAACTTGATAAAATCATCAACACACTTTTCCGGATTACCCTCTTCCACATTCAACTGGCAAGAATAGTCGGCCACCTTTCTTAATGCTCTGTTAGGCGAAAAGTCGAACACATAGCAAACATGCTTCAGTATCTCCACCTTATTCGGATGAAGTCCGTCGCTGTTGGTAATAGTCCAAGGCGACTGAACTCTGAAAGCCGACTGGAAATAGGTTTCAGGCGACGAGGTGTCGCGCAGCATGAAAATACCTGTCCACGGACGTACGGTAACTCCCGTGGTCAGTTTGCCACATGTCAGCGTTATAGTCTTGCAATGCAGCGGGTCGGGATGCGACATGGCTCTCTCTACGGGCGGCAGCGCCTGTTGTCCGACACCCGCCTGAGTGCCTGCACATACGATGACACGATAGTCATGATAGAACGTATTCTGCAGCTCCGTCAACAGATTCCTCATGGCGAAGCACGAAGCCACATTAGGCAGAAACCAAAGTGTATGGTTCATGTTTGAATAGAGGTCACCATTGAGGAAAGGCAACGGCGGTTTCCTGTTTCCTACTTTCAGGTCGTTGACGGAGGTTGGCAGATACTGTCCGCGCAGCATGTCGAGCCACTTCTGCACTTCGTCGTGGTGTTTGAACACAGCATCCTCGCCTCGCCCTTCTGCCTCGAAGAAAGAGTTTAGGTCGAACTCGTCAAATTCGCCTTCCTCTGCCACTCTTGATATTTCAGCAGGCAGCTGATAGGTCAGCAACACCATCTTGGGCAGCGAGGCGTAAGGATTGTCGGGCTTGTCGCCCCACTTTTCCTTTTCCCGTTGTTCGTCCGAATAGGTCCAGTTGTATATTTGTTCCTCGATAAACTCTCCTGAGGCTATGGCGCGAAAAGGAGTTCCCGACAGGTAAAGATAGTGATTCGACGTGATGGGAATCAAATCCTCGTCGAAATAGTCGGGATTCTCTATCTCGCCTCCCAGGTCTTCACTGGCACCAATCAGTTCCTTGGCATTCTCGCGCCAAGCACCATAGTGGTATTCATCCAGCACGATGCAGTCCCAGTTGAATTCACGTGCCCATTCATGTTTTAGTTTCATGCCGCCACTGGCCGTGTTCTTCCCCAGGAAGTCTTGGAACGAGCCGAATACCACCATCGGCTTTGACAAGTCGGCATGTTGGAACTGGTAGTCGATAGTGGCCTCGGGGCTTCTTGCAATAAACTGCCAACCGTCGAAATCCACATGCGTCATCAAATCCTCCTCCCATGCATGAACCACGGCGGGTTTGAATGTCAGCACTAAGACGCGTTTCCACCCCATGCGTAGTGCCAGCTGATAGGTGGTGAAAGTCTTTCCGAAGCGCATCTTGCAGTTCCAAAGGAAGTGAGGCACACGACCACCTTCATTCTTATAACTGTAAAAGTAAGCTGCCGTCTTATCGACCGCCTTCTTTTGTTCCGGGCGCATGCCAAACGCCTTGTCACGATTCCATGCCACGTCTATGCGTTCCCTGACGGCTTCGATGGCGGCCCTGACCTGCTGAGGTGTGCAGCGATACCATTCTCCCTCCACATGCTGGCATCCCATCTTCACCAGTTGGCGATGCACATCATGGTCCATAAACGCCGTACCATCCTGACGCATGGCACTCTCTTCCACCAGTATGCGGTAGGGAGGCTCGCCCGGGCGCACGATGTTATACTGCTGGCGCACCCGTTCCTGTACACCGATGGTGGTATATCCCACCTTCAGCATGCCTTTCAGTTGCGGGTCGTACTTGTCCTCGTAAGCATAGATCATCGGAGCCAACTCCGATTTCCTTGGGAAATAGTTGTTATCGGTTGCCATAGGTTTTCTAATTGTATTTATTCCATCGGCCGAATCATCGACTCGATGAACTGGATTTCCTCATCCGTTAGTCCGTACTTCTTATATAGTTCCTCGTCCGTCCACGGCTTGCTGAAGTCTTGGAGTGGGACGAATTCATATACGCCTTTGGCGGCATTCTGTGTATTCTTTTTTTGAAGAACGAGAAAACGGAAAAATTTTGTTCTAATGTATGATATAACATTCTCGCATTTGTTTCTATTTCCAAAGGGACCAATAACCAAGTAGGTTTCAGTACAACAAGAACCTTTTTCAGCAACAAATGGTTTTCCAAGCATAAGATAAGGAAAATCTCCTCTTTCTCCATATGCTTTGGCTATCATTACTTTATACTCATCTATCCATTCACTATTTTGTGTTATTTGTTGTCTGCTAATATAACCATTGTTTGGATATGCATATGCTTTCACAGAACCCTGAAATTGATCCTTCATTATTTTAACATTAGGGTCAATGCCAAATGGTTTTCTAGCACTTATTATGTCAACTATAGAAGAATTATCTATATTACGTATCTTCCGTATGATGCTTACAGCAGAATTGAATCTTATAAAAGTATCATTACCTTTTTCCAACAAAGGTCGTGTCATCTTACTTTCTTCTCCATGAAGTTTGTTTACGACATTACAATCTCCGTTGTGCTCTGCTTCCCAAAGAAAATAGCAAACGCCCCCTGACAAATCTACACCAGGAAAGCATTCCGTTGAGTCAAAATAGTCTACCAAAGAACTTAATCTATTATCGGTGAGCATACTATCTCTAAATTCGTCTAATCCCTTTCCACCACTAAACCATCTTGATGGGATAATCATTGTAAGGTACCTTGGTCTTAATCTTTTTGCTTGTACTACAAATCTATTGTAAATAGGTATTGCACTTGATCCTGTTCCTCCTCCATCATTTAGTTGATACGGCGGATTGCCGATAATTACATCGAAAGTCATATTATTATATAATGTGTTAGGATTGTCTGTGTGAATAAACTCGTATGCATGGGATTCCAGGTCGTCACCTCGGTCATAGACCTCTTGAGAGGCTCCGCAATAGCGGCACTTGCCCTGTACCCATGTATGGCGGATGTCGCGATAGCGGATATTGCCATCCTCTGTGTCGAACTGCGAAATGCTATATTTGCCGCTGGCATCTTTAGAGCAGTAGAGACTACGGCGGCTCATCATGGAGGTCAGCCGCGTGATGGCGATGCCGTAGAGCTGATGGTGCATGATGTGGTCTATGCGCTCCTGCTGGTCGGGAATCTTGTCGGACAAGCCCACAATCAGTCGTTTGGCAATCTCGCGCAAGAAGACACCGCTCTTTGTGCAAGGGTCGAGGAAACGCGTATCGGGACTTTCGAACAGCTCCTGCGGTAGCATGTCCAACATTTGGTTGGCCAACTGAGGCGGGGTGAACACTTCGTCGTTGCTCAGGTTGGCTAAACACGACAGTACATCGGGATTGTAGTTCAGCTTATTCATAGTCGGGCAGTTTTAGATAGTCAGTCAAAGGATATTCACGCTTGGGCAGATGCACGAAAGTAGGCTCACCAGTATCAGCAAAGAGAATCCCCTCTTCGCCTGGCTTGGGCTTGTCGTACTCCACATTCCTTAAAAGTTCAGCCATTTCGAAGTCGCGACGTTTCACCTTACCGCCAGTACCGATGAACGTCCATTCACAAAAAGTGATTGGGGTTCCGTCCTGTTGCAATAGGGTTAGGGCATCGCCACAAAGAATGTTTTTCTTCAGAAGGAATCTGATGCAACGCTCCAACTCGGGCGAGGCATCGGCGGACTGATGCTGACGGTAAGTATCAAGATATTGATCCATCAGCCGGTTCTGGCAGGTTTCCACATTGTCGGGAAGCAACTCCACGCCATACATACTGCTGACGGCCTGTGCCGAAGCCAGGTCGTACTCATAGCGGTTACGGGAAAACTGTTTCCTTACCGCCTCCATTTTCCTACTTAGGATTTCCACGAGGAAGTTCCCCGTGCCACAGGCAGGCTCCAGAAATCGGGAGTCAATACGCTCCGTCTCTTCCTTCACCAAGTCGAGCATCGCGCAGACCTCCCTTTTGGCGGTATACACCTCGCCATGGTCAGCCACACGCTGTCTCGACACTACCTGCCTCTCTTGATTATCGCTCGTTACGTTCATACTTGGTCGGATTTTTACGTGAAACGATATTCATGTGCAGATACAAAGAAAGTGTACCACGTTCCAATATGCTTCACGCCAGGTATCCGACCAAGGACCTTGAACGAGACATAAGGAACGGGTACACCTATATTGCAAGGTGTATCCCCATTCCACGAGGCTCGTTCAAATCTGGTCGGATTTCGGCATGAACCTCTATAGAATATAGATACAACTATCTATTCACCCACGAAAGCAGCACCGCCTTCCTCACCCGGACATCGTGGCGGTGTTCAAGGGGCAAAGATACAAAATAATGTGGAAGTAAACATTAAAATCAATAAATTCTTTTCTATTTTATCATGCTTTCTTCATTATTGTGCTGTTTATTAGCTATTTTTGCAGTCTAAATCTGATATAATTATGGACAAAACAAAAACTTTATACGCAATCTACAAATATGATTTTCATAAGGCATTTCAGCGCACGGATACAAGCAGAGTCAGAAGGTATTGATGGAGCCAAGAATGTCAAGCTGGCGCAAAGATGTTTCGCCAGCCTGTTTGACCAGAATACTATTGATAATCTTGCCAAGGTGAACAAAAAAGGCGAAGCGACCCGACTGCCCAACGATGTGCTGGCCAAGTTTGATGACATCTACATTTGGCGAGTGAACAACAGCCAGATGAAAGAGTGGTGGCGACGGAGCGGATGATGTTTTGGAGTCGGGCGGATGATACTTTGAAGGGCAATGGATGATGTTTTGGCTATTGTTGGATGATATCTCCATACGCAAAAAAAAGAAAACAAACCCTCTATCCCCTCTATGATTGATGTAAACTATTGTTTTTTAAGCTGTTATTGGTAGACATTAGGCCTTTAAACCCTCTATGAACCCTCTACCGAACCCCCTACTTTAGGGCTTTTTCGCTATTATTCTTCAAAAAAATGGCATTCATCTGAAACAAATACTTCCACCCATTGGAAAGGTTGCTTCCACCCATTGGAAGCAAGGTTTCCAGACTTTGGAAGCAAGGCGTGCAGACTATGGACAATTCACAGCCTACGGATGACTCGGCAGAGATTGTCTACGACTATCGAGCATGTTCAAGAATCACTATGGTATGTCGCCGAGCCAATATCTCAACCAAAGACAACAGTAAACACAAGGCAAAATCATGTTTGTAAGGCTTACAATATAAAATAATGTAACTTTTTTGAAGTTTTTCGTTATAAATTGATTACCTTTGTGGCCAAATTCAAATAAAAAGATAAAAAATGACAGAAAACCATTCCATCGTAGGACTCAAAATCAAGGGGATTCGTGAGTTCAAGAAGATTTCCATCGCGGAAATGTCTGAGCGGACAGGTCTTTCAGAGCAGCAGATCGAATCAATCGAAAACGACCAGTATCTGCCCTCTCTGGGACCGCTCATCAAGATAGCACGTGCTTTAGGCGTTCGCCTGGGCACTTTCATGGACGATAATGACGAGCTGGGCCCCGTCATCTGCCGCGCTACCAAGAGCACAGAGGGCATCAGCTTCTCTAACGGTGCCACGGAGGCACGCCAGAACATGATCTATCACTCGCTGGCCCATCAGAAAGCCGGACGCACCATGGAGCCGTTCATCATCGACGTGCAACCCAGCGAGGAACGCCATTTTAAACTTTCCGCTCACGAGGGTGAGGAGTTCATCTACGTGCTCGAAGGCGAACTTGAGGTTGACTATGGCAAGGACACTTTCCGCCTGAGTGAGGGTGACAGCATCTTCTACGACAGTATCGTAGAACATCACGTGCATGGTGTTTCAGGCAAGGCTGCCCGCATTCTGGCTGTGGTTTACATTCCATTCTAACAAGAGAAAGACATGGGTGAATTATTGGCAATGAAAGATGCCCGCCTCTGGGAGCGCACGTTAGGTGACTGGCTGGAGTATTGGGCTGAGACAACTCCCGATAAGGAATATATCGTTTACTCCGATCGCGACTTGCGGTTCACATGGAGCAAATTCAATGAGCGTGTGGATAGCCTGGCCAAAGGTCTGCTGGCCATTGGCGTGACGAAGGGTTCGAATGTAGGTATCTGGGCAACCAACGTGCCCGACTGGCTGACATTCCTCTATGCCACGGCCAAAATCGGTGCGGTGCTCGTCACGGTGAACACCAACTACAAACAGGCCGAGCTGGAATATCTCTGCAAAGACTCCGACATGCACACGCTCTGCATCACAGACGGCACCTGGGAATGCGACTATGTGGACATGACCTATAACATGCTTCCCGAACTGCGCACCTGCCAGCGTGGACATCTGGAGAGTGAGCGTTTCCCCTATATGAAGAACGTAGTATATATAGGTATGGAGAAACACCGAGGTATGTTCAACACCGCCGAGCTCTTGCTTCTGGGCCGTAATATTGACGATGATAAACTGGTGGAAGCCAAGAAAAGCGTCACCTGCCACGACGTGGTGAACATGCAGTACACCAGTGGCACCACTGGATTCCCCAAAGGCGTGATGCTTACTCACTACAATATCACCAACGATGGTTGGTTTACGGGGCAGAACATGGGATTCACCCAGGACGACAAGCTCTGCGTCTGCGTGCCCCTGTTCCATTGTTTTGGCGTGGTGCTTGCCACGATGAACTGCCTGACTCACGGATGCACGGAAGTGATGGTTGAGAAGTTCGACCCTCTGCTCGTATTGGCCTCCGTCCATAAGGAACGGTGCACGGCACTGTATGGCGTGCCCACCATGTTTATCGCCGAACTCACCCACCCCATGTTCCCGATGTTCGACATGTCATCCCTCCGCACGGGTATCATGGCCGGTAGCCTCTGCCCCGTGGAACTGATGAAGGAAGTGAGCGAGAAGATGTTCATGACCATCACCAGCGTGTATGGACTCACGGAGAGTTCTCCCGGCATGACGCAGACCTGTCTGACCGATACGTTCGAACAACGTTGCACAACCGTTGGCCGCGACTTCCCCTTCGTGGAAGTGAAGGTGCTCGACCCGGAGACCAACGAAGAATGCCCCGTGGGCGTACAGGGAGAAATGTGCTGCAAGGGCTTCAACGTGATGAAGGGTTACTACAAGAACCCGAAAGCCACAGCTGAAGTGATCGACGAAAACGGATTCCTCCATTCGGGCGACCTTGGCGTGAAAGACGAGGATGGCTATTATCGCATCACAGGCCGCATCAAGGATATGATTATCCGTGGCGGTGAGAATGTGTATCCCCGCGAGATTGAGGAGTTCCTCTATCAGATGCCCGGCATCCAAGACGTGCAGGTAGCTGGTGTGCCCTCAAAGAAATATGGCGAGCAGGTAGGCGCATTCATCATCCTGAAGGAAGGCGTGAAGATGGAAGCTGAAGACGTGCAGGACTTCTGCAAGGGAAAGATTGCCCGCTACAAGACCCCGAAATACGTATTCTTCGTAGATGAGTTCCCACTAACGGGAAGCGGCAAGATCCAGAAGTTCAAGCTGAAGGAACTGAGTCTGAAGCTCTGCGCAGAGCAAGGCATAGAAGTCATCTAACTCTAGAATACTAGAATTACTAGAAACACTAGAATTACTAGAAGCACTAGAATTACTAGACCGGCTAGAAAAACCAGAATCCCTAGTTTTTCTAGCCGTTTTACATGCGTGTTCCACAAACACTTTTGCAAACGTTTGCGTGTGAATAACCTCACAACTCCCTTTGAAAAACCGAAAAATACGATAACTTTGCAAACAGAATATGAGAAAACTATCTCAAAAAGAAGCATTTATACAGCAAATCAAAAAACCGATTATAACAAAATGAAAAAACATCTGCTATCATTCTTACTGGCCCTGATGTTCACAGGGGCATCATGGGCCGACGACACACAGACCGTCACCATCGATGGGACTGCTGCCGGCAAGACCGTCAAGCAAATCACTTTCAACGGGGATAAAATCATCCTCCATTTCACTGACAACACCACCTACGAGGGTGAAGATCTCTCGCTGGTGGTCATCACATTCAACAATGCTTCAGGCATCTCAAAGACAAGCCAGACGCTTGACACTGAAGCCACATGGTACGACCTCTCGGGCCGTCGCCTCCCGGGTGCTCCCACCCAAAACGGCACCTACATCAAGAAATCCGCAAGTAAAACGATTAAAGTTAAGAAGTAGTTATGAAGAAGATACTCTCACTCCTTGCCGTCCTATTGATTTCACTCGGTGCATCAGCACAGGCGGAATGGGATTTTGCTGAAATCTCGTCGATAGATCTCTCCGATCTCAATAACGACGCCGACAACTGGTATTACGACAGTGAAAAGGATCGTTACAGTTTTCAGAAGGCATTGACAGAGCAGGAACTCACCGCAAACGGTTCTACATTTGCCTTTACCCAAGGGCTTTTCTTCACGGCTCCAGCCATTGCGGAAGGCAAAACAAAGGCCGATGGCGTGGTACGTCTTGACGTGAAGAATCTCTGCCTGAACCTCAACGGCACCGTAACGGTTACCATCAAAAACCAGAAGAAAGGAAACGTGGTGACCGTCAAGGCCAAGTCGAGCAACAAATCCACGGCCCGCACCATCAACGTCATTTCCAACATCACCAGCAATGGCTTGTTCGGTCAGACCTCTACCGACACGCAGAATTATACCGGCACGGTAACCGAAGATGGCGACATTGCCTTCCAGACATCAGGCGGTCATTATGTATATTCCATTGCCATCGAAGACCCCAGCCAGGTGATTCCCGAAGACAACACCAGCAACGCCGTGGCCTTCAATCTCTTCAAGAACCAGGCTAACCTCCAGCTCAATAATGGCGACACGAAATACTACAACACCGACCAGCTCAATAGCATCGACATCGACGGCACCACCGTCACCGTAAGTGCCTCAGGAGCCAGCGAGCCCGATGTTTACAACAGCACCGTGTCCAAGATGAGCTTCAAGAAAGCCATTGCCGACGATTCTACCGACGGACAGGCCGACAACTCTGATGCCACCAAGGTGCAGATCACCGAAGCCAAGGGATGGCTCGAGTCGGCCTATGTGAAGTTCACCTACTCCGATGCTGATTCATTCGTGGTCAAGGTCATGGGCGGACAATACACCGACTGGCACCAGCTCGACCCGCAACTCATCCGCAAGTATGACAGCTATTACCGCGCCGATGCCGTCGGCCTGACTGCTGCCGAGAACTATGCGTTCCAAGTGATTCCGGCTACAGCCGGAGGTCTTCTCACGGAAAAGGCAAATCAGGTTTCAGGGCTGGTGGTCAAGAACTACAGCCGTAGCGGATTTGCCCACAAGGGATATAGCGGCGTAGGCGCCTACGCCGATGATGGGCAGCTGAAGAGCGGTGCCAAGGTCTTCTATGTGACCGCAGCAAACGCCAAGACCATCAGCACCACCGTCACAGGCGCCGAGTCCAATCCCTGCGTAGGCATCCAGAGCATCATCGACGCCTACGAGAAAGGAAAAGACTCCACCCCCATCGCCTTCCGCATCATCGGAAAACTGAGCAAGAGCGATCTTGACCACATCTCATCAAGTTCCGAAGGACTGCAAGTGAAAGGCAAGAACAACGCTTCGCCGATGAACATCACCATCGAAGGCATCGGCGAAGATGCCACCGTCAGCGGATTCGGATTCCTCATCCGGAGTGCACTGAGCGTGGAATTCCGCAACTTTGCCATCATGGACTATATGGACGACGGACTCTCATTCGACACCAACAACGCCCATTGCTGGGCCCATCATATCGACCTCTTCTACGGACAGGTGGGCGGCGACAGCGACCAGGCAAAAGGCGACGGGTCTATCGACGTGAAGGGTAATTCGCAATACATGACCTTCGACAACGTACACTTCTGGGATGCCGGAAAGAGTTCTCTCTGCGGCATGAAGAGCGAAAGCGGCCCCAACTACATCACCTACCACCACAACTGGTTCGACCATTCCGACTCGCGTCATCCGCGCGTAAGAACAATGACCGTACACGTATGGAACAACTATTTCGACGGCAATTCGAAATACGGTGCAGGAGCCACCACAGGATCGGACGTCTTTGTAGAGAGCAATTTCTTCCGCAGCTGTAAGTATCCCATGCTCACCTCCCTCCAGGGCTCCGACATGATTGGAGGCAAAGGCACATTCTCCGGCGAAACCGGCGGAAGCATCAAGTCGTACGGCAACATATTCACCGGAAAATACATCTATGCGCCTTACTCCGAGAAAAACAAGGTAGAGTTCGATGCCTACGAAGCATCCTCACGCGACGAGAAGGTGCCCGCCACGATAACCGCAAAAAGCGGCGGAGCCACCTACAGTAATTTCGATACCGACAATTCCGTGATGTATTCATATACGCCCGATGCTGCCGAAGACGTGCCTGCCGTGGTTTGCGGATGGTACGGAGCCGGACGCATGAACCACGGTGACCTGCAGTATGCCTTCAACGCCAATGAAGACAGCAACTACGGAGTGATCAACGACCTGAAGTCACTCATCCAGAACTACAAGTCGCCCGTGAAAAAGATATTCGGAATCAACAGCGCCAGCTCTGAAACAGGAGGAGGCGAGCAAGGCGGAGGCGAACAAGGAGGCGGTGAACAAGGAGGTGGTGAACAAGGCGGAGGCACCACGATCTCAGCCGACGTAGAGTGCACCTTCACGGGCAAAGCCCCCTCAAGCACGCTCTTCACCATCTCCGGCAACTACTCCACCAGCAAGGGTTCTGCCAAAGTCAACGGCACCACCTACACCACCTGCCTGAAGATGGAAACCGAGACCAGCATCAAGTTCACGATCGAGAAGCGTATGACCCTCACCCTCGTCTTTGCCTCCACAGAGACAGGTAAGAAAGTGAAGATCGACGGCACCAACTACACTACCGACAGCAATGCCACCGTCAGCGTGCAGCTCGACGCCGGCGACCACACCATTACCAAGGGCGACTCCATCAACCTCTTCTACATTGGCCTGAGCGAATAGGCCATTCGCCCCGTTTCATACCCCTAAATCCCCTGCTCCATCCGCTGAAGCAGGGGACTTTTTATATTTTTTGGAAAAAAGTTCGGAAAATATTTGGTGGTATCAAAAAAAGACCGTACCTTTGCACCCGCATTCGAGAGACATGCACCCGTAGCTCAGTTGGTAGAGCACCTGACTCTTAATCAGGGTGTCCAGGGTTCGAACCCCTGCGGGTGTACTAAAAACAACTGAAGATGGTAGGAAATATTAGCCTACCATCTTTTTTTTATTCTCAGATTTGTTACATATTCAAAGGTCTAGTAATCTAAAAAGAATCGTGTTCCACTACATGACGGTGCTTAGCTTTTCGGGCAAGGCATGGCGGTTCAGGAACAAATAGGTAGTGTTAAGTTTCATATAGTCGCGCGACATATACCAGATACCTTTGTACTGTCCACTCTTGCCCCAGGAGTTTTTCACCATATAGTAAGGTTTGCCTTGTTCGTCAACGGCCTTGCCGTAGATTAGCATCACATGGTCGTAGGTGAAGCGCCAGTCATCCCATTGCTCCTGTCGCATCTGCTGCGTGGGAATGACTCCTTCCGGCAGCATGGCCAACCCTGTGCGCGTAAAGTCGCCTGTTACATCCCCGCCCCAAGCTACCGTAAAACCAGCATCCAGTGCCTTGTCAAGCACATCCATCAGTTGGTCGATGGGGATGTTGTAGCTGGGTTTCAATCGCCATTTATAGGGTGCCTCGATGACAAACCACTGGTTGAAGGGATGATGGGTATAGCTGGTGAGACTGACATAGTCATCAAGGTTGAGTCCCAAACTCTCGGCAAACGATCTTGGAGTGTATGTTTCCTCATTATAGACAAAAGACGAGGGGCATGAACCAACAAATCGTTCGATAACAGAAAGCACCGAGTCTTTCCAGTGAGGCAACGGCTGCTTGGCGTCCTTCCTTACTACACTGCTCACCGTTTGTTCTAAGAGTGGGAAGAATACTTTAAAGTTGGCCAGTGAGTCGCCAGTCAGCGAGCCTGGTGCAGGCATCGCTGTCTCAGGACAGATGCCGTGCTGACGGATCACTTCCACTACATCGTCGCACGAACCGCCCTCGGATATCTGACTATAGCCGTGCATACGGACGTAGTGGGTGGCGCAATCCATATAGTCGCGGTTCACCACGAACATCTCGCACAGGTCGTATGTCTTGCCCGTCTTGCGGAAAATCTCACTCTCAAGATACCCAAGCGTGGCATATGCCCAACAGGTGCCACTGCGATACTGGTTCTTCACGCTAGTGATAGGATTCTCCTTCAACGTCGTGAAGGTCTTCTCCACATTTTGGCTGCTTGCCTGCTTCTGCAAGTTTTCTTGTGCAAATGATGGCATAGTAAGACCACAAAACATGAGGATGGTGGCCGTCATCCATATTTTTGGATGTTTCATTAATGCTTGCTGTTTGTTGAATAATTAGTTAATTTGATAAACTATACTAAATCTCAAGTGCAAAGTTAACTAAAAAGAGAGATAATTAGTGATTTTATAGGTTAAATACAACATTGTTTAAGAAACAGCAAGAATTGAGAACCATAAGCAATGATTTACTCCATGGGTTGCGTGACGGGTTACCCATTGCGCTTGACCACTAAGATACCAATACGTCATCATGATTTATAGTCAGTCACGAATCGCATCAATTAGGGGAGCTGGCAGTTTCCATGAGAGAAACTAACAGTTTCTATGGGAGAAACCAACAGTTTCCATGGGAGAAACTGACAGTTCCGCCCATTGGAACTACTAGAAACTATTATCAGCGAGGGTTCAGCGAGCTCATGACCAATAGCCAAGGACAAAGCGGAGACTCTGGTAGAACTGCATGAAGAGAATGTAGAGAAGAAGCCAAAGGGCGAAACGGCTTTGATAAGGCTTTCGGAACTTTCGGAACTGGCCGGTAGCCATGGCATAGGTGACACTGCCTATGAATAGAATGAAAGCCAGAATGGGTATCAGGGCAGAGGAGAAACTCGACGGAAAAAGACTGCCCGTGACGCTCGAAAGGATGGGATTGGGCAGGACGATGAGCATCAACAGAACAGCGATGATAGCCACAATAATGATAAGAACGAGCCAAAGGGCTGAGCGCTGACGGAGCATCAGGCGTTCGCCCTTCAAGAGTGACGACATGGCATGCTGGAGGCCACCGAGCCGGTAAGCATTAAAGGCGATATAGAAAAGCACAAGCCAAACGAGTAAGGGCTGGGCCATATTCTGCGTGAAACACCCCATGAACCATCTGACGCCTTCAGGCGATAGCAGGGAGCGCAAAGAAGTCTCGGGCATCATGGCCGTTATCAGCCACGATGCCAGCACCAGCAACAACTGGAGCACGCCCAACACTATACACAACCTGATGGCCTTCATCTGCCGGCGAGATTATTCTGCATCGGGCTGCAGATTGTCGATATCAATGATGCGGAGTTCGCAGGCACGCACCACAAGGCGAGTGGCATTGATTCCAATGCCTCCATTACCGTCGGGGAAGAGTTTCTGAACGAGTTCGTTCTGACGCTTCTCCAAGCTCTTTACGCCGAAAGGCATGCCGCGGAGATTGGTGATTTGCTCTTTGGTATAACCCAGGGCAAGATGGCGCAGGAAACGCTCGTCGTACTCGTCAATCTCGTAATCCACCAAAGCCTCTTGGCGCATCATCTGACTGCCCACGCTACGCTTGAAGCGGTCGATGATTTTCTCCAGGATGGGCTGATTGAAAACCATCCGCTTACCCGACATGACGCTCTGCACGTCACCACGTGTGAGGAGTTCGCCGCTCTTCAGGCAGATGCCGTCGCATCCTGCATCGAGCACATCCACCCAGAGCTTTTCGTTGAGAATCTCGCCGGTAAAGATAAGCACCTTAATCTTGGGATAAGCCTCCTTGGTCTGACGGCATATTTCCACGCCGATGGTAGTGGAGCCATTGAGTCCAAGATCAAGCAATACGAGATCGGGTTGCTGCTGTTTGATCAGACGCCAGTAGGCGGTCTCATTCTCAGCCGTACCGATAATCTCGGCCTCTGGGATTTCGTTACGGAAGATACCTTCTGTGCCTTTCAGTTCGAGGGGTACGTCTTCCACGATGATGACTTTGAAATTGTCCATATATTTAGTGAGTTTATAAATTTGTGAGTTCAAAGCTTATGTGCCATGGTGATGGTGAGGAGTGTTCCCCCACCCTCTGCAGGCTGAGCCACGATACCACATCCGTGAAGGTCGGTGGCTTCGGAGTTCTCACGTACAATCTGACGGCAGATGAGATAGGGTATGTTCTGGCGCGAGGGCTTGAAGAAGTCGCGGCATTCCACGTTTTTCATCTTGACCTTATAGATAACGTATGAGTTGTTGATTTCTTTCGTCACGTCCAATGTTTTTTCGCCCGACTCCCGACGCAGGATTTCGAAGAGATAGTCCTGGGCATCCTGCCCGGTGACAGGTTTCTCCACCTGATTAACCACCTGCTGGGACAAAAGGGCGTAGAGTTCCTTGTAATAAGCTGCCAATTCGGCTATAGGCTCAATATCAACGGATTGGTGCTCCTCGGGGAGCAACTGGCCGATGCGCGAGGGATAATACATCGTCTCGTGCTTGAGTGTGGAAAGGCAGTTGTCTATCACGTTGTTGCTGATGTAGAATTGTTGGTTCTCATATTCCAGCCTGTGCAATTCGTCCTCCATGAGTTCCACTTCACGCCGCTTTCTCTCTACCGTGTCGCGACTACGCATCACGGCTCGCTGTTCCTCAATGTGCTGACGCCGCATCTGAGGCCGGTAATAGAGCAGATAATAGCTTATGAGAATAGCCGAAAGGAGCAACAGCAACAAGAAAATAGCTACATTCTTATTTTGGCTGGAGCGCTGCATACGCATCACGTAGTCGCCAAGGGTGTGGTCAGCGGTGACTTCCTTATAGAGCTGGGTATATTCCCGGTTGTTACGGTGATAGACGTCCCATCGGTGAAGTGCAAGTGCTGCTACTGCGGTCTCGTTGGAAATGCCGAGGGTGATGCTGGTGTCGGGACGCTCAGCCATCTTCAAGTAATGGCGCACGCTATCTGCATAACGGAGCGTTTGCTCATAGGTGCCGTTGAGATTGCTGAAATAGGCACTGTCAGCGTAGCGTAAGGCTTCCATGTTGGGATCAACGATATCAGCTGGGGAATTTAAGGTAGCCGAACAGGTAATTAAAAGCAGTATCAACTTACGAATGCCGATAGGCAAACGAAAGAAGAACCGACTGCCCTCCCCCACGCGGCTTTCGGCCTGAAGGGTACATACGGCAAAGTGCTTGCTGATTTTCTTGTAACGCTCGATAATGCCCCGACAATTGAGCAGGCCAAAGCCATGACCGCCACGAATCTGGTGGGTGAAGAGTGAAGCAAGTTGCTCTTCGGTCATGCCCTTTCCTGTATCCTTTACGAACAGTTCCACGTAGTCCTGTTCCTGCTGTGCGCCAATCTCCACGCTCCCACCTTTCTCCGTGAACTTGCGGGCATTGTCGGCTATAGTGTTAAGCATGAAGAGCGTAAGAATCTTGTCGGCTTTCACCACGGCATCAGTATCATGAACCGTCAGTTCGATGCCCTTCAACTGGAAACTCATCCGAGAGCGCTTCACGATATCGAAAAGTTCCTGAAGGGGGAAACTCTCTATCTTCAGCTGGAGTTCTCCCTGACGCAGCTGAATCCACTCGGTGAGTGTTTGGTTGTATTCGTTGATGGTATCGGTAATCTCGCGAATATAAGCCAATCGCTCCGCCCTGACTTCTTCTGTCTCACCGCCTTGCTGAAGTTTGCGGATTTCGTGAATCATCCGGTCTATAAGTGGCGTGATGGTGTTCACAAGGAATATCTTGGCGCGGTTCTCAAGATTGCGCTGTTTGTTTTTCTCCAGCAATACGGAAGCCAACTCACGCTTCGCTTCTATCTCGTCTTCCTGATCCGATAATCCACTGATTATCTTTGCATTATCCCTCCCTAACTGATCCAGATGTTTCTGACGGCTGCTATGTTCATTCTTACGACGCATGTAATTGAAAAGGAAAAGAGAGCATACGGTCAGCAGAATCATGGCTACCACGGCGGCTATCATCCAGTTCAACTGTCTTGAAGATCGGTCAAACTGAGCTGCACGTGCTTCCAGCTGGCGATCTTGTCGCGTCTGTTCTTGAAGGTCAAGATACTGGTTTCGGTTGTAGTCACTATTGGGTTTATCGTCAAGAGCCGAGTAAGTGAGTGAGAGGCGTTCCCGGATACTGGCCACCAAGTCGGGAGCCTGACAGATAGCCTTGTTGCGGTTGAGGGCATTCTCCAGGCAATCCAATGCAGAAATGTAATCGCCAATATTCCAGTAACAGGAAGCCAACGTGCGGTAACTGCCCGCTATCTGATAAACGTCACCATAGCGCTCAAAGATATCAAGCGAGCGCTCGGCAAGCATACCGGCAATCAAGGAATCAGGGCGCTCCTCGGGATTAATGAGGGCCATCGACGGTCTGTTGCTGCCAATGAGCAGGTCGCGGCTTTCCTTGATGAACAAATGCTCGCTCATCCCTTGGAGGGCGTTAGCCTCCCAGAACACGTCGCCACTCTGGAGACTCCGCTGATAGCAACGCATCAGGCAATCCCACTCCTGCTGCATGATTTCATCAGATGAGCCCTCGGTGAGTATGCCACCGGCACCTATCTGATAAAGATAATTCAGGTATTGGGCTGTATCCTCCTCCACCACGTCCTCATCAATCTGGCGTAGAGCAGCTATGCTTTGGGATTCAAGTCCCACATAATAATAATAGGTGGATGCCACGATATGCAATTCGCTCTCGGCATATATCATGCGGTCTTTCAGACGTTCAGGCAGTGCATTTCGCTCTTCGTCAATACGCCGCAGTATGCGCTGGGCACTTTCGTAATAGTCGTAGAACTCCTTATTACGCGATTCACGCTGACACAGACGCATCTCCTGGATATCGGCCACGAGCAGTTCCACCTGATTATCAGTCACTAGACGAACGCTGTCAAGGAGTTTGTAGGCATCTTGATAGTCCATCTTCATAATGCTTACAAACGCAAGGTTGTTGAATGCCTCTGCCTGTCCGGCATGATAATCGCCAGCTAATGCCAATGCCCTACGGGCATAGACGGCCGTGGAGTCGAGATTCTTGTAATGGTAAAAGTAAGATAAGGAATTCAACTTGTCAACCTCCTCCTTGTTTTCGGTTCCACAAGCTGAAAAAAGCAAGAGGCCCAATAGACACAAAAGTACTATTGAGCCCCTTGAAACGGGATATTTATGAACGTGCTTCAGCAACGTAACCCAGCGCCTCCTTGCACTTGTCAGTCACATACTGCCAGTCGCCGGCTGCCACTTTGTCCTTGGGGAACAACTTGCTGCCCATACCCACGCAATAGACACCAGCCTTGAACCAGGCCTTCAGGTTCTCTGCCTCGGGAGCAACACCACCGGTAACCATAATCTTAGACCAAGGCATAGGAGCCTTCAGGCCTTTCACCATATTAGGACCTACCACATCGCCAGGGAATACCTTCGTCAGGTCGCAACCCAACTCCTGAGCCTTACCAATCTCACTGACGGTCATACAGCCAGGGCAATAGGGAACGAGACGACGGTTGCACACAGGGGCAATGTCGGGATTGAAGAGAGGACCCACCACGAAGTTAGCACCCAGCTGGATGTAGAGTGCTGCCGTAGGAGCATCCACCACAGAACCAATACCGAGAGCCAGTTCAGGGCATTCCTTATCGGCCCACTTCACCAGTTCGCCGAACACTTCCTGTGCGAAATCACCGCGGTTGGTGAACTCAAAAGCGCGAACGCCACCTTCATAGCAAGCCTTCACCACGTTCTTACAGGTTTCCAGATCTTTATTGTAGAAGACGGGCACCATACCGGTGTCACCAATCTTCTTCATTACTGCTATCTTATCGAATTTAGCCATAATCTTAATTTCTATTATCTAGCAATCTAGTATTTCTAGTATTTCTAGGATTTCTAGGGTTTCTATTTATCGCTGAACACGACCGTTGGCATTACCACCAGCCAAAGACTCTACCTCGTCAACACCTACGAGATTGAAGTCGCCATTGATGGTGTGCTTCAAAGCACTGGCAGCTACAGCAAACTCGAGAGCCTCGCCCTGAGTCTTCTTCGTGAGCAGACCGTGAATCAGACCACCTGAGAATGAGTCACCACCGCCTACGCGGTCGATAATAGGATTGATCTCATAGCGCTTGCTCTGATAGAACTCCTCACCATTGTAGATGAGGGCCTTCCAGCCATTGAACGTAGCCGAGAAGCTCTCACGGAGCGTAGATACCACATACTTGAAACCGAACTCCTGCTTCATCTGCTTGAAGATGTTCTCATAACCGCTGGCATCGGTCTTACCGCCTTCTACATCTGCATCAGGCTTGAAACCGAGACAGAGTTCTGCATCTTCCTCGTTGCCAATACAGACATCCACATACTTCATCAGCGGACGCATGATACTGATGGCCTTTTCGGAAGTCCACAACTTCTTGCGGAAGTTCAAGTCAACACTCACAGTTACGCCGTGGCGCTTGGCAGCCTCGCAAGCCAATCTGGTCAGTTCTGCAGCCTTATCGCTGATAGCGGGTGTGATACCACTCCAATGGAACCACTGAGCACCCTCCATGATAGCATCGAAGTCGAAGTCTGAAGGATCAGCCTCAGCAATGCTGGAGTGAGCGCGGTCGTAAATCACCTTTGAGGGACGCATGGAAGCACCTGTCTCTGCATAATAGAGACCAACGCGGTCGCCACCACGGGCAATGAACTGTGTGTTCACACCATAGCGACGAAGTGCGTTGACGGCAATCTGACCAATCTCATGCTTAGGCAGTTTGCTTACGAAATAAGCCTCATGTCCATAGTTGGCTACTGAAACAGCGACATTAGCCTCACCACCACCGGGGATGATGCGGAAAGAATCGCTCTGAATGAAACGGTCGTTGCCGTTGGGAGAAAGGCGGAGCATAATCTCGCCCAAAGTCACAATCTTTGCCATTGTTTCTTGTTTTGAATGTTTTTAAGATTAATTTATATGCAATGTTGTTTTCGCCACAAAATTACGATTAATTAGGCAAATATACAAATAAAAACAGAAATATTTGTGTTTTTAACAAAAAAATCCGCTGTGCTTTCGCACAATCCAATTATTTTTGCTAAATTTGCAACGAAATTGCATTTGTGTGCGCAAACATCACTGTGCAAACAATCATTTTTAATCTACTATGGCAGAAAAAATCAGAATAAAAGACATTGCAGAGCTATCTGGCGTTTCAGTAGGAACGGTGGACAGAATCCTTCACAACCGCCCCAACGTGTCGAAAGCAGCACGTGAAAAGGTGGAAAAAGTGTTGAAAGAAATCAACTACCAGCCCAATATGTATGCCGCTGCCCTGGCCTACAACAAGTCGTACGACTTCACACTCCTGATGCCCAAGCATGCCAGCGAGGCTTACTGGGAAGAAATAGAGGAAGGTGCCAAGAAATGCGTGGAAGTAAGACGCGATTTCCACATACAGGCCAAAGTGAAATATTACAAACGTTTTGATACACAATCATTTGTCAAGGCATCTACAGACATACTGGAAGAGAATCCCAACGGTGTCATCATCGTACCCAGCGACCTTGAAGTCACACAAGCATTCACCGATCAACTCCACCAGCGCGACATACCTTTTATATTATTAGACTCTTATATGCCCGACCTCAAACCGCTCAGTTTCTTCGGACAAGACTCTTTCCAAAGCGGTTATTTCGCGGCTAAAATGCTGATGCTGGTTGCCTCAAAGGAGAAGGAAATCATGCTAATGAAACAGATGAAGAACGGCAAGGTAGCATCCAAGCAGCAGGACAACCGCGAGGTGGGTTTCCGCCACTATATGCACGACCATTTCCCAGCCGTCAAGATTCTGGAGCTTGACTTGCCGCTTGAAGAGGAGCGTTCCGAATACGACAACCTGTTGGAAGACTTCTTCTCCCAGCATCCAGGTGTACACCACTGTATCACGATGTGCTCGAAGGCCCACATCGTAGGCGAATTCCTCCTGAAGACTAATCGTCGGAACGTGCAGATCATGGGTTACGACATGGTGGGCAAGAATGCCGTATGCCTGCGTCAGGGAAGCATCTCGTTCCTCATCGCACAACATGCTTTCATGCAGGGTTACAACTGTGTGGATACGCTTTTTAAAGCCATTGTGCTCAAGCAGAAGGTAGAGCCCGTCAACTACATGCCCATTGAATTGCTTTCGAAGGAGAACGTAGACTTCTACCGGCGCACCCAACTATAGTCCCATCTGAAAAGAAACAAATTATAAACATTATACAAAAACAAAAAACAAAATCTACAATGGAACAATCATCTTTTATTAAAATCAATCCAGCCGACTCCGTCGTGGTTTGCCTGCGTCCTTTCCAAAAGGGCGAAACCATTGAGATCGATGGAAAGTCAATCACGCTTCTGCAAGATACACCTGCTGGACACAAGGTGCTTATCAATGATGCAGCACAAGGAGAGAATATCATCAAATACGGTTATCCCATCGGTCACGCCAAGGAGGATCTCAAGTCGGGCCAGTGGGTCAACGAGAATAACCTGAAGACAAATCTCTCGGGTACTCTTACCTACGAATATCATCCCGTAAATGAGAAACTCAGCATACCCGCCGACAGCCGCACATTCAACGGTTATCGTCGCAAGAACGGTGAAGTGGGTATCCGCAACGAAGTGTGGATTGTGCCTACCGTTGGATGCGTCAATGGCATTGCTGAGCGATTGGCTTCACAACTGGAAAAAGAGACACAACTTGAAGGTATCGATGCCGTACATGCCTGGCACCATAATTATGGTTGCTCACAACTTTCCGGAGACCACGAAAACACTCGTAAGGTGCTACGTGACATTGTTTTACATCCAAATGCTGGAGCAGTACTCGTACTTTCGCTCGGATGCGAGAACAACCAGCCAGATGATTTCATGGCTATGCTCGGCGATTACGATCATGACCGCATCAAACTGCTCGTCACCCAGAAAGTAGAAGGTGATGAGGTGGAGGCTGGTATGGAGATTCTCCGCGGCCTTTATAACATTGCCAAACAAGATAAGCGCGAGGCTTGTCCGCTTAATGAACTCCGTGTTGGATTGAAGTGCGGTGGATCTGACGGATTCTCTGGCATTACTGCAAATCCGCTCGTTGGTGAATTCTCCGATTTCCTTGTAGCTCAGGGCGGCACTTCCATCCTAACGGAAGTACCAGAAATGTTCGGAGCAGAGACCATCCTCATGAACCGTTGCGAGACCCCTGCCCTCTTCGAGCAGACTGTAAAACTGATCAACGATTTCAAGGAGTATTTCCTTTCCCACGGTGAACCAGTGGGCGAAAATCCCAGCCCAGGCAACAAGGCCGGTGGTATCTCAACACTCGAAGACAAGGCTTTGGGCTGTACACAGAAATGTGGACGTGCTCCGGTAAGCGGAGTGCTCGGCTATGGTGACCGTCTGCAGGTGAAAGGCTTGAATCTGCTCTCAGCACCCGGCAACGACCTTGTAGCCTCAACAGCTCTTGCAGCTTCCGGTTGTCAGATTGTACTTTTCACTACTGGCCGCGGCACACCTTTCGGCACTTTCATCCCAACCATGAAGATAAGCACGAACAGCAATCTTTTCCATAACAAGCCCAATTGGATTGACTTCAACGCTGGACAATTGGTAGAGGGTCGTCCGATGAAGGAAGTGCTCAACGACTTTATTGACAAGATTATCAGCGTGGCTAACGGTGAGCCTTCACAGAACGAGAAAAACGGATACCGAGAGATATCCATTTTCAAGAATGGTGTGACACTCTAAAAAACACCGGAAGACAAAGTATCATCCAACGGTATTCAAAGTATCATCCGTTGACCTTCAAAGTATCATCCGCTGCCCTTCAATGTATCATCCGTTGAAAGGCAGCGGATGATATATAAAAAATGCGAAATTCTTGCTTTTATGCTCACTTCTTCGTAACTTTGCAGGCAATAATGAGTAATAAGAAAGGTTTTATCGCATTGTCACCGCTCATGGTGTTCATCGTCCTCTATCTAGTGACGAGTATTATAGCACGTGACTTCTACAAGGTGCCCATCACCGTAGCCTTCATGATCAGCAGCATCTTTGCCGTTGCCATCTCGGGCAATCAGCCCCTGCAGAAGCGTATCGAGACCTTCAGCCGTGGAGCAGGAACCGGTAACCTGATGCTGATGCTATGGATTTTCGTCATGGCAGGGGCGTTTGCCAACTCTGCCAAACTGATGGGTAGCATTGATGCCACCGTGAATCTCACGCTGACTCTGCTTCCTGCAGAACTGTTGCTGGCAGGACTCTTTCTGGCCGCCTGCTTTATTTCTTTAAGTATCGGCACAAGCGTAGGAACTATTGTTGCCCTGGTGCCCATTGCAGCAGGAATTGCCCAGAGTACTGGCACGCCGAATGCAATGATGACAGCCGTTGTAGTGGGAGGAGCTTTCTTCGGTGACAATCTTTCGTTTATCAGCGACACCACCATTGCCGCTACACAGACACAAGGATGCCGCCTGAGCGATAAGTTCCGTGTGAACTTCTATATTGTGGCCCCCGCTGCCCTGATCATCTTGGGCATCTATTCCCTGATGGGCACCTCCATGCAGTCGCCATCCAACATCCCGCAGATAGAACTGCTTAAAGTGGTTCCCTATCTGGTGGTACTCATCACGGCCATATTCGGCATGAACGTGATGGCCGTACTTACTTTGGGACTGATACTGACGGGAATCATCGGAATGCTTAATGGTTCATACGATGTGTATGGATGGTTCAAAGCAATGGGAGATGGCATTCTGGGCATGGGCGAACTGATTATCATTACCATGATGGCAGGTGGACTTCTTGAGATCGTCCGAAAGAACGGTGGCATCGACTTCATCATCCAAAAGCTGACGGCTCATGTGAGCAGCAAGAGAGGTGCAGAATTCTCGATAGCCGCCTTAGTCACGCTGACCAATATCTGCACGGCTAACAACACGGTGGCCATCATTACAGTAGGTGGTATTGCCAAGCAGATTGGCGACCGTTTCGGCGTGGACAACCGCAAATGTGCATCCCTGCTTGACACGTTCTCCTGCTTCACACAGGGCATCATTCCCTATGGTGCACAATTGCTGATGGCTGCAGGGCTCGCCCACCTGAACCCTATTGACATCATACCCTTCCTCTACTACCCGATGGCTTTGGGCGTATCTGCCATGCTGGCCATCATGCTCAGGCTGCCCAAACACTACAGTTAGCAAGAAAAACAGAACTATCCAGATATGAATGTATTGACTCGCAACTACTTCCGTATGCTCCGCAATGGAGCTTTCGGAGAGAATGAACCGATGGAACCCATGTCGAAATACAAATGGGAAGCACTCTACCGAAGGGCAGAGCGCGAAGAAGTGCTGATGTATATCAAAGAAGATGCGCCTCATAGCTCCATCAATTTCGAAGACCACACGCAGGGAAGGAAGTTCCGCAGCATCGCCAAGACCGAATATCATGCCATCGACACTTCACTCGACACGCTTGACATGCTCAACATCATGCTCTACAATATTGACCAGACCATTTCCGGGCATACGTCCCTCCACGGCATCATCGAGATGGGAAGATTCCTTAGGAAGAAGGGTGACAAGGTGGATTTCGTGAAATTGGAATCATGGTTCCATAAGCTTGGCGTCAACCGAATGGCAGAGTTGCACGGCTCAGTGTTAATATCGCTCTTTGGCTTCCAGATCGACGAATTGCCTTTTATGACGTCCGAAAGAGCTTTGGCAGAGAAACTCGGTGATCAGGACAAGCGCCTCACGCTAACATATCTGGCTCACTATCCACTATCCACCACACATAGCATGTTGCGCCGCCTGCACAATGCCATCACACAAATAGAAGAATAAAAAGTGTTATATAATTTGGCTATCTGCGCAGAATTGCGTAACTTTGCACGTATGAACAATAAGATAAAGTTTTTACTACTCTATATTCTTGCGGCTTTCCCGCTTCTGGCTTCAGCCCAATATACGGATGAATTATGCGAAGACTCCTGCGACCACATTCACGGTATTGACATCAGTCATTATCAAGGCAGTGTGTTCTGGGAGGCCATCGGCAATAATTCTAAAATGGCTTATGTCTATATGAAAGCCACGGAAGGCGGTGACCGCATTGACCACATGTACGAAGAGAACATCCATTTGGCTCACCGCTATGGTCTGAAGGTAGGAAGCTATCATTTCTTCCGTCCGAAGACTCCCCTACGTACACAATTGAGGAACTTCATGATGCAATGCCGACCAGGCGATCAAGACCTTATTCCGATGATTGATGTGGAATCTACCGGCAAGCTCACCACGGAGGAATTCTGTGACTCGCTGATCACTTTCCTAAAGATGGTGACCGAGGCATATCATCAGAAACCACTCGTTTATACAGGCAACAATTTCTACAATAAGTATCTTCAGCACAAGATAGACGAATATCCGCTGATGATAGCCAAATATGCAGATTCGGAACCCGAACTACATGACGGCCGCGACTACATCATCTGGCAATACACGGGTAAAGGCCGTATCAACGGCATCAACGGCCATGTGGACAAAAGTCGCTTCATGGGACGCCATAGTATGAGGGAAATACGATTCAAACATTGGTGACGCCCTACCCAAACCAAGAAACTTAGAAACTCACAAACTATAAAAGATGTCAATCATAAAATGTCCTGAATGCGGACACCAAGTCAGCGACAAAGCACCAACCTGCCCCAACTGCGGGGTGGAGATAGAAGGCAAAGTGACCAGATGCCCTGAATGCGGAGAAATCTTTTTCAAGGACGATGTTGTATGTCCTAACTGCCACCGCCCTCTCAATCAGCAGACAGCCAGACCAATAGAGGCAACCGTTGCCCCGAAGGCTGCTCCTTTGGCAGCACCACAACAAGAACAGGCAAAGACCTCACACAAAAACAACACAGCACTCAACCCACCGGCTGCCCCCAAGAAAAAGAGTGGCGGATGGGTAGCCTTGCTTGTTTCGTTCATCATAGCGCTGCTCGTCTGCGGCATCTGTTTCTATATGTACAGGAATGCACAGGACCGGAAGGAACTTCAGGAATATGAGTTTGCGGTGAAGAGCGAAGACCCGCTCATCCTACAGAGCTATCTCGACACCTACAAGGATGCACCGCAAGAACACATCGATGCCATTGCTGCCCATCTTCAGCAAATCAAGCAAAATGACATGGACTGGCAGAATGCATACGTGAGTAACTCCAAGTCAATGCTGCTTGACTATCTGAGCAAACATCCCGATTCACCCCACAAGGCTATGGCTGCACAAAAGATAGATTCTCTCGACTGGGCACAGGCTTCAAGTCTCAACACCATCGAAGCCTATCAGGCTTATCTTGCCGAACACCAGGATGGAGATCACTATAATGAAGCAGAGGAAAATATGAAAGCGCTGAAAGTGAAGGAAGTCTCAGCAGAGGAGCGTTCCATGATATCCTCACTTTTCCGCCGTTTCTTTGTAAGCATCAATGAACGCGATGAGTCGTCGCTTGTAAGCACCGTGGCCGATGAACTGACATTACTCGATAAGGAGCAAGCCACAAAGGGCGATGTAGTACAGATGATGGAAAAGATGTACAAGGAAGGTTTATCCAATCTGATTTGGCGAATCAACAAAGACTACAACATCAGCAAGCGCGAGGTTGGCGACAACCGCTATGAGTATACGGTTTCATTTACGGCCAATAAAGAAGAACAACATACGGATGCAGCCAACAACAGCAACAGCCAGTACCGCGTGAACGCCAAGGTGAATCCCAACGGCCGTATTTCGGAACTCAAGCTGATAAAGATTGTAGAATAGAGGCGTACTTAAGCAGAACGCCTCATTTCTTCCAAGAGTTGACGCTGACGGTCATTGAGTTTTGCGGGAAGTTCTACCTGGTAAGTCAAGATCAAGTCTGAGCCTCCCTGCCCTTTTCCTTTCACGCGCACTTTCGTGCCTGGTTGTGTTCCGGGCTTCACTTTCAGACGCAGTTTCGAAGATCCCGTCTGAACGATAATCTCACCGCCCAACAAAGCCGTATAGAGGTCTATACGCACTGAGGCTTGAGTCTCACGAGGACCTTGCTGACGGTCTCCAAAGATGTCAGCCCCGTTGAAGCTGAAGCTACCCCGGCCCTTGCCGCCACCAAACAGTTCTTCGAAGAAACTGCTGAAACTACCACCTCCGTTGAACTGGCTGAAATCGAATCCGCCCTGGCCACCTTGGCCAAAAGCCTCAGCGTCTTTCCACCGTTCGCCATACTGGTCGTACTTTGCACGTTTCTCAGGATCACCAATCACCTCATAAGCCTCGGTAAGTGCCTGAAACTTGGCCTTCGCTTTCGGATCATCCGGATGCAAGTCCGGATGAAACTGCTTGGCTCGTTTCAGGTATGCCTTCTTCACATCCTTCTGTGGGATGTCTTTCGAAACACCTAAGATTTTGTAATAATCTACGAATGCCATAATGAATGTCTCCTATTATTATAATAACCCATATACAAAAATTGTGCCGAAAGCAACTGAAATTCAGATAAAATGGCTAACTTTGCCACATAAATAATAAATAATCAAAGAATGAAAAGATTTATTACAGTGTGCCTAGCTGCACTCTGTCTGTGCAACACCGCTATGGCAAAAGAAAAGAAAGTAAAACTTAGATTCATAGAAACGACAGACGTTCACGGATGTTTCTTCCCGTATGACTTTATAGAGCGAAAGCCCACCCGCGGATCGCTGGCAAGGGTCATTACCTATGTGGACTCCTTGCGGCAGGATTATGGCGACCGTCTGCTCTTGTTCGATAATGGTGACATCCTTCAGGGGCAACCCACCTGTTATTACTGCAACTACGTGAATCCTACAAAGGAGAATCTTGCCGCAAGTGTGGTCAACTATATGAAATACGATGTGCAAACCATCGGCAACCACGACGTAGAAACCGGGCATGAAGTCTATGACAAATGGATTCGCGAAGTGAAATGCCCCATGCTCGGTGCCAACGTCATTGACACAAAGACCGGGGAACCCTATCTCAAACCCTATCAGATGTTCGAACGCGAGGGCGTAAGGATTGCCGTTATAGGAATGCTCACCCCCGGTATTCCAAACTGGCTCCACGAGCACCTATGGAGCGGACTACGCTTTGAGGAAATGACCAGTTGCGCCCGCAAATGGATTAGTTACATCAAGGAGAAGGAAAAGCCCCATCTCATCATTGGTCTCTTTCATTCCGGTTACGATGGAGGTATCGTCACCGAAGACTACCGCGAAGATGCCGCGCTTCAGGTGGCTACGGAGGTGCCTGGTTTTGACATCGTGTTTTTCGGGCACGACCACGTACGCCATTGCAAAACCATCGAGAACAGTGAGGGGCGAACAGTTCTCTTACTCGACCCTTCAAGCAATGCCAATTTTGTGGGGGATGCAGAAGTGGAACTGACACTAAAAGACGACAAGGTTGTCAGCCGTTCCATTAACGGACAGATCAGCGATATCCGCGGCAAAGCTATCGACAAAGCTTTTATGAAACACTTCCAGAAGGCCATAAAGGAGGTGAAGCGTTACGTGGACCGTAAAATCGGCAAGTTTAAGAACTCTATCTATACCCGCGACTCCTACTTCGGCAGCAGCGCATTCTGCGACTTCATCCATTCGCTCCAGCTGAAACTGACCGGTGCCGACATTTCGTTCAACGCACCGCTTACATTCGATGCTTGCATCAAGGCCGGAGACGTCAGAATCAGCGATATGTTCAACCTTTACAAATATGAGAACCAACTCTATACAATGCTACTCACCGGAAAGGAGATTCTCGGACATCTCGAAATGAGTTATGACCTGTGGGTGAATACCATGAAAACGCCCTCAGATCATATTATGCTGTTAGACGATCAAGCACAAGACGACCAGCAGCGCCGAATGTTCAAGAATCTGGCCTTCAACTTCGACTCAGCCGCCGGTATCGACTATGAGGTTGACGTCACTAAGCCAAACGGACAGAAAGTGCATATCCTGCGTATGAGTAACGGTGAACCATTTGACCTCAACAAGACCTACAAGGTAGCCATGAACAGTTACCGAGGCAATGGCGGCGGACTCTTACTAACTGAGGGAGCCGGTATTCCACGCGACAAACTCAAGGATCGGGTCATCTGGGAAAGCGAACGTGACCAGCGTTATTATCTCACACAAATGATTGAGCAAATGGGAGAATGCGATCCGCAAGCTTTCAACAACTGGCGTTTCGTGCCCGAAGAATGGGCAAAGCCAGCCATTGAGCGCGATCGCCGTCTGCTTTTCAAATAGCGAATAAGTACACCTTATTATATATATAGCATGAAATATTACTGGTTTGTGTTCTGTAAGACGGAACTGCTCATAGAGAAGACAAAAGAAGGACAATATACTATTCCCTACGGCGAAAAGCCCCCTGTAGGACTCAAGGAATGGACAACGGTACATACCGTGGACATACCAGAACCGCTTCGCTCCGACGATGGGGCTACCGAAGTAAGGACATTCCGTATAGATGCGCCCTATCAGGGAGAAGGTGCAAACGGCAAAGCGCAAGAGAGAATCATGGAGATGTGCGGCTTGCGTGCTTCCTACCACCTATTGCCGCGTCAGCTCTACCTCATTGCCGGCAAATGTCAGGAGATTCTCTATTGGGATGCGAACACGAAGTTTTGCGGTGTGTGCGGCGCACCGATGAAGCTCCACACCAATATCTCCAAACGATGTACCGAATGCGGTAAGGAAGTATGGCCTCAATTGGCTACTGCCGTCATCGTGCTCATCCAGCGCAAAGCTTCTGATGGCAATCCGCAGCACAACGAAGTGCTGCTGGTTCATGCCAACAACTTCCGAAGCAACTACTACGGTCTGGTGGCTGGATTCGTGGAGACGGGTGAGACTTTGGAGGAAGCCATTGAGCGGGAAGTGGCAGAAGAAGTTGGTCTGAAGATCAAGAACCTGCGCTATTTCGGTTCCCAGCCCTGGCCCTACCCTTGCGGACTGATGGTGGGATTCTATGCCGACTATGCCGGAGGCGACATCCATCTGCAGCGTAGCGAGTTAGGAAGCGGAGGCTGGTTCACACGCGACAAATTGCCACAAATACCCGACAAGATGTCCATCGCACGAAAGCTTATTGACAATTGGCTTGACAATCTGTAAGGAATTTGTGTGCGTTAACGGTATATTTATACACTTAAGCTTTACATAATAACTTTTTTGCACTAAATTGAAACTTTTTCTTGCAAAATGTTTGGCGTTTCAAAGAAAATGTGTAATTTTGCAACCGCAAACAGCAAAATAAGTGATTTTAGTCACAACGACAAATAGAATAAGTTTTCAATAACATCATTTTAAAAAAGTATTATTATGAATGCAGCACAAGTAGTAGAGCAGCTGAAGCAGCGCTTTCCAAACGAGCCTGAATATATCCAGGCCGTAAGTCAGGTTCTCCCCACTATCGAGGAAGAGTACAACAAGCATCCTGAGTTTGAGAAGTCAAACCTCATTGAGCGTCTGTGCATCCCCGATCGTCTGGTTGAGTTCCGCGTTACTTGGACTGATGACAAGGGTAACATCCAAACCAATATGGGTTATCGTATTCAGCACAACAACGCCATTGGCCCGTACAAAGGCGGAATCCGTTTCCACAAGTCGGTGAACCTCGGTATCCTGAAGTTCCTCGCTTTCGAGCAGACTTTCAAGAACTCTCTGACCACGCTTCCCATGGGTGGTGCAAAAGGTGGTTCCGACTTCTCTCCCCGCGGTAAGAGCGATGCTGAAGTGATGCGCTTCTGCCAGGCATTCATGAACGAGCTGTATCGTCACATCGGTCCCGATGAGGACGTACCCGCAGGCGACATCGGAGTTGGTGGCCGCGAGGTTGGCTATATGTTCGGTCAGTATAAGAAGCTGACTCACCAGTTCCAGGGTGTGCTCACCGGTAAGGGCATCCAGTTCGGCGGTTCACTCATCCGTCCTGAGGCTACTGGTTACGGTACGGTTTATTTCCTTGTTTCAATGCTTCAGACTCGCGGTATCGAACTGAAGGGTAAGAAAGTCCTGATTTCTGGTGCTGGTAACGTGGCTCAGTATGCTGCCGAGAAGTGCATCCAGCTGGGTGCCATCCCCATGACCATGTCAGACTCTGACGGTTACATCTACGATCCCGAGGGTATCGACCGCGCCAAGCTCGACTACATCATGCAGCTGAAGAACGTGGAGCGCGGACGTATCAAGGAATATGTTGAGGAATATCCAAACGCAAAATATGTGGCTGGCGAACGCCCCTGGCACGAGAAGGCCGACATCGCACTTCCTTGCGCTACTCAGAACGAAATCAACGCCGAGCAGGCTCAGGCTCTGGTTGACAATGGCGTGATTGCCGTAGCCGAGGGTGCCAACATGCCTACCCTGCCCGAAGCTATCAAGATTTTCCAGGATGCCAAGATTCTCTACTCTCCTGGTAAGGCCAGCAACGCCGGTGGTGTATCGGTATCTGGTCTTGAGATGAGTCAGAACTCTGAGCGTCTGAGCTGGACAGCTGAGGAAGTTGACAACTATCTGAAGCGCATCATGAACGACATTCACGAGAACTGCGTGAAGTACGGAACTGAGGCCGACGGTTACATCAACTACGTGAAGGGTGCTAACGTGGCAGGCTTCATCAAGGTTGCCAAGGCTATGATGGCTCAGGGTATCGTCTAAGCATCTGGCAGCAACTGATAAAAAACGAGGGTATGTCATCATGGGCATACCCTCGTTTTATTTGTGCTTGCCATCCAGACTATAATCGGGCCGGGTACAAACTAATTTACTTTGTACTTCATCCGATGATACTTTGAAAGGCTTCCGATGATACTTTGAAGAACAAACTAATTTACTTTGTTCCCGCTGCAATCAGCGGACAGTTTCCGAACCATGATTAAGCGGCTTTCTGCTTGGCCAGTTTAGCCTGCCATTTCTGAATTTCTTTCTTTGCCTTGGCCAATTGTGCCAGATAGGCATAGTCAGCATTGAGGCATGCAAAAGTGGCAGCCGAAAGCGAGCGTGCGCTCCAAACGTCGCTCATATACTCAAGTCCGGCAACGACGCGGCTCTTTCCGTAGTCAAGTCCGCGGGCGATGAGTTCGTCTTTCTTATCAGGAAACAGTTCAGACAACAGTAGGCCAAAGCCGAATCCCACAGAAGAATGGCACGAGGGGCCAATAGTGGTAGGACAAAGCGTAGCATCAAGCTCCGGGAAACCGGAAGCCTCACCGGCTTTCACGTATGGACGCTTGCGGGCCTTCTGAGCCGTTGAAGAACAAACCTCCACGAAATCAGCATGCGCCTTCTGCAAGAGTGCATAAGTGGCGGGAAGTTCCTTTTCGGAGACTTGGAATCCCAGCACTTCCTCCATACGGCTCATCACGCCATTGAAAGTGATGGCCGTATCGGCAAGAGCCACTTTCATTCGCTCAGGTGTGCGGTCTTTCTTACCCATCTGATAGCGCATCCAGTCATCATAGAACTCTACGTCATTTGTATCAGCAGGTAGGGCCAGATAACGGGCTCCGCAAGGACGTGTCTCAGCCGTGAGCCAAGGGCCGGGCTGCAATTTGCCGATGCGTACCTTCTGGGCCTTTATTCCTTTCATCTTACGGTATTCTTCGCGGGCTTTTGCCAACTGAGCCTGATAACCGGCATTGTTGTGAAGCTGTGCAAAGGTGGCCGCAGCCACAACCATCGCCGGAAGCAAATCGCTCTCATAATGGAATCCGGCTATGATGCGGTTGACACCCATCTTACAAGCACGCCACATCACGGTGTCCACATTCTCAGGTGCTATCTCGGTGATGGCAAACGCTGAAGCATAGGCAATCACGGAATGACCCGACGGATAGGAGAAAGATGAAAAACCGTATTCATCTGCCGTAGGTTCCACCGAGCCTTCATTGAACACCTTCATCGGGCGATAGCGCTGATAGAAGTTCTTGGCGGCCTTGTTGTTGACGCGGGCATCGGCTATCGACCTCGAAATCTGCAAGAATATCTCCGGCGTGTTCTCACGGGTCACGTCAAGTCCTGTCAGATTGGCAAAGAAAGGAATCACGATATCCAATTCGAAATGCTGGTCCATAATGGCTTCCTGCAGGCTCTTCCCCACGCGCTGCTGCTTTCCCCATTGGTAACGGATAAAGTCGCCGCCGAAAAGCGGATCACCAATAGCTGCCGGAGCATCAATCCAACGGCTGCTCGTGGGATACTCGTCGTCACTCAGGAAGCCTGGATCTCTGCGGTCCTGCGCATAGGCAACGGTAGATGTCAAGAGCATGAATGCTCCAAGAATGATAAAAAAACGTTTGTTCATTTTAATGATTGATTTGGTTAATATTCGGATTTCTTTTGCAAAGATAGTATTTTATTTTTAAAAAACAGTACCAATCAGGTAGTTTTTTGTTAAAAACAAATGTATTTCAAAAAATATTAGTACCTTTGCCGAATGATATTCTATTTCTCTTGCACGGGCAATACGCGGTGGGCTGCAGAGATGCTCGCCACGGAACTCCGTGAGGAATTGGTCGATATGGCTCACGACAGCCGCGACTCTTATCATCTGGAAGAAGATGAACGCATAGGATTCTGCTTCCCCGTACATGGATGGAGGCCACCTGTACTGGTACGCAGATTTATTGACAAATTGGTCATAGAGAACGCTGACGGCCATTTCTGCTGGGCCCTCTGCACAGCCGGTGATGACATTGGCCAGAGCATGGAATATCTGAACGATGACTTGAAGCGGAAAGGCCTGCAGGCGCAAAGCCTGTTCTCGCTGATTATGCCCGAGAGCTACGTGGGGCTTCCCTTTATGGATGTGGACAAGCCAGAAAAGGAGATGGCCAAAAAGAAAACTGCCAAACGGATGCTCGAATCATTCATACCTCTCATCCGAGAAAGAAAGACTGGCATCATTAAGACCTACAAGGGGCATTGGCCACGCATCAACAGCAATATCCTGGGCGAAGCCTTCGTCAAATGGATCATTACGGACAAGCCTTTCCGCGTGACCGATGATTGTATCAGTTGTGGAACATGTGCGGAAGTATGCCCTACAGACGATATCATCGGCGGCCGTGGTCAGCGCCCTGCTTGGAAGCACACGGATCAATGCCTTTCATGCTTCGCTTGCTATCACCACTGCCCGACACGCGCCATCCGCTACGGAAACCGTACGGAGCACAAAGGACAGTATTATTACAAATAAAAAAACATAACTTTTAGATATGAAGAAAAAGACTTTACTTTTAATGCTGACTTTGCTCATAAGCATCAACTCATGGGGAGCCAAAGCATTCCCGGGCCCATACACCTTCACGCAGCCTGACGGCACCCGTCTGTCTGTGACGCTTCACGGCGATGAGTATTTCAGTTACTACACCACCTTGGACGGAGTCATACTGGTGCGCGAAGGCGACACATTCTACGTTGCCGAGATTGCTGCCAACGGCGACATCAAGTCGTCAAACATCCTGGCTCACAACAACGGAGCACGCTCTTCCAAAGAGATTAGTTTCATCCAACAGCAAGACAAAGAGAAACTTTTCAACGGCGATGCCATCAAAAAGGCCATCAGACGGGTTCCCATTTCTAATAATGTGGTGCCCAAATACACTCCCCACACAGGAAGTCCTAACATCGTGGTTATTCTGGCTCAGTTTAAGGACGTAAAGTTCACGGTCAACGAGCCCGTAAATGCTTTCGATAATCTCTTCAATGCCAATAGCATAAAGGATTATGGAAACCAAGACTTAGGCACCCAAGATAATAAATACCAAGGCAATATCGGTTCGGTGAGACGATATTTCAATATGATGAGCAGTGGCGATTTCAAGCCTAACTTCAAAATCGTAGGTCCCATTACACTCTCCCAAAACAGAAAGTATTATGGCGGATCAAGTAAAAATCCAAACGACGATGAAAAGGCTGGTACGCTGGCTACTGAGGCTGTAGATTCAGTGATGAAATTAGGACTGGCTGACCTGAACAGCGATGAATACGATGCAGACAATGACGGCAACGTGGACCTCGTCTATATTGTTTACGCCGGACACATGCAAAACATGGGTGGTCCCAATGAGAGTGTGTGGGCTAAAGCCAGTTACACCACACACAACATCGGAACGAAGAAGGTTCGTCGCTATTGCATGAGTGGAGAACTATTACATCCAGATAGACCTGGATGGATAGCCAGTTCCGGTGTTATTTGCCATGAGTTCTCCCACTGCCTTGGCCTTCCCGACCTTTACGTCACCTCCGAGTATTATGCAGACAATCAAGAGATGGAATTTTGGGACTTAATGGATGGCGGAGAGAACCTCCATAACGGCTGGCGACCTGCAGCCTACACGGCTTGGGAGAAAGAAGCCATGGGATGGCCCGTAGATATCCAGACCCTTTCCGAAGAAAGTACATCCGCAGACATCTCCGTGCCTACTACTGACGGCGGAACGGCCTACCGCATCGTGAATCCCAATGATGCCAACGAATACATCATGCTGGAGAATATCAAGAAAGAGAAGTGGAACAGCGGTTGCTTTATCCCAGATGGTATCGGTAAAAACGATTATCCAGGCGGCATCTTGGCTTACCACATGAAGTATCCGAAGTCAGTTGTCGGCATGAGCGACGACCCCAACTGCCAAACAAATCCAGCTATCGCCGTGATACCTGCCGACGGATTACTGGAATCATACTACCTAAGAAAACAAACGATAGACGGAGTATTGAGAACTGATTCTACCTACAAAGCCAGTCATAAGGGAGACCTATTCAACAACGTTAACGGTCTGATTATCAGCGACGACCTGAACCTGCCCAACTATTGCTGGTATAGTGGTTCGGAAATCATCGAAGGCTATGCTGACCGGTATAAGACTAACAAGAGCGTATCATTCACATTTGAAGGTAATGATAAAATCACCATCAACTACGTAGCCGATGTGGCAAGCAGCATTACCGACATACAGGCGCAAGGCTTCAGCACGGATGCCATCTACAGTATCGACGGACGCTACATAGGCACAAAGAAAGAAAGTCTTCAACCAGGCATCTACATCATAAACAAGAAGAAGGTCATCATCCGATGACCTTCTTTCTTTTATACATGATAGCGGTATTTCCTCTTGGCTTTCCTCGGCATAACGGGAGAAGCACCGCCTGAATACGAGCGTCCCATAGGCACACCGCCATATTGTGAATAGCGCGAGCGGATACGCTCCACATAATCGATTGTCTCCGAACTGCGCATATAACCATTCTTCACTACAGGATCACGATAGTATTCGGGGTTGCTGAGCAAAGCCAGGTAACGCGAAACAGAACCCCAAGTCCGAGTGTCAGCTCCGTGCTTACGAGCCAAAGCCATAGCATCCCGCACGTGCCCTGCACCTCCATTATAGGCAGCAAGCACAAAGTTCTGGCGTTCATGCACATTGGGAATATCACCGAACGTCTGCATCAGTTGCTGCAGATAACGAGCTGCTGCAGAGATATTTGCTTCAGGTTCATGAATCTGCTCCATAGGCAATCCCAGATGGGCTGCCGTCTTCGGCATAATCTGCATCAGACCTCGTGCACCAGCCCACGAACGCGCCTGCGGATCAAAACAACTCTCCTGATAGCATTGGGCTGCCATCAAGCGCCAGTCCCAACGCGCAACAGGTGCATATTTCTGAAACAGCGCATCATATTTAGAGATAATGCCTGAGCTGCGGTTCAAGTATGGGGAATATACGCGACGCTTCACCTTTGCCACCGTAAACAACCGCTTCTCTTCCTTGCGGGCCTCGGCTATCATTTCAGGACGATACCACTTGCGAAGTTCTTCTTCCAACGATTTTTCGTTTGCACGTAAGGAATCTGGAGGCAATAGTGCCATCACGTCGCCGCCACCTGACTTCAGTTTGCTGACCACTTCGGCGGAATCCTTACATACCTCAACCCGAAGTCCCACTCCCAAATGCTGTGCAAACTTCTCGGCAACCAGATACTGGATACCCATCCCTCGACCGTGGTAGTCATAATAAGTCTCGGGGCCGCTGATGGTGAGAAAGATGAGTTCGCCATTGGCCATGATATCTCTAAGCGAGAAGGTCCCGTCGGCAGGAATCGTATCCGTAACTGCACCCCATGGCGCAATCACCGGGCCTTGCTGCCGTTTCTTACAAGATGACAGCAAAACCAATAATAATGCAACATATATGTATATCTTTCTCACAATCGGCCACAAAATTACAACTTTATTTGCAGATACGAGCAAAATTGAGTAATTTTGCTGCGATTTTTAAGAATTAGATATAAATCGCAAAGAAATTAAGATGTTAAGAATTGCAGTACAGTCGAAAGGTCGTCTCTACGAAGACACAATGAATCTGCTGGCCGAAGCCGATATCAAGATCAGCAACAGCAAGCGAACTCTCCTCGTCCAGTCATCCAACTTCCCCATAGAAGTACTTTACCTGCGCGACGATGACATTCCCCAAAGCGTAGCAAGCGGAGTGGCCGATATCGGCATCGTGGGTGAAAACGAATTCGTGGAGCGTAATGAAGACGCTGAAATCATCGACCGGCTGGGATTCTCCAAGTGCCGGCTCTCGCTGGCCATCCCCAAGGCTATCGAGTATCCCGGCGTAGAATGGTTCAACGGCAAGAAGATAGCTACCTCCTACCCTTTCATCCTGAAGAAATTCATGAAGGAGAAAGGCATTTCAACCGATATACACGTCATCACCGGTTCCGTAGAGATTTCTCCGGGCATCGGCTTGGCCGACGGTATCTTTGATATTGTCTCTTCCGGTTCCACACTCGTCAGCAACAATCTGCGCGAAGTGGAAGTGGTGATGAAGAGTGAGGCTCTGCTCATCGGCAACAAGCAGATGGACGACGAGAAGAAGGCCATCCTCAAAGAGATGCTCTTCCGTTTTGCAGCCGTCAGGCAGGCTGAAGACAAGAAATATGTTCGCATGAACGCTCCTAAGGCACGGCTTCAGGAAATCATCGAGGTGCTGCCTGGCCTCAAGAGTCCCACCATCATCCCCCTGGCTGATGAGGAATGGTGCTCTGTGCATGCCGTACTCGACCAGAAACGCTTCTGGGAAATCATCGGCAAACTGAAAGAACTGGGAGCACAGGGCATTCTGGTGACCCCAATTGAAAAAATGATTCTGTAATCGTATGAAGATTATCAAATACCCGAGAAAAGAGGAATGGAACCAATTGGTGGAACGTCCGCATCTGGACGTTTCGCAATTGAATGCCACGGTGGAAAACGTACTCAAAGACGTCCGTCAGAACGGCGACAAAGCCGTAATGGCCTACGAAGAGAAGTTCGATCATGCCACGCTCTCATCCCTTGCAGTCACCGAGGCTGAAATCGACGAGGCCATGACTATGGTCAGCGAAGAGTTGCTGGATGCACTTAAGATTGCCCACCACAACATTTCTAAGTTCCATGAATCCCAGAAGTTCGAGGGCGACAAAGTGGAAACCTGCAAAGGTGTCAGCTGCTGGCAGAAGAGCGTACCTATCGAAAAGGTGGGTCTCTACATTCCCGGCGGCACAGCTCCCCTGTTCTCCACGGTGCTGATGCTTGCCACTCCGGCAAAGATTGCAGGATGTCGCGAGATTGTGCTATGCACCCCACCCAACCGTGATGGCCGCGTGAATCCTGCCATTCTGGCTGCAGCACGCATTGCAGGCGTGAGCCGCATATTCAAGGCTGGAGGCGTACAGGCTATCGGTGCGATGGCTTATGGAACGGAATCCGTGCCAAAGGTTTTCAAGATCTTCGGCCCTGGCAACCAGTATGTGATGGCTGCCAAACAACAGGTCTCGCTCCATGACGTGGCCATTGATATGCCCGCCGGCCCCAGCGAAGTCTGTGTGATTGCCGACGAAACAAGTCACCCCGACTTTGTGGCTGCCGACCTTCTATCGCAGGCAGAACACGGCATCGACTCGCAGGTGTTTCTCATCACCACTTCTGAGGAAATGCTCCAGAAAGTGCAGCAGGAGATTCACCGCCAGGTGGAACTTCTGCCTCGCAAGGACATAGCGATGAAATCACTCGACAATTCTGAGCTTGTGCTTGTACATGACAAGCAGGAAGCCATGGAACTCTGCAACCTCTATGCGCCTGAGCATCTCGTCATCTCTACCGACGACAATGCCCAACTGGCTGAGCAGGTAATCAATGCCGGAAGTGTGTTCCTCGGCCATTATGCATGCGAGAGTGCTGGCGACTATGCCAGCGGCACCAACCACACGCTGCCCACTCACGGGTATGCTGTGGCCTACAACGGCGTGAATCTGGATAGCTATTGCCGCAAAGTGACCTTCCAGCATCTCACCGAGGAAGGCATCCGCTCCATCGGGCGTGCCGTAGAAGTGATGGCTGAGAACGAGCAGCTGCAGGCTCACCGCAATGCTATGACCGTACGTATACAAAGTTTAAACAAACAATAAAAGCCTGATTGACTGGCGTTTACCGCTGGTTTCCCACAATATGAGAACATTAGAAGAACTGACCCGCCCGAACATTTGGCAACTGGCTCCCTACAGTAGTGCACGCAACGAATACAGCGGCCATGTGGCTCACGTGTTTCTCGATGCCAACGAGAACCCCTACAACCAGCCCTTCAACCGCTATCCCGACCCCTTGCAGCAGGAACTCAAGGAAAGGATTTCGAAGGTGAAAGGGATACCTGCCGAATGCATTTTCCTCGGCAATGGTAGCGATGAAGCCATCGACCTGCCCTACAGATGCTTCACACGTCCGGGCATCGACAACGTGGTGGCCATAGAGCCCACCTACGGAATGTATAAAGTCTGCGCCGATATCAACGACGTGGAATACCGGCCCGTCTTGCTTGATGAACAATACCAGATTACGGCAGAAAAACTGCTTGCTGCCTGTGACAAGAATACCAAAATCATATGGATATGTTCACCTAACAATCCTACGGGTAACAGCATCAACCGCGAGGCCATCCTGAAGGTCATCACCAGTTTCGACGGATTAGTCATCGTGGATGAAGCCTACAGCGACTTTGCTTCCGAAAAGCCGCTTCGCACGGCCATCGGTCAGTTTACGAACCTTATTGTGCTCAACACGCTGAGCAAGGCTTGGGGATGTGCAGCCATCAGATTGGGCATGGCTTTTGCCAGCAAGGAAATCATAGGTTTGTATAATAAGGTGAAGTATCCTTATAACGTGAATCTCCTTACTCAACAGCAGGCTATGGAAGCATTGAAAGACCCATTCGAGGTAGATAAGTGGGTAAAACTCTTGCTTCAGGAACGAACCCGTATGATGCAGGCCTTCAAGGAGTTGCCTATCTGCCAGAAAGTGTACCCAACGGATGCGAACTTCTTCCTTGCCAAGGTGAATGATGCCCAGAAAACCTACGACTATCTGGTCAACAAAGGTATCATTGTGCGCAATCGTTCACGAGTCGCACTCTGCCAAAACTGCCTGCGCATCACGATTGGCAACAAGAGCGAAAACAACGAACTGCTCTCTGCATTGCGGCAATTCTAATATCGGACAGGCACTTTGCTTCCACCCATTGGAAGCATTCTTTCCACCCATTGGAAGCATTCTTTCCACCCATTGGAAGCAATGCTTCCAGACTTTGGAAACAAAGCATCCAAACTTTGGAAATGATGCATTTAGCCTTCGCAAATGATACACTTAGGCATCGCAAATGATGCATTTAGGATTTGAAAAGGGGCTGCCCCATATTTGGAACAGCCCCCTTTGCTATACTAGATATAAAAACTTAGAACTCAAACCACTTTACGTAAGCAAAGTCCTGACGGTGTGGCAGCAAGTCGTTCTTGGGATACATACGCACGGCACACTTGTAAAGACCTGCGTCCGGCTGATCCGTAACACACTCAAAGGTGTAGAGATTGCCTTCCTTCTTGACCACCTTGAACGGATGAATCTCCTTGATGCAGTCTTCACCCTTTTCGTTCTGGGTAAGTGCAACGAACTCAAGTCCAATAGCATCGTCAAGTCCCTGCTCGTCAACAACGAAAGTGAACTTGTATTCCTCGCCTGTCTCTGGACCGGCCTGAGGCATATTGTTCTCCTTGGAAACCACATTGATGGCATCCCAACGCTCTGCAACGGTCTCCTTCCAGAGAGCGATTTCCTTGGCAATCTGGTTGTTGTTGGCCGAGAGTTCCTTGAAGCGCTTGGCCTCTTTCTGATAGAACTTGTCATAGTAGTCGTCGAGCTGACGCTTCATGGTGTAGTGAGGAGCAATAGTGGCGATAGAGTTCTTGATAACGTTTATCCAGCCCTCGGAGTAGCCCTTCTCGTTCTTGGCATAGTAGAGCGGCACGATGTCGTTCTCCAGCAATCCATAGATCGTGGCAGCATCAAGCTGATCCTGATAGCCCTGATTATCGTAGGTGCGCTTCTCGGTAAGTGCCCATCCAGCACCCTCACGATAGCCTTCAAGCCACCATCCGTCGAGCACGGAAAGGTTAACCACACCATTCATCTCAGCCTTTTCGCCGGAAGTACCTGATGCCTCAAGAGGACGGGTCGGTGTATTCATCCAAATGTCAACACCCGACACAAGGCGGCGGGCCAGACGGAAATCGTAGTCCTCCAGGAAAATAATCTTACCCAGGAACTCTGGACGCTGACTGATTTCGTAGATCTTCTTGATCAGTCCCTGACCTGCGCCATCGGCGGGGTGTGCCTTACCGGCAAAGAGGAACTGAACGGGATGCTCAGGATTGTTCACAATCTTAGACAGACGGTCAAGATCGGTGAAGAGCAAATGAGCACGCTTGTAAGTAGCAAAACGACGGCAGAAGCCAATCATCAGGGCATTCGGGTTAATCTTCTCCAGCAGAGAGAGCACGCGCGAAGGATCACCCTGGTTCTTCAGCCAGTTAGCACGGAACTTGTCGCGGATATAATCGGTAAGCTTCTTCTTCAGAGCCATGCGAGTAGCCCAGATTTCCTCGTCGGGCACATTATAGATAGCATGCCAGATTTCCTCATTGCTCTGGTCGTTCATGAAGTTCTTGTCGAAGTACTTCTCATAAAGATGACGCCACTCGGTAGCAGCCCATGAGGGGAAGTGAACGCCATTGGTCACATAGCCCACGGCATTCTCCTCGGGGAAATAACCCTTCCAGATAGGAGCAAACATCTTCTGGGAAACCCATCCGTGAAGCTTTGACACACCATTTACTTCCTGACATGTATTGATAGCAAAGGTTGACATCGAGAACTTCTCGTTCTTATCATCGGGATTGGTACGACCCATGCCAATGAATTCATCCCATGAAATGCCAAGCAGAGCAGGATAACCACCCATATACTTGCCAAAGAGCTGCTCATCGAAGTAGTCGTGACCGGCAGGTACCGGAGTGTGGCAAGTGTAAAGGCCGCTTGCACGAACCAGCTCCATAGCCTGATTGAAGGTCAATCCTTCCTGAATATAGTCAACCAAACGCTGGAGGTTGCAGAGAGCAGCATGTCCCTCATTGCAATGGTAGATATCCTTCTTGATGCCAAGCTTCTTCAGCGTCAGCATACCACCGATACCGAGCAGGATCTCCTGCTTCAGGCGGTTTTCCCAATCGCCGCCATAGAGAGTGTGAGTGATAGGCTTGTCGAACTCGGAGTTCATCTCATTATCGGTATCAAGCAGATACAACTTGATGCGGCCCACATTCACACGCCATACATAAGCATGTACCTGATAGTTCATATATGGCACGTCAACAACCATCGGAGTTCCATCCTCGTTCAGTTGACGCTCCACGGGGAGAGAATTGAAGTTCTGTGCATCATATACAGCAATCTGCTGTCCGTCCATTGAAAGGCTCTGCTTGAAATAGCCGAAACGATACAGGAAACCTACAGCGCACATATCCACATTAGAGTCGGAAGCCTCCTTCAGATAGTCACCGGCAAGCATTCCAAGACCACCGGAATAAATCTTCAACACTTGGTTAAGACCAAATTCCATACAGAAATAAGCCACGGAAGCACGCTTGGCATCGGGCTTCACGTCCATATACTTACGGAAGAGATTATAGACCTCTTTCACATTCTTCATGATGGTCTTATCCTTCACAATCTCCTTCTTGCGATCGTAACTCAGACGTTCGAGCAAGAGAACGGGGTTATGACCAACTTCCTCATAAAGTGCTTCATCAAGACTTCTCCAAAGCTCACGGGCCTCATAATTCCACGCCCACCACATGTTGTGAGCGAGTTCGTCCAGACACTTCAAATCTTCGGGCAGTTTTGACTTCACTGCTAACTCCTTCCATTGAGGGGCGCTGGCATAATCTGCTTTAATCTTCATAATTTCTCTGTTTAAGTTTATATCTAATACTTCTATTTAATTCACTCTGTTTAAGAACATTCCGTCAATACATTACTTTCTGGCTTCAGCCTTGCGGAGAGCCATATCATAAGCCTGCTCATAATACTTGATAAACTCTTTCCAAAGAGCTTTCTTTGAAAGCTTATCTGCATTCTGACGGCATTTCTTTACTTCTTCAGCCGTGTAGTTTGAATACTGGGCAACTGTATCTTTAATGGCGTCAGCCACTTCTGAATAGTTATAATCTGTACGATGGATAACCTTCACACCGTCCTCTATCTCGGAATAACCACCCTTCACCGTATTTGCCCAAAGTCCGAAACCTGCCAAATCGGTAGTGATGCAGGGTACCTTGAAAGCGATTGCTTCCAAAGGAGTATATCCCCAAGGTTCATAGTAGGAAGGATAAATGCACAGGTCATTGCCAAGCACCACATCATAATAACTAAGGTTAATGACCCCGTCGTCACCTGTGAGATAGCATGGAAGGAAAATCAGTTTCACCTTATCATCTTTACGGTTGTGCATATCTAGGTATTTCAGCATCCCCAGCACATTATCGTGACTCATATTGTGTAGCCAATGAGTGATTTCGGGAACATCTAGGGGAGTATCAAACTTTTTACCGCTATTAAGTCGGTCAACAAGATCCTGACGGGGTTCACCTACCCAACCGGGCACCTCTATAAAGGCAAGAACCGTCTTCTTCAGATCCTTGTCTCGTAGCAGGCGGTTCATGGCTTCAATATACACATCCACTCCTTTATTGCGGAATTCATAGCGGCCACTGGTGGAAACAATCAGGGTATCATCGTCCAATTCTTCACCAAGCAGAGCATTAGCTACATCAAGCAAACGCTTGCGGGCAATCTTTCGGCGCTTCGTAAATTCAGCCCCTTTTGGCACGAAACTATTATCAAAGCCATTAGGCAGCACAAAATCCACAGGTTTATCGAGCAGTTCCTTACACTCGTTGGCTGTAATGTCGCTCACCGTAGTAAAGCAGTCCACGTGAAGAGCAGTTTGTTTCTCTATGGAATGCTTGCTCTGCATATTCAATTCCCAAGACATCTGGTCACCGTTATAGGCAAAAAGATAATCATAGAGAGGCTTGTTATTACCTGCAATAGATCGTCCAATACTGGTAGCATGAGTGGTAAAAATGGTACCTATCTCCGGCAACACCTTATTTATATATAAGGCTCCCAAACCGCACATCCATTCATTGGCATGGTAAACCACTTTCTGCGTCTTATCCAGATTATGCTTGTAGAAACTCTCCACCACTTTAGCGGCAGCATAAGAAAACATAGAGGCTTCATCATAATCACCATAGGCATGAAGAGAATCTACCTGATAATTTTCCCAGAGCCATGTATAGATATGATCCTTTTCCTCAAAAAATGGTTTGAAATCCACAAGAACAGCAATCGGCTCGCCGGGAATTGCCCAGCGTCCTATCTTCAAGTTTAAGCCTTCACCAGTTGCCTTAGTCTTCCAAGCAGATAACAGTGATTGATCTTCTTTAAAATAAGGGTTCTTTTTTTCACCCCAACAATCCGGACCTATAAATATCAGATGGTCATTAATCTTATCCTGCAACGTTTTTGCACGAGACGAAAGAACTGTATATATACCTCCAACTTTATTGCAAACTTCCCAACTCGACTCAAAGATATAGTTGGGGCTTAACATACCATTTGTCATTCTTGTTCTTTTATAATGAGCGCAAAGGTAATATAAAAATTGTTTATTACCAACGGAAAATCACTTAAATTTCTAAAAATCAGCCATTTCTTGATTTAAAATGATTACATTTGCAAAGGATTTTACAAAAGTAGTACTCAATGAAAAGAATTATCACTTTCGTATGCATATTTATAACAGCAACAGCTGTTATGGCTCAAAAACCTTTTTGTGGAAAATTTAATAACGAAGAATACAAAGTATTCTTGAAAATTAATTTCACAGAAAAAGACATTATTGTGCCTAACCAAGAAGTGTTCGGGGAACTTGACGGCTATATTGGCAGCACACAATGCAATACCGTCTGGCCTATTACATCATCTGACATCAAAGGCAAGAATGCATTCATTGAAGTCATCAACAACTACGGAAGCGAAGATTTTGAAGCTACACTCAAAATCTTGAACGACTCAACAATTCAATACGAACACAACAATGGAAGTACGCTAAAATTCCCAGTAAACAAGAAATGGCATAAGATTCCTAATAAATTAATTTTCAAGAGAATGCCTTAAAAATATTCATTAAAAGTAATATAAAAAAGAGCCTTGGTTTCCAATCGGATTCCAAGACTCTCTCGTAAAGAAGGCGGCTACCTACTCTCCCGCATTGCATTGCAGTACCATCGGCGATGGCGGGCTTAACTTCTCTGTTCGGAATGGGAAGAGGTGGGA
>Ga0247608_10000328_pt1 | contig 81000 bp, 77 predicted proteins | sample 176DNAGHGlowgp2_FD_193490 | JGI IMG/M metagenome (GOLD analysis project Ga0247608, IMG submission 193490) | Sheep rumen microbial communities from Palmerston North, Manawatu-Wanganui, New Zealand - 1766 DNA GHGlow gp2 | ecosystem: Host-associated > Mammals > Digestive system > Stomach > Rumen ... | reverse complement strand
CTGTCCTCCACGGCGGGAAAGCAGTTACATCCTAGCATATCTGGGGGTTCCTGTGCCCCCTAAATTTCAAAATTGTCCTTGACATGGGGTACACTTCATGAACACCCGGCTAATGAGTGGTTTTTGTATCGGTGTTTGCTATATATTGTTTACGCCTTACGCCTCTGTAAACGCGTCTTTGCCAGCGCCGCAGATTGGGCACCTGTAGTCATCGGGCACTTCGTCGCCCTCATAGACATAGCCGCAGATTTTGCAGCTCCACTTCTTAGCAGCCACTGTTTCTTCCACAGCAGATACGGCAGCGCCGTCTGCAACCGAGGCGGATACCGCCGCAGCCAATGCCGCCAATGCGTCGGAATCCCCGTTGTCGGGACTGGAAAGAATGGTCACTGTGTCGCCAACGACGGTGCAGCCGGCAAGGCGCTCCACGATCTCTTTCATCAGCTTTCCGGAAACCGGGGACCAGCTGCCATTTTCCACAATAGCAAAAGAACGGTTTTGCAAATTGTGCGCCTCAAGATCCAACAGAAAATTCTTCATCGGTGTGAAGATGCCCATGTTATAGGTGATAGATGCAAGTACGATATGGCTGCAGCGGAAAGCTTCGCCGATGAGCTCGCTGACATGGGTCTTGGACACGTCATAAACCGCGACATCCGCGATGCCGTGCTGGGAGATCTGGGCAGCGAGGGAGTTTGCAGCGCTCTCAGTCCCTCCGTAAACAGAGCCGTAAACTACCATGACGGCCTGTTCTTCCGGTGTGTAACTGCTCCAGTGGCTATATTTGTCAATGATCCAGCCGAGATTGTCACGCCAGACCGGGCCATGAGTCGGACACAAGATCTTGATGGGCACGGTTCCGGCCTTTGCAAGGACATCCTGAACCTGCTGGCCATATTTGCCTACAATGTTGCAGTAATAGCGCCGCGCATCCGGGAGCCAGTCCTTTTCAAAATTCACTTCATCGGCGAAGAGGTTGCCGTTGAGGGCGCCGAAGCTGCCGAAGGCGTCGGCTGAGAACAGGGCGCCGGAAACATCGTCAAAGCTCATCATGACTTCGGGCCAATGGACCATAGGGGCCATGACGAAGGTGAAGGTGTGCTTGCCAAAGTTCAGGGTATCCCCTTCCCCGACAAGAATCGACCGATCGGAGATGTCGCAGGCAAAGAACTGATTGAGGATCACCGCGGCTGCTTTGGTGCAGACGACCTTGGCGTTCGGATAACGAACCAGCACTTCAGAAATTGCAGAGCTATGGTCCGGCTCCATGTGGTTGACCACCAGATAGTCCAGGTCACGCCCGTCCAGTACGGCGGTCAGGTTTTCAAAAAACTGCCCAGTGACAGAGCGGTCCACCGTATCGACCAGCACTGTCTTCTCGTCCAGCAGCACATAGGAGTTATACGCCACACCGCGCGGAATGGGATATACGTTTTCAAAAAGCTGGATGCGACGGTCGCTGACGCCGATATATACGATATCATCCGTCACCATGCGGACGCTGCCGATGCCCGCAAATTTCTTCTTGCCTTCAAAAGTCTTGCTGCTGTCAGGTGTCCCATCGGCAAAAGCAGAGACGCTGCCGAGCACACTTGCAGCCGCAAGGCCGGCAGCTCCCGCAGCTGCAGCTTTCAGAAAATCTCTTCTTGCGATTTCTTTGCTCATATTGTTACTCCTCTCAATTTGATAGTCCGATCTTCCCATATATGTACATGATCTGTAATATTTTTATCATAGCAATAAGTATTCTGTCAGTCAAGCATTTTCGTGACTGTTTCTGTTTTACACGCGAAAAGCACTTGTCAAGAAGCGTGGTTTCGGGTAAACTGTATCTATGATTAAGAAGCTGGAGGAACCCTGTCATGTTTCTGAGAGCCACAAAGCAATTTGGGAAGCCAATCTGTGTCGGTCTTTACGCGATATTTGCCGCGCTTGCCATGAAGAAAAAAACACTCCCCTTTTTGATCCTTCTCGGGCTTCACGCCGGTGAATATGCCCTGATCGGGCGCAAAGTTGCCGAGGACAAGGGGCTCACCAAGGCTGAGGGCCTGGCCCAGTGTCTGAGCTTCGGCTTTACATGGTGGCTGCCGCTGAAAAAAGAATCCGTCTGATTCAAGGGAGGATCATGAAATGAGACATTTTCTTGTAGTTGTGGATATGCAGAAGGATTTTGTGGACGGCGCGCTCGGAACAAAAGAGGCACAGGCCATCATTCCCGCGGCGGTTGAAAAGATCCGCAATTGGGACGGAGAGTTGTTTGTCACTTATGATACCCATTTTGAAGATTATCCGGATACGGCCGAAGGGAAAAAGCTGCCGGTTCCCCACTGCATTTACGGCACACCCGGCTGGGAGCTGAACGATGAGATCCTGGAGGCTGTCGAAGAAAAGCCGCACGCAAAGATCCAGAAGTATACCTTTGGCTCCACTGCCCTGCCGCGTCTGATCGCGGAATTTGCCGACCAGGAGGAGTTCAGTCTTGAGCTTATCGGCCTGTGCACGGATATCTGCGTTGTGAGCAACGCCCTGTTGCTCAAGGCCCATTTTCCTGAGGCGCCGATTTCGGTGGATGCTGCCTGCTGCGCCGGTGTGACTCCTGCCCTGCACGAGGCTGCGCTGCAGACCATGGCGAGCTGCCAGATTGAGATACACCCGCCTCACGCATAATATAGTTTCCTTGATACTTCGAGACCTGTGCCTATTTGACACAGGTCTTTTTGCGATATAGGGCAGAATTAAGATAACGGGTTGACAAGTGTAGTCTCTTGTGCTATGGTATAGATGTAAAGACTACACGTGTAATCTCTCTTGGGAGGTATAAAAATGGTTAAAGACCTTGCGCCGAAGATTTCGGATTCTGAATTGGAGGTCATGCGGGTACTATGGCAAGCGGGGGACGCCCTGCCTGTTACGGAGATCCGTGAGACTTTGCAGCGCAGCCGAGGATGGGAAGCCACAACGGTCAAGACTTTGATTTCCCGCCTTGTCACCAAGGGCGTGCTCAAGCAGGAAAAGCGCGGTGTATTCTATTATTCGCCCCTGATTTCCGAGGCGGAGTACAATGACTGGGCCACGCACGATCTCATCAGCCGCGTGTACCATGGCTCTGCCCGGGACCTCGTGGCAGCACTGGTGCGCTCCGACGGCCTGACGCAGAGCGACATCGACGAGCTGCGTGATCTTTTCAAGCTGGAGGATTAAAGAATGCAGATACTACTCAGCCTGACGCTCAGCGGCAGCGCGATGGCGCTGGTATTGCTGGCGCTGCGCTATGTGTTCTTAAGACGGATGCCGAGCACGGTGTATTACTATGCTTGGCTTCTGGTGTTATTGCGTTTTGCGTTGCCGTTGCCCGGACTCTTGCCGGTGGAGCAGGCTGCACGCCAAGTGAGCCGACCGATCATCGCTTTTCGTCCCCTGCTGCAAGAAGAGCAAACAATCCTGCCCGTAACGCAGTCCATGCCGGAGGGCTTTGTACCGGTCACAGCTGTCACAAGCACTTCGGAAGAGCCTGCACAGGAAGGCAGACCCACGCCTGTACAGACGGCAGCACCGAAAAGGAATGCTGTAAATCTAAGGTCTCCGGCACTCTGGCTCTGTGTCTGGGCTGTTGGTACGACACTCAGCTTTGGGGCGTATCTTGCAAGCTATATGTTCTTCACCGTCCGGGTGCGGCGCAGTCTCAGTCCCTCAACGCTGGAAGATCGGCATGTTTACCGTATGCTGCCCGGCAGGAAGCCAAGGCTTTTCCGCTGTGCCGCTTTCAATACACCGTTGATGTTTGGGGTCATCCATCCGCTCATCACCCTGCCGGAGCAGGTCTATGACGAAGAGCTTCTGACCAACATCCTGCGGCATGAGCTCATGCACTACCGCAGGCGGGATACCATCTACAAATGGTTTACGGTGGCAGTGCTGAGCACCCAGTGGTTCAATCCCCTGTCATACCTCATCCGCCGTGAGATCAATCGAGCCTGTGAGCTCAGCTGTGACGAAATGCTGCTTGGCGGCATGGACCTTGCAGAAAAGCGCTCCTATGGTGAGACGCTCATTCACATGGCCTCCGCCGGTATACTGCCCGCGGGCGTGGTGGCCACCACCTTCTCTACCGACAAGCGAAATCTGAAAGAAAGATTGGAGCAGATCATGAATTATAAACGAAGCGGGGCCCGCGTCCTCGCCGCTGTGCTGACGCTGGCCTTGCTGCTATGCTTCGGCGCGGTTGCGGGCGCTTCCCCGGCAAACTCAGACAACGTTGTCCGTGTCTCATCAGTCGATGAGTTTCTAAACGCCATTGCGCCCGACCGTGTGATTGAGCTTGCACCCGGCATCTATGACCTTTCGACCGCCTCTAGTTACCGGGGCAGCTCCACGAATCCCTTCATTGTCTGGAATGAGGTCTATGACGACGGGGCGGAGCTAGAGATCTGCGGGGTGCAGAACCTCACCATCCGCGGCGCTGGCAAGGACAGCACCACGATTGCCGCCATGCCGCGGTACGCGAATGTAATCAAGCTCTCCGGCTGTCAGGATGTGACAATCGAAGGCCTAACTGCCGGACACACCACCGAGCCCGGCTGGTGCATGGGCGGCGTGCTGCGCTTTGAAGGCTGCGAACGCGCGGCGGTCAACGCCTGCGGGCTCTACGGCTGCGGTATCCTCGGCGTCTGGGCCGGTGAATGCAGCGATCTCACCGTCAAAGACTGTGACATTTACGAATGCAGCTACGGCGCGGTGGATGTGGACCGCTGCCGCAATGTACGCGTCGAGGGCTGCAACATCCACGACCACGGCACGCGCGAGGGTCAGGGATCGGCGCTGCACCTGTTCTCCGCCTCCTACGGCGAGGGCTTCACCGTGTACCGTAACCGCATCCACGATAATCGCGCGCAGGGCCTGCTGCGGCTCGACTACTGCAAGGGCGCGCTGTTTCTCTCCAACGACGTGACCGGCAACATCTTCGACTCCCCCGTCTTCAACTTCAGCGAATACGGTGCGACGGTGGACGGCTGCCGCTTTGAGGGAAATATCCACGGCTGGTACCAGGGCGACGTGTACGCCGGGGACATTGACGGCAATCTGCTCGAGGGCGCGATGCTGGGTGAAATGGTCCTGCGGGATATCAGCCCCGACACTGCCTCCCCGCTTGCTTCCGTCGCCGATCCGACAGAGGTGCCCAAGGGCGGTTCTGTCACAGTCAATAACGTGGACGACTTCCTCGCCGCCATCGGCCCCGACCGCACCATCATTCTGGACGGGGCGATGTTCGATCTCTCCGCCGCCTCCAATTACGGCGGCATCGGCACCGCGTATTACTACTGGCAGGAAAACCCCGACGGGCCGGGACTGGTGATCCACGATGTGAACGGCCTGTCCGTTCAGGCGCAAAGCTCCGCCTCCGGGGCCACCACCCTCGCCGCCATCCCGCGCTTTGCCGATGTGCTGAGCTTCCAGAACTGCAGCAATCTCTCCCTCTTCGGCTTCACCGCGGGCCACACGAAGGAGCCGGGCGTCTGCTCCGGCGGCGTGCTGCGCTTCCAGAACTGCCATGGGGTCAGGATCGAGAAGATGCGCCTCTACGGCTGCGGCATCCTCGGCATTCAGACCAGCCAGTGCTCGTCCTTTGACATTCTGCGCACGGAGATCTACGAGTGCAGTCAGGGCGGCGGCATCTTCTTCCAGACCGACGGCATCAACTTCTCCGACTGCTCGATCTACGATGTGCCCTCCCCTGCCCTCGTCTTCCGCGAGAGCGGCGACAAGCTTTGGAACGGGGAGCCCATCAACGGCTTGACCGGAGAGTACGATGTGAAGGAGGACAACACGCTTGAGGAACTGATCGCCTACGACGGAGCTGACCCGCGCTATATTGGCGATACTCAGGTTATGGTTTTGAGCAGTGATGCTCCCGAATATCTCTACCTCAAGGATGTACAGCGCAACATCGTCGCGGGTGAATGGGAGGTACTTGCCGACCGCATCCACTACCCGGTGAGCTTCCTGCTGCCCGCGCTGGACCACTCCACCAGTCGCATTATCCTCAATAGCCGGGAGGAATTTCTGGGTCAGGACCTGGATACTATTTTCGATCAGGAATACCGCGGATATGTGGCAAGCGCCAACGTCGGCGAGGTTTATCAGGCCTGGGGATTCACGGCGCTCGACGGGGCGGTGTGCTACAACTACTTTGAAGAGCCGTCCACCATACCGAGGCTTACGATCTTCAACATCGCCGCCTGCCACGATACCGGCGAGGTGCTGAGCATGTCGTACCTCGACAACGATTTCAACACGCTGCCGCCCGTTCCCTTCGAGGAAGGCTCGCCTCTGCTTGATTTTGCAAGAGTCGTTCAGAAGGAGATCGCGGACTGGAACTGGGCGGCGCTGGCCTCCAAGTGCAGCTTCCCGCTGACGATCTATACCGAAAACGGTGGATTTGTGGTCGATAATTCCACGGACTTTCTCACCCTCGTGAGCAGTTCCGGCAATCCCCTGACGCCAGACTTCTGCCGCATGATCGCGGAAGCGCCGCTGGATGAGTACGGCACCTCCGTTTTCGGCACCACCTTCTGCGCTCATCATCTGGCGATGGTCTGCTTTGCCCATCAGCTCAGGAGCATGGACGATCTCAAGCTCTTCTGCATCAACACCGACAAGCCGCTTTATCAGTATGTGCAGTACGCGCAGGCCGTCCCGCCAACACCCATGCCATAAAAAAGCAGCGCCGGATTTCCGGCGCTGTTTTCTGTTTACCACTCCAGATTCTTCCCGGTCTCGGGGTCGAAGACGTGGGCGGAGGAGCCTGCGAAGCGAAAGCGTACCGTGTCCCCCGGCTCGTAGCTCTCCTCGGCGTCGAGGATGGGGACCACGATAATCGCATCCTTCCCCGCGGCGTTTACGTGCAGGTGTACCGACGAGCCCATCATCTCGCTCACCTCCACATGGGCGAGCACCCCGCCCTCCTGCCACAAAAGCGTATGCTCAGGCCGCACGCCGAGGGTGACGAAGCGGCTCGGTACGTTCTTTTCCAGCAGTCGCTGGCGTTTTTTCTCGCTCAGGGGCACACGCCAACCGTCCAGCTCCACGCTGTATTTGTCGCCCTCGCGGATGAGCTCTGCGTCAAAGAAATTCATGACCGGCATGCCGATAAAGCCCGCCACGAAGAGATTTGCCGGGTGGTTGAACACCTCCTGCGGGGTGCCGATCTGCTGGATATAGCCGTCACGCATGATGACAATGCGGTCACCCAGAGTCATGGCCTCGGTCTGATCGTGGGTCACATAGATAAAGGTGGTGTTGATGCGCTTGCGGAGCTTGATGATCTCGGCGCGCATCTCGTTGCGAAGCTTGGCGTCGAGGTTACTGAGCGGCTCGTCCATGAGCATCACCTTCGGCGCGCGCACGATGGCGCGGCCTATGGCGACACGCTGGCGCTGGCCGCCGGAGAGGGCCTTGGGCTTTCGCTGGAGATAGTCCGTGATATCGAGGATCGCCGCGGCCTCACGCACCTTTCGGTCGATCACGTCCCGCCGCTCATGCCGAAGTGTGAGAGGAAAGGCCATGTTTTCATATACGGTCATGTGTGGAAACAGGGCATAGTTCTGGAAGACCATGGAGATGTCACGTTCCTTGGAATCGACATAGTTAACCAGCTCCCCGTCAATATAGAGTTCTCCGTCCGTGATCTCCTCCAGGCCCGCGATCATGCGCAGGGTGGTGGACTTTCCACAGCCGGAGGGGCCGACCAGCACGATAAACTCCTTGTCCGCGATGTCCATGCTGAACGCCTGCACCGCAACGACGCCCTCATCCGTGATCTGGAGATTGGCACTCCCCTCTCCCTTTTTTATACGTTCCTCTGAGCTGGAAAAGGGATAGACTTTCTTGATATTTTTCAGGCTGACAGTCGCCATGGCGTTTCCTCCGGAATTTTGTTTTGTTTATTGTAACGCAGAGGAAAGCAAATTTCAAGCAAGACTGTTTTGATCGGTGAAGAACATGCACAAAACGGATATTCCCTCTTGATTTTTGTTGTGCGTTCCTGTATATTCGTCGCTGAAACATTTCCTTTTGGAGGCAATATGAATTCCACGAAGAACAAAACCGACTTTCTTTCGACCACAGTCGGTATCCTTTTAGCGGCTGTCACGGCAAACCTTCTCTGGGGCAGCGCCTCACCTGGTATCAAACTTGGTTATCGCTTCTTTGATATTGCAAGCAGCGACGTGATGAGTCAGATTCTTTTTGCAGGTGTGCGCTTTACGCTTGCGGGTCTGCTGACCATTCTGTTTGGAAGTCTCATGCGCCGCCGTGTCCTGATCCCGAAACGCTCCTCGTACGGGATGGTCGTCACCCTCGCCTTTATCCAGACAGTCATTCAGTATACCTTCTTTTATATTGGCCTGTCACACGCACCTGGATACAAAGGGCCCATACTCTCCCCTACCAGTACCTTTTTTGCGCTGCTGATTGCAGTGTTTATCTTCCGCCAGGAGAAGCTGACTGCTAAAAAAGTTATTGGCTGTATCATTGGCTTTGCAGGCGTCATTGTTGTTACGCTCGACGGCAAGCTCACCGGCGGGGTGAGTTTTCTCGGTGAGGGCTTTCTGCTTCTCTCTGCTGCCTCCTACGGCTGCTCGTCCGTGCTGATCAAACGATTCTCTGACCGGGAGGACCCGGTTGTTCTCAGCGGATGGCAGTTTTTCATCGGCGGCCTTATCATGACTACGGCAGCCTTGCTTGGCGGCGGGAAACTGCAAGCTGTATCCGGTTATGCCTGGCCTTTGATGCTTTACCTCGGTTTCCTCTCTGCAGTGGCATATACGCTTTGGTCTCTGCTTTTGCAGCGGCATCCGGTGTCAAAGATCATGGTCTTTTCCTTTTTAAATCCGGTATTCGGCGTGTTCCTTTCTGCCATGCTGCTGGGTGAGGGCAAGGTGCTCAACGTGCCGCGCTGTCTGCTGGCAATGGTGCTTGTGTGTCTCGGCGTGTGGATCGTGAATCGGCCCGAAAAACGAACTATATAACGGAAATACCGCGGTGGGTTGTCCACCGCGGTATTATTTCATCCCATCTTCGTTTTGAGATCCGCCAGGCGGTCAAGGGCCGCGTAGAGGGTCTCATCTTTTTTGGCGAAGTGCAGGCGCACGATGTTATTGATATCCTCGCGGAAAAAGGAGGATCCGGGCACAGCCGCCACGCCGACCTTCTTTGTCATCTCCTCGCAGAATTCCACATCGCTCTGACCCTTCTTGAGATAGGGCGCGATATCGGCCAGTACAAAGTAGGTGCCCTCAGGCTCGGTAAAAGGAATGCCAAGATCCCTCATGCCGCCGGTGAAGATTTCCTTCATGTGGGCATAGTGGGCGGTGAATTCTTCATAGTAGCTGTCCGGCATCTCGAGACCTGCAAGGGCCGCCTCCATGAGAGGCGAGGCCGCGCCAACGGCGTTGAAGTCGTGGAACTGCTTGATCTTGTCCATGATCTCCTTGGGCGCAATGGCATAGCCGAGGCGCCAGCCGGTAATGGAATAGGTCTTGGACAGAGAGTTGCAGGTGACGGTGCGTTCCCACATGCCGGGGAGAGAGGCAAGGCTAATGTGCTTGTGGTCGTCGTAGACAATGTGCTCGTACACCTCGTCAGTGATGGCGTAGACATCGTATTTGATGCAGAGATCTGCAATCAGCTTCAGCTCGTCGTAGGTGTACACACGGCCGCTGGGGTTGGAGGGGTTGCAGATGATGATGGCCTTAATGCCCCTTTTAAGCACATCCTCCAGCACATTCGGATCAAAGCGGAAGGAGGGCGGAATGAGTGGGATGAACACCGGCTCGCAGTCGGCAAAGAGGGTCTGGGCTGCGTAGTTTTCAAAGTACGGGGAGAACATGGCGATCTTGTCCCCCGGATTGGTGAGGGCGAAGAGGGTATCGACCATGGCCTCGGTAGAGCCGATCGTAATGACGATGTTGGTCTCGGGGTCCACGTCAAGGCCGGAAAAGTGTTTGGTCTTGGCGGCGACTGCACGGCGGAAGTTCGGCGCGCCCATGGTGATGGGGTACTGGTGCGGGCCGCTGACGGCGACCTCCATGAGTCTGTCCGTGATGGCCTTGGGAGGATCAAAGTCAGGAAAGCCCTGTGCCAGGTTGATGGCGTTGTTGGCAATGGCGATGCGGGTCATGCGGCGGATAACGGAATCGGTGAATTGTTCGCACTTTTTGTTCATGGGCTTCATAACGCTTTACTCCCCTTCTTTGTTTAATACATAGTCTTTCAAGTACAGGATCGCCTGTCGGTACCCCTCGAAGCTGAGTCCGATGTAACTTTTGACGCAGGCCATGCCGGTATAGGAGATCTGCCGAAAGCTCTCGCGCTTCGAGACATCAGATATATGCACCTCCACAGCGGGAATGCTCACAGCCTTAAGCGCGTCGAGAATGGCGACGCTGGTGTGGGTATAGGCCGCGGGATTGATGACGATACCGTCGATTTTTCCATAAGCTTCCTGGATCTTATCCACAATAGCCCCTTCGTGGTTGGACTGGAAAAGCTCCGCCTCCACTTGAGCCTCCATGCAGGCGTCACGGATAAACTGCTCGAGTGCGCGAAAGTCCTGTCGGCCGTAGATATCCGGCTCCCGCAGGCCCAGCAGGTTGAGGTTCGGGCCGTTGATGATGAGAAGCTTCATCTGAGCACCTCCATAACGGCGTCCGCCGTCTCCTCCGGCGTGCCGTAATTATCTACAGTGTAATCCGCAAAGCGGGTGTACAGCGGCTCCCGCACGGCGTACATAGCATGCAGGTCGGCATTCATAGACAGGGGCCTGCCCTCCCGCGCGAGCTTGTCAAGATCACGCCTGAGCCAGATGATCGTCCCGTTCTGGTGGAGAAGTGAGTAGTTTTCCGGCCGTGTCACGCAGCCGCCGCCGGTGGAGATCACCGTGCCGGACTGCTTGCCGAGCTGGGCGAGTATCGCCGTCTCACGCCTGCGAAAGCCCGCTTCCCCCTCTGTCTCAAAGATGGTGGGGATCGGGACGCCCGCCGCCTTGACAAGCTCCGCGTCTGCTTCCAGCAGCGGCCGCTTGAGGCACTGTGAAAGGATCGCTCCGACGGTGGACTTGCCGCAGCCAGGCATGCCGATGAGAATAATATTCTGCATAGAATCGGAAAGTAACTTCGTGACGCGCGGGATTTCCTGGTCCGGCAACTTATTTCCCAGGAAGATTTCGCTGCTGCGCCTGGCCTGAGCTACCAACATCGTAAGGCCCCCGGCATGGGGAATGCCGAGCTTCTCCGCCTGCAGCAAAAGCGCCGTGCGGGCGGGGTTATAGACCGCATCCAGCACACCCTGAAGCTTCGGAAAGTGCCAAAGCTCTACTGGGCACTGACCGTTTTTCGGGTACATACCGACCGGCGTGGTGTTGACCAGGAGCTTTGCGTCTGCGTGGCGGTCAAGGTCCTGATAATTGTTCTCGCCGCTGCGGGAGATCGTCACCACCTCGGCCCCGTGCTTTTTGAGCACCGCGCAGACCGTGACGGACGCGCCGCCCGTCCCAAGCACAAGAGCCTTTTGTCCGGCGATGCTGTCCGGGATAGTTTGGGTGAGCAAGGTCTCGAAACCAAAGGCGTCCGTGTTGTCGCCGTAAATACTCCCGTCGTCACGGCGCAGAAGGGTATTCACGCTCCCGATAGTCGCGGCGGTCTCTGAAAGCTCATCGCAAAACGGGATGACGATTTTCTTGTAGGGAATGGTCACGTTCAGCCCGTGCCAATCGCCGTTTCGAACAAAGTCCTCCACCTCGTCCGGCGCTTTCTCATAGAGCCGGTATTCATAGTCCGCAAGCTCCGCATGGATCTGCGGCGAATAGCTGTGGCCCAGCTTTTCACCTAGCAAGCCGCATTTCATCTCAGATCACCTCGCTGTAGCTGCCGAGATACTCGTACTCCTCCGAGAGATCCTTGAGCTCACCCATGAGCTGGATAAAGCGCGGAGAATAAACCGAGGTTTCAAAGTCGAAATAAAACATGAATTCAAAGCTGCGCTCCGGCATGGGACGGCTTTCAAGCTTGGTGAGGTTGATGCCAAGGGCGTTGAAACGCGAGAGCAGGCGGTACAGAGAGCCCGGTTCGTGCGGCAGCACCATCATAAGGCTTGTGCGGTTTGCACCGGGGTAAATCTCCAAATTCTTGGAGATGCAGATAAAGCGCGTGTAGTTGTTGCCGGAATCCTGTACGTCGCTTTGCAGGATCTCGAGTCCGTAGAGCTTGCTGCATGCGCGGGAGGAAAGAGCCGCGATGCCGGGTTCATGGGACTCCGCCGCCATCTTCGCAGCGACGGCGGTATTCTCGCAGGGAATGACTTTGACGTTTTTCAGGCTCTGCAGGAAGTCTGCGCACTGTGCAATCGCCTGGGGATGAGAGTAGATTTCGCGGATGTCCGTAAGCTTCATACCGGGTTTTACAAGCAGGTTGTGGTCGACTTTTACACGCACGGAACGTACGATCCGAAAGTCGTGCTTTCGCATGAGATCATAGACCTGGTTTACCGTTCCGGCAGTGCTGTTTTCCACCGGTATGACGCCGTAGCGGCACAGGCCCTTTTCTATAGCGGTGAACACCGCGTCAAATGTGGAGAAATAGAAGACGGCAGGCCTGACAAAGAGCTTTTCGCAGGCTATACCGGAGTAAGCGCCTTCCACGCCCTGGCAGGCCACCATCGCGGTCTCTGGGAAGAGCTGGGGTGTCTCCTTGAGTGCCTGTTCGATTGCCTCAGTCTCCGGGCTGGTGGGATGCAAAAGTCGATTCTGGCGGCTGCGGGACAGTTCCATGATGAGGGAAAAAAGCGATGCAGTGTATTCTTTGAGCTCCTCCGGGCTCTGTTCTTCAAGGGCTCTGAGTTTTTCCTTCTCCCGGCGCAGGTCAAGGACCGGTATGTTATTCTGCTCTTTCCAGGCGGCAATGTCGGCAGCAACATCCATTCTCTTGGCAAACAGAGACATTAGCTCGCTGTCGATACTGTCAAGCTGTCTTCGGTAGTCGGTTAATTCCATTTTGATTCCCCCAGTATAAGATCGGATATGGCCAAAGCAGCGGCAGCCTCGATGACAGGGACTGCGCGCGGAACGATGCAGGGATCATGCCTGCCGGTGATGCTCAAGTCTTCCGGGTGCATGGTGTTCAGGTTTACACTTTGCTGTGTCTTTGCAATGGAAGGTGTGGGTTTGACGGCGACACGGAATACAAGAGGCATACCGTCCGAGATGCCGCCGAGGACGCCGCCCGCGTTGTTGGTGGTGGTTTCGATCTTCTTTTCCCGGATGCAGAAGGGGTCATTGCTTTCACTGCCTCGCATTTGAGCTGCGGCAAAGCCTGCGCCGAACTCAATCCCTTTGACAGCAGGCACGGCAAATACTACGCGGGCAATCTGATTTTCTATCCCGTCGAACATCGGCTCCCCGATCCCCACGGGCAGACCGCGCACCACGCATTCGATCACCCCGCCGACAGAGTCTCCTTCCCCTCTCGCGGCTTGGATCGCCCGCCGCATTCGCTCACCGACTTCCTCATCCACGACGGGAAACCGCTTGCCTGCGACAGAGGCGGTAAAAGCACTGTTATCCTGTATGCCGGCGATAGCGGCGATGCGGGCATCTACTGTGATACCATGTTTCTCCAATGCCTGCTTCAAAATGCCCCCCGCGATGCACAGCGGCGCGGTCAGGCGGCCTGAGAAGTGTCCCCCGCCGCTATAGTCCTGATAGCCGTTGTACTTGATTTCAGCCGTATAATCAGCGTGACCGGGGCGCGGGGTAATTTTAAGCTGGGAATAGTCCCTGGGGCGGGTGTTGTTGTTATGGATGATTGCCGTCAGCGGCGCGCCGCAGGTGAAGCCATCCTTCAAGCCGCAGAGAAATTCCGGGCGGTCCTCCTCTTTTCGCGGGGTGGACCAGTCATTTTGCCCGGGGGCGCGGCGATTTAAGAAGGCCTGCAGTTTCTCCATGTTGATCGCAAGCCCCGCGGGCAGGCCGTCAATCGTCATGCCGATGGCCTCGGAATGGCTCTGTCCGAAGATGCTGAGGCGCAGGGATTGTCCGATAAAGGTACTGCTCAAAACAATTCCCCCCAGAAGCTATGATAGGATTTCTGCACACACTGAGCGTCGAGGACATTGACACACTCAGTGCACATGCAGGCAGCGACGGCCGCACTCATAGCGATGCGGTGGTCGTTACAGGGATCCACCGTGCCGCCGCGAAGGCTACCGGCTCCGTGGATGACAAGGCCTTCCGGCAGTTCCTCCGCATTTCCGCCGAGATCGTTGATGAGCCGTGCTGTACTCTGCAGGCGGTCGGACTCCTTCATGCGCAGGCGGGCCGCATTTTCGATGTGCGTGTCCCCCACGGCTGCGCAGGCGAGCACGGACAGGACCGGGATCAGGTCAGGAATCGGCGCGGCATCTATTGTCACCGGGCGAAGCTCCCCGCGCCGCACGGTCACACCATCTGTGTCCATGCAGACATTTGCGCCGAAGCGCTCCAGGATTTCCAGCACGGCCTTGTCCCCCTGGGCGGAATCGAGGTTTAGGCCTCGCACCGTGACGCCTTCCTCACTCAGAGCGCCCGCGCACAGAAAGAAGGCGGCGTTGGACCAGTCCCCCTCCGCGCGCAGAAAGCCAGGAAGCCGGAAGCGCTGTCTGCCGGAGATTATCCAGCACTGTCCATTCCGCCCGATGCTTACACCGGCGCTTCTGACAGCATTCTCCGTCAGCCGGATGTAGTCGGCAGATTCGAGCTTTCCCTCCGCGCTGACCGTGCTCTCGCCGTTTATCATCGGCAGAGCCATCAGAAGCCCCGAAAAATACTGGGAAGACACATCCCCCGGCAGTCGGTATTCGCCGCTTTGAAGCTGCCCGCCAAAATGCAGGAAGTTTTCCCGGCGCTCAATGCGCATGCCGTGCGCGCAAAGCAGACCTTCAAAGACTTGCATCGGGCGCTCTGGCAGGCGGCCCTCCATGCGAAAATACCCGGATACGCCCAGCGCCCCGGCAACCGGCAGCAGAAAGCGCAGGGTCGAGCCGCTCTCCCCGCAGGGCAGCAGTCCACCGCTGACCGGTTTTCGAATCGGCGTGACGCGGATTACGTTTTTATGGATTTCGATTCCCGCGCCCAGCGCCTTCAAACAGGTGGCGGTGGCAAGGATGTCCCCGGAAAAGCCATCGATCCGCAGGGCGGTTTTCCTTTCTCCAAGGGCTGAACAGATCAGCAACCGGTGGGCGACGGATTTGGAGGCCGGGATGCGTACCTCACCCGAGCGCGGGCCGGGCGGCAACATAACGCTGAAGCTTCTTTGTTTCATTGCAGTCCCGCCTCCAGCCAGAAGCGCAGCTCATCCGGCGTGACCGGAATGATTTCACAGTGCCCGATTTCGCGCGGCACGATCAGATGGAGCTTTCTGCCGGAAAACTTTTTGTCCAGAAGGAGTGTATCATATAATTCGTCAGCGGCGTAATCCGTCCGAGTCGGCAGATCGTAGCAGCGCAGAAGCGCTTCCACCGCCTCGCAGTCGTTTTGAGCAAACAGCCCTTTGGAGGCAGCCGCATGGCAAATCATGGTCATACCAACAGAGACTGCCTCGCCGTGCAGAAGGCTGTAGCCGCTGCGGCTTTCGACCGCATGTCCGAAGGTGTGTCCGAGGTTCAAAAGCCTGCGCAGGCCGGTGTCGCGCTCATCCTCGGCGACAATGGCCGCCTTGTGCCTGACGCAGGTCTCGATCACATGTGGGACATCGTACTCACGGCTTTGGAGCGTTTCAAACAGCATTTTGTCACAGAGCACGGCGTATTTAATGACCTCGGCATAGCCTGCCATGAGTTCACGTTCAGGCAGGGTATTGAGCGTGTCGGTATCGCAGAGGACCAGGGAGGGCTGATAAAAGGCCCCCACCTGGTTCTTGCCTTCCGGAAGATCGATGGCAGTCTTGCCGCCGACGGAGGAATCCACCGCCGCAAGCAAGGTCGTGGGTACCTGCACAAAGGAGATACCCCGCTGATAAGTTGCCGCTGCAAAACCGGCAAGGTCTCCGGTTACCCCGCCGCCGAGAGCGATCACGCAGTCTGTGCGTGTAAAGCGGTTTTCAGCGAGAAAACTCAGGATCTCTCCATAGTGCAGAAGATTCTTGGTCATTTCTCCAGCGGGGAGGACAAAGTCCGCCGTTTCAAACCCCGCAGCATGTAGACTTTGCAGCACTGTTTCACCATAGAGGGGGAATACATTCTCCCCTGCAATTACCGCACAGCGCCCAGCCCGGGTACTGGCACGCAGCTCAGACCCCAGAGTCGGCAACAGTCCCGCGCCGATTTTTACTTCATACTGTCCGGAGGGGACTTGGACCGTCACAATTCTCATTTACCGTCGATCTCCTCTTTGAGTCGCTTTCCTTCGGCAAGCAGTCTTGTCAAGGTCTCACTGTCGTTCGCTGCCATGGCATCGCGGTAGGCTTTCAGATTGTCAATGATGCAGTCAACCTCACGGATGAGGTTTTCTTTGTTTTCCAGAAACAGCTCCGACCACATAGGGGCGTTGAGCCAGGCAACACGGGTCAGATCCCGATAACTGCCGGCAGAGAAACCGTGATGGAGCTTTGCCGTGGGGCTTTTGACGTAAGCATTGGAAACCACATGCGCAAGCTGGGAGGTAAAAGCGATCATCTCGTCATGGGCCTCTGCAGTGGTCACAGAGAAACGGCCGAACCCGGCCGGCGCCAGCAGAGCCTTTACCCGGTCAAGGAGAAAAATATCGTCATAGCGCGGTGGTACGATGACCATAGGCTGATCCTTATACATATCTGCCTTGGCATATTTGTAGCCCTGATACTGAGTGCCTGCCATGGGGTGTCCGCCGACATAGGTGAAGCCGTATTTCTCAGCCATGGGAAACAGCGCCTCGCATACCGTGCTTTTAGTGCCGCAGCAGTCCATCACCAGCGGCTTTTTACCGATGTACGGAGCAAATTCCCGCAGGGTTGCAATGGCGGCCTCAGGGAAAATCGTCAGCAGCACGAGGTCACAGGCATTGATGTTTTCCTTCGTAAGCTCTCCGTTTACCTCCCCGCTGAGTATGGCAAAGTCCAGCACAGATTTTGTACGGTTGTGTGCCAGAACAGTCCAGCCTGCCTCATGATATGCTTTTGCAAAGCTGCCGCCGATGAGGCCGAGGCCGAAAACACCGAGTGTGCTCATCACAGCACCCCCCGGATCGCGCGGACCTTCTCCGCAAGAGCGGCAAACTCCTCGGGCCGCAGACTCTGGGCGCCATCACACAGAGCATGGATGGGATCGTTATGTACCTCAATAATGAGGCCGTCGGCCCCGGAGGCAGTGGCGGCCAATGCCATAGGCGGCACTAGGCGTGCGATACCGGTAGCGTGGCTGGGATCGACAATGATGGGCAGATGCGTAAGCTCATGGAGCATGGGTACAGCAGAAAGGTCAAGCGTGTTTCGGGTGTAGTCGGAGAAGGTGCGGATGCCGCGTTCACAGAGCATAACCTTTTCATTGCCGCTGGCCATGATATACTCGGCACTCATGAGAAGCTCCTTGAGGGTATTGGCAAGACCGCGTTTTAAGAGAATCGGCTTGTCAACTCTGCCCAGCTCGCGCAGAAGGTCAAAATTCTGCATGTTCCGTGCTCCGATCTGGATCACATCTACGTCCTCGAAGAGGGGCAGATCGTTGATATTCATGAGCTCGGTGACAATGGGAAGACCGGTTTCCTTGCGGGCAATCTTCAAAAGTTCCAGTCCCTCGGCTTTCAAGCCCGCGAAATCATATGGAGAGGTACGGGGTTTGAAGGCGCCACCGCGCATGAGCGAGGCCCCCGCCGCCTTGACCGCCCTTGCCACAGTAACAATCTGTTCCTCAGACTCAACAGAGCAGGGGCCTGCGATCATAACGAAGTTGCCAGCGCCGATCTTTACGTCACCGACTTCCACCACCATAGACTCAGGATGAAACTTACGGTTGCACATCTTAAAGGGCTCGCTGACACGCTTGACGCTGTCAACAATGTCAAGGCTCTCCACAAGGTCGATATCCACCGCAGACGTATCCCCTACTAGGCCCAAAACAGTCTGGAACTCACCGTCGGAAATGTGGATGCGAAGACCAAGAGCCTGAAGCCACGCAATAAGCTGTGCTTTCTTCTCATCAGAAACACCGTGTTTCAATACTACAATCATGTTATCTCCTCCTAAAAACCAAAAGCCGCACAGGATAACCTGTGCGGCAAAACATAGACGAATCTGTTTTTTTGCACCACAAATTATCCTTACCCGCGATCGCCGGTAAAGTAATAATAGGATGCAAAAAGGACAACGGACTTCATGGAAAGTAACTCCTGAATCTATCTAAAACTATATATAATTTAGCGCAAACAGCCTTGAATGTCAAGATGAAGAACCCACGAAGAAAGACGATGGAAAAGATAATTTTTTATTCATTATTACTGCAAATCGCTAAACTGTTCAGGAATATTTTATCCGTAGGAACAGGGTGTTACAGGATAAAACTGGTAGCCCGCGCCCGCAGGAATATATACCTTGACGATTGTCTCAATCTGCCCAGCGCCGTCAATAAACATCGGCTGCTCCATACTGAGTTCGCTCAGCGTTCTTTCCAACAGTTCATCGTAGAATTCATCCTTCATTGGATTGGAAGAAAACATGTCCTCAAACATGAGTTCTGTCTTCTCGCGGAGATTATTCAGATAATCCTCTTCGGTCAAGCCAAAGTCCTTAAGGATCATATCCCCTGTCACACGGCAATCGTTTTCAAAATCGTACCCATAGGCTCCTAATTCATGAAGACCGCCGTTTAAGTCCGTTTCGAGCAGCAAGAACAGTTGGCTTCCGTGCCAGTAGCTGTGCCAATTGGTATGCCAGGACCAGAGGGAATATTTCCCGTCCATGTTTTCAAATTGGGCTTCCACATAATAGGCGAAACGTTCAGAGATCTCCTGATTGATCTCTTTTGCTGCCTGGGTATCGGCGTTCAATTGCGGCACATGGTATGAGTAGTTTTCTACATTTCCGATATCATCAGTATAGGTTCCTTCCGCGCTGTAAAGTTCCGTAACAGCGTTTTTATGCTGGCCTGGCACCTCAGCCCAGGCCGTATAGCCGACTGATAATAACAGTGTAAGACACAGTGCGATAGCAAACAGATGCTTCATACCGTTTTCTCCTTTCTACATGGTTGGCTTGTGGGCTTTTCAGCCTTAATTATACTGGATGCAGAGCAAAAAATCTACATAAAAATGTAAAATCCCCGGCATTTCTGTCGGGGATTTTGCTTTTTTCAGGCGAGGAACTGGGCATTGGTCCAACCGCTCATACCGCTTCTGGGATTGAACACCCAAACATAAGTCCTGCCGTCAGGGCCGGCGCTGTATCCACCGGTGATCTGCAGAACCTGTCCGTTATAGCTCTCGCTGCCGCGGATCTCATTTGCGTAATCGTAGTTCGGCGCAGTACGCAGGGCGAGATAACCGGTCTGCAGGCCTCTCACGGTGACCCAGGTTCCTGCAGAAAAACCGCCTGCAATTTCTTCAAGTTCCTGCTCGTTCATCTTTTCGAACTCTGCCATTTTGTTTATCCTCCTGTAAGTGTCGTTTTTTCCGCTTGCTTTACTATTATATGTCAGCTTTCGTCACAAAAGCATCACACTCGTCAGATGATGTACTCTACCGTCTGTTCCTCTGTCAGACGTGTGTGCCCGTTGAAAAGCAGTACCGCCTCCCGGGTCTCATAGGGGCCGAAGGAATAAGGATGAATCTCCAGACTATCCATCATATTTGTCGGCACAATGCGGTTACAGGCACAAGGATCACCGTGAACTACCTCTACCCCGGGTACAGGAAACGGCTCCGGCAGAAGGTATGGATCAAAAAGCTTCACATTGTTCTCGTCAACGCCGGTCAGCAAAACGTAATGCCAACATTCCAGATCGAGCCGGACTACTGCCGCGCCGCCGCAGGCGAACGCGTAACGCAGGCGACCGTCCGGATTCCAGTTGACATCCCTGCCGGTCAGGTATTGGCTTTGGATATCCAGCATACCGGTCTTGCCAAAACAATCCAGCCAATTTGACAAAAACATCATGGCAGCATGGGAGGTACCGTTTTTTCCAAACCCACCGTCGGGACCATAGGAATCCAATGAGTAGAGCATGATAGCGCGAACGAGCTCCGGCGGCAATTCCTCTCGTTCAAACAGGAAGCTCAGGCCGTTGAGAAGCGAAGTCGGGCCGCAGTCGTATTCCGTTATCTGGTAGCGCAGTGGGATCTTCATAATTGCTTCTCCATACGCAGACTCTATAGCTTGCCTTTATGCAAGTGTCTTGAACTCCGTCCAGATCTCTGCCTGCTTTTCCATGGCATCGGCGCTGATGTTGCCGATCATTTCCATGCGGCTAAGGTCGATATTCTCCGGCAGAACCAGGAATTCCCGGAATTCGGGATCAATGAGCGCATCCGCTTCTTTGTTGGTGCAATAGTAGCCCAGGTACTCAAAGCAGCGTTTGCTGACCTCGGGACGGAGAATATAATCGATGAAGGCATGGGCTGCGTCGGCGTTGGGAGCCTGAGACGGAATAAACATGCCCATAATGCCGAAACCGATGCCCTCGGCGGGATATACGACCGCGAGCTCGGGATCGGCAAGCTTTGCCATAGTGACCTGAGAGGTGTACATGACGGCAGCATTCACTTCTCCGGAAATCAGATCATCTTGAATGTTGTCGTCCTTGATGAGGCGGATGTTGGGAGCTAGTTTAAAGAGAAGCTCGCCCGCCTCTTTGAGCTCGTCCAGATCATTGGTATTGTAGCTGTAGCCCAGGATCTTGAGAGCCATACCGATCATAACACGGTAGTTGGCGGTGATAGCAATATTGTCTTCAAACTCTTCGTTCCAAAGATCTGCATACCCTTTCACCTCAGTGCCGACCGCTGCGGGGTTGTACACGATGGTCTGTACGCCCGCACCGTAAGGGACTGTGTAAGCGTCGTCAGGATCGTAAAACTGCCCCTGATAGACGGGATTAATGTTGCCGAAGTTGGGGATCTTGCTTTGATCCAGCTTCTGCGCAAGGCCTTCTGCAATAACAGTCTCGATAATGTAGTCGTCCGCGATCACAAGGTCGTAATCACCGCCTTTGGTGGATTCGAGCTTGGCGAGCATGGTCTCGTCATAGTCGAAATTGGTATAGTTGACGGTAATGCCGGTCTCAGCTTCAAAACCAGAGATCACATCGGGATCGAACATTTCGGCCCAGGTATAGAGATTGAGTGTTGGCCCCTCGGCATTCGCTGTGCTGCTCAGAACAGACACACAGATCAGCATGGCCAGAAGCAAGGCAAGCATTTTCTTCATATTTTTGTTTCCTCCTGACTTTTTGTGGATTTCTTTTTATCTCCAAGTCTGCCGATCAGCGCAGACAGGATCACAACAAATAATGTCACCAGGAACATCAGTGTGCACAGGGCATTGATCTTCGGGGTCACGCCGGTTTTAAGCTGGGTATAGATGAGAATAGGCAGGGTATTTACTTTAACGCCGGTGACGAAAACGCTGATGATAACATCGTCAAGGCTCATGGCAAAGCTCAAGAGCATACCGGATACGATGGCAGGCAGGATTAACGGCAGCGTAATGTCGAAGAACACACGTGTCCGGCTTGCTCCCAGATCGCGCGCCGCCTCTTCAAGGCTCTTATCCATCCCGGCAAGGCGTGCCTTGACCTGCATGAAAACATACGGTATGCAGAAGGCCGTGTGGCTGATGACAAGGGTCAGCATGCCGAAAGGCAGGCCAAGCAGGGAGAAAAAGGCAAGAAAAACCATGCCGAGAATGATTTCGGGCGTCATCATCGGGAGTGTGGAAATGTATTCCATCAGTCCCCTGCCTTTGAAAACTGTGCGCACAGTACCGATGGCTCCAAGGGTGCCGATCACAGCGGCCGCAAAACTCGAGAGAATGCCGAGAATAAGACTGTTGCGGATGCCGATGCCGATGTTGCGGTCTCTGAAAAGATCGACATACCACTTCAACGACAGGCCCGACCAGACAGAGCTGATCTTGCTTTCGTTGAAGGAGTAGATCATCACGATCAGGATCGGCAGATACATCAGAACCGTCATGATGATCAGGTAGATTCCCGGAAAACGGGAGGTACGTCTTTTCATAGCAGCCCCTCCATTTCCACAGAACCGGAAACACGCCGATAGATAAGGATCAGTATGCTCGTCATAGCCATGAGGATGACGGAGAGCGCTGCTGCAAACGGCCAGTCATGCACCTTCATGAGCTGTTCCTGTATCACGTTTCCGAGCAGGACAATCTTGTTGCCGCCGAGGATATCCGCAATGAAGAACAGACCCATGGAGGGCACAAAGGTCAATATCACGCCAGTCATCAGTCCAGGCATGGTGACGCGAAGTGTAATGCTGAAGAACGCAGTCGCGGGGCTCGCGCCGAGGTCACGTGCCGCTTCAACCAGCGACCAGTCCATCTTTTCTACGCCGGAATAGACCGACAATATCATAAACGGCAAAAGCGCATAAACCATGCCGACAACCACAGCGGGATATGTATACAGAAGCTTGAGCGGCTTTTTGATGATATGCAGCACCATCAGGAGCTTATCAAACAATCCGTTTGCACGAAAGATAATGATCCACCCATAGAGGCGCATAAGCGAGCTTGTCCAGAACGGGATCATAATCAGCAGCATCATCAATGCGCGCTTTCTCGGCGGAAGCTTTGCCATAAAGTACCCGAAGGGATATCCCAAAAGAATCACAAGCGCTGTCACCAAAAGAGCAAGCTTCAGGGACTCAACAAGCGTATTTAAATAGATTGGCTCCAGAATTTTGGCATAGTTTCGCAGGGTATATTCATTCACGACGCCCCAAGTTTCCGCCCGGGTCAGGACGCTAAGCAGGAGCATATACACAAAGGGCCCGATGAGAAACACAATTGTAAACACATACAGCGGTACAAGAAAGGCCGCATTGCTGCCGCGAAGTTTTTTCTTATTCATCCCCGTCCTCCACGCAGACAGCGCGATCGCGGGCGAAGGAAAAGCGGATGCTTTCACCGGGACGCAGATCAGAATCGATGCCATGGCGGCTGGCAACAAGCTCATCTCCCGCTGCCGTCTCCAACATGATGCGCAGCATACCGGCTGAAAAGCTCTTTTCCTTCACCAAAGCAGGGATCCCATCCCCGTCTGCGGGCAGAAATTCGATGTACTCACTGCGAACAGCAACCGAGAGCGGCTCTCCTTCACGGGGCTGCGAGCCTAAACATGTTACGGGCGTTACAGCACCGCCGTAATCAAGACACAGTTGATTTTCAAAAAGAGCAGCCCTTCCGCGCAGGACGTTTGCAGAACCCACAAAACGTGCAACATACGCGTTTATCGGCCTGTCATATATTGCAGTGGGCGTATCGATTTGCTGGAAAACTCCGTTTCTCATCACAGCGATCCGGTCCGACATGTTCAATGCCTCTTCCTGATCATGGGTGATATAGATGAAGCTGATGCCTAGCCGCTTCTGCAGGCGCTTGAGCTCAAGCTGCATCTGTCGCCTGAGCTGCAGATCCAACGCGCCGAGGGGCTCATCGAGCAGTAAAACCTTAGGCTCATTGACAATGGCGCGGGCAATGGCAATGCGCTGGCGCTGCCCCCCGGAAAGCTCCGCCGGCCGTCGATCCGCATAGCCCGGCAGCTGCACCAGCGCGAGGGCTTCTGTCACTGCCTTGCGAATCTCCGCCTTGCTTTTTCGTTTGAGCTTGAGTCCATAGCCGATGTTTTCCCCTACGCTCATATGAGGGAATAGCGCATAGCTTTGAAATACCGTATTAAGATTTCGCTTCTCAGGAGCCTCATAGGTCACGTCGCGCTCTTCCAGCAGCACATGACCGCTGTCACATTCTTCGAGCCCTGCAATGATACGCAGGGTCGTTGTCTTCCCACAGCCCGAAGAGCCCAGAAGCGTGATAAACTCGCCAGGCTCGACACGCAGGTCGATGTCTCTCAGAACCGTTGTACCACCATAGCTCTTTTTAATATGGATAAGCTCCAAAATGGAGTCGCTCATTAGCTACACCACCGTATGGATATTTTTACAAAAAAGGAAGACTTTTCGCAAGTCCTCCCTTCTTTTCCAGTTTCTTGTGTTTTTTATACAGCACGCCGGATGCTTTGTCAAGTATTTTGCACCTCAAAAACCCGCCTTCGGAATGTACCGAAAGCGGGTCAAACGAGAAGACTGATCCTTATTTGGTAACCTCATCGGAGAGCACCTCGCCGGTGTGTGCGTCGATCTCATAGTTAAATCTTCGAGAGGCGGTCTTAAACTCCACGCTGTATATATCCGCGTCCAGGTTCACGCTCGCCCGAATCACTTCCGCCGGTTTTACTGCTGCATGATTATAGGCGATCTCTTTTGCATTCTCCTCTCCGATCAACACAGAAGAAACAGGTGCTTCTGTGACTTCTGCCTCTGGAATAGCATTGCCGTCAAATGCAGCCGCATAAGCGGCAGTTTCAGAGAAGGTGAAGCCGGACATTTTCCATCCCACAATTTCACCGTCTGCCGCATCGATAACATATTCATAAGTTAAATCGCCGGAAGTGAAGCCAACTTCATATACGGTCTCGCCGCTATCATCTTTTGTACGGTATACGCCCGTAATCTCCGCATCGGCCTCTTTAATTTCGGCGTGCTTGAGCGCAATCTCAAGGGCGGCACCGACGCCAATGTACTTTTTCGAGGATTCCGCAGTTTCAAACACAGTAGTATCACTCATTTTGTTGGGCTCCGCAGTCTCAGTCGGTTCAGGGATCGGCGTTTCAGCGGGTACAGCCGTTTCTTCTGCAGGCGCGGCAGGCGACTCGGCAGGTACCGCCGTCACCTCCGGCACAGGCGTTTCCACCACGGGTGCAGCTGTTTCCGCCATGGGCGCGATGGTAACTTCCGGCATATCTGTGGGCTCCGGGGTTACAGCCACGGCGACAGAAGTGCTCGGAGTTGTTGAGCCCGGAATATAGGATTCAAGTACGGGATACAGGCGATCACGCACCTCGGTGGGCAGCGGGAGCGTGTTGATCTTGAGGCCTGTAACACATCCTCCCGCGAAGGCGGCCAGAATCAAAAGGAACCACAGCCACCAAAGAGAGCGCTTCTTTTTGTGGGGTTTGTCGCTGCTCATAATGTTTTTTTCTTCGTTCATGGTTTTCTCCTCTCTGCATCGGAACCGATGCCGAAGCTTGCTTACATTATATCAACTGTCTTTTCGGATAACTGTCGAAAATAGGCGCGGGCTTCATTGGCATCGCAATGGATCTGCCCGGACAGCGCTTCATAATTGTCAAACTTTTTTTCACTTCTGAGGAACTTATAAAACTCTACACGGGCCTGTCGACCATATAGGTTTCCGTTGAATTCAAGCAAATGGCTCTCAACATTTACATGCTTGCCGTCGCTTACTGTAGGGCGGACCCCGATGTTTGCCACTGCAATGTAAGAAGACCCGTCTTCAAGGAACACGCGTGCAGCGTAAACGCCATGGCGTGGCACGATAACACCTTCAGGAAAGGACATATTGATTGTCGGTGCGCCGAGTTTTGTGCCGAGGTGGTATCCGGAATGCACCGTGTCCTGCAGCGTATGCGGATGCCCGAGATAGCGGGCCGCCTGTTCCATCTCTCCGTCGGCGATGAGCGTACGGATATAGGTGGAGCTCACAATGCGCCCATCGAGGGTAACAGCCTGAATAATATCACAACCGATCCCCTTTTCCGCACAATACTCCTTGAGTTTTTCGGCCGTGCCCTCGCCCCGGTAGCCAAAGCAGAAGTCATGTCCCACCACAATCCAGGCCAAGCCGAGTTCACTGATAATGGTGTCGGCGAAGTCTTGCCAGGGCATACGCATGATGTGCTGGTTGAAATGAATAAAAATCACATCATCGATCCCGTAGCAGCGGCGGATGATCTCTTCCCGGCTCAAAGCGCTGTTGATCAGTGGGACATCCTTGCCGAAGACAAGTTTGTCCGGATGCACGTCAAAGGACAGGACCGAAGGCGTTATGCCGAGCTCCTGAGCACGCTCGGTCGTTTTTCTCAGAAGTGCGCCGTGGCCAATATGAACGCCGTCAAAAAATCCCAGCGCTATGGCGCGCCTGATTTCTGCCATATCCGTCTATACCTCAAAAAAATTTTTTATTGTTTTCATGATGCCGTTCTCTGCCCTGCCGAGCATAAGAAAACTGCCAGCTTCACTGTATACTCGATAGACTCCGTCTGAAAGAGCGGTTTCATAATCGGTTCCGCAGCGAACCAGCCTTTCTTCCCGGGCAGAGGCGGTACAGGCCATTTCCCGGGAAAAGAGCGTATCGACAGGGAGAAGATGATTCTCAATTTCTCCGGTATCCCGCAGGTGCTGGGCTTGGCCAATCGTGATTGCATCAGAAACCCGAAAGCAGCCGGCTTCCGTACGGCGCAGAGCGCTCATGCAGGCTCCGCAGCCGATAGACTGTCCGATATCATGACAGAGAGTGCGGATGTATGTTCCCTTGGAGCAACGCACATCAAGGAGCCAGTCATCCCCTTCCCGGCCTGCGATACTGAGCTCATGAATCTTGACAGGGCGCGGTGCACGTTCAACCGTGCCGCCCTTTCGAGCGATATCATACAGCCGTTTCCCGCCGATCTGAATGGCTGAATACATGGGCGGGATCTGCTCAATATCCCCGATGAAATGCTTCAGGACATGTTCAAGATCTTCCCGGTTAACAGATACTTTCCTGCGTTCCAGTATGTATCCGGTCGTATCCTGCGTATCAGTCGTGATCCCGAGCCGCAGTGCGGCACGGTAGCGCTTGCTGTCGCACTCGGCGAACTGAACGGCACGGGTAGCCCGTCCGACAAACACAACAAGGAGCCCTGTGGCCATCGGGTCGAGTGTGCCGGAATGGCCGATGCGGCGCTCATGCAAAATACCCTTGAGCTTGACGACTACATCATTGCTCGTCCAGTCCTGTTCTTTATCGATAAGCAGGATGCCGTTCATTTCCAGATCTCTTCCGTGACCTTAACAAGCAAGTCACGCACATGTTCGGGACTGCCGGGTACGGTACAGCCTGCGGCCATAGCATGTCCGCCGCCGCCGAAAACAGCGCATATATCGCTGCTGTTGATCTCCTGGAAGGAACGGACGGAGACGCGGCAGGTGCCATCCTCTTTCTCGCGCACGGTGATATTCACACGGCTGCTCTCGCAGCGTCCCGCGAGGCCGGCCAAATCATCCAGATCGTCCTCCACAGCGCCGGATTCATTGAGCATTTTCTGCGTCACAACAGCGACAGCGATGGTACCGTTGCGATAAAAACGGATACCGTTGTAGATCATACTCTCAAGCCGGATGCGTGCCTGCGATACCTTGCGGAAAAATACCGTGTTGACAGCCACATTGTCGGCTCCGGCACGAAGGAGGGCCGCCGCAGCATCGAAGGCAGCAGCGTCGGTGTTCGCGTACTGAAAGCATCCTGTATCGGTGGACAGGCCAATATAGAGTGTTGTTGCCTCTTCCTCAGTCAGATCCGCATTCATCATCAGGATGAGATCCATAACGATCTCGGCACAGGAGGCTCTTTCTCCGCAGATATAGCTCTTCGAAGCAAAATGCGTGTTGGAAGGGTGATGGTCGATACAGAGATTGATCTTTCCTTCAAAACCCAGACAAAAAAGCTTCTCGTCTGCGACATCTACAGACACGGTGTATTTTGCCTTGAAGCCCGCCGGTGCAAAATACTTCTCACAGTAGGGCAGAAGTTTTCTGCTCAGTTGGGGATTCGGAAAAACATAGGCACGGCGGCCGCCGCGTCTTAACGCACTGCATAGCGCCGCGGCGCAGGAGGCCGTATCCCCGTCGGGATTTTTGTGCGTGACGATAAGGATATCTTCATGTGTCAGCAGGAGCTTTGCACAGCTTTTACAGTCCATTATCCTCATCCTTGTCCTGTTTGATGTCCAGGGAATTGATTACAGCGTTGATATGCGCGCCGTATTCGATGCTGTGATCCAGTTCAAACACGAGCTCCGGTGTATAGCGCAGATCCAGCACGCTCCCCAGTTCCCGACGCAGCCAGCCGGAAGCTGACTTGATACCGCGGCGGAATTCCTTCTCATTTTCAAGCCCCATCACGGAAAGCCAGATCTTGCTGTAGCGCAGATCACCCGTGGTCTCCACTCGTGTGACGCTGATCATGCCCTGTTGTACACGCGGGTCCTTGATTTCTCGCAGTTTGGCTGAAACAACGCGCTGAATATCGTCATTGATTCTTGCAATTTTATTGGATGACATGTCTCTTCTCCAAATAAGGGACTGTAGTTCATAGCCCCCTGTGTTAATTCAGAAATGTACCTGTGCCTGACAATTCGCAGGTAGAGTTTATTATACCATGTATTGTTTCGTCCCGCAAGTATAAAACACACTGTAAGATTTTGCCTTCTTATCATCCGGATGCGGTCAAATCCTGTTTTGCCAAATTCGGTCTTTTCGGATAAACTGTGTACATCTGTAATACGGGAGAGTCGGGCAATCCCTCTGCAGAATAACTTTTATCATAAATACCGGTTTTCAGCTTAAAACGGGTTTTCGATGAAGAATTCATCTTCCACAACTCCGGTAATACTTGCTTTTGAATTTTTCGTGATTTATAATTTATATCAATACTATCAAGGAATGAGGACGAAGAATGGCAGATCGACAAAGACGCTTTACACAGGCTATCTGGCAGATCACCCAGCAGCTTCGGGATTGCACAGAACTGGACAACGCTCTCTCGGCGTGTCTTGAGACAATAATCACCACGCTTGACAGTGAGGCTGGAACCATCTGGATGCTCGACAAGGGCAGCAATCGACTCTTCCCCGTCTTTAACCACGGACCTGTGGATATCAGCGGCATCACCATTGAAAACGGACAGGGTATCGCGGGCTCGGTGGTACAAAGCGGCAATTCAGTGATTGTCACCTCCACTAAGGATGACAGCCGCTTTTCACGCAGTGTGGATGAAGAATCCGGCTTTATAACCAAGACGCTCATCTGCGTTGCTCTCAAGAACACCTATGAAACGATCGGCTGCATCCAGGTCATCAACCGCCTGGACGAAAGCGCTTATAACCGGGAGGATCTTTCCCTGTGTGAGCAGCTTGCATCTCTTGCTGCTATCGCCATTGAGGAAAAGGGACTGGAATTCCACCCCAGTGCCGAGAAAGAGGTCATCATCTCCCTGAGAAATGTTATTAAAGAATTCCCTTCCGGCGACAGCGTTTCCCGAGTGCTCAGGGGAATCAATCTGGATATATATAAAAATGAATTTGTAGTCGTACTTGGTGAATCCGGATGCGGCAAGTCCACCATGGTCAATATCATCGGCGGCATGGATTTCCTCACAGACGGACAGCTTATCATTGACGGAAAGGACTTTTCCCATCCCAGCGATAAGGAGCTGACACGCTTTCGCCGGGAATACCTGGGATTTGTATTCCAGTCCTATAACCTCATGCCAAATCTGACAGCGTTGGAAAATGTGCAGTTTATTGCGGATATCGCCGCTGATCCCATGCCTGCCGCGGAGGCTATTGCCAAGGTAGGTCTGACAGATCGGGCGAATAACTATCCATCGGCTCTGTCCGGCGGTCAGCAGCAGCGCGTGGCCATTGCACGCGCCGTTGTCAAACGTCCTCGCATTATCTTTGCCGACGAGCCAACCGCCGCCCTGGATTACCAGACCAGCATTGAAGTACTCTCGGTCTTTGAAGATATCAAGAAGCAGTTGGGCACAACCATCATGATGATCACACATAACCCTGAGATCGCCAAGATGGCAGACCGTGTCATCAAACTGCGGGACGGAAAAGTTTCCAGCATCAAAGTAAATCTCCATCCCCTCAGTGCTGTTGAACTGTCCTGGTAAAAATCTATGACTAAAACACAATTTACAGACGCGCGGCGAAATCTTCAAAGGCAGATCATCTCCTGGATCTCCATTGTGGTGATCGGAATGGTGGCATTGGTCGCGTATCTGAGTCTAATATACAGCAGTGAGGCCATCAGGCAAGCTGTTTCTTCCTATTATAATAATTACAACCTTTGGGATATTGAGGTAACATCTACGCTCCTGATGGATGAGAATGATCTTGCTGCGATCCGAGCATTGCCGGGTGTGAAGCATGCAGAGCCTGTCCGTATGGCTGGGGCAAGGCTTCTGGATGTTGAACTTGAGACGAACGTAACAGTACAATCTCTCCCGGATAAGATCTCTGTCCCTGAGCTTCTGGAAGGCCGGCTGCCTTCTACTGACGGCGAATGTGCAATTGAGCAGCAGCTTCGGAAGATACTGGGGTTTGGGGTCGGAGACAAGATCAAGGTCTCCAGCGCCGCTGTTGCCGGAATTGACCCGCTTGAGGCAACGGAGTATGTGGTCACCGGCGTCTTCCGGCACCCAGATCACATCAGCTTTGAGCTGCCCGAGGCTCCCTATCTCCTGGTGACGGAAGGCAGCTTCAACCTCAATGGCTTGGATGGCGCTTTTATGAAAACCCGCATCCGGGTGGAAAACGCCCCGGAGGCGCGTTTCTCGAAGGCCTATCACGATGCCGTAGAGCAAGTGCTGGCATCAATCGAGGCCATCGTACCTGAGCGAACGACAGCCCGTGAGAATACCATCCGCGCGTCCTATGAAGAAAAGATTGACAAGGGCCAGCATACACTTGACGAGGCCGCGCAGACGCTTGCTGACGCTGAAAGTCAGCTTGATGCCGGCAAAGAAACGCTTGTCTCTGCGCGAAAGGAACTGGATGACGGCAGGGCCCAGCTCAAGCAGGCGGAGGAACAGCTCGCCGGAGCCAAGACGAAGCTTGACGAAGGCAGCAAGGTCCTGGGTGAGGCGGAGTATCAAATCGCTGCCGTGCAGGGGCTCCTGTACAAAGCCGAGGGGCTCATCGGCATGATCGATGGCCTTACCGGGCTGGGACCCAAGGACTACCTGCCCGACAGCCTTTCCAATCAACTCCAGCAGGCCCGGGATGGTCTGAAAGTATACAATGAGGGCCGTGACCTTTGGTACTCCAGCGGCGAGGAATATCTCGACGCCCTGACCCGATATGAGCAGGGTAAAAAACGCTTGGAGCTGGGCGAAGAGGAATACAGCAACGGCCTTGCCAAATATGAAAAGGGTCTCAAGGAATACGAAAAAGGCAAAGCCGAGTATGAAAAAGGCGCGGAAGAACTCCGGCAGGCCCGGGAGCAGATGGACGACATCGGAACCTGCCGTTGGCTGATACTGGGAGATAACGGAAATGCGGGCTACGTCTTTGCCGAAAACCAGGCAAACGGTCTTTCCTCCATGAGCTATTCCTTCTCCATCCTTTTTCTGGTCATCGCTGTACTTGTGATCTATGCCACTGTCGGCCGTATGGTTCAGGAGCAGCGTGCACTGATCGGCACCTCAAAGGCACTCGGTCTTTATAACCGGGAGGTATTGGCAAAATACATGTTCTTCGGCATCAGCGCCGCTGTGACGGCGGTTGTGCTGGGCGTCGGCCTGACTTATTTTGCAGTTCAGAAAAAAGCGCTTGCCAATTACGAACCTTTTTTTATCCTGGATTCGATTCCGCTTTGCTTTCGCCCTTGGGAAACGGCGGTCGTGATGCTCATTCTGCCGCTTGCCTCAGGTGTTTCGGTGTGGCTTGCCTGCAGGAACCTGATTCGCATTCCTGCCATCAGACTTCTTCAGGGCGAACAGCCGATGCTGAGACGTAAAAAAGCCAGTTATTTCTCCAGCAGAGGTCTGTATACCCGTCTGATTTTCCGCAACATACGGACTGATCTCCAGCGTGTCCTGGTCACCATCGTCAGTATAGCCGGCTGCTGCCAGCTGCTGGTCGGCGGTTTTATGATCAAGTATGCGATTGAGCGGGTCAATGACAGGCAATTCGGCCAGATCATTCAGTATCAGGCAGAGCTCTATTTTGATCCCAATCATGCAGATGCATCCGATCAGATTTCGCAGATTCTTGACGAGAACGGTCTGACATGGGTGCTCATCGGACGACATGATTTTGTCACAAAGCATGGTGACACTCTCAGTTCTGCCACGGCAATTGTTGCTGAGCCTGCCGCTCTCACAAAGTTCTATGGACTCGCCCATCCCAAAACCGGGAAAGATCTTCAGCCTACAGAGGACGGCGTTTTGATCCCGATCCGAATGAGCGAATACCGAGAGCTGTACCCAGGCGATACGCTCTCTGCCTATGACGCTTCGCTGTCGGTTCATGAGATTCCGATCTCCGACGTATTTATGAACCATTTCGGAAATCTGATCTTCTTTACCCCTGTCTGCTACAAGAATGTGTTTGGAACAGAAGCGGCCCAGAACTGTTTTCTGATCCGCTTAAACGACATGTCTGTGGAAGAGCTGGAGGACATGGTCGATGATACTCCCGGTTTTCAGCGTGTCAAAGAAGCCGATGCTGACCGTGAGCGGCTCAATAGGCTTTCTTCTGTCCTGAATTCCATGATCTTTATGCTGCTCGGGCTTGCGGGTGTGATGGCGTATTTTATCGTCATGAATCTATCCGTAACCTATATTCAGCAGAAGACCAGAGAGCTGACCATTATGCGCATTAACGGCTTTACTGTCCGTGAATGTGTTACATATGTGTCGTGGGACCTCATCGTGACAACATTTGTCGGTATTATGCTTGGACTTATACTCGGACATTATCTCGGGCTCAAGGTACTCCCTTCTGTAGAAGGTCCCTATATGCAGTTTGTGCTCGATCCCGATCTGCGCACCTACCTGTATGCAGCGCTGATTACGGCAGGTTTCTCCTTCCTCGTCAGCAGTGCAGCGCTGAGACGTGTGAAGTATCTGAAATTGTCTGACGTTATTTAATAATTGAATTTCACTAATCTGAGCTTTATTGCATTTTTCTCACGTGCGTGTTCAGGACAGCACATTCCGAATACGCACGTGAAAAGGAGTTCTATGCGTTCTTTTCATTATGAAAAAAAATATAAGTTTCTTTGGGGACTCTTTCTCCTGGCCGCGTGGAGCACGGTGCTTCTTCTATTTCTGAAGCATCAGGACGGACTGACTGCGCAGTCGTTGGCCAGCTACCAACCTGAACGACCTTTTATTTCCTTCCTTATAATGTTGGGACTGTTCCTGCTCAAGAGCGTGGATTTTTTCATTCATTCCGGTATTCTGTATGCGGCAGACGGGATCATGTTTTCTCTTCCTGTCGCGCTTGTTTTGAATCTTGTCGGGATCATCATCACGGTTACGCCTACTTTTTTTCTGGGACACATCTGGGGTCCACAGGTTATTGAAATACTGTACAGCAAATACCCTAAGCTGAAGACTTTTACCCAAGGGACAGAGGGCGGAAACTTTATGGTAGCTGTTCTGCTGCGTACTGTTGGGCTTCCGATTCAGATCGGGAGTGTGTATATGGGTGCCGCAAATTACAGTTTTGGTCGTTTCCTTTCTGGCTCTGTGCTTGGACTTTTGCCCAGGATGGTCCCATACACTGTCATGGGAGACAGTGCTTCCAAACTCGATTCCCCTGTTTTTGTTATTGCCTTGACGATCGAAGTACTCATTGTTATCGCATCGCTTGTGATCGGTGCTGTTATGATCAAACGCCGTACAGCATCAGAACATACGTGAATAATCAGGCGCCGTACTTTTTGTACGGCGCCGCTTTTTCATTATGAAAAAAGATGGCCGCTTTCGGCGGCCATCTCAGACTGTAGACAAAGTTGGTTTTTGTCATTGCGAACCAGTGACCGATGTCACTGGTGTGGCAATCCGTTTTCCCCGAAAGCCGCATGATATCTGACATTCTACCGGAGAACGGATTCCCACGGCCAGTTTGCGAACTGGCCTCGGAATGACAGACTTTGGGGTTTGTCTACACATTGAGATGGCCGCTTTCGGCGGCCATCTACTTGTTTTATTTTCCCATTTTGTAACGGAGACTGCTTCGCAGGGAATCACTTGTGACACGGATCGTATTGAGTATGGATGCCACCGCAGCAGCAAAATCAATGAAAATTGCAAGCCACAGATTGCAGTAACCGATAATGCTGAGGAAAATCAGTATCGCTTTGACGATAAAAACAAACAGCGCGTTTTCCACACAGATTTCACGCATGCGCCGCGAAATTTGCTTTGCAGTCGGCAGATTGCCAACTGCGTCTGGCAGGGTGATCGCATCAGCATATTTGGCGCGGCTGTTGACTCGAATGTCGATCGCCGCGTCACTATGCGCCTCGATCCCGTTTGCATAGACGAAGAGCACCGCGCCCTTGGTCTTCTGCGTAATATCACCGATGATCCTGAGTTTCTTTTCCGTGTCGCACTGGGCATACATTTCGGAAAAATTCAGCATCTCTGCAAGCTGCTGACTGGCTTCCTTGCTTTCGTCACTCAGAAGCACACACCGGGAGATACCGACACTTTTCATTTCCGGAACAAGGCTGTCAAGATCCTGGTTCACATCGGAGGATATGACTACCTTACCCATCGGTCTGCCCGCAACCACCATGTAATAAGCGGTGCCGGTCTCAGTCGGAGGATCGTTTACCTCAATTCCGCGCTCTTCCAGAAGCGCTCTTGTGGCAAAAGTGACTTCAATGCCGTCAATGGAAAGCTCAACCCCATAGCCCGGAATCTCACGAAAATCTTTGATCACGTCCAGTTTATAATCATGATCGAAGATAGCTGAGATTGCATTGGCGACCGGCTGCTCGGAATAATAGACAGCATGCGCCACGAAGTTAAGGAAAGTATCGTAGTCCAGCACATCAGAATGCATGGCTATGATACGCGGGCATTCCTCGGCAAAGATGCCGTTTTTATCAAACACAGCGGCAGACACGTCAGCCATGGCCTCAAGCGATGAGGCACTGCCGAACACAACGCCGTGACGGGCGCTCTGGCAAAGACCAACAGCCGCAGCGACCGGGATTGATACGACAACAGAAGCCGGTGTTGCAACAAGAAGGATAATAAGTGCACGATGGATGGATACCGAGAAGCTCATGCTCGTAACGATCGGCATTGCGATCGCATAGACAACGGCCAGGACCATCGCAAGCTTCAGGATCAGTCCGGCGCTGCTGCTCATCACCTGCTGGATGGACATTGCGGTCTTCTCTTCATCGGAGACAATCTCACGCATATGTGTGACAATCCCGGCATCCTGATCCTGAACAAGATCCAACGCTGCCTTTCGGGTATGTTCCCGTGCATATTTAAGAAGCAGCATACCGATCTGATACAGCAGCACAAGTGCCGCACCCTCGATTCCGAAGCCGATAAAGAAGGCCAGCAGAGCCGTCACCACCACGATGACCGGCGTCGCAGTATAATTACCGCTTTCGACCGCTTCGACCGCCTTCATGATAATATCATAACCGGCAAGGACAGAAGCCAGTACCAGCAGCAAGATACCGGCAAAATCCGGCATATCAACGATCAGCGATAGTGCAAAGATGACTGACGCAATGACGAGTCTAATAACCAGAGAATTATTAAGTGTGGCGGAAAGCTTCGCCGTATCTATTTTTGGCGGCGTTGGTTTTACATGTTTCTGGGGCATTCTGCCACCTCCCTGATGATCTTGACGTTGTTAGATATCAGGCCTTGCCGTCGGAGCCGAGAACGTGGACGATCTTGTGGGCGACCATATCCTTAACAGCCTGACGCGCCGGCTTGAGGTACTGACGAGGATCGAAGTGATCCGGATGCTCTGCAAAATATTTGCGGATGTTGCCAGTCATGGCCAGACGGATGTCGGAGTCGATATTGATCTTGCAGACGGCCAGCTTTGCAGCTTCACGCAGCTGATCCTCGGGGATGCCGATGGCGTCGGGCATATTGCCGCCATACTGGTTGACCATCTTCACGAATTCCTGGGGAACAGAGGAGGAACCGTGCAGCACGATGGGGAAGCCGGGCAGGCGCTTGATGCACTCATGCAGGACATCGAAGCGGAGGGGAGGCGGAACCAGAACGCCGTCAGCATTGCGGGTGCACTGGGAAGCCTTAAACTTGTAAGCGCCGTGGGAGGTGCCGATGGCGATTGCCAGGGAGTCGCAGCCGGTGCGGGAAACAAACTCCTCGACCTCTTCGGGGCGGGTGTAGCTCTCGTGACCGTGCTCGACTGAGACCTCATCCTCAACACCGGCCAAGGTGCCGAGCTCGGCCTCGACCACAACACCGTGGTCATGTGCATATTCAACGACCTGACGGGTCAGGGCGATATTTTCATCAAAGGGCTTGGAGGAAGCATCGATCATAACAGAGGTGAAACCACCGTCAATGCAGGACTTGCACAGCTCGAAGGTGTCACCGTGATCGAGATGGAGGGCGATGGGGATCTCGGGATTCTCGATGATCGCGGCCTCGACCAGCTTGACAAGGTAGGTGTGGTTTGCATAGGCGCGTGCGCCCTTGGAGACCTGCAGGATGACAGGGCTCTTCAGTTCTCCGGCTGCTTCGGTGATGCCCTGGACGATTTCCATATTGTTGACATTGAACGCGCCGACAGCATAACCGCCGTTGTAGGCCTTTGCGAACATTTCCTTTGTGGTTACGAGAGGCATAATACAAAATCTCCTTTGTTTTTCTAAAAATTTGTACAAAAAGCACATTTACAAATTTTCGTTAATATTATATCCTCAATCTTGTCCATAATCAATATGGACTTTCTACAAAATCAAAATATTTTTAATTAACTGGAGGAATAAAAATGTCTGAGAAGCTTATCGGCTCCTGCATCTTCGGTCAGTCCGGCGGTCCCACTGCTGTTATCAACGCCAGCGCATACGGTGTCATCCGCGCCGCCCTCGATGCTGAGGAAATCACCAGGGTCTACGGCGCAAGCCACGGAATTAAAGGCGTTCTGGACGACAAGCTGTTCGTCATGGACGAGGAAGACCCCGAAGAGCTCAAGCTCCTGCTGCATACCCCGTCCTCTGAGCTTGGCTCCTGCCGCTATAAAATCGCCGATCCCGAAGTCGACGACACCGATTACAAGCGTATTCTCGAAATCTTCAAGAAGTACAATGTTCGCTACTTCTTCTACAACGGCGGCAACGACTCCATGGACACCTGCAATAAGATCAGCCGCTATATGGAATCTGTCGGCTACGCCTGCCATGTGATGGGTGTTCCCAAGACCATCGATAACGACCTCTTCGGCACCGACCACTGCCCCGGCTTTGCAAGCGCTGCCAAATACATTGCCACTTCCTGCATGGAGATCAACAAGGACGCCCGCGTCTATGACAGCGGCATGATCACCGTTGTGGAGATCATGGGCCGTCACGCCGGCTGGCTTGCCGCAAGTGCTGCCCTGGCCACTGCCTACGGCTCCGGCCCCGACCTTGTTTACCTGCCTGAGCTGGACTTCGATATGGACAAATTTCTGGCTGACGTGGTACGCATTTACAACGAAACCGGCAAGTGTTTTGTCGCCGTTTCCGAGGGCATCCATTATGCCGACGGCAGCTTCGTTTCTGAGGCTAAGACCTCTGCAACCGACGGCTTCGGCCATGCTCAACTCGGCGGTCTGGCCACAATGCTGGCTGAGATCATCAAGGCCCACACCGGTGCCAAGGTCCGCGGCATTGAGCTGAGCCTGCTGCAGCGTTGCGGCGCGCACCTCGCCTCTGCTACCGACGTGGAGGAAGCCTGCACCGCCGGTATGGAAGCGGTCAAGAACGCTGTCAACGGTGTATCCGGCAAGATGGTCGCTTTTGAGCGTGAAATGATCGACGGCAAGTATCACTGCAAGTACGTGCTCCTGCCTCTTTCAGAGGTTGCCAACTACGAGAAGAAGGTCCCGCTGGAGTGGATCAACGAGAGCGGCAACGGCCTCAAGCAGGAATTCATCGACTACGTGTTGCCTCTCATTCAAGGCGAGCCCGAACTGCCCCGCGTCGATTCCCTGCCTCGTTACGCGCACCTTAAGAAAGTTCTGGCAAAATAAGTTTAATTTGAAAGAACCTCATATCAGAAGATACGAGGTTCTTTTTGCTGAACAGGCGGTGTTTATAGCGTATAATGTTTGTCAGTGATAATATGAACGGTTTACAACATCCCTATATTTCCGTTAGTCTGAAAAACGGGAATAGCTATGGCTGCGGGCAGCAATTTTCCAAAAGTGCGATGATACGGCGTTGCGGCTGCGGCGTTGTCGCGGCTGCAGACTTGCTGTTGTATCTGTCGCGCTGGCATTCCAATGGGGCTGTGGATTATTTTGCCGGTATGCTGGAGGATAAGCCTGTTCCTCGCCCAGTCTATGACAACTGCATACAGAGACTCAGTCGTGCTTACTTCCCTATGATCCCCTACGCGGGCATCAATGGCATTATGCTCATGTCGGGCATGGAGCTCTTTTTCAGCCGCCACGGCATGCCCTATTCTGCTCGCTGGTGCTTTCTGCCGGGGAAGCTCTGGCAGAGAATCGAAAAAATGCTGCGCGCGGATATCCCGGTCATCATGTCGGTCGGGCCCAATTTTCCCCTGATCTGGGGCGACAGGCGGGTGCGCTTTTTTGTCCGTAGCCCGGCTGGAAATTATGTGCCAGTCTCCGGGGCGCGGGCGCACTACTTTACCGTCACAGGGCTGGATGAGGACTGGATGCGCATCTCCTCCTGGGGCCGACTCTATTATCTGAGGCGGGAAGAATTCGAGGAATATACTCGGAGCTACAGTATCAGCTTCACGAGCAATATTCTTCTGGTAGAACGAAAATGAGGCCGCGTAAGCAGCCTCATTTTTTGGATCACTTCAAAATGATCTTGTTGAAATTTTTCTTGCCGCGGCGGACGATGATTCCCTTGCGCAGCGTGTCGGCATCGTAGCTTGCGGCAATGTCGGAGATCTTTTGGTCCTCGACCGTGACACCTCCCTGCTGGACGTTACGGCGCGCCTCGGACTTGGAGGCACAGAGGCCGGACTTGACGAGCAAGCTCAGAATATCGAGCTTTCCGTCGACCAGATCGGTATCCGAAAGCTCTGTAGTGGGTACATCGCCGCCCTCGGCACCGCCGGCAAACAGAGCCTTGGCGGAGGCCTCGGCCTTCTTCGCCTCTTCCTCGCCGTGAACAAGGCTTGTCAGCTCGTAGGCCAGGATCTCCTTTGCCTTGTTGAGTTGACTGCCCTCCCACTTGTCCATCTCGTCGATCTGCTCAAGCGGCAGGAAGGTCAGCATGCGGATACACTTGAGCACGTCCGCGTCGCCGACGTTGCGCCAGTACTGGTAGAAGTCATAGGGGCTGGTCTTGTTGGGATTGAGCCAGACAGCGCCGGAGGCCGTCTTGCCCATCTTCTTGCCCTCGGAATTTAGCAGCAGGGTGATGGTCATGGCATGGGCATCCTTGCCGAGCTTGCGGCGAATGAGCTCCGTGCCGCCGAGCATATTGCTCCACTGGTCGTTGCCGCCAAACTGCATGTTACAACCGTAATGCTGGAACATGTAGTAGAAGTCGTAAGACTGCATGATCATGTAGTTGAACTCGAGAAAGCTCAGGCCGCGCTCCATGCGCTGTTTGTAGCACTCGGCACGCAGCATGTTGTTAACAGAGAAGCATGCGCCGACCTCGCGCAGCAGGTCGATATAGTTGAGAGGAACGAGCCACTCGGAGTTATAAAGCATCATAGCTTTTCCGTCGGAAAAGTCGATAAATTTCTCCATCTGGCGCTTGAAGCACTCGGCATTGTGACGGATGTCTTCTTTGGTGAGCATCTTGCGCATATCGGTACGGCCGGAGGGGTCGCCGATGAGCGTGGTGCCGTCGCCGATAAGGGCGATAGGCTTGTTGCCCGCCATCTGCAGACGCTTCATGAGGCACAGAGCCATGAAGTGGCCCACGTGCAGGGAGTCCGCTGTGCAGTCAAAGCCGATATAGAAGGTGGCCTTGCCGTTGTTGACCATGTCGCGGATCTCTTCCTCGTTCGTAACCTGGGCAATCAGGCCGCGGGCTACCAGTTCTTCATAGATTCCCATTTTCATTCTCCTGTATCATAAATAGATTTGACAAAAATAAAGCCCTCTGTCTTTGAAGACAGAGGGCAATTCTTTTGCGGTACCACCTCTGAACGCATAAATCTCACGGTTTATGCCTCAGTGAGTGCAAAGCACTCTCACGCTGTATCGGGCGTGCCCGTCATAGCCTACTCAACAATCTTTCGGTATGCCGCTCCGGACCGTATTCAAGCATCTGCCTCTCCCCTTTTTCACCGACCAAGGGGCTCTCTGCGCAGGCAGTGAACACTCTACTTTTGTCCTTCATCGCGTTTGCATGTGGGATTATACTGTATCTTCCCTGTAAAGTCAAGTATGTTCCGCCTTGAATCGCTCACAGGCTCTGAGCTGCTCCTCGGCGCTTAAAAGCGTAGTTTCGGTGATATTGTCGCCGCCGTGGAGACGTGCAAGCTCCTGCTTTCTACCCTCACGGTCAAGCGCGATCACGTTGGTGTAGGTTCTGCCATCGTGTTCTTCTTTGCATATGAGGTAATGCTGATCCGCCATGGCCGCGATCTGCGGCAGGTGCGTTACGCACATAACTTGTTTGCCGAGGGAAACGCTGTAAAGCTTTTCCCCCACCCGCTGCGCAGCGATGCCTGAGACGCCGGTGTCAATCTCATCAAAGATCATGGTGGCAACCGGGTCCTTCTCGGCAAAGACATTCTTCATGGCAAGCATGATACGGCTGAGCTCACCGCCGGAGGCAATGCGGTTGATACGGCCAAGGGCCTCGCCGGCATTAGCCGACATGACAAAGCGAATCTCATCACAACCGTTTGCGTCAAAACCCGGTTTTTCCGTCAGCGGTTCAAACTCCACAGCAAAGCGTACGGAGGGCATGTTGAGCTGCCTCAATTCCTCCATGATACGTTGTTCAAGAATGTTTGCGGCAGCATGCCGGATCCGGCTGAGCTGTGCTGCCGACTCGCGGCAGCGTTCGGCCGCTTCATGCAGCTGCTTGCGTAGTTTTTCGCTTCGCTCATCGGCATACTGGATGTTGTCCAGCTTCTCCCTGCATTCAGAGAGATAAGAAATGAGTGCCTCTTCGTCCCGGTTATATTTTCTCTGGAGTTTACTAAGCAGCGCAATGCGCGTCTCCAGGCTGTCATATTCGCCGGGAGAAAAATCCAGATTCTCGCGAAAGTCCCGCAAACTCTCAGCGGCATCCGAGATGCCGAAGGCGGCATTGTTGAGAGATTCTCCCGCGCTCTCCAGCTCCGGGGCGAAAGTGGAGGCTTTTCCCACATAATATGCGGCATTCTGTGTCAAGGTCAGCGCGTTATATTCATCGCCCGATAGCATAGCAATCGCGTTGTCCAGTGCCTCGCTCAGCTTCTCGGCGTTCCGCAGGAGATCACGCCGGGCACAGATCGAATCGTACTCCCCTGCTTTGAGCTCAGCCCGTTCCAATTCTTCGATCTGGTAACGGAGGCTGTCGCTGAGGCGTTCCTTTTCGATCTCATCCATCTGCAGGGACTTGAGTTCTTTTTTTATATCGCTGTACTCTTTATAATCGGCACGGTATGTCTCCAGCGCTTTCGGATCAGTGCCAAAGCGGTCGAGATATTCCCTGTGCCTGCGTTCGTCCATAAGCTGGCGTCCGTCGTTCTGTCCATGGATATCGACAAGACGCGCGGCAAGCTCTTTGAGCTGAGCTGCTGTGACGGGCGTGCCGCATACACGGCAGCTGCTCTTTCCATCCGCACTGATGCGGCGCTGTATAATGAGTTCATCGTCCGCTTCGATTTCATTGTCACGCAGCCAGTTTTCACAGCCGCCCACATCGAAAATTGCGGTAACCACACCTTTTTCCGCACCACGGCGTACAAGCTCCCGGCTGACACGCTCACCCAGGACCGCGCCGATGGAGTCGATCACGATGGATTTGCCGGCGCCGGTCTCACCGGTCAGAATATTCAGACCGCGTTCAAAACAGATATCCGCACGTTCGATGACAGCAATATTTTCAATGTGGAGTTCGTTGAGCATAACATGCCCCCTGTAATATCACGCTGCGTTCCGGAAACAGTCGGAACGCTCAGAAAAGCTGATCGATTTCTTTGTAAAGATTCATAGCGGTCACATTGTCCCGCATTGCAAGAAAAGCGGTATCATCCCCCGCAAGGGTACCGACAAGGCCATCAATATCCATACCGTCCAGAGCGGAGCAAGCTCCGTTTGCAAGACCTGGCAGGGTTTTGAGGACAAGGATGTTTTGTGCCAAATCATAGGAGACAATGCTCTCCTTAAATATTTTCTTGAGCCGCTGGTCAAGATCCGGGGCTTCCTGCTTTGCCGCTGCGACATATCTGTAATTGCCTTTGGGGCCGAGTTCCTTGACAAGACGCATATCGCGAATGTCTCGGGAAAGGGTTGCCTGCGTGCTCTTCACACCGCGTTCCGCCAGGGCTTCCATAAGCTGATTCTGGGTCTCAATGTCTCTCTCGCTGATGATTTCCATGATAACGCTCTGTCTGCCGAGTTTCATCATGTGTCCTCCTGTTTTTTACCTTAATTTTTCAAATGCTATGTCGTAGAAGTTGCGAAGTCCAAGGTCTGCCATGTGTGTGTAGTTTTCCGAGCGGCGGACAACAAGCCTGTCTCCGCCGCAGAGATCTGTGATGGAATAACCGTCCACAGAGAGATACGCGCGCCGATCATGCTGTTTTTCCATCTCCACCGTGATGACATTATCCGGGCTCAGAACAAAACTGCGCGAACTCATCATGTGCGCGCAGATAGGGCTGATGATTATGTTCTCCGCATTCGGCTCCACAATCGGGCCGCCGGCCGACATGGAATAGCCGGTAGAGCCGGTAGGAGTGGAGAGAATAATGCCGTCGCCGGAGAACGCGGTAATACGGTTGCCGTTACAGAATGCTGTGATTTTGATGCAGTCGCCGTAGCCATGCATAACGACATCATTGAGAGCCTGGTCGCGGCAGATCTCTTTCCCGGCACGATAAAGGCTCACATCCAGCTTCATGCGGCGGCTGAGCTTATACTCTCCTTTGGCTGCTTTCAGCACATACTCATACTCTTCCGGTTCCAGGTTTGCCATGAAGCCTTTTGAACCGAGATTGATGCCGAGCATGGGAACCGCGTGGGGATGAATCTGGCGTGCAGCATGAAGAATTGTCCCGTCTCCGCCGATTACGATGATCAACGAACAATCGCCCGCACGATCTGACAACTGTCCAAAGCTAAGATCCTGCGGCAGAACAGCGTCCCCCTCGTCCGCGAAAATGGGACAGTAGCAAGTCTCATATCCATTTTCATTTAACAGCGCCGCAACACGCCGGCTGAGCTCACAGCCCTTGTCACGGAAGGGATTGGGGCAGATGGCGATCATAAAAACCTCCCGGCATTACTGCCGCGCGCATGCCGGAATTCAAAACAATCCGGCATATAAATGCATACGATATTATTATAACAAATTAAAGAGCCTGATGGGAAGAGGCAACTAAAGCAGAAATGTCAAAAAATTTCTTATTGCCTTCCCGGTTTTTCAGATGGCACAGGTATTCGATGTTTCCTTCCGGTCCTTTGATGGGAGAGAAGTCCAGACCTTCTACCGTAAGTCCGGCTTCCGGCACGAAATCCAGGATTTCCCGGATCACACGCTCATGCACCGCACTGTCACGTACGACTCCTTTTTTCCCGACCTCTTCGCGACCGGCCTCAAACTGTGGTTTGATCAGACAGATGAAATCTGCATCCGGCATAAGCAATGCCTTGACTGCGGGGATCACCAGACGAATCGAGATAAAGGAGACATCCATCACCGCAAGCTCAATCGGTTCGGGGATCTGTTCTTCGGTCACATATCTGAGGTTTGTGCGCTCCAGATTTATAACGCGCTCATCCGTGCGAAGCTTCCAGGCAAGCTGCCCGTAACCCACATCCACGGCATAGACCTTTTTCGCCCCGTGCTGGAGCAGCACATCTGTAAATCCACCGGTGGAAGCGCCGCAGTCAAGGCAGGTTTTTCCGGCGGGATCAACCGGAAACACCTTGAGTGCCTTATCAAGCTTGTAGCCGCCTCGGCTGACAAAGGGAAGCGGTTCACCATGCAGTTCGATCTTCGCCGCAGGATTCACAGATGTCCCCGGTTTGTCCACGCGCTGTCCGTTTACAAAAACATGACCGCTCATGATCGTGGTTTTGGCCCGTTCTCGGCTCTCTGTAAAACCGAGATCAAAAACGAGCTGATCCAGACGAATTTTTTTCATAGTTCCCCCGCATTAAATCCGCACAGTTCAGCTGCCGTACGTGTGATGTTCTGAGCGTCGATGCCGTAATCATGCCGCAGCTCAGAAACTGTGCCATGCGGAATGATACCGTCACCAAGGTTCAGCAGCTTCGTACACTTTAACATAAGCTGCTGCTCTGCGCAGTCAGCAAGGATACGCCGACCGATACATCCGGCTGCACACACTTCCTCAGCCATGAGGAGCCTGCCCGTTTTTTGCAGTGAGGCACGAACAAGGGAATAGTCATTCGGAAATACAATGCCAAGCTTCACGATCTCTGCCGATATCCCGAGACCGGAAAGCCGGTCCGCAGCCGTAAGGACTTCATTCACCATCGTCCCGTAACACACGATGGTAATATCTTCCCCTCTTCGGATGATGCTCTCAGTGCTCACCGTACAATCAAGATACTGACCTTCGCCGCCGCGCGGATAACGCACCGCGACCGGTCCGGATACGCTGCGCAAAGCATACCCCAGCATCTCCCGCAGTTCGGCAAAGTTTGCCGGGCACAAGACCGTCATACCGGGAACCATGCCAAGATAGCTGATATCGAAAAGGCCTTGGTGTGTCTCGCCGTCACTGCCGACAAGTCCGGCCCTATCAACACACAGCACCACATGCAATTTCTGCAGAGCCAAATCATGGATCAGCATATCGACGCCGCGCTGTAAAAAGCTTGAATAAACAGCGAACACAGGGATAAGCCCCTGCTTTGCCATTGCAGCAGCCATTGTGACCGCGTGCCCCTCGGCAATGCCGACATCGAAAAAGCGATCAGGGAATTTTACTCCGAAGCATTCTGTACCGGTACCTCCGGCCATGGCAGCCGTAATGGCAACGATGCGGGAATCCTTCTCAGCGTATTGACACAGGTACTGCCCCATTTTGTCCGAAAAGCCTACGCCAACGGGAGCAAGTTCACCGGTCACAGGATCGAAAGGACCAACGCCGTGATACTTGTCAGGATGTGCCTCCGCATAAGAGCAGCCCTTACCCTTTTGCGTAAGTACATGAAGCAGTACCGGCTTTTTCAGATCCTTAGCGAGACGGATGGCATTTTCCAACTGTTCGAGGTCATGCCCATTGACCGGACCGAGATAGTACAGGCCCATATCGCTGAATACATTGCTTGGCAGTATGCGGGATTTCAGCCATTCCTTCACGTTGTGGACAATATCATAAACCCAGCGTGTACGTGCTGATACACCGCGAAACCATTTTTTGAAATTTGTATAGCCGGGTTTGATGCGCTGAGCCTGCAAAAGCCGCGCCATGCCGCCAACATTTTCGCTGATTGACATGTTGTTGTCGTTAAGAATGATGACAAGCGGCTCACCGCTCGCTGCGGCATTGCAAAGGCCCTCATAGGAAAGCCCCCCTGTGAGCGCACCGTCACCGATCAGGGCAACAACGTCATAATCGGCACGCTGCAGAGTGCGCGCCCGGGCCATGCCGAGGGCAGCCGACACAGAGGCCGAGGCATGTCCGGCAATAAAGGCATCGTCCGGCGCCTCATTTGGCTTAGGGAAGCCGGAAATACCGCCATGCTGGCGCAGTGTGGAAAAGCTGTCGCGTCGCCCGGTAATAATCTTGTGTGTATAGCACTGATGTCCCACATCAAAGACCAGGCGATCCTTGGCAGTATCATATACACGATGGATGGCAACTGTGATTTCAACCGTGCCGAGGTTTGAGGCAAGATGCCCGCCTGTCCGGGAAAGGTTCTCGATTTCAAAACGCCGCAGTTCCTCGCAAAGTGTATAAAGCTCCGTTTTGTTCAGTTTTTTAATATCTTCAGATGAGTTTACTTTTTCTATTATACTCAAATTGTTCCTCTGAATAACCCCGTATTAGCGGTTTTACTTTATGAAGGATCAGTTTCCTCTCACCGACAGTGCGTCGGCAAGATCTTCCAGAAAGGCTGTATTTTCAAAGCCTTCCTTCAGAATGTCCTTGGCAAACCGGGTGATCTTCTGAACAGTCTTTTCGCAGCCGTCCTGTCCGAGAAGAACCATGTAGGTATTCTTATGCTCCTGCACATCGGATCCAATCGGCTTGCCGAGCTCTTCTTCCGTACTCAAAACATCCAGCATATCATCCCGGATCTGGAAAGCCATGCCGAGAGCTGCGCCGAAATGCCCGGCAGCTTCCAGCATACGCTGACTCCCGCCTGCGGCGGCTACACCCATCTGGCAGGCCGCGGCAAGCAGTGCGCCGGTCTTGCGGCTGTTGATTTCTGTCAGCTCCTGCTCGGTAAGGTCACGGCCCTCCCAGATCATGTCGAGATACTGTCCACAGCACATGCCGTCAAGCCCCACAGCATCAGCGAGGATCCCGGCGCAGGCAGCTCTTCGCTCAGCGGGCAAATCTGAGCGCAGAATTGTGCCAAAGGCTTCAGCCTGAAGAGTATCGCCCGCAAGAGTTGCCGTACACTCACCGTAAACCACATGATTGGTGGGCTTGCCGCGCCGAAGCACATCATTGTCCATACATGGCAGATCGTCATGGATGAGGCTATATGTGTGAAGCATTTCGATCGCACAGGCTACTGGCATCGCCATTTCCAAATCTCCCCCTGCGATGCGGCAGAACTCCAACACCAGCATAGGGCGTATCCTTTTTCCACCGGCAAGGAGACTGTAACGCATAGCCTCAGCAAGTCCTGCCTGCGGCAGATTATCCGGAATGCGAAAGCATTGCTCCAGTGCCTCTTCGATTTTCAGGCGGTAATCTTCAGCCGTCATTTTGATCTCCGTCCTCAAATTCAGTTTCAATGGGGCTGCGGTCGGGACCTTTTCTCAGCTTTACCACTTTTTGCTCCGCCTCATCAAGCGTTTTACTGCAGCCTTTTATCAGCCCGGTTCCCTCTTCGTACAGAGCCAGGGACTCGTCCAGCGGCAGATCCCCTCTTTCCAGATGGCGCACAATCTCCTCGAGCCTGCAGAGTGCATCTTCAAAGCGCAGTTCCTGTTTCTTCTCTGTCATGATATACTCCTTATAACATCTTCCACCCTGCAGTCTGCGCTTCCGTCGCAAAGTCTCAGCGTGATCCTGTCGCCGCAGTGCAGTTGTTCTGTACTGCGGACGCTGTTTCCGTCCATGTCGTTTGCGATAGCATACCCTCGCGTCAGCACCCGCAGCGGACTCATAGCTTCAAGCGCCGCAGTTGCGGCCACAAAGCGCTGCCGTTTTGCAGCAAGAATTTTTTCCTCTGCAGCAGCAAGACGTTCACGGCTGCGGTCAAGCTCCATTCTGCGGTTGTCCACGAGCGTCATGGGGTCGGTTATCACACGGCGCTGTGCACAACTTGACAAACGGTCACGCAGAGCCGCAAGCTGCTTGCGCATCCCCTGAGCAGCACGGATTTCAAAGCTCCCCAGGAGTTCTTCAATTTCACGCCAGTCGGGCACAGCAATCTCGGCCGCATTTGACGGAGTGGATGCGCGCCTGTCGGCAACATAATCGGAGATCGTTACATCCGGTTCATGTCCCACCGCGGAGATGACCGGCAGACGTGACGCATAAATGGCGCGCGCAACACGTTCATCATTGAACGCCCAGAGATCTTCGATCGAACCGCCGCCGCGGCCGGTAATAATGAGGTCGGCAATCTCAAACTCGTTTGCATAGCGGATCGCGCCCGCAATTTCTGCCGGGGCTTCAACGCCCTGTACACGTACCGGCAGCAGAAGAATTTTTGTCATGGGCCAGCGTTTGCCGAGAATGCGGATCATGTCGTGGACGGCAGCGCCGGCAGACGAGGTAATAATGGCAATTCGTCCAGGAAAGCGCGGCAGCGGTTTTTTATGTGCCGGATCAAATAAGCCCTCCCCCTCCAGCTTCGTCTTAAGCTGTTCAAAGGCAATCTGCAGATCGCCGGTTCCCTCCGGCATGATCTGGGTTGCGTAGAGTTGATAGGCGCCGTCTCGCGGGTAGACGCTGACACGCCCCCAAACCGTGACGCCCATACCGTTTTCCGGCCGAAAACGGAGCCGTGAAGCGCTGCTTTTGAACATTACACATTTCAAACTGCTTTCGCTGTCTTTGAGGGTAAAATAATGATGGCCGGAGGGGTAGATCTTATAATTGGAAAGCTCCCCCCGTACGCCCACATTGGAGAGCATCCGCTGATTGTCCAGCAGATCACGGATATAGAGATTGAGAGCCGTAACGCTGAGCGTCTGATCCATGTTTAGTTCTCCGAACGGCCGCGCATAAAACCGCCCAGAACACCGTTAACAAAGGCAACCGTGTCCGGCTCATCATAGCCCTTGGCAAGCTCAACCGCCTCATTGATTGCGGCGGAATCAGGAATATCTTCCATATACAGGATCTCACACAATGCGCACCTAAGAACAGCCAGTGCGGTTTTGGAGATGCGCTCCACTTTCCAGCCCCTGGCATAGGTGCGGATCTGTTCATCAATCTCGTCCCGATGTTCGTCAATCAAGGATACAAGGCGTGTGATATACTCCATCTGGCGATCATCCGGGGCCTGTGTATAGAGCTCGTCCTCCTGTGCAAGGCTTTCATAGTGCTCCTTTTCGAAGAAACGTTCCAAAAGCTCGTGCGGCTCTTCACCTGTAGCTGCGGCGGCAAAGCCGAGCTGAATGGCGATCTCTCTTGCCGTTGTTCTGGTCATACGAGTTACCTCCGCTTTATTTATCAAAGGAGATGCCGGAAACATGCACGTTGACCTCCGCATGCTCGATCCCGGTGGAAGCCTGTACAAGCGACATGACCTTTTCCTGAACCTCATGTGCCACCTGTACAATATTGCTGCCATAGAGAACATTGATGATCACATCGACGATGATCTTTTCGTCAACAAACTGGACCTTGACACCCTTGTTGACGTTCTTCAGTCCGATAAGCTCCGCCAGTTCAGCTCCGGCAGTATAAGAAAGGCCCGCAACACCCTCCACCTCACCGACAGCGGATCTGACGACGCCCGTAATCACTTCCTCGGAGATGTTAATACTGCCTTTTTCAACCTGGCAGCAGATATAATTCTCGCCCATGGATAAACCTCCAAACTAAAATCAGTGTATTGTACCATATCTTTAGGAAAAAAGAAAGCGCTTTTCTCATAAACATGGCTGAAAACGCAAAAATATTCAGGCGCAGCCCGTAAGCGCGCCTGAATCCGGTTATGCCTTCACTTCAATGATACTCAATTGTGTGGGACGGTAGTCCGTTTCTGTGCAAATCACATCAGTGATCCTGGCGACGGCTTCCTCGCTCAGTCCCTCCATCGGTGCGGGAACCGCGACGGTCACCTTGTCTGTGCCGATGTAGACCACACAGTCCTCGAAATTCTTTGCCAACAGCAGGTTTTCGATCTGCGCCTCCTGCATGGAGCAGGCCGCCATGCTGGTGATGGCACTCATGGCACCGTCAATTGTCTCTTGAGAGGCAGCCTCTGACGCTGCAGCGGTCTGCAAAAGCTCCAGTGCCTCGTCGCGGGAGACCTGTCTTGTCAGCCGCGCTTCGGCAAAATACTCAGTGCCAGAGGTCATGATCGTTTTTTCAAATGCCGTCTGTGCCGCAAGCATGGCCTCGTCTTCGGCATAGACCATCTCCGCATCCGGCTTTCCCCAGCGGCTGTTGTAGCTCCAGTTCAGCGCTACCGCAGCACAGACAAACATCATCACTGCCAGCATCGTCAGATTCCGCTTCCTGTTTTTCATCATATTCTATGCTCCTCCCCGCTCAGTTTCTTAATTTCAGTATAGTGATCTTATCTGAACCGAAACCAGTATATGAGCTGACAGCACGGATAATGTCAAGTCTGACAGAAGCATTCTTTGCCCCCTGGCAGGCTATCACCACACCGTTTTCGGAAATCAGCACCTGCGCCTTTCCTACTCCCTGCGTTTCGGAAAGAAGCTGCGACAGCGCTTCCTGCGGTTCGAATATTTCTTTTTCCCGCTTTGACTCCGTCGGGAGAAACATGAGCGCAAGGCCGACAAACAGGATCAGCAGCGGCAGTTTCCACTTTTCCATGAGCGGCAGAAGATTCTTCTTATCCATACAATGTCCATACCTGCCTCTCAGTCGGGATTCCAAGTTCACGGCTCAGCAGACGGGCAAGCTCTTCTGCTGCCGTGTCCGCTCCCGCAGCCTCAATCTTTGCAGAATAAGGTAGCCACTGCCCTCCCTCGTTCTGCTTGAGTTCTATCCTTGTGCTTTGGATATCCAGCCCCAGCTCCAGTCCGCGACTTTCAATGTATTCTTTACAGTTATCCTGCAATACCATTTTTTTCAGACTGTCGTTTGCTTTTTCTGCACGGCTGCAGATCTCAGCCTCGGCCAGCGTGAACCGTGCTTCTTCAAGGCTCAGCATATTATAATCCAGCGTACGTATGGGTGACAGCACGGTTGCCGTAAGGATTGCGGTACATAGCAGCTTCAGCACTTTGCGCACAGAGCCCTCCGGGCACAGGTACAATACGGCTCCGGCAAAAAAAGATTGCCCGATAAGTATTTTAATCATTCCCTGCATTATGTCACGACCTTCAGCGCGGCAGCGAAAGACAGAAAGAGCATGACAGCGTTTGCACCCAGCAGGCCCATCAACAAGCCGACTGCGCCGCTTATTCCCGCGAAGAGCCGCTGCAGCTTTTGACTCTGCACGGATTCTGCCACTGCTGCAACAGCTTTAAGGAGCATGCTTTTTACTGTTAAAACCGCAAAGGGTCCGGCACAAATGGCGCAAACCGAGACAAGTCCAAATGCACCCATAGAGCTGAGCATTACCGCACCCGCAGCCAGAACAGCGGCAGACGCGTCTGACAGCATCCCGCCTACCACGGGGAGTGTTCCGGATATAACAGTGCGGGTTGCCTTGAGCGCGGCAGCATCCACCTTCGTATTGATTAGAGAGCTCATTCCGAGCAACGCCGTAAAAGTGAGACTTGATACGGTCAAAAGTGTTTTGGCGGCCCATTTGGTAAACTTTCCCATTGCAGCCAGGATGGGATTGGAAAACACCACGTCTGCAAGGGTGAGTGAAAGCGTCGCATAAATGAGCGGCGTCACCGTTTTTTGTGAAAGACTCATCACCACATCCAACGCAAGCACAGCCTGCGCATAACCGACGGCAGAAGAACTCACGCCTCCGCTGGCCGCGGCTGCGGTATAGACGACAGGGAGTGCGGCCTTGGAGTAGTCTGAGAGACGATAGACGGCATCGCTTGTCTGTGTTACCAGACTGTCCATATCTCGAGTCAGAAGCGCTGCCGCCATGCAAACCGCACACATTTCCAAAACAGCGCGAACCTTTTCATCTGTGCAAACGGAAGTGGAAAAGGCGCATACAAATACGATCATCACGAGCTTTACAGCAAAGCCAAGCTCCTCTTTTGCCTGTCTATGAAGCTTTGCCGCAAAGGACCGCCACAGCCTTGAAAGGGCAGACCCTGCATCATATCCGGCTGGACCGATTTTACCTCCTATCTCACGTTCTTCTCCGTTCAGTCCGTTTTCCATCTGCACCGTGTCAAAGATACCAAGCGCCTGGTCAGTCAACCCTTCGGCATAAGCCGAGACCTGGAAGAGTTGGAGAATCAGAAGAACAATCAGGATTTGTTTCATATCATACCGCCCATCGTCTTCAAGAGGGAAAGAATCATCGGCATAGCGACAGCAGCGGCACAGAGGCTGCCCGCTGCTTCCACCGCAGCGGCCAGGGCAGACTGGGACGCGTCCCGGCAAAGGTCGGCTCCGAAACGGCTTGTCATTGCGATACCAAGGCATTTGAGCATGGGTCTGAGTTCGGCTGCGCTGGTACCGAAAAACAGTTGGCTTTCACGGAAAGCACACAGCAGCTCGTCCATCACGCTGCCGCAGGCAAGCAGAAGGATCACGACTGTAACAGCGCTGAGCGCAAAGGATATTTCCGGATTCATACGCCGGATCATTAGCGCGGTAATGCTGCTGAAAACAGCGAGCGCCGTGCATTTCATAAGCAGTTCCATCTACAGGCCGAACAACGCTTTGATCATATGAAACAGCTCGCTGATTTTCTGCACTACCACCATCAACACTACCACCAGGGCAGTGATTGTAGTCATCAGTGCCTGCTCTTCTCGGCCTGAACGCTGCAGCAGGATATTCAAGACTGCGACCAGGATCCCTACCGCAGCGATTTTGAAAATCAAATCGACATCCATGTTGTCTCCTAAATCAGTATTATTCCCACGAGAAGCGACGATGAAATGCTCAAGGCCAGTGTCACGCGTTTATCCTGGTTCTCTGTACGCTGTCTGTCTTCCAGCCTCCGGCGAAGATGCTCTCGGCAAGTATCGATGGCATTGAGCTGGGTTGTGTGGTCATATCGTCCAAGAACAGTGCCCAGTGCCTCGAGTTCCCGCTTTGTTTCTTTATCCAGACAGCTTGCATTTTCCGTCAATGCTCGCTGCCATATGTTTTGAAAATGATGCTCTCCAAGTCTGTCCATCTCATGGCTCAGCAGCATTACAAAAGCTCCGGCTTCGCCCGAGCTACGTTCCGACAACAATGCAAATAATGCAGGCATTGGAGCGCCGTCGCTTTCCAAAAGTCCCCGAAATTGCTCAAGCATATCACAATAGTCGCGCAGGGCGTCAGTCTTCTGCAGGTTCTCAGAAATACGTTCCCTGGCATATAATGCCGCCGCAAGTTGCAGCAGGAAAAAACCGACCAGCCGTGTCATGAAAGCGCCTCTCGAGTGTAAAAGCGCTTTCCGCCGTTTGCCCGAATGATGATAAGCTCACGAAATATACCGCTGTCAAGCAGTTTTTTGTATAATTGACGGTGCTGTAAATCTTGCAGATCCTTCCCGTGCGCAGTCGCAAACAGTGTTACTCCGCAGCCGCCTATCTCCTCCACAGCCGCGAGATCAGCTTCCTGGGTGATCTCATCCATGGCGATGATCTGCGGGTTCATCCCGCGCAGGAGCATGCCTGCCGCCTGTGCTTTGGGTACGCCGACCATCACATCGCTGCTTCGGCCGAGGTCAAACTGAGCCCTGCCGGCGATGCTTGCAGAGAGTTCGTTTCTGTCATCGATGACCGATGTACGAAGCGGTATGGACGAACAGCGTCGAATAAGTTCTCTCAGAAAGCTCGTCTTTCCGCCGCCGGGCGGAGAAACGATGAGTGTGCTGACCGGGCTTACCCGAAGCATGCCGTCCAGGAAAGCATCACAGCCGGTAACCGCCGCATGTGGGATACGGATGGACAGCGAACTAAAGTTTTTCAGCCCAGTCACACGCTCCTGCGTATAGACCACTTCACCGCAAACACCGATCCGCAGTCCACGATAACTCACGAAACCATTTTTCAAAGACGCGGCAGCAGCATAGAGGGAAGCGCCTGTCGCCTTTTCCATAATATGCAGAAGCTGGGTTTGCGTGACTGCAGGCGTGTGCAGCGCCTGTTCCCTGCCGGAGACAACGACAGCAAGCGGCCGCGCGGCACGGAGCCGTATCTCCTCTGCCGTCGGGATTTGCATTACTGCGCGTCGAAGCTCTTCTGGAAGAAGGCTTTGCGCAGTGTTCCATGCGTCCATTTCATCACTTCCCATGGACAATCTATGCGCATCAACAGGCAGGTATGAAAAAAGAGCCCTGCAAAATTTGTGCAGAGCTCATTAAAGAATAGTTTTCTTGTCCGGCCAAGGGAACAGCCGGTGCTTTTTTACAAGAAAGGCATGATCCGCGATTTCTGCCATCGGACTGTCGCTCATGGAATCTGAGTAAAAGTTTTCGGTGTGACCATCGGGGTCACGCTGATAAAAGCGGCGCACCTTCTCACGATCATGGCAGTTTTCGCCGTCGATTCTCCCGCTGTGTTTATCCATCTCCGTCGCGATCAGTTCAACGCCAAGCTTATTACATAAGGGCTCAAGCAGGAAACGCGGTGAGGCAGAGAGTATCAGATCGTCGTTTTTCTTCTGGCGGAGATACCACGCACCGATGCGCTTTTCATTGAGCCGCCAGAAATCATTGACCGCGCTGTCGATATCCGGGATTCGAGGAAGGAAGGAAAACAGTTGTTCCTTCAAGGCTTTGGCACTGAGTTCTCCCCTGCCGTACCGTCTCGCTGCGCACAGGCTCTCGCTGAGTGTCGGGAAGAGTGCGGCGGGATAGCGGTGCAGGCAATAGCGATAAAAGCAAAAGGAGCTGTCAGGATAGAAAATGGTCTTGTCAAAATCGTAGGTATTCATATAAAACTATTTAATCCTAAGCGTATTTCCAAGCATCGCCGCGCAAATAACAAAAAATATGATCTCAGCAGCCAGCGGTGTGATGACGCCGAGTGCACCCAACAATATGAGAAGCGCGTTGACACCGATACCCGCAGCGAGGTTTTCCCAAGCGGTACGATAAGCGGTGCGGGCAATCACCAATGTTTTTGGAATCTTAAAGATATCCCGGTCCATGACAAGTACATCCGCTCCGGCAAAAGCGTGGTCGGAACCGAGCGAGCCCATGGCGATGCCCACGTCTGCGCCTGTCATGATTCTGCCGCTGTTTTCACCTTCACCCACAAATGCGATCGTCGAGCGAGCGCCTTTGTTTTTCATCAGGAAGCCGACAGCCTTTGCCTTTTCCTCAGGCTTGAGCTCGGCTCGCAGCATATCAAAATTCAGGCGTGAGGCAATGGGCCGCGCTACCGAGACTACATCCCCGGTAAGCAAAACCAGCTTTTTCACACCGTTGACACGCAGGGTCTCCAATGCGTCAAAAGCACGGCGGCGTACCTTATCGGTCACAATGATATGGCCGCAGTAACGATTGTCCACCGCAACATGGACCGCGTTGCCCGGGCGGGAAGGAATGTAGTATTTGATGCCGTGCTCTTCCAGAAGGGCGGCATTGCCTACATAGACCTGACGGCTGCCGACGATGGCAGACACACCACGACCGGGGATTTCGCGCAGCTTTACGGATTTCAAAGCCCGTTCATCCAGGCGGCCGGAGGCTTCGCGAATGGCAAGCGCGATCGGGTGACGGGAAAAACACTCCGCCGCCGCTGCGATCGTAAGAAGCTGTTTCTCGCTCATCTTTACGGGATACACGTCTGTGACCGAATAACGGCCTTCTGTGATGGTACCGGTTTTGTCAAAGATGAGCGTATCGGTCCGAGCCATGGATTCGAGGCAATCTTTCCCTTTGGCGAAAACGCCCATTCTCTGCGTTTGAGAAAGTGCTTTGCAGTAAATGAGGGGCAGGCAATATAGCCGTGGAATGGAGCAAGAGGCAATAAGAAGAATTGCCGCCCGATGGGCATGTGTGATCCAGTTACCCCTGAAAGACGGAATGCCGATCCCCACAATCAGCGCCAACGCCAGAGCAGCCGGGGTATAGATCCGTGAAAAACGCTGCGCCATGCTTTCCTGCTCGGATAAAAAGCCGGTGGCATTGTCTGTCACGCGTACGACTTTACTCAGCGTAGACTGTTCCAGCGGACGAGATACCTTAATCCTGATATCGCTTGTGAGATTCCGGCACCCGGCATAGACCTTGTAACCCACATTGACAGCCCAAGGGGATCGCTGTCCGGAAATAACGGCGGTGTCTATGGTGGTAATTCCATCAATGACGACGCCATCAAACGGTACGCGATCACCGGCTTGAACAAGGATAATGTCTCCCGGCTGAACCGCAGCAGGATCAACGTGCTCTATCCCCTCTTCTGTTACAAGTGAAACAGACCCCGGGAGGATTGCTCTCAAAGCGAGCTGTGCAGAGCTTGCGGTATTAAACAGTCTCTTTTCGAAAAAGGAGATTACAAATGACAGGATGAGAAGCAATACGGCCTCAAGATACAAGCCGGTCACAAACAGAAGCAAGGCTGCGAGGCAAACAATCAGATCTCCGTTGAGCCGGTCGCCTTCCCGAAAGCGTTCATAGGCGTCCAGAACATGTTCAGGTAAAGAGAGCAATGCCGGAATTGCATAGGCTGCCGGAATTTTCCAGCTCTCAAGGGGCAAAAACTGAATGACGACAAGGAGGATCGCCGAAGCAGCATAGAAGACCCATGGATGACGGCCGAGTGCGGGGATCTGGCTCAAAGGCTTCATGGGTTTTACTTCAGAAATTCTGTCCGCTGCCTCGCGCTCATGGGCTGACTGCTTCTGCCCGTTCACACGCTTCGGTATTTTCTTTATGAAGTTCAGCTCGTGCTTCTTCTTGGGCGCGAGATGCTTTGCCATACAGTATCACCTTACAACGTTTTCGGGCATAATCCTACATCGTGGTATCATACATCTTTTTGCTCGCTTCGTCAATAAACAATCGTGATTCCGTACTCAATCCGGCGATAAAAAAGACTCCCGGTCCATAAACCGGGAGTCAAAAGACGATCACTTATTCGTTTCGCAGTGCTTCCACCGGATCCTTTTTTGCTGCAAGTCCCGAGGGGATCAGGCCTGCAATAAAGGTCAACAGTACACTCACCAGAACAAGCCCGACACCCCCGAGAAGCGGGAGTACGGAATTGATGGAGTTGATGCCTGTGAGATCATGAACAATGATGTTGATAGGAATATTGATAAGCAGGGTAATACCAATGCCAATAAGGCCCGCAATGAGACCGATAATAAAGGTTTCTGCGTTGAACACGCGTGACACATCCCGTTTCGAGGCGCCGATTGCGCGCAGGATACCGATCTCCTTGGTGCGCTCCAGAACACTGATATAGGTGATGATGCCGATCATGATGGAGGACACTACCAGAGAAATTGCAACAAAAGCGATAAGCACATAGCTTATGACGTTAATGATCGTTGAGACAGACTTCATCAGCAGGGCCACGATGTCCGTATATTCGATCTGGTCCTCCTCCGGCACGGTATCATTATAGTCCTTGATGGCATTGGCAATCGCGTCCTTGTCTTCAAAGGAAGAGGCGTAGATATTGATAACGCTGGGGTTTTCGAGATCCACATAGCCGAGGTTTTTCAAATTCTTGCGCAGCGTGCTCTCGGAGTACACAGGCGGCATGGCGTTATCATAGAGCCAGAGGTAATCATCATCCTCCAGAGACAAGAGTTCAAAGTCCTTTGCAAGCTCTCTGTCCGAAAGATAACTGTACATGTTTTTCATCTGCACGGCGTAGGCCTGTTTGACCTGTTCGGCAATCATGCGGCGCACATAGTCAAAGAGCGTGTCGTCATCCATTTCCTTTAGGAAGGAGGAATAACCGGGATAGTATTCAAGCACCATATCCTCGATGTCCTTGCGGGTCATATCCTCGAGCTGTTCGTCGAGCTGTTCGTCGATATAGTCATCCTCAGGAACACTCATGTATTCCACATAGAGATCGGCAAGCTCCTCCTCGTTTGCGTCCTGAATATATTCTTTTGCAGCGTCGATCTTGCGCGTCTTGGTCAAAGCCTCGTCGTTTTCGTCGAGAAACGGAAGGCCTGTAAGCACATCCGTATCGGGGTCGGAGAGCTGGCGGCTGACAAGCGCTTTCTTCTCCGCCTGACCGACCACGTATTCCACCAGCTTATGAGTATAGCCGACCGCACCAGTGGCCATCATGCCTGAAACAGCCTCAGCGTCCTGACGGATAATACCCACAATATGGATCGGCATGCCGTTATTGAACAGTGTGCGAAGGCCGATATCGCCGTCGGCAACACTGATGTATTTTTCGTCCTCCTCGTCGTATTGATATTCGTCTGCCGGGTAGATATAGCGAAATACCATACGGCAGATCTCTTCATAGCTCCAGCTTTCGAGGTCTGTATTGAGGTTTTCCTGATTGATAAAGGTTTCCATGTCCTCGGAGAGCCTGCTGCTGGACTTGAGGCCGAGAGCATAAAGGACAAGGTCTGATACTTCGTTATTCTTATCGACAACCAGTACGACCTCATCGTACTTCTCCGGCCACTTGCCGTAGAGAAGTTCATACTGCTCACGGATGAGGGGATTGATCGGCTCTCCGTTTTCTCCCGGCAGGATCTCCTGCCAGGCATTCATGGTGTTGTACGCAGCACCAAACGTGGAAAAGTAGCTGCTGTAGTCACCGCCGAAGGTGGCGCTCATGGCGCGCTGCATCAGCTCCGTCACATCGGTTTTGACGATGTTTCCGTCGCTGTCCTCCGCATAAATGTTCATGTCCATGTCGTACGAATACTGCAATGAACTGATATGCGAGGAAATCTCCGCATCGGCATTTTCGATGAACTGCTTGAAAGCCTTGAGATTGTTGGTCTGCTTCTCGGCCGAAACCATGGAGTTCATCATGTCATAGAGAATCGTGCTGGAATACACCGCATCCTTCTCATGCTGGTTTTCTTCCGCCTCGGCCTGCACCCCCATCAGAGAGGTCATCATGCTTGTCATGTCGACACTCTCGGCCTGGATGGTAATGGGATAGCTGGAGAGCGTATCCTTTTGCACCTTATCGATATAATTCTGAATACCGTTTGAGAGCGACATGATAAGTGCGATGCCGATGATTCCGATGCTGCCGGCAAAAGCTGTGAGGATTGTGCGCGCCTTTTTCGTCAACAGGTTATTGGTAGACAGGGCAAGTGCGGTAAAGAAACTCATGGATGTTCTGTCTTTTCGTGCTGTCTTCACAGATTCTGCCGTGTCGCCGGTGCCGGAGTCATATGGGGCGTTGTCGTCAACGATTACGCCGTCCTTGAGACGAATGATGCGGCTGGCATAATCTACCGCAAGTTCGGGGTTATGCGTGACCATGATGATGAGCTTGTCCTTGGATATTTTCTCCAAAAGATCCATGATCTGCACAGAAGTTTCCGTGTCAAGAGCACCGGTGGGCTCATCAGCAAGAAGGATGTCCGGATTGTTCACCAGCGCGCGGGCAATCGCCACGCGCTGCATTTGACCGCCGGACATCTGACTGGGCTTTTTATATAGCTGATCCCCAAGCCCTACTTTTTCCAGCGCATCTTTCGCTCGCTGCCTGCGTTCACCGGAGCCGACGCCGGAGAGCGTAAGTGCAAGCTCAACATTGGACAAAACCGTCTGGTGAGGAATGAGGTTATAGGATTGGAAAACAAAGCCAATGGAGTGATTGCGGTAGGCATCCCAGTCGCTGTCTGTGAAGCGCTTGGTGGATTTGTTGTTGATGATCAAATCACCGGAGCTGTACTGGTCGAGACCGCCGATGATGTTCAGAAGTGTCGTTTTGCCGCACCCGGAGTGACCGAGGATGGCAACAAATTCATTCTCCCGAAACTCGAGATCCACACCCTTTAGGGCGTGGACAATCGAATCCCCGGCTTCATAGTCTTTTCTGATTTGACAGAGTTTGAGCATCGGGTTTCCCTTCTATGTGAAACTGTGGTTGACATTAAACGCGTTCTGCTGTACAATGTCAAGGCCAAAAAATGCCCACGTAGCTCAGCAGGATAGAGCGGCCGCCTCCTAAGCGGCAGGCCAGAGGTTCGAATCCTCCCGTGGGTGCCATGGGAAGTCGGTCAATGCCGGCTTCCTTTTGTTTAACTGTTGGAGATCATACCATAAACTTCAGAGATTTGGTAGAGGAAGTCTTTCAATTTAGCAATTTGTTCATACAAGAAAACCTCCTGTTCATGTCAAACAGGAGGTTCTTTGTTTAATCTGACTTATTTGCCTATATCCACCAGTGTGTACGCACGATTGCCGAAGCCGATTTCTTCCGCGTGCTCCAGCGTGTGCAGCCCCTGGAGATCCTCAATGCGCCACATAAGTTTTTCGTTGCCGTCCGCCTTCGATACGAGGTCATAGCACGCCTGGTCCAGCGCGACGGGATCGGTAGAAGCGAGGATACCGATATCGTGGATATCCGGCTCTTCGGGATAACCGGTGCAGTCGCAATCAATGGAGAGTCGATTCATGACATTGATGAAAACGACCTGGTCACCCAAATAGTCGCAGACGCCCTTGGCCGCTTCAGCCATGGATTCGAGGAACTCCATATGCAGCTCGTCATGCCAGTGCGTGTCACTGGTTCCGCCGGAATGGATGCGCACTTTGCCCATCGCGGAAGCAAGACCGATGGAGGCGTTCTTGACCGCGCCGCCGATGCCCGCCATGGGATGGCCCTTGAAATGGGACAGAATAAGATAAGAGCCGTAGTCCTGGAAGTGTGCGCCCACCAGATCGCCTGTCAGATGTATGCCGCCGGTGACCGGAATCTCCATGGAGCCGTACTCGTCCAAGATCTGGAAGTCCGCAATGTCGGTAAAGCCATGGTCCTCCGCAACTTGATAGTGCTCAGCAGTGGCGGCACGGTTGCCGGCGTAGGCCGTGTTGCATTCAACGATCGTGCCGTCAACTAGATGCACCAGATCGGCGATCAGTTCAGGCCGGAGATAGTTGCTGTTGGGCGGCTCACCAGTGGAAAGCTTTACCGCCACCGGGCCTGCCGGCTTCCAGTTTAGCGCCTCGTAGATTGCGACAAGCCCCTCCGGGGAAATATCGTCCGTAAAATAGACGACAGGCTTTTGGGGCTCGTCCGCATATGCCGTTGCGACGGTGAAAACGCTGAGGACAAGGCACATAACAAGAAGCAGACATAGGTTTTTCTTCATGTAATCATCCTCCTTTTTCTGGTAATAAAATGAATCTTACACAAACAGATTGACTGCGATGCCGGTCAACAATGCAAAAACAATGATAAAAGCCCAATACAACAGAAAACGCCTGATGCCAAGTACAATTTTCAGTGCGCCGAGATTCGTGATTTTTGTCGCGGGACCGGTAAGCATAAAGGCCGCAGCGCTGCCGATACTCATTCCCTCCCAAAGCCATTCCTTCAAAAGCGGGATGGTTCCGCCGCCGCAGGCATAGAGCGGCACGCCAATCGTTGCAGCCATCAGCACCCCCCACGCCTCATTTCCTCCGAAAAGAGATACCATACGCTCCTGCGGTACATAGCGCTGAAACAAGGCAGACAACAGGATGCCGAAAAGGAAATACGGTCCTGTTGCACGAACGTTGCGGGCGACATTCAGCAGATAGCGGATCAAAATGTTTGGGTGCGTGTCATGGCTTGCACGTTCTTCAAAGCCGGAAAAATCAAAAAAAGTTCTGTCACGATAAAAAATGTGTATCAAAAGTCCGGCAGCACAGCCGCAAAGGAAGCAGGAGACAATACGCACCGTGAGGACCTGTGTGCCCAGCGCGGCGCTGTAGATGATGAGCTGGGGATTGAGAAGGATTGACGCCATCATAAACGATGCCAGCCAGTCATGGCGCATACCCTGTTTGGAGAAGGATGCGGCGACCGGGATGGTACCGTACATGCACAGCGGTGAAGCGATTCCCAAAAGGCAGGCAGGTATGATCCCAATAAGGCCCCATTTTTTCCCCTGCATGCGGCGAAAGAGATCATGGATGCTGTTTTTCGCAAAAACCGAGATAAAAGACCCAATGGCAATGCCGAACACCCAGTACCAGATAATCTGCCTGAGCTGTATATCGAAATAATACCATAGATAAATGCATTCCCGGCGAAGAATGCGCGTGAAATCGTTCATGATTGTATTCGCTCCTTGCAGTTCTTCTTGTATGTTACCACAATCATGAAAACAGCGGCAAGTATATATTTAAGCTGAAAAAGATAAACGCCGACTTTCAGCCGGTGTTTATCTTTTTCAGCGTGTCGATTATTCGGCGTCTTCCCAGTTGTGCCAGACGTTCTGCACGTCGTCGTTATCCTCGAACATGTCCAGCATTTTCTGCATGTTCTTGATATCGTCCTCATTGGTGAGCTTGATGTAGCCGTTCTGGGGCAGCATCTCCACCTGGGCGGAGAGGAGCTTGTAGCCCTTGGCCGTGAGGGCGTCGGCAACAGCAGCAACATCGTCCTCGGCGGTATAAACGGTCATGGTCTCGTCGCCTTCGTTCTCGAAGTCGGCGGCACCCGCGTCCAGCGCGTCCATCATGACAGTGTCTTCATCCAGCTCATCATCCTCGTTGTCGATGACGATCACTCCCTTGCGGTCGAATGACCAGGACACACAGTTGGCGGCACCCATATTTCCGCCGTACTTATCAAAGTAATGGCGCATTTCACCTGCGGTACGGTTGCGGTTATCAGTCATAGTCTCGACGATAACGGCGACACCCTGGGGGCCATAGCCTTCATAGGTGATCTTTTCGTAGTTCTCGGTGTTGCCTGCACCGAGAGCCTTGTCGATGGTGCGCTTGATATTGTCATTGGGCATATTGGCAGCCTTGGCCTTGGCAATGACGGTAGCGAGCTTGGAGTTGCTGCGCGGGTCGCCGCCGCCGCCCTCCTTGACCGCAACGATCATTTCGCGGGCGATCTTGGTAAACGCCTGCGCGCGCTTGGCATCGGCCGCGCCTTTGGTCTTTTGTATATTATGCCATTTGGAATGTCCAGACATTTTGTGTTCTCTCCTTATCCGATGAATGATTCAACGCAAAATATTTTAACACATCCGCATTCTGATGACAAGAGCTACTTTTCATTTAACTCACTGCTTTGGCAAAAACTGTGCCTTGAAAAACACTTTTAGGCGAATACAATGGAGACGAGGTGATTTCCTTGAAACTGAAGAAGACGATAAGAAGGATGCTGACTATGTGCCCGGATGCCTGGTACATATTTATTACATCCGTCAAGCTAACAGCCTTCGTTCTCATCTGTGCATTTGTGCTGCTGATCGGATGGGACGGGAGTATGTCGGAGGGCTACCGTCAGTATATGACCGCCATGAGCCTGTACGAGATCGGACAGGCATTGCTGCTCATAGGGGTCATTTTTTCCGTCTGTATTGAGGATGTTCAAACTTCCAGACTGTAAAATGTGTCCCGGTCCATCAGAGCGTTCAGCACGTCGAGCATAGCGTCGGCACTCATACGCTCGGGCAGGTTTAGATTTTTGAGGAGCTGCCGCCGCTTCTCTGCGCTGCCCACTCCCCCGCTCAAGCCCCGGGCGTAAAGATCGGCTTTGGTAATCTGTACAGGTCGCATATCGGCAGGCCTGTTGTCAAAAGTGGCTCCCGCGCGGCACAGCGCATCCAGCAGCACCTCGGGCCGCATCCCTTCCACACCGAGCTTGCCTTCCTTTGAGGCTTTTTCTTTTCTTCGCTCCTTGCCGTATATATCAGGAATATAGGCATGCTTGACAAGCTTTGGATCAACACAACCGCGGATATGGTTTCGGATCATGAAACCCGCGCCGTCTGAGTCTGTGAGCACGACAAGGCCTCGCTTCTCAGCCATAGTCTGTAATAACCGCCGCTTTTCAGCATCGTTGAAGATGCCAAAGCCGGAGGTTTCAAGGATGACTGCGTCCACGACCTGACTGAGGGTATTTTTGTCATAGCGGCCCTCAACCACGATGACTTCTTTAATGCTCTGCATGATTCTCCCCCGCCGCGATACGCAAAACTACTTCCTTCAAAAGTTCACGCTCATCAATGCCGCTGCTCTTCATACGGTAGTCTGTCTCGGCGCAAAGTTCAACCGCACGCTTTAACTGCGGCAGAGTGAAGCCCCGGGCAGCATTCAGAAGTTTGGAAGCAATAAAGTCATATTTTAGGGCACAGACCTCCATTACATACTTGCTGCCGAGCTTTTTATCCAGTGCAAGACGCGCTGCATAAAGCCGGCGCATTTGTATGCCGAGCACCGCTAAAACGCCAATCGGTTCGTTGTTCTTATCTGATAGCAGTTCAGACAGTACGGAGAGTGCGGAATTCGTCTTTTTCTGCGCAATGAGCTCTGTCATATCAAAAACCACCGCTTCCGGGATGTGGTCGGCAACTGCTTCCACGTCCTCCGGGGTGACCTTTTCCCCCTTTGCATAGGCGGCGATTTTCTCGATCTCGGGAATGAGTCTGTTCATGAGGTCGCCGCTGATGAAGATAAGACGCTGAGAGGCTGAAAGCTCAATCCCCTTCCCCGCTGCCGCAAAGCGCCGGGCAATCCAGTCTGTCAACATGCCCTGAGACTGCGGGGTAAACTTGAGTTCGCGTCCCTCTGCGCGCAGGGTCTTTACAAAGCGCAAACGGCCGTCAGGGTCAAACTGCGCATTCTGTACAAAGGCTATGGTACAGTAGTCAGGGATGTCAGATATAATCTTTATACAGGCATCCGCATCAGACAGCTTGTTGATATCCACATCGCGCAGTTCGACAAACGTGCGTTCGGTCATAAAAGGCATGGCATCCACCGCCTGCTGCAGTTTCAGTGCGTCAAGTCCCGGACCGTCCAGACGCTTATAGCTGAAATCGTCCTCCCCTTCCGGGAGGCATTTCTTTTTGAGCTGTGTGAGATATTGCTCACGAAGATAGTCCTCCGGCCCCCATAGGAAATAAAGCCGTTCCGGTCCGCGTTCCTTGAGTGCGCGCAGTTCGGCGGGATAATTGAATTGTTCTTCTTTAGCCGGTTTTCTCGCCATGTTCCCTCTCCAAACGGATTTCCACCGTTCCGTCCTCGTCTGTCCGTTTTATCTCATATCCGAATACTTCAAGGGCTTCCAGTGTTTCCGGAGCCGGATGCCCGAATGTATTGTAACCTACACTGATAACTGCCAATCCTCCGCCGGCCTCCTGCAAAAGCTCGTCCGCACTGGCGTACTTGGACCCGTGGTGCCCGACGATAAGGATATCTGTATCTTCAAGCTCCTCCGAATCAACAAGCTCGCGCTCCAACTTCTTTGGCGCATCCGCCGTCACGAGCAGGTGGTTTTCCCCAACGGCAAGATCAATCATCAGGCAACGCTCGTTTTCATCGCCTTCGTCGTTGAGTTTGAATATCTGCGCATCGAGCCTTCCGCAGCTTGCCCGCGCGTTGCCGTCGATCAGTTCTACTTTTGTACCGTGTTTTTCTGCACAAGCAAGGATATTGTCCCGCAAATCTCCATCGTCGTCTGTGTTTGTGGGTAGGATCAGCGTGTTTACCGGCAGCATCTCCATTAGTCTCACTACGCCGTCAGCGTGATCCGTATGCAGATGGGTCAGGATCATCAGCTCAACACTGTGCCTCCCACAGCTTAACAGATATTCTCCCGCAAGCGCCCCTGCATTGTCAAGCGAGTTAATGTTGCCGCAATCAATGATCGCGGTTTCATCCCCGGCAAACGCTGTGATGCACTGTCCCTGCCCCACATTCAAAACGGTGACGAAGTCATGCTCACGGTAATAATGCTCTGTATACACAATGATCCCAACCAACAGAGATAGGGATAATCCAGTTGGGAGCAGGACACGCAGGATACGTCTTCTATGCAGGAGGAATCCCAAAAGCAGCATGGCATAGCTGAAGAGCATCCAAAGAAGCGTCCAGTCGTTCTTTAAGTACAGGACCGAATACGGGATGTGCGCGACAAAACCTGCGACGTGCAGGATATATCGCACAAGCAGCGCGCAAACGAGACCTGCCGCTGTACCGAGTACAGGGATCACATCGAGAAGACAAGCTGCCCATGCCACGCAAAAGCAGAGGCTGACCGCCCAGATGCAGGCAACATTGCTTATAAGGCTCAGGATCGGCACATATGAAAAATGCAGTGCCGTAAGCGGTACGGTAAACACCATGACGCTCAGTGTGCTTGCAGCAACACCCACCGCATAGCGAATCACGCGGCAGTTGAGTTTTTCTGGAATTGTGTTCAAAAAGTTTGAATAGAGCCTTTGTCCAAAACATATGATGCCGGCCATGGCGGCAAAACTCATTTGCAGGCTCACACTCTTCGCCGCAAAAGGACATACGGCAAGAAGCAGCGCCAATATAGCGGAAAGCGATGTGATCGAATCATTCTCTTGCCTCAGAACGGGTGCCAGGAGCAGAAGTGTCTGCATAAAGGCGGCTCGCACGGCGGAACTGCTGCTGCCGGTGATGAGAACGAAACACCAGATCAGCACAATGCTGCAAACGGCACTGCTCTTACCGTTTCCCAGCAGAAACGTGAGCAGCCCGACCAGAAAAGAGATGTGCAGTCCAGACACAGCAACCACATGCATCAGACCCGACCGGCTCATGCTGACATACAGGGCGTCATCGGCATAGAAGTCGTCTTTCTCACCCAGCATCAGCGCCTTGATAAAGGCGCGGTAGTCGGCGGGAAAGATTTTCTCCACACGTTCACAGAGATAATGATGCAGCATCACCGGGAGAGTCCGGACGGAGAAGTGACCTCTTTGCAGCATCTCCCCGCTCTTGATACTCAAGCGCAGATAAAATCCGCTTATATTGTAATTGGCATAAGGTTTGCCGTAAAGCGTGTCAGCGGTACTGATCTTTGCGGTAAAGGAGACATGATCGCCAGGTTTCGCATCTAAAAACTGCTTTTGATTATCATAAACGATGGCCTTGAAATGCGGCAGATCCTCTGATGTAATGCGGATGCGCAGACGGGCATAACGCGCGTAAACATCCGGATAATCAAGCACTATGCCGCGTACCTCGCATGTCTGTCCCGCATATTCTTTTGCCCGGTCGACTGTCATTTGGGTGTAAATGACGTATTCCAACAGTCCAATTGCAAAGAACAGCAGAACAATCGCCACAGGGCGCAGCCATTTTCTTTGTGCCAGTGCAAGCGCTGCGCAAAGCAGCGCACTCAGCACTGCCGCAGCAGTAAGCCACGAACTTGGCAATATGTAGTTTGCCAGGAAAACCGCGGCGGAAAAAGCCAGTGCCGCCGTCGCCAGCTTTCTCATATCTTTCACCACACAAAACAGGGCCGGTATTATTTACCGGCCCTATCTTTTTATAAATCAAATCATTTTTTCGCCGAGCTTTACGCCGCCCAGCAGGTGGAAATGCATGTGCATGACGGTCTGTCCGCCGTCCTCACCGCAGTTATTGATGACACGATAGCCGTTATCAAGGCCTTCAGCCTTAGCGATCTTCGCGATGGCCTCGTAGCATTTTGCGACATAAGCGCTGTTGCTCTCGTTCACCTCATCGGCGCAGGCGATATGCTCCTTCGGCACAACCAGGATGTGGACCGGAGTCTGGGGATTGATGTCCCGGAAAGCGTAGACATACTCATCTTCATATACCTTGGCGCTGGGGATGTCCCCGTCAATGATCTTGCAGAACAGGCAGTTATCCATTTTTATAATTCCTCCTGTCAGATTTTATTGCTGACAAGCCCCTCTACTGCGTTCAGCGCATCCTGGAGCTTGCTGATATCGTTGCCGCCGCCCATGGCGGAATCAGGTTTGCCGCCGCCTTTGCCGCCGGCGATAGCGGTGATACTGCGGATGATGTCCCCGGCCTTAATGCCCTTAGCTACAGCATCTTTGCCGCAGACGCACTGGAAAGTGATCTTGTCGCCGTTCGTGGAGGCAACCACCGCGACTATATTGCTGCACTTATCGCGCAGCACATCGCCCAGCTTGCGCAGGGTGTTGGCGTCACAGCCATCTTTGGAGCAGGTCACGACTTTGACGCCGCCCACGTCTTTTGCGTTTTTGAGCATCTCGTCCGCGCCGCCGACAGATTCCTTGGCCTTATACTGCTCGATGAGGCGTTTGGCCTCCTTGAGCTCATTGGCCTGCTGCTCCAGCTTCTGGGGCAGGTCGGCAGGGCTGGTCTTGTACATAGCCGCAAGAGCGGAGAGTTCTTCCAGATCATGATTAAGGACCTTCATGGTTTCAAGGCCGGTGCTGGCCTCAATGCGGCGCACGCCGGAGGCAACGGAACCTTCGGAAAGGATGTGGAAAGCGCCGGCCTTGGCGGTGTTGTCCAGATGGGTGCCGCCGCAGAGCTCAATACTCCAGTCGCCCATGTTCACAACACGCACCACGTCGCCGTACTTCTCGCCGAAGAGGGCGGTTGCGCCTGACTTTCGGGCCTCATCGATGGGCATTTCCTTCACGTCGATGCTATAGCCCGAGAGGATGGCGTCGTTGACGATGCGTTCGACCTCTTTGAGCTGCTCGGTGGTGACGGCGGAAAAGTGGGTAAAGTCGAAGCGGAGGAAGTCAGGCTCGACCAGGGAGCCCGCCTGGTGGACGTGATCGCCCAGCACCTCGCGCAGCGCCTTGTGGAGAAGGTGGGTCGCGCTGTGGGCGCGGCCGATGGCCTGACGGCGCTTTTCGCAGTAGCTGGCCTTCACCTTGTCACCGACGGCAAATTCACCGGATTTGACCACGCCATAGTGCATGTACTTGCCGCCCTTGTTCTTCTGGACGTTGTTGACCTCAAAGACGCTCTCTCCGCAGACAATCTTGCCGTGGTCGGCCACCTGGCCGCCCATCTCGGCATAAAGCACCGTCTGGTCCAGGACCATGATGCCCTCGGCACCCGCGCCCAACTCCTGCTGGAGTTCGTCCTCGGAGACCAGCGCCAGTACGGTCGCCTCGGTCTCCTTCTGATCATAGCCGACAAACTTGGTGTCGGGAATGCTCTTGCCGAACTCGATACCGGCCCAGCCGAGGTCGCCCAGGGCCTCTCTGGCCTTACGGGCACGGACGCGCTGTTCCTCCATGAGCGCCTTGAAGCCGTCCTCGTCCACGCTCATGCCCTCGTCCTCGCACATCTCGATGGTGAGGTCGATGGGGAAGCCATAGGTGTCGTAGAGTTTGAAGGCGTCGGCCCCGGAGAAGACGGTCTCGCCCTTGGCCTTGTGCTCATTAAGCAGATCGCCGAAGATCTTCATGCCGGCGTCGATGGTGCGGGCAAAGTTTTCTTCCTCGGTCTTGACCACCCGGGTGATGTACTCCTGCTTCTCGCGAAGCTCAGGGTACTGGCACTCATTCTCGTGAATGACGGTGTCGATAACCTTGTACAGGAAGGGCTCGTTCACGCCGAGCAGCTTGCCGTGGCGGGCGGCGCGGCGGAGAAGACGGCGCAGCACATAGCCGCGGCCTTCGTTCGAGGGCAGGATGCCGTCGCAGATCATGAAGGTAGCCGAGCGGATATGGTCGGTGATGACGCGAAGGGACACGTCCTTCTTGTGGCTCTGGCCATAGAACGCGCCGGTCAGCTCACTGACCTTGTGGGTGATGTTCATGACGGTGTCTACATCGAAGAGGGAGTCCACCCCCTGACACACGACTGCCAGACGTTCCAGGCCCATGCCGGTGTCGATGTTCTTCTGCTTGAGTTCGGTGTAGTTGTTGTTGCCGTCGTTGTCGAACTGGGAGAAGACGTTGTTCCAGACCTCCATATAGCGGTCGCAGTCGCAGCCGACGGTGCAGTCGGGCTTGCCGCAGCCGTACTCGGGGCCACGGTCATAGTAGACCTCGGAGCAGGGGCCGCAGGGACCGGCGCCGTGCTCCCAGAAGTTGTCCTCCTTGCCGAAGCGGAAAATGCGCTCGGCCGGGATGCCGATGTCCTTGTTCCAGATCTCGAAAGCTTCGTCGTCGTCCACGTAGATGGAGGGATAGAGGCGGTCGGGGTCGATGCCTACCCAGTCTGGAGAAGTCAGGAATTCCCAGCACCAGGCAATGGCTTCCTTCTTGAAGTAGTCGCCGAAGGAGAAGTTGCCCAGCATCTCAAAATAGGTGCCGTGGCGGGCGGTCTTGCCGATATTCTCGATGTCGCCGGTACGGATGCACTTCTGGCAGGTGCAGACGCGGCGGCGCGGCGGCTCCTGCTCGCCCTTGAAGTAGGGCTTCATGGGCGCCATGCCGGAGTTGATGATCAAAAGGCTTGCGTCGTTCTGCGGGATGAGCGAGAAGCTGGGCAGACGAAGGTGGCCTTTTGTCTCAAAGAAGCTCAGGAACATTTCCCGAAGCTGGTTTACGCCGAATTTTTCCATAGTCTATTTATCCTCCAAAATGTGTTAACAAAAATAAAACCTCCGCCCCAGATACAGGGGCGAAGGTATGATTCGCGGTACCACCCTGATTACGGCTTACGCCGCATCTCAAGCGCCCTTAACGCGGGTAGACGTTCCGGTTATCCCGGAAAGGCTCGGGAGTGGCTGTCGGGTTTGGACACAGGGCCTTTCAGCATACGGCCCCTCTCTGTGGAATCCTGCGCCGACTCGTTCCGTCACAGCCAGTAACAATATCGAGTTGCATTTTACCCACAAGTTTTCGATTTGTCAAGTATCATCTGCGTTTTCTTAATATTGAAAGCTTCGGTGTCGCCATGTGCAAACGCAGGTGTACCTCCATCATCGGGTGGCGGGCATCCGGGATGCTCTCCCCTTCTGCGTCGGTCATCTCTGAAACGGTGAAGCGGACGGGCTCGTCTGTGGGAGTAAGAAGCTCCAGTTCATCGCCGATGAGAAATTTGTTTCGCTGGGTCAAAACGGCGTTTCCATCCGCATCACAGCTTTCCACCACAGCGACGATGTCCGCGCCGGTCTCGTATGTCCCGTTAAAGCACTGTCCCGGTTCGCCGCCGAGGTAGAAGCCTGTGCAGTAGGGCCGGTGGCTGACCATTTCGGTCTCCTTGACCCAGACCTCAGGCACCCGATCACCGCAGGCCACGGCATCCAGGGCGTGGCGGTAGGCATTTGTGACGACAGCAGCGTAGTAGGCGGATTTCATGCGCCCTTCGATCTTGAAGCTGGAAACGCCCGCCTCCATCAGGTCCTGCAGATGTTCGATCATGCAAAGATCGTTGGAGTTTAGGATATAGGTTCCGCCGTCCTCTTCGATCTCGAAGTACTGGCCGGGGCGCTTTTCCTCCATAAGGCTGTACTTCCAGCGGCAGGGCTGGGCACACTCGCCCCGGTTGCCGTCGCGCCCGGTCATATAGTTGGACAACAGGCATCGGCCCGAGAAGGAAACGCACATGGCCCCGTGCACGAAGGCCTCAAGGCGAAGCTCCGAAGGGGTGTTGGCCCGAATGCGGCGGATCTCATCCAGCGGCAGTTCTCTTGCCAGCACCACCGTGTCCGCGCCCATGGCGTGCAGGACATTGGCGGTCGCACTGTTTACCACGCCGAGCTGGGTACTCACGTGCAGGGCGATTTTGGGTGCAAATCGCTTGGCCAATGCCAGCACACCGAGATCGGCGATGATGAGCGCATCCACCCCAGTCTCGTTCAAGAAGGCGAGATAACCCGGCAGGCGGTTCAGTTCTTCTTCCCTGGGCAGGGTGTTGCAGGTCACATAGACCTTTTTTCCCATGCCGTGCGCAAGCTCCACGGCTTTCACGAGCTCGTCATTATCAAAATTTCCGGCGGCGGCCCGCAGGCCGAATTCCTTACCCGCCAGGTATACGGCGTCAGCACCGTAGCGCAGCGCCATCTCGAGCCGCTCCCAATCGCCTGCGGGAGAGAGCAGCTCGAGGTCATTACGCATAATTTTGTGAAGCAACAAAGTTATTAAACTCCGTATCGTTTGTAAAGAATCTGTGTACGCCTGCTTCGGCGTCCAGTGCATAGAAATAGTAATTGGTGCTCTCCGGATAGAGCGCCGCATAAATGGAGGCAAGACCGGGGCTGCAGATCGGTGTTGGCGGCAGACCGTCGTGAATTCGTGTGTTGTACGGGTCGTCCTTTTCCAGCATTTCCATGGTCGGTGCTCCCTCATGGTCATTGTAGGGGTACAGGACCGAGGCGTCAATGCCGAGCACGATGCCGGCGTTGAGACGGTTATAAATGACGGAAGCGATCAGGGTGCGCTCGTCGTTGCTGCCCGCCTCCTTCTCTATGAGAGAAGCCACTTTGAGAATGTCATACATGTTCATGCCGATCTCTTCGGCCCGCTGGTACATGTCCTCGGTAATGCGGCGGTGGAAGTTATCGAGCAGCTTGTTAATGGCGCTTGAACCCTGCATCCCCACATAGAACTCATACGTGTCAGGGAACAGAAAACCTTCCATGCGGTAGGCGCCTTCCCCTTCCGTGAGTTCAAGAAAATCATAATTGTATTCTGTGTCGGCAGCGTCTTCCATGAGGTCATTGTAGCTGCAAACGCCGTTTTCCTCTAGCCTCATGAAGATCTGGTGCATTTTAAAGCCCTCCGGGATCGTCACGGTGACCGTGACCGTGGAGGAGGAACCCGCCCGCATATTTTGGATCAGAGCGCGGTAATCGAAGGTCGAGCGCAGCTCGTATTCTCCCGGACTGACCTTGGTATCAGCGGTTGAGATTTTACAAAAGAGATTGAACAGCCACTTGTATTCAATGAGTCCGGCGTCCTTGAGCACATCCGCCACATAGTCCATATCTGCGTGTGTTATGCGTTTTGTACCGGTTTTTACGCCGTTTTCGTCGATCTTATCAACAGTTTCAGACTGAAAAATACTGCTCGGCAAGGTAACAACGGCCGTAAAATCATCCTTATTCAGGGCCAGCATGTCGCTCGTCGCCATCCATGCAAGACAGGCCAACACAACACTGACACACACAATAAATGTAAAATACATCAGGCCGCCAAGGCAGCCGGAATGGTATTCATGGCTCTGACGGATAGGACGGTAGTCCCGCTCGGATTCTTTGTCACCGGTATAGTTTCTTGTCTCACGACCGGAAGAGTCGATCAGCAGTTCGTCCATCGCTTGGATGGGGTTTTTGCGTACGCCGTTGGGACGTTTGAGCTGTCGCTCAGCCTGATCGTCCGTATGTGAACGATCATCATGAATACGAAATATTTCGTTGATCTTGTCAAGTTCGTCGGGCATGGTAAACTCCTTCGGTAAAAAAGCGAAACATGTGGCACAACAACGCATGCTGTCATAGGATGGCATGAGCGCTGTACCAAGTGCAGCGCGCCGACATAGGGAAAAGATCCTCCGTCCACCGCACGGCGGAAAGGAAAGGCCATATCAAGTGCGGAGAAAGGGAATCATTATGTTCTGCAACGGTTGTAACAACAATAATACCCTCTGGCTCATTATTCTGATCATCATTCTTTTCGGCGGCGGCTATAACGGCGGCTGCTGCGGCAACAATTGCGGCTGCAATAACTGTGGCTGCAATAACTGCGGCTGCAACAATGATTGCTGCAACAACAACTGCGGCTGTTGCTGAGTCACGTGCGGAGGCCTCACATGAGGCCTCCTTTTTGACGTTCAGAAAAGTTATTTGTTTCCCAGAGTTCTGAGAATGATATCATAAATCTCGGCGTTTTTCTCATCCACATCCCGTTCCTGACCGTCCTTCATGAAGGGGATGCGTGTCCAGCCGTAGTGCTCGCACGCCATATCGGCTGTATGCAGGCAGCGAGCAAGATAGTTGCTGTCCATCTCATGAATATCCGCGTGCGTGTGGTTTTTCTCTTCACGCCGCCGCATACGCTGCCTCGAGGTTTCGAGATCCACATCAAGGTAGATCACCAGATCAGGCTCAGGCAGACCCATTTTGTTGTATTCCAGATCAGCAAGCCAACTGAAAAAAGCGGGAAGCTCTGCATCGGAAAGTTTGCTGCCCTGGTGCACCGCATTGGAAGTGGTATAACGATCGGAGAGAATAAGCCCGCCGTTTTCGTATACTTTTCCCCAGTCGTCACGGTAGGAGGCGAAGCGGTCCACCGCGTAGAAAGTGGATGCGGTATAGGCATTCACATCCCCCGGATGTGTACCGAAGGATCCGCCAAGATACAGGCGGATCAGGGCGCTGCTTTCCTTGTCGTAACGCGGAAATACAATGTGATTATACGCAATTTTGTCATTTTCCATACGCTGGCACAGACGGCGGTACTGAGCAGATTTCCCGCTGCCGTCAATGCCCTCGAGCACGATAAGTTTTCCCTTTTTCATGGGTTTATGTTTCCTTCAACAAATACTTATACCTGGGAGAAAACCTCTCCGATCTTCCCGTGGATAACAAGGTCGGCATCGGCAGGGGTACTGTTGCGGGTGATGAGCACCAGCTTATCGCCGCGGTAATAGTTGATCAGTCCCGCCGCAGGATAGACCTTGAGAGAGGTGCCGCCCACGATCAGCACGTCAGCATTGCGGATATACTGTATGGCAGCGCGCATGACGTTCTGGTCCAGCGCCTCTTCATACAGCACGATATCCGGCCGGATGACACCGCCGCAGCCGCAGCGCGGCACACCAGTGCCGTGGTTCATGAGGTCGGCGTCAAAGCTTTTGCGGCAGCGGGAGCAGTAGGCACGAAGGATGCTGCCGTGCAGTTCGAGCACGTTTTTGCTGCCTGCCGCCTGATGCAGACCGTCAATGTTCTGTGTTACGACTGCGCGCAGCTTCCCCTCCTGCTCAAGCTCCGCAAGGCGGAGATGGCAGCGGTTGGGCTTTACCCCGTCGATCACCAGCTTTTCCCGGTGGAAGCGATAGTACTCTTCGGGATAGCGCTCAAAAAAGGTATGGCTCAGAATGGTCTCGGGTGGATATTTCCACTTTTGGTTGTACAGGCCGTCGACACTGCGAAAGTCCGGGATGCCGCTCTCGGTGCTGACGCCAGCTCCGCCGAAGAAGACGATATTGTCGCTGCCGTCGATCCATTCCTTGAGCTTGGCAATATTCTCTTCCATGTTCTCGCCTCCTGATCAGATTGCCGCTTCCGCTGCGGCGATCACTTGGGCCGCGCACTCCTGGCAGGCCTTAAGGGTGATCTCGTTTTCACGGCGGACAATATAGCGGTAGGTGTCGTCCGAGCACTTGTCGGACATGTCAATAATGAACATACGGGCAGCGCGGATAGCCGCTATGGAAAGCTCCGCGCTCTCACCCAGATAGTGCAGTGCGTCCTTCGGGCACATGGCCGTGAGCTCCTTTGCAAGCTCCAGCGCCTGTCCCATCATGTTGATGACCTCCCCCGGGATCGCGACGGCAGGTTGACGCGTGGCCTCGATCTTGCGCTCGTCTCCCTCCTTGAGCGCCTTGCGCAGGGGGCCGCGGGATTTCACATCCTCATCGATGAGGTGCACCATATAAGTTCTTAGGATTTCAGCATTGCGGAAAATGTAGTCCGCCCGCTCGTTTTCGGGCAAAGCCTTCACCGTCAGGGCTGCAGCCCGCTCCAGGAGGGACATGGCCAGTGCCGCCGTCATGGCGGCACCGCTGCCGGTGTCCAGTCTGGATTCCGGGTCGGCCAGGGATTTGGTCAGCTCGTCAGCATTTTTCAGCTTAAAGATCTCGATCTTGATTCCTTCCGCCATAACATTTCCTTTCTGAGTTTAGTCTCGGTTGAACTCTCTTAAACGCAATCCTTCGTTTTTCTGCAAGGCCCAGTTGACGCACCAGTCGGAGGTAAAGAGCAGGAGGTTATTTCCCTTGAAGTCCTGCACCCATTTGGTGTCGCTGGTGAGATTCAGATCCGGGATGCGGATATCCTCATTCTCAACCCAGCGGACAAGCTCATAGGGCATGGACCGACGGCGGATTTCCACCCCGTACTCCGTGCGCAGACGGTATTCCAGCACCTCGAACTGCAGCACGCCGACGACGCCCACAATGACCTCCTCCACGCCGGTATACGGCTCATGGAAGATCTGAATGGCGCCCTCCTGGGCGATCTGCATAATGCCCTTTTCAAACTGCTTGCGCTTCATGGTGTCCACGCGTTCCACGCCTGCAAAGTGCTCGGGCGCGAAGGTTGGGATGCCCTCGAAGCAGACGTTCATGTTCTTCTCGCAGATGGTGTCACCGATGGAGAAAATGCCCGGGTCGAACACGCCGATGATGTCTCCGGCGTAGGCCTCGTCGATGATGGCGCGGTCCTGGGCCATGAGCTGCTGGGGTTGGGCAAGACGCAGGGCCTTGCCCGCCTGGACGTGGAAGTACTCCTTGTCCCGCTCGAAGCGGCCAGAGCAAATGCGCATAAAAGCAATGCGGTCGCGGTGTGCCTTGTTCATGTTGGCCTGGATTTTAAAGACAAAGGCGGAGAAGCGCTCGTCCATGGGGTCTACGATATCATCCATCGATACGCGCGGCAGGGGCGGCATGGTCATTTTCAGGAAGCTCTCCAAAAAGGGTTCCACGCCGAAGTTATTTAAGGCTGAACCGAAGAATACGGGGCTTAAACGGCCATTGCGTACTTCTTCGATATCAAACTCATAGCCCGCACCGTCCAGAAGTTCAATGTCGTCGGCAAGCTGCTCACGCAGGCGGTGGCCGATGAGTTCGTCGAGCTTCTCGGTCTCGTCCATGCGGCACTCGATGGCTTTGATCTTGCTCTGGCCACGGTGGAATTCGTTGAAGGCGAGGATCTCACGCTTTTCACGGTCGTACACCCCCTTGAAATCCTGACCGCAGCCGATCGGCCAGTTCATGGGATAGGTCCCGATACCGAACTCTGTCTCGAGTTCTTCCATCAGATCATAGGGGCTTCTGGCCTCGCGGTCAAGCTTGTTGATAAAGGTGAAGATAGGGATGTGACGCATGGCACAGATCTTGAACAGCTTTCTGGTCTGCGGCTCGATGCCCTTGGCGGCGTCGATGACCATGACGGCGGAATCAGCGGCCATGAGGGTTCGGTAGGTATCCTCGGAAAAGTCCTGATGGCCCGGGGTATCAAGGATATTGATGCAGTAGCCCTCATACTCAAACTGCATGACGGAGGAGGTGATGGAGATACCGCGCTGTTTTTCCAGTTCCATCCAGTCGGAGACGGCGTGCCGCGCGGTGGCCTTGCCCTTGACGGAGCCCGCCAGTTGGATCGCCCCGCCGTAAAGCAGGAGCTTTTCGGTCAATGTCGTCTTGCCCGCGTCAGGGTGGGAGATGATGGCAAAGGTTCTGCGCCTTTCGATTTCTTTTTTGTAGTCCGGCATAACAAACTTCCTTAGTTTCCATATAATTCTTGACGATATATTATAGCCGCTGTAAAAGAAAAAGTAAAGATTTTATTGAAACGGCTGAGCAAATATGCTAATATTTATAAAGTTATCTTACTTTGCAAGGGGTCCTGCGCTATGATCGGCACAATCATCAACACCATCGCCGTTCTGATCGGCGGCACGATCGGCACGCTTTTCGGAAGCAAGATCCGCGCGGAATACGCTGACGGGATCATGAAGGTCATGGGTTTCATCACCGCCTGCATCGGCATCCAGGGGGCTGCCGGGACAAAGAGTTTTCTTGTGGTGGTGCTTTCCCTTGTGATCGGGACGCTGATTGGGATGCTGCTCAGGCTCGACGACCGCATATCCGGTGCCGGAGACTGGGCCAAGCGCAAGCTTGCGAACACTCCGCTGGGCAAGGGACCTTTCGGGGACGCCATTGTCACCTGCTTTATGCTTTTCTGCATCGGCAGCATGACGATCCTCGGCTCCATCCGCGCAGGGCTTGACCATGAGTACAGCATTCTCTACACCAAGAGCGTCATGGACCTCATCAGCTCCACAGCCTTTGCCTCCGCCCTCGGCGCGGGCGTCATTTTCTCCGCCGTTCCATTGTTTCTGTTTCAAGGGCTGCTGACCATGCTGGCATCCTTTGCGGAGCCTGTCTTGACCGCAGAGGTCATCAACGAGATGACGGCAGTCGGCGGGCCGATCTTCCTCGCCATGGCCTGCAATATCATCGGCCTCGGTAAAGAACACTTCAAGGTGGGCGATATGTTGCCCGGAATTTTCCTGCCGGTCATCCTGGTACCGCTGCTCAAGACAGTCGGTCTATTTTGATTATATTAGAGGTCATTATGAATTTTAGAATGTGTGTACCCTGCCTCCTTGGACTGGAGGGTCCGATCGCGGACGAGCTGAAAAGACTGAGCATTTCTGATGTAGCTGCAGAAAACGGGCGCGTGTACTTCGGCGGCTCGGATGCTGAGCTTGCCCGCGCCAATATCTGTCTGCGCATCGGCGAGCGTGTACTGATCGAAATCGGCAGCTTCGAGGCGAAAACCTTTGATGCCCTGTTCGAGGGCACAAAAGCGCTGCCCTGGGAGAGCATCATCCCGGCTGACGGCACCTTCCCCGTCAAGGGCTACAGCCTCAATTCTCAGCTCTTTTCCGTGTCCGATTGTCAGAAGATTATTAAAAAAGCTGTGGTCGAAAGGCTCAAGAGTAAGTATCACATTGACTGGTTCAAAGAAACCGGCGCTCTGTACCAGATCCAGTTCTCCATTATGAAGGACAAGGTCTCGCTGTGCATCGACACCTCCGGCGACGGGCTGCACAAACGCGGCTACCGCCCGGCTCACAACGCGGCACCGCTTAAGGAAACCATGGCGGCAGCAATGGTGACACTTTCCCGATATCGCGGGCGGGACGATTTCTGTGACCCCTTCTGCGGCAGCGGCACGATTCCCATCGAGGCAGCCCTGATCGCCAAGAACCGCGCGCCCGGCCTGGATCGCGGTTTTACCGCCCAGAGCTGGAAGTCTATCCCTCGCCGCGTGTGGGAGGATGAGCGCGAGGCCGCAAGAAGCCGCGAGTACCGCGGGGATTACCGCATCATCGGCTCTGACATCGACCCGAAGGCCATCGCTATTGCGAAGGAAAACGCGCAGCGGGCCGGTGTGGATGATGTGGTGCGTTTTGAAGTCGCCGATGCGATGAATTTTGACCGTCAGACTGATCGCGGCGTCATCGTCACGAATCCGCCTTACGGTGAGCGCATCATGGAAAAGCAGGAGGCTGAGACGCTCTACCGCGGCTTCGGCAGGGCGCTGGCAGGCTGCCCCAACTGGCAGCTCTATCTGCTGTCCTCCCACACGGAGTTTGAGCGCTGCTTCGGGCGCATGGCGGACAAGAAGCGCAAGCTCTATAACGGCATGATCAAATGCGATCTCTATATGTATTATAAATAACGGCAAAAAGAAGGGAAACACACGATGAAGCATTTGTTTGTTGTCAACCCCACAGCGGGCGGCAAGGACAAGAGCATCACGGTGAGCCGCGCCGTCCGGGCGGCTTTTGAAAACCGGGACGGAGAATATGAGGTTTACATAACAAAAGCCCCTATGGACGCCCCCGACAAGATCCGCGCGGAGGCGGCAGTTTGTGAGCATCTGCGCGTCTACGCGTGCGGCGGCGACGGGACCTTCAACGAATGTGTCTGCGGCGCGGCACGGCTTGAAAACGTTGCGGTATGCCCCTTCCCCACCGGCACCGGCAACGACTTCTGCCGCATGTTCGGCGAGGAGAAGGATCTCTTCCGCGATCTGGACGCCCTGCTTGACGGCTCGGAGCATCCCATCGACCTCATCGACTGCAACGGGCGCATGAGCGCCAATATCTGCTCCGTCGGCATCGACGCGCGCATCGGCACCGAGGTTCACAAGTACAGCGGGCTTCCGCTGATCGGCGGTGCGGGTGCTTATATCGTGTCCGCGGTAGTGAACATATTCAAGGGCGTTAACCGGCGTATGAAGATACGTGTCGGCGACTATAGCGGCGACGGGGAATACGCACTCCTATGCGCCTGCAACGGGCGGTACTACGGCGGCGGTTTTAACCCCAGCCCGGATGCAAGGCCGGACGACGGGGTGCTGGACATCTTTGTGGTGCCCGGTGTCAGCCTTTTCACGCTGGCAACACATATCGGGCAGTATGCTTCGGGAAAGGCGGAAAAATATCCGAACATTATCAAGCATTTCAAGGGCGACAGCCTGCACATCGAGTTTGAGGAGGAAAACGTCATCAACATCGACGGTGAGTCCATGTACGCCAGGACCGTGGACATGAAGCTGCTGCCCGGCGCGCTGCGGCTGATCGTCCCCAAGGGCATGCGCTTCTTTGAGGATCGGAGCCGCTGAAAAAAATCTGTCACAAAAAATTCAAAAAATAAGCATGTTTTTTTCTGCCCAGACTCTTGCAAAATTGAAAAAGTGTGGTATAGTATGCATCGTTAGCACTCAGGATGTTAGAGTGCTAACGATGCTGATTTTTGTTAATAAGTAATTGGAGGTATATAAGCATGAAACTCAAACCCTTGGCAGACAGAGTCATTCTCAAGCAGAACAAGGCCGAAGAGCGCACCGCTTCCGGCATCTTCCTCACCTCCTCCGCGCAGGAGAAGCCCGAGATCTATGAGGTCGTCGAGGTTGGTCCCGGCGGTATGGTCGACGGCAACGAGGTCAAGATGATCGTCACGACAGGTCAGAAGGTTCTGGTCGGCAAGTACAGCGGCAGCAAGGTCAAACTTGAAGACGAGGAGTACACCATCGTCCGCCAGTCCGACATCCTTGCAGTCATTGAGTAATTTTTTCGGAGGTTAAGATATTATGGCTAAGCAGATCATTTACGGCGAAGAGGCAAGAAAAGCAATTGAGCGCGGCGTCAACCAGCTCGCCGATACCGTGAAAATCACCCTCGGCCCCAAAGGCCGCAATGTGGTGCTTGATAAAAAGTTCGGTTCTCCCCTGATCACCAACGACGGCGTGACCATCGCCAAGGAGATCGAGCTTGAGGACGCTTTCGAGAACATGGGCGCGCAGCTCATCAAGGAAGTCTCCACCAAAACCAACGATGTTGCCGGCGACGGCACCACCACCGCCACCGTTCTGGCTCAGGCCATGATCGGCGAGGGTCTCAAGAATCTGGCCGCGGGCGCCAACCCCATGGTCATGAAGAAAGGCATCCAGAAGGCCGCCGAGGCCGCCGTTGAGGCCATGAAGGGCATTTCCCAGCCCGTGTCCGGCTCCAAGGACATCGCCCGCGTCGGCACCATTTCCTCCGGCGACGAGCACATTGGCGCTCTGATTGCCGAGGCCATGGAGAAGGTCAGCCAGAACGGCGTCATCACCCTCGAGGAGAGCAAGACCGCCGAGACCTACAGCGATGTGGTCGAAGGCATGCAGTTTGACCGCGGCTACCTCTCCCCCTACAT
>Ga0247608_10000326_pt1 | contig 81144 bp, 65 predicted proteins | sample 176DNAGHGlowgp2_FD_193490 | JGI IMG/M metagenome (GOLD analysis project Ga0247608, IMG submission 193490) | Sheep rumen microbial communities from Palmerston North, Manawatu-Wanganui, New Zealand - 1766 DNA GHGlow gp2 | ecosystem: Host-associated > Mammals > Digestive system > Stomach > Rumen ... | reverse complement strand
GGGTCAGCTCCGTGATTTCCATCGAAGAAGTGGCATAGACTTCCGGAAGACGGACCACGATGCTGCGGGCGGCCAGGTCGATGGTTCCCTCGAAATTGTCCAGGGAGATGGTCTGGATGAGACAGTCACCACCCAGTTTGAGGTCGCTTACTGTTTTCTTGGTGCAGCCTGCCAGGCAAAGCAATGCGGCTGCGATATAGAATAATTTGTGTTTCATGGTATGCGTCATTGATTATCACCAATTGCCGATATTCTGAGTATAGTGGCCGTTGGAAGCGGCGATTTGAGAGGCGGGGATGGGCAGATACTCGTCCTTTTCGGCCGTGAACTTGGCATCCCTATAGATGGTGCAGTTGTCTGCTTCTTCGGCATAATACTTATTGAGCACGGTGGCGGCGTCGCCCCAGCGCACCAGGTCGAAGAAACGCTCGCACTCCATACCCATCTCCAGACGGCGTTCCATCTTCACAATCTTGATGGTGGTGGCGTTGTCATAGCTTCCGTTATACTGCGTAGCGTAAATCTTTACGCCGTAGCGGGAAGGATAATCGGAGAACATCTGGGTAGAGGAAGCGGCGCGCCTGCGAATCTGGTTCACCAGATCGATGGCCTTTCCGCTTTCGCCCAGCTGGGCATACGCTTCGGCGCGCTCCAGGAGCACATCGGCATAGCGGAAGACGATGCGGTTCATGGAAGAGGCCCAGTAGGAACCCTTGATGAGGTATTCACCCACGAGGGCGGGATCCACGTTCTGCTTGAGGCTGATGTAGTAACCGTACAGGCCGTTGCCGCGGCTCCACTGTTTGGTCTCGTCCTGGATGAAGTTCTTGTTGAACATGTAAGGAAGGCCGGGCATGCCCACGGTGAGGAACAGACGGGGGTCTGCATTGTCACCGAAGCTGTAGTCCTTCTCATTGAAGCCGTCCAGGAAAGGAAGACCGTCGGCACCGGTGCGGAAGGCGTTCACCAGATTCTGGCTGGGCTTGTAGAAGTCGCAGGCTCCGTCGGTAACGTTGTCGATGCTGGGGCCGATAAGGCCGTAGCTCCAGTTCAGGTTGCCGTAGGTGGAACCGTCGTTGCGGGAGTACTGGATGGCCCAGATGCTCTCCTTGCCGTTCTCGTACATCTCTTCCGGGCGGAAGTTGTTGTGGATGTCTTCTTCCAGGCCGTAGTTGGCGTAGTACTTGGGGTCGCTGTACTCGATGACCTTCTGGAGGTCTTCGGTATTGATGGCGGTCACCTTGTTGGACTTGGGATCGTCCTGGCGGTAGGCCTTGTACAGATAAAGCTTGGCCAGGAAAGCGGCGGCTGCGGCCTTGGTGGGACGGCCTTTATCGGCCTGCACTGCAGGCAGTACGTCAAAGGCCTCCTTCACATCGTCTATGATGAGCTGCCAGCCTTCATCGTTGGAATAGGCCGTGTTGGACAGTTCGTTGTATTCCTCATAGGTGAGGTTGGGGTTGACGACGAAGGGAATGTTCTTGTACAGGCGCTTGAGGAGGAAGTGACCATAGCCGCGCAGGAATTTCATCTCTGCCAGGCGCTGTTCCTTCATGGCGAAGCTGTCGTCGCACTCGTTCAGCAGGGCGATGGCGCTGTTTACACGGGACAGGCTGTTGTATAGGCGGACCCACATGTCATTGATGTTCCAGTTGGTGGTAAGGACACCCTGCTGGATTTCGAGCTGGTGGAATACGTCACCGTCGCTGGTGCCGTTGCCGCCCTTGTAAGCGTCATCGGATCGCACGTCGAAATTCCACATGGAGAAGGAGGAGTTGATATCCTCGGCCGAAGTGAAGATGGCGTAGGCGGCCACCACCATGCCCTCTGCATTGGCAGGATCTTTCACCTGCTCGTCGCTCAGCGTGGCCTGGGGGACCTGTTCGGACAGGAGCTTGTTGCAGGAAAGGACGATGCAGCAGGCCAGGCCCATATATAGGATGGAAATTAACTTTCTCATAATCTGTTGTGTATTAGAAGGAAACATTGATACCCATCGTTACATTCATGGGGATAGGATAACCGAAGTTGGGGTTCTCCGGATCCACGCCGGTGAACTTGCTGCTGCGGATGGTGAACAGGTTCTGGGCCGATACATAAGCTCTCAGGCGGCTCATGTGAAGCGTTTCACAGACACGCTTGGAGAAGTTGTAACCCAGTTGGATGGTGCGCAGTTTGGCAAAAGAACCGTCTTCCACGAAATAGGAGGAGACGCGTTTTTCGTTATTGTTGTCCATGGTGCTCACGGCCGGGATGTTGGAGGCCATGTTGTTGGGGCTCCAGGCATCCAGGATGCGACGGCCCTTGTTCAGGTTGGAGATGTTGAGGCCGCTCCAGATGTCGGTTTGTTTCTTGAAGTCGCTGATGACGTCCACACCCTGGACTCCCTGGAAGAACATGGTGAGGTCCACATTCTTGTACTGCAGGTAGATATTCAGACCCCAGGTGAAATCCGGAACGGGAGAGTAAATCCATTTCTGGTCTTTCTCGTTGATGATGCCGTCATTGTTGAGGTCCTTCCAGCGGATGCGGCCCAGGCCGGCACCGTTCTGGGTGGCATGGTTGTCAATTTCATCCTGGCTCTTGAAAATGCCGTCATAGACATAGCCAACCTGGGCGCCCATCGGATGGCCCACGACGCTTTCTACGCCGTTTCCGCCGAAGGTGCCTGCTGCGGCGATGGTATCAGGAAGTTTGGTCACCTTGTTGTTATAGGTGCCGATATTGCCGGCCAGGTCGTACTGGAAGTCGCCTACCTCTCCGCGATAGCCTATATTGAATTCCAGACCCTTGTTGTCCATGGCGCCGGCGTTGATCCACTGGGAAGAGCCTTCACCCATCACACCGATACCGGGCATGTACACCAGAATGTCGGTGGTCTTCTTGTAGTAGGCTTCGAAGGAACCGTAGAGGGCGCTCTTGAACATGGCGAAGTCCAAACCGACGTTGGTCTGGGTAGTGGTCTCCCACTTCAGGTTGTCATTGCCAAGCTGGTTGCGCTTGAAACCGCTGGGCAGCGTCTTGCCTCCGTTGGTGCCTTCGATGTCATAACTGGTACCATAGCTCTGGCCGCCGAAGCCGGCCTCGCCGTAGTTGCTCTCATACAGCGTATAGCGGGCTACGTTGGCGATTTCCTGGTTACCGGTCTGACCCCAGCTGGCGCGGATTTTCAGGTTCTCCAGCCAGGTGGCATCCTCCATAAAGGGTTCCTTGTCAATGCGCCATCCCAGGGAGACGGACGGGAACAGACCGAAGCGGTTGTTGCGGCCGAATCGGCTGGAACCGTCGTAACGCACCGTGACGCTGGCCAGGTAGCGGTCTGCGAAATTATAGTTGGCCTTTCCGAAGAAGGATACCAGGGTGAATCCGCCGCCGCCGCCATAGGCCTCGGCCTCTCCCACTGCGGAGCTGGGCCACATGTAATCGGGATTCAGAACGGCGAAGTCATAAGCTTTTCCGCTGAACCAAGTGTCCTTTTCACGGTTGATCTCCGTACCTGCGAGGAAGTCGGCGCGATGCCTGCCAATCTCCAGGTTATAGGTAGCGATGGCGTTCCACATCCATTTGAGCCAATGCTCCTGCTTGCCTTCCACGGCATTGGTGGGATTGGCCACGGTGCCTTCCGTGACGGGATAGGTGAAGATACGCTGCTCCTTCTGGGCATAGTCGATACCGAAGGTGGTCTTGAAATTCAGGCCTTTCAGCGGGTTTATGTTCAGATAGGCGTCACCGAACATTCTCCAGTAGGAATAACGGTTGTCGGCGTTGCGGGTAAGGCGGGCGAGAGGGTTCTCACGGTCGGCATAGCCTCCTACGGGACCTGCAAACTCTCCATCGGTGGTGTACACGGGAATGGAGGGGTTGAACTGGAGCACATTCTCCAGGAATCCGCCGGGAGCCTGTACCTCGGAGGTGCGGTTTACGGTGAAGTGTTCGCCGATGGTCACGATGTGTTTGTCGCCAATCTTCAGCAGTTTATAATCCGTGTTGATACGGGCGCTCAGACGGGAGAAGTCGGAATATTTGATGATACCGTCGTTCTTATAATAACCAACGGAGAAGAAGGAGTTGCCCCTCTCGGAGCCGTTGCTCAGCGCGAGGTTGTACTGCTGGATGATACCGGTTCGGGTGGTTTCCTTGAACCAGTCCGTGTCGCTGGCGGGGGTGGTGCCTGCAGCGTCCAGGTATTTGTTCATCATCACTTTGTTCAGCATGGGATTGCCTTGGGCATCATAGCCCCAGTCGTAGACATAGCCCAGAGCGTTCATGTTGGGATTCAGGCCATCGTTCACATAGCCCTGCCACATAACCCGGCCGAATTCCTCGGCATTGAGCACCTGCATGCGGTTAACATAGGACTGGGCGGCCACGCTGGCGTCGAAGTCCACTTTTATCTTGCCTTCCTTGCCGCCCTTGGTCGTGATGATGATAACACCGTTGGCGGCGCGGCTGCCGTAGATGGAAGCGGAGGCGGCGTCTTTCAGAACCTGGATAGACTCGATGTCGTTACCGTTGAGTTCGTGCATGCCGGCTTTGGTGGGAACACCGTCGATAATGTACAGCGGGTCGTTGTCGTTGAGGGTTCCCACACCACGGATACGCACGGTGGCTGCGCCGGAAGGACTGCCGTCAGCGCTGATGTTCATGCCCGGAACACGTCCTTGCAGGGCCTTGACGGGGTTGTTCTCGTTCTGCTTGGCCAGATCGTCGGTGTTCACCGTGGAGATGGCACCTGTCAGATCGGCCTTGCGCTGGACTGTATAACCGGTTACCACTACCTCATTCAGTAGCTGGGCGTCTTCGTCCATGACCACGGACATCTGCGCCTGAGCGGGAAGTTCAAGGGTGGAATAACCGATGGAGGAGAAGACCAGGACGGCACCTTCCTTCACCGAGATGGTGAAGTTGCCGTCGAAGTCTGTGATGGTACCGTTGTCCGTACCTTTTTCCTGGACTGCGGCACCAATGACACCGTAGCCGTCGGCCGACGAGGTTACCACACCGGTAACCGTAATCTGCTGGGCAAAGGCGGTGAAGCCAATCAGCAGAAGGGCCGATACAAAAATAGATTTTAGTTTGAACATATAATAATGGTTGTTAGTTCCGTATCCGGAAGGCGGTGGTTTTCGCCTGCCGCAAATATAGGTATTATGTGCCTGCCCATCCTGCAAGGGATGTTACCTTTGCTGCAACAATTGTTTCCGTTTAACATTTTTTGCACCAAATGATTCAAAGTTTTGTAACTTTGTGGGCCTTATGGAAAACGGACGCATCATACTGGGCATCGACCCGGGAACGCAGTTGCTGGGTTTCGGGATTATCCGCGTAGAGGGCAAGAAACCCTCGTATGTGGACATGGGGGTGCTGGACCTTCGCAAGGAGGCCGACGCCTATGCCAAACTCCAGGCCATCTACGAATGCATCAGCGAGGTGTGCAAGAGTTATCATCCCACGGAACTGGCCATCGAGAGCCCGTTTTACGGGAAGAATGCGCAGGTGGTCCTGAAACTGGGCCGTGCGCAGGGAGCGGCCATCCTCGCCGCCAAGGAATACGGGGTGGAAAGCGTCACCGAATATGCCCCCAGAAAGGCCAAGGAAGCCATTGTGGGCAATGGGGCCGCTTCCAAGGAGCAGGTGCAACTGATGCTGGAGAAAACCCTCGGCGTCAAGTTGGAAAGCCGGCATCTGGATGCCACGGATGCCCTTGCCATCGCCCTGTGCCATCACTATGAAACTTCTTCCCCCATTTCATCGGCCGGGGCAAAAGGCGGATGGGAAAAATTCTTGAAGGAGCATCCGGAAAGAATTTCAAAATAAATTTTTAAACTTTTACGCCGGGAAGGTGTCAAAGGTTGGTTAGTACGAAAAAGAATGGTAAGAAGAATGATAACGGCCTTTGTGGCCCTTTTGGCTGCAATCGCCGTCAATGCACAGAATTACAAGATTACCCTGCAACTGCAGGATGCCACTACCGGAGAAGCCGTGAGTTTTGCCACCGTGTCCATCACGCCGGAAAAGAGCCAGTCCCAACCCAAATACACCCTTACGGACCATGAAGGCCATGCCACCCTGGAAAAGGTGCGGCAGGGCAATTATACGTTGAAGGCGGAACTGATGGGCTACAAGACCTATGAGCATTCCCTCCGCGTCATCAACACTTCCCTGGACCTGGGCATCATCAAACTGGAGCAGGACCGGCAGGTGCTGGACGCCGCTTCCGTAAGCGCCGTGGGCAATCCGGTCATCATCAAGAAGGACACGGTGGAGTACAATGCCTCTTCCTTTAAAATCAGTGACGACAACATGCTGGTGGACCTCCTGAAGAAACTCCCCGGCATCGAGGTCTCTGAAGACGGCACCATCACCTCCAACGGGGAAACCATCTCCAAGATTACCATCGGCGGAAAAACCTTCTTCCTGGACGACCCCCAACTGGCTTCGCAGAACATCCCCGCCAAACTCATCGAAAAGGTGAAAGTGGTGAAAAAGAAGAGCGAGCAGGCCGAATTCACCGGCATCGACGACGGTGAAGAGGAGACGGTCATCGACCTTACCGTGCAGAAGGGCATGATGAACGGTCTGTTCGGCAATGTGATGGCCGGCGGCGGCGTGGATCTTCCTTCCCCCGGAGGCGCCTACACGCCGCGTTGGCAGGGCGCCGCCATGGGCGGTCGCTTTGCCGAGAAAAGCCAGATCAGCGTTATCCTGAATGCCAACAACACCAACAACCGCGGCTTCAACGACCTCAGCGGCAGCATGATGAACTCCATGGGCATGGGCGGTGGCATGATGGGTATGGGCGGCGGTGGCGGCGGCTGGGGCCGTTCCAACGGCATCACCACCTCCTGGATGGGCGGCGTGAACGGCAACTTCGACCTCTTTGACGACAAAATGGACCTTGGGGCCAACTACCTGTACAACGGCTCCATCGTGGATGTCACGCAGGACAGTTATAAGGAAACTTATATGACCGACGGCAGCACGCTCTATTCCGATTCGGACGGTCTCAGCCACCGTTTTACGGACGGCCACCGTTTTGGTATGCGCCTGGAGCACAAGTTCAGTGAGAATACCTCCATTCTCTTCCAGCCCCAGGTGAACTTCGGCCGGGGCTCATACTTGCAGCAAACGGTCTTTGACACCTGGAAAAACACCCAGGACAACCGCACCAACAGCGGTTTCACCAACAATACAGGAGACAACAAGAACTTTACCACCAGGGGTTTCCTCCTTTTCCGCCAGCGCCTGGGCATGCCGGGCCGGACCCTTTCGGCCAATATCGACTGGAATGTATCCAACAACAGCCTGGACGGTTATAATCAGTCGCTGACCAACACCAAGTTCGATGAGGCCGGCGTCCCGTCGGCCGATCCTGCCATCGTGAACCAGCGAATCGACCAGAGTACCAAAGGCCGCAGCGTCGGCGGCCGCCTGGTATATACGGAACCCCTGGGCAACAATTTCTACCTGGAGGGCAGTTACACCATCCGCTGGGCCCAGAACGAGACCGTGAAGGATGTGTACAATCTGTTCACGGACGTCTCCCGCTTTACGGGCTGGACACCTTCGCAGGATATTCTTGAAATCGCCAAAAATACGGCCGAAACTTACGACGAAACCTACAGCAACAAGATTACCAACCGCAATCTGAACCAGAATATCGGCGCCGCGTTCATGTACCAGAACGACAAACTGCGCGGACAACTGGGTGCATCGGCCATTCCCACCAATACCTACAATTATACCAACGGCAAGGAATACACCGACAAGCGATGGAATTTCTCCCCGCGGGCCATGCTGTTCTACGATTTCACTGAGAACTCCAATGTGCGCCTGTTCTACTGGGGCCGAAGCGCACAGCCTTCCACCAGCCAGTTGAATCCGGTCCTGGACAATTCCAACCCGCTGGCCATGTCCCTGGGTAACCCTTATCTGACGCCGTATTTCAGCCACAGCCTCCGTTCCGACGTGGAGTATTCCAACAAACAGACTTTCTTCACGGCGCGCCTGCACCTGGAAGGCGGATTGGTGCAGAATCCCATCACCAGCGCCCTCTGGTACGATGGGAACGGCCGTCAGTATTCCTTCCCGGTGAACGGCGCCAACACCTACAACGCCAATGCGCGTATTATGATCAATGCGCCCATCGCCAAGAGCGGATTCTCCATTTCCAACATGAGCAATGTGAGTTTCTCCAAGAGCGGCAGTTTCATCGGCGCAGCCAATCTGGACATGTCGGACTACTGGACGGGAGACAACTTCGACTACGCCAAATTCCACCAGTACTATTTCGAGGACAATTCGGACAAGTGGGCCCGCGATTTCCTGGCCAATGACACCCGTTCCCTAAGCGTTACGGAGCGCCTGCGCGCCACCTACCGTGACGACAACATTGAAGTGATTGTGAGCGGCCGTACCCGCTTCAACAAGCCCTGGTACACCGTGCAGGAGTCCGTGGCGGCCACTTGGAGCAACCAGGTGAGCGGATCCTTCAAATGGACCATCGGCAAAACGGGCATCGAACTCAGTACCGATGCCAACTACAACTGGTACAACGGCTATACGTCCGCTCCGCCCGCCCAGTTCGTGTGGAACGCCGGTTTCTCCATGCCGCTTTTCAAGCGCCAGGCAACCTTGAGCCTCAAGGCCTACGACATTCTGGACAAGGCCAAGAACCTGAATGTGAGCGATACCGCCAACTATCACCAGGAAGTGCTGTACAACACCCTGGGCCGATACGTGATGCTTTCCCTCACCTGGCGTTTCGGCAACTTCGGCAAGGCCGGACAGCAGATGCGCGCCCGCATGGGCGGCGGCGGTCCCGGCGGCCGTCGGCCGTTCTAGCCCACATAGTTCCTCCATTTTTCGATAAGGGCGGCCATGTCGGCCGGAAGGGGAGCCTCGAAATGGAGGCGCTGCCCGGTGGTGGGGTGTGTGAACCCCAGGGTGCGGGCATGTAGGGCCTGACGGGGGCACAGGGCGAAACAGTTTTGGATGAACTGCCGGTATTTGGCATAGATGGTGCCTTGGCGGATTTCGGCCCCGCCATATCGCTCGTCATTGAAGAGGGGGTGGCCGATGGAAGACATGTGTACGCGGATCTGGTGGGTGCGTCCCGTTTCCAGGCGGCATTCCACCACGGTGATAAAACCGTATCTTTCCAGCACTTTCCAGTGCGTTACCGCCCATTTTCCTTTTTCGGGGTCTTCATAGACGCGGAAGCGCAGACGGTCGTTCGGATCCCGGCCGATGGTGCCGGAAACGGTTCCTTCGTCCTCCTGGATATTGCCCCAGACCACGGCCGTGTAGATGCGGTCGATGGAGTGGACGAAGAACTGGTCGGCCAGGTTGAGTTGGGCGGCGGGATTCTTGGCCACCACCAGAAGGCCGGACGTGTCCTTGTCGATGCGGTGTACCAGCACGCCCATCCGCTCGTCTTCCACGTCGGGGGAGAGGTGCAGGTACCAGGCGAGGGCGTTTACCAGCGTCCCGTTGTAATTTCCGTGGCCGGGGTGCACCACCATGCCGGCGGGTTTGTTCACCACCAGTACGTCGTCGTCTTCATAAACGATATCCAGGGGAATGTTTTCCGGGAGAATCTCCGTTCCGCGGCGTTCGTAGGGCATCACGAACTTTACCACATCCAGCGGCCGCACGATGTAATTGGCCTTCACGGGCTTGTCGTTCACCAGGACGTAGCCCAACTTGATGGCCTGCTGCACCCGGTGGCGCGAAGTGTCCTCCTGGTGCGAAGCGATGAATTTATCTACCCGAAGCGGTTCCTGACCCTTGTCCACAAGAATCCGGAAGTGCTCGAACATCTCGTCATTCCCGGCCGTTTCTTCATTCCCGACAACGTCGGGCCTATTCTCCCATTCTGTCATTCTGAGCGAAGTGTCATTCTGAGCGAAGCGAAGAATCTATTCCGCCGGCAGTTTGGCCGTGTCCAGCGTAAGGCGTAGGCCGACGGTGGTGCCCAGGGGCTTCTTTTCTCCCAGTGCATCCTGTTTGTACACCACGGCGTTCATGGAATCGGCATAGGTGCGGATGTCCTCGTCGAAGCGGACGCGTCCGACATTGAGGTAGCGGTCATGCAGGGCATCTACGGCGCGCACGTATTTCATGCCGATGAGGCGGGGGACCGTGGTGCTGTTCTGGTCAGCGCTCACGCCCACCTTCAGGTCGATGTTGGAGCCGCTTACCACCAGGGCGCCGGCTTTAACTTCCCTGCCTTCGCAGGACTGGGCCAGGACGGTATTGGTGGCGATGTCTTTCACATAGGTGAGTTTCCCCAGGTCCAGACCGCGGTTCTGGAGTTCGGCCCGGGCTTCCGATACGGAGTAGCCGTACAGGTTGGGCATCACTACCTTGCGGGGAACCACCGAATTGATGGTGAGGAAAATGCTGCGGCCTTTCTTGACCTTGGCACCGGCTTTGGGCTGCTGCCGGTACACGACGCCGCCCGCGAGCCTTCTCACGAACACGGAGTCCACCACTTTCACCTTTACCTGGCCATCCGCGGCCAGTTTCTGCGCCTCGGGGACCGTCAGGTTGGTGAAGTCCGGAGCCGTTACCGTTTTCCCGTGCCGGGTAATGAGGTTAAGCCCTACGGCGATGACAACCAGCAGCGCCGCCACATAGACGGCGGCCGCCGCCAGATTCTTGACGATCCATCGGTCTTTCTTTTCTGCCATGACTGCAATACATTTAACCTTGCGAAGGTACAAAAAAAAGCCCGGAGTCCCAAACGTCGCTGCGGCCGATTCGTTTTGTCGCCGTGCCCGTGGCTGCTACCGTTCGTGTGCGACGCGGTGCTGTGTTCGATGCAATGGCCGGATGATGTTGCTTGTGGGCAGCCCGCTTTCCGCCGGTCTTGTTTAGGGTAGGTGTATTGGGTAGGTGTATCGGGTAGGTGTATCGGGTAGGTGTATTGGGTAGGTGTATTGGGTAGGTGTATCTGGTAGGTGTATCGGGTGGGTGTATTGGGTAGGTGTATTGGGTAGGTGTATTGGGTATGTGTATTTGGTGGCTGGTATCCTGCTGATAATCAGCGTATTACGTACAATCCTCTGCGCAAAAAGCGCAGAGGATTGTACGCAAACGGCTGAATCACAATGGGTTATCGGCCACCCTTGAGGGCGCGTGGGCCGATGAAGGCACCGGCCGATGCCGCTTCGACTAGCGAATGTGGCTTGCAGGGCCGTAGAAGGTCGATTGGGAGACTGAGGCGGCAACCAAAACCGTCCATCGGCCCAAAAACCTTGCCGCCTTGACAAACAGAAGGCAATTGAAGGACGATTCCGCGTCGAGGCGGCAGAGGACTTTGCAAGGTGGCATGGTTCGGTGCCCCATGGAGGCACGGCAGCGGCGTTTTTGGCGTTATTTGCAGCCGTCATGCAACCATAGTCACGCGGTGGCGGCACTATCGGCCTGAAATGCTGCCGTCGCGACGCTAATGCCAACGCCTTGACAGGAGAAAAAAGCCCGGGTCCCATACGGGACTCCGGGCTACTGAGGAAGAAATTTTGCGATTTGTTTATTCGCGAGGCATAACCTTCATAGGCATTTCGGCCTTCAGATTATGACCGTACATATCGGTGTAGGTGATAACAAGGGTGGAAGGAACAGGCTTAGTGACGGGACTGGCTCCGGACTTCTTGGCGAACTTGAAGTTGTTATCTACAGTGTAGTATTCTTCTTGTCCATTATTAGGATTGGCTTTACCGGTTCCATCATTGGTGACAAACTTTACGCTCTTAACCTTGATTGTGTTATTATACCCGGTAGGCATGGTTCCCTTGTACTTGCCATCCCACATGCTGTGACCGTCAATGTAGGTAGGATCGATTGTCTGACCGTCGAAGTCTTCGTAAATAATGGCAGGAACAATATTATTCGCATTCCACTGATTTTTTACGAATTTGGCTTCGTACTGGGCTTTTGTCATTTTCCAGCTCCAAGGCCAGCCATATTCAGTGTCCTTGTTGTAGATACAGAAGAAGATAGTCTGGAAGGAATTGGCAGTTACCTTGTAATCCTTCACCATGACAGTTCCGTCGGGGTTATATTTGAAGTTGCCGTCGTTGTCGAACACAATGCCCTTGGAGGAGACGGGACCATAGTTGAGTGCAACGGTGGTGGTGTGCTCCGTCTCGCCGTTAATCAGGTCGATGTCAATTACTTTCAGCTGGTTCTCGGCAGCGTTAAGAGCAGTATCTTCGGAAAGTTTCTTGGTGGGAACCACGGTGATGTCGCCCATTACATAGTTACCATCCTTCTTAACACGCTCATCCCATGCGGGGTTGTTTTCGTCTTCATAGGTGTATTTGGCACCGGCAAAGGTCACCTCGTACCCCTTCGGATCGTCCTTCGGGAAGTTGAAGATGGACAGCATGTCAATGGTACCGAACTGACCTCCTTCAAAAGCTTTCTTCTCGTTGTCGAAAGCAGTCCACTGATTAGGCACCAGGAAGCAACGATATTTACCGTCAGCGCCTAGTTGGCTGGTCTTCACAGGGATCTGATCAATCTTGGTCGGGAGATTCTTGGTGAAACTTACCTGCTGGGTGGCGAGCACACGGTCGTTTTCGCCATAGAAGGTAAGGGTACCGGTGTAGGTTGCATCGTCTTCGTAAGCCCAAAGGTCTACGACACCATCACCATCGACATCGGTGGTAGGATTGGTATAAGCGAGGGCAATCTTAGAAACATCGAGACCATAACTGTACCCATTCTGCATGGTTGCAAGAGGATTCTTGTCCTTATCCATGACGGTAACAGTGAATTCGGGAGCCGTAGTGTCATCAAGCGTGAACTGGACATATTGAACACCGGTGGTCTTGTTTTCAGCGACCTTGGTATTGGCCGATTTCTTGGCAGCAATTTCCTCACGCGTGGAAATGACGGTGTTGATGGCATCCAGGGCAGAAGCATCCTTGCCAAGCTGTACATAGAAGGCACGGCCATCCGGGTCGATAAGAGTACCATCGGCATTGACAGCATACACGCGGAAGCCGATCACATCGCCGTCAGCGGCTTTGCTGTTGATCTGGATAGCGGCAGCAGGGCCGGCGAACAGGGTGTTCAGACCGAGAATATCTTTCTCGTAGCTCTTCCAGGCATTCCACTCGGACGGGGCGGATTCAACGGCATTGGCTTCGTAGTCGAAGGTAACATAAATACCCGCAACATACTGGTCCGGAAGGTAATTGCCGGCGCCATCCGTTTCATACAAGAAAGCATAGATAGGAATGGTCTCACCCAGGACAGCATTGTACAACCGGCGGCTACCACGCTGGTCAAAAATTGCGTCATCCTGGAAGATTTGTACGTTCTTCTTGTCGCCCTTGGTAATGGCGGCGACGGCGGGTTTGTTGCTGTCGGCCCACTGCATCTCTTTGTATTTACCGTAGTCATTGTAGGCCTTGGTGCTGGCTGTCGAGGTGTTGTAAGGACGGTTGTTGAAGTTTTCAATTCTGTTACTCCAAGTAGTACCGCCAACCATCAGATTCAAGAACCCGCGGGGCTGGAAATCTCTGTAGTTGAAGGCAATGTCATAAGTGGAGATGGCTTCCTGGGCCTTCATGGCGAACAGAAGCTGGTTGGTACCGCCCCAAGAGTTCTTGATATAATTTGCGGCTTCGAAAGCCTTTTTGTCGTATTCTTTCAGGGCAACATGTACATACCAAAGACCATTGGCCTCGGAGCCTCTGGTGATAACTACATCCGTTGCGGGCTCGACTTCCGTCACTTCGATCTGGTCGAAAACATCACCCTTGCTGGAGATGAACTTGATATCCTCGGCTTTGAGCTGATAGTTGGCAGGCGAAACACGGACAAGAAGGTAATCAGAGATGCCGATTTGCTCACCCTCTACGAATTCCATTTCGCCGTTGGGACCAAATTTATTGGCCTTGGCAATGACATTTGTAAAATCTACGGAAGTGCTGTTCTTATTAATAGATCCGCCGTAGACGAAAACGTCTTCGCCACTGGCTGTCTGGAAAGGCATCCATGAACCGGTGGTGGCATCACGGTAGTAAACAGTATTTTGTCTCCAAGAACTACTACCAGTCAGGCTATTTCCCTGAGCGAGGTAACCTTCATAATTTCCGGTATAGGTGTCAACCAGGGAGATGGCTGCAATAATGTCAGTCGTGGTATTGATGGTCACAATGCCCAGTTCGCCTTCGCCATTCTCTACACCATAGAAGGTGAGAACGCCGTCTTCCCAAACAGCGGTGATGGTGCCGGGGGCCAGGTAGGAGATGTCAGTAGCAGTCTTCACATACTCGCCCTTTTCAGTGTCCCAACTATACTTGTCGAAGCAACCGGTTTCCACATTGGGAGCATAGTAGTCGCCAGGAGTGCCGTCTGCACCGGGGGTGCCAGGCTCGCCGGGAGTACCAGGCTCACCGGGATCACCTTTTTCGCCCTTCGTGCCTTGAGCAGCCAGACCGGTATCGACACCGTCGATGAACCAGTTGCCGTTTTCGCCGATGGTGACCACGGAGCCGGGAGTGCCGTCCACGCCGTCCTTACCATCTTTACCATCCTTACCATTGGTGCCGTTGGTGCCGTTGGCACCGTCCTTACCATTGGCGATGTCGAAAGAGTTACCATTGCTCAGGGTAACCTTCACGCCGGTTGCAGTGGAAGTGACGCTGGTGATGACGGCACCGGCGTCAATCTTGGTCTGCAAGTCCTTGACGGTGTTCTCAAGGGTGGAAACCCGTTTGCCCAGGTCCTCCACATCCTTGCTGAGATCCTGGCAGGACACAGCACTTGCAAGGCCGGCTACGATAGCCACGCCTGCAACGATGAATTTGAGTTTCTTGTTCATAATTTTTAAAAATTAATAAATAAGGAATTTGTTAGTTGTAATTGTTTCAGTTTGGGTTTTACACTACTTCTTACTTAACCAGGGATACAACCACGCGGTTCTGCTCGTTCACGGAGAACGGCTGTACGGTGTCGCCCTTGTAATCAGAGGAGATACGGCTTTCCGCGATACCGGCCTTGACAAGGTAATCCTTCACGGCGTTGGCGCGGCTCTTGGACAGGCGCAGGTTATAGGGGTGGTTTCCGGTTTTCACGTCGGCATAGCCGGTAACGGAAACCTTCGCATCGGGATTCTTGGACAGCCACTGGGCGAATTCATCCAGTTTGGCAGCCTCGGCGGGCGTGATGTCGTACTTGTCCAGTTCAAAGAAGGTGAGTACTTCCTCGATCTTCTTCTCGATGACCGGAGCCGGTGCGGGTTCCTGCGGAGCAGGCTGTTCCTTTACCACAGGTGCAGCCGGCTTGGGTGCCGGTGCCGGAGCCGGAGCCGCCACGGGGGCGACGACCTTCTTGGTGTAAGGCTTTCCGAAGTTGATCTTGAGTCCGGCGAGGGCGTTGAACTGGAAGTCGGGGTTGCCGGCTTTCTTGGAGTTGAACTTGTCACTGAGCACGTTGGCATTGGCTTCCACCATGATGGACACGATGTCGGACAGACGGAAGTTGAGTCCTACGCCACCACGGCCCACGGGGGAAACGAGGTTCTTGGGCCAGAGGTAGGCGAAGTAGTCGGCCGGAGCAACGCTCTTGACGGAGTTGGCGCCGTTGTTGAAGCCGAAAGCAGCACCGCCGCCAAGGAAAATGTACGGGCTCACCACGCGGTTGTGCTTGTATCCGGCGAAGAGGTTGCCCAGATCCAGGACCAGATCCAGCGCGCCCTGTGCATAGTTGAAGGAGTAGCCTTCGATGCCGTTGGAGATAGCATGTCCCTTGCCCTGCAGGCCGCTGGCGCCGAGGCGCAGGCCGAAGGAAGGAGTAATCTGCCAGCCTAGGTTAAGCGCTGCAGCGGGCGAGAAGAGCTGCATGTAGTTGGCTTCACCGATGGTGTAGCCGGCGCCGCCCATGAGTTGGATGTTCCAGTGGGGGCGGAACTCGATGGAGTCGTCAGACTTGCTGACTTTCTGGGCCTGGGCCACTCCTGCGGAGAGCAGCACGGCGACAGCCAAAAGACAAAAGTTCTTAATTTTCATACAATAACGTTTAACTTTTCTATCGTCACTCTTCTTATATCACGCAAAAAGGCATGCCTCTTCAGGGGATCAGAAGCATCTGTCATGTTTTCTAATAGGTGCCCTCCAGGGCCTTCCCATGTGCAAAAACACACATAAACTTTTTGCCGTTTACTTCAAAGGGTCGTTAGAAATAGTTAACTATTAACATTCTGTGTTTTTTTTGAAAGAAACGTTTGATTATTCGAAAGAAAAACCGTATCTTGCTACTACATTTAATAATAAGGTATAATAAGCAGCTTCACCGTCATGAAACATCGTGTACAAGGGGTTAACAAACCCTACACTTAAAAAACTGAAAAACGATCATGAATTACGGTTACATTCGTGTGAGTACGGATAAACAGTCCGTAGAGAATCAAAGACATGAAATCAATCATTTTTGTGAAACCGAAGGAATAGTCATCGACGGCTGGATTGAGGAAACCATTTCCGGTACGCGGTCATACGACAAACGCAAACTGGGGAACCTGCTCCGCAGGGTACACAAGGGAGACCTCATTCTCTGCTCCGAACTTTCCCGCCTGGGGCGTAATCTTTTTATGATTATGAAAATCCTCAGCACCTGCATGGAGAAGGGATGCCGGGTATGGACCGTGAAGGACGGATATCGGCTGGGTGATGACATACAGTCCAAAGTTTTGGCCTTCGCCTTCGGCTTATCGGCCGAGATTGAAAGAAATTTGATCAGTGAAAGGACCCGGCAGGCGCTTGCGCGCCTGAAAGACGAGGGAGTCCAGTTGGGCAGGCCGATAGGCGCTTTAAACGTAAAATACCGCTTGGACGCGCATGAAAAGCGGATTTACCGGATGATGGAACAAGGAATTGCGAAAAGAGAGATTGCCAGAAGGTGCAAAGTGTCCCCTAAAACCCTATACAATTGGTTGCATTTAAGGGAATCAGAGTAAACTTTTTTCACAATTATGTTTGTTATTTCAAAAAAAATAGCCATCTTTGCGAGTAACTATAACGACCCTTTAAAGTAAACGACAAAAAGTTTATGTGTGTTTTTGCACGCGGGAACGCCCTGGAGGGCACCTATTAGAAAAGCCCCTTGTGTGCTTCAGAGACAGTGAGGCATACGTCTTTTATGTCGTATCAGTAAAAGAGTTTTTATAGTGAAAATAAATTAAATTTATGAAAATTAAGAACTTAAGTATCCTGGCTGTCGCCGTACTGCTCTCCGCAGGAGTGGCCCAGGCCCAGAAAGTCAGCAAGTCTGACGACTCCATCGAGTTCCGCCCCCACTGGAACATCCAGCTCATGGGCGGCGCCGGCTACACCATCGGTGAAGCCAATTACATGCAGCTCTTCTCGCCCGCTGCCGCCCTCAACCTGGGCTGGCAGATCACTCCTTCCTTCGGGCTGCGCCTCGGTGCCAGCGGCCTGCAGGGCAAAGGACACGCCATCCTCAATGGCGTTGAGAAGTATTCCTTCAACTATGCACAGGGCGCGCTGGATCTGGTCCTGGATTTGGGCAACCTCTTCGCCGGATACAAGCACAACCGCGTGGTGAGCCCGTACATTTTCCTTGGCGGCGGTGCTGCATTTGGCTTCAACAATGGCGCCAACTCCGTCAAGAGCGTCACTCCTGCTTCCTATTTCGAATATCTCTGGCCCAAGAACCTCGTCTCCCCCGTGGGCCGTGGTGGTGTAGGACTCAACTTCCGTCTGTCCGACATCGTGTCCATCATGGTGGAAGCCAACGCCAACGTGCTCAGTGACAAGTTCAACTCCAAGAAAGCCGGCAACCCCGACTTCCAGTTCAACGCCCTCGCCGGCCTCAAGATCAACTTCGGAAAGCCCTATAACAAGAAGGTAGTCGCACCCGTGGCGGCACCGGCTCCGGCACCGGCACCCAAGCCGGCTGCACCTGTGGTAAAGGAACAGCCTGCTCCGCAGGAACCCGCACCGGCTCCGGTCATCGAGAAGAAGATCGAGGAAGTACTCACCTTCTTTGAACTGGACAAGTACGACATCACGCCTGCTGAGGCTGCCAAACTGGATGAATTCGCCCAGTGGCTGTCCAAGAATCCCGATGTGAAGGTTTCCGTTACCGGCTATGCCGACGTGAAAACCGGAAACCACCCCTATAACCTGCGTCTGTCCAAGAACCGCGCCAACGCCGTGAAGGACTATCTCGTCAAGGCCGGTATCGCGGAAAGCCGCATCTCCTCTGATTACAAGGGCGACACCGTACAGCCGTTCTCCGTGAACGAGCAGAACCGAGTGGTCGTATCCCTGGTTAAGTAAGAAGTAGTGTAAAACCCAAACTGAAACAATTACAACTAACAAATTCCTTATTTATTAATTTTTAAAAATTATGAACAAGAAACTCAAATTCATCATTGCAGGCGTGGCTATCGTAGCCGGCCTTGCAAGCGCTGTGTCCTGCCAGGACCTCAAGACGGATTTGGAGAAGATCAATTCGGAGATCTCCAACCTGAAGACTACTGTGCAGAATCTGCAGAGCAAGATTGACGCCGGTGCCGTCATCACCAGCGTTACTTCCACTGCAACCGGCGTGAAGGTTACCCTGAGCAATGGTAACTCCTTCGACATCACCAATGGTAAGGATGGTGCCAACGGCACCAATGGAACCAACGGTAAGGACGGCGCCCCCGGTTCCGTGATTACCATCGGCGACAACGGCAACTGGTTCATTGACGGTGTCGATACCGGTAAGGCTGCCGCCGGCAAGGACGGCAAGGATGGTACCAACGGTACCAATGGTAAGGACGGCGACTCCATCGTCTGGGCTCTGAGCGAAGACGGTACGCATTTCGTCGAGTACAAGAACGGCGTTGCCACCGGTAACACCGTGGCTATCCCTGCTGCTCAGGGTGCCGTTACCGCCCTTTGGGATGAAGAACTCGGTGTTCTCACCATCTACGGCGCCGAAGGTGCCGAGGAAGAAGGTCTCCCGATCGTTATCTACAACAGCGCCAGCACTTGCGCTTCCGTATCTCTGGTGGAATCCTATGGTTATGCTAGCATTACGGATGCTGGTGCCGCCTATTCTCAGGGTTATGTTCTTAAGTGGTATCAACTTGGTGCAGTCGATGGCTTCTTCTCCAATGTGATTGAGAAAGCCAACGTGTTCGAAGAGGGCATCGCCAATGCCATCACCTTCGAAGAAGGCAAGCAGACTCCTGTCGGAAGTTACTTTGTTGTTCGCGTTTCCCCGACCAACTATGAACCCAAGCCGGAAGACTTCCAGTTCGTGAATTCCACCGGTCTCACCTTCGATCAGATCAAGGTTGTCTCCGTAGAGCCTTTCGACGGTCTTCTCACCAAGGGCATGACCGAGACCGGTCTCTGGACTGTCGGTATTGTCCTGAACGAATACAACAAGAAAGAATTTGATGCCTATACTAGTGTGAATCTTGGCACTGGATTGGGTGTCCGTCCGGTCGCTTATGCTGTCAAGATTGGGGATGCTGTCTCCACTTATGACCTTGAATTCACTTATACTGACTTCGCTCCCCTCAATGTCCTTGACTTCTGGGTAGGTCCTAACGTCCTCCCCGACGCTGACGCTGAATATATCGCTTGGCTGAACAACCGTTATCAGGGCACCTATCGCGCCGGTGCCAACCCGTCCCTGAAGCAGCCCGGTACCACCAAGTACGAGGAACTCACCTGGACCGCCTCCACCACCAAGGTTCCCACTCCTGCCGTGGAGCCCGTCTTCGAGCCTGCCGCCCAGAAGAATGTTCGCATTGATGCTTCCGATGACCGTAGTTGGCGGCCTACTTACAAGGCTATCCTTGGCGAGCCCATCAACATTTTTGCCGGCGCCTGGAATACCTATCCTACTTCCTTTGCTTATGATGAGGAAATCAAGGCTATGTATGTGACCCTTGACAGCGAAGACAACGCCATCGAGTCCGCTCCCTCCGAGTGGAACGCCTGGACCAGTTATGTGGACGGCATCGAAGGCCTGAACGAGGTTCAGATGGGCCCTGTTGCTTCCATCACCATCAACAAGAAGAGCGCTGACGGCGACATCATCGGTTTCCGTGTATATGCCGTGAACCTTGACGGTACCCTCGTGGATCCGGATGGCCGCGCCTTCTATGTGCAGGTTGGCCAGGCTGGCGACGAGCTCAACGCCATCAATACTGTGATGAGCACCATCGCGCAGTTCCAGGCCACTCCGCTCCCGAAGACCGGTGTCGCTACCGCTTCCCTCAAGAAGATCACCGCTGATTACTACTCCTTCCAGATGATCGACGACGAACTGATTGACGGCGCTCCTTTCGTGGGTACTTTCCATCTCCAGGACAAGAATAATGTGGATGTCCTCACGGATGCCTGCCCTGGTATCAATTGGACTTCTTTCTCCACTCCTCTTGACCTGAGCACCATCACCAAGGCTTACTTCGAGGCTAATTACGATGCCGACGGCGACGGTAAGGTTGACCTTTGGGCTTATGAAGATGGCAAGACCTACCGCGGTCTCTACACCTTCTACAATGCCGACGGCTTTGTAGTTGCCACCCTGCCTGTCACCTTCACCAAGACCCTGCCGGCCTCCATCGCCCAGGTTCCTGTGAAGACCAGCCAGCTCGGTGCTGACGGCAAGTATCGCTGCTTCGTGATCCCGACCACCTGGACCGCTTATCCCGACGTGGCTACCGCCGAGGCTCGCGGTCAGGAAGGCCACATGGACATGCTGTCCATCTTCAACTTCCCGAAGGACGATCCTACCGGCTACGAAATCACTTTCGCTGCTTCCAAGAAGGCCGTTGTCTCCGGCAAGGATGTCCTGCAGGACGTCACGGTTGTTCCTGACACTAAGCTTGCTTCCGACGATCTGAACGATCCTACCGTTGCTCCCAACAACTGGATCACCATCGCCGATCTGGATCTGATTGACAACAAGACCGAGCACAAGACCACTGTTGTTTACAACATGGGCCCTGTCTCCTCTGCCAAGATCAAGTGGAACACCAGCACCACTCCTGCCACCATTACCAGTGTTGCCGACTATGTCCTCAACGCCGGTGAGTTCCAGACCATCTACTTCTGCATCTACAACGAGGATGCCAACTATGGCTGGCCTTGGAGCTGGGACAGCAGCGCTGCATGGTCCAACACCGATGCCATCGCCGGTTCCGCCAAGATTGCCAAGGGTAGCAACAAGCTCTCCGTTGTTTACGAAAACTACGACGGTGGTGCCCTTCCTGCCAACAAGATTATCGGCGGCAGCAAGTGGGATTCCATCTACAAGGGTGCTATGCCTACCGGTTACAACAACACCATCAATGTCACCGACGCCAAGCTTGTCACCGTGGGTGGTGCCAACGACGGCAAGGTTGAATACTATGATGTGACTGTTGCCGGCTCCAACTTCAACTTCACCAAGAAGTCCGGTGCTACCAACCCGACCAGCGCAGTTCCTTCCAACCTCGTGATCACTTACACCGATATGTATGGTCACAAGAATGTTTGCAAGGTTCCTGCAGAGGTTCTCAAGCGCTAAAAGTCTGTTTTAGACAATCGTTTTTGGCCGGGCCCGCAAGGCCCGGCCTTTTTTTTAAATTTGTTCCCCATGAAATCCATCAGACTCTTTTTTGCTGCATTCGCCCTTCCGCTGGCACTGGCCCTTGCCGGCTGTTCCAAGGAATACGACGACACCGAACTTCGCAATAAGATTTCCAGCCTCGAAAGCCGCATTGCCGAACTCGAGAGCCTCAAGACCACGATGAGCGGTATCCAGACCACCGTTGCCAACCTGGAGAAGAAACTCTCCGTGACTGCTGTCAAGACCGATCCCGCCAACGGGAACGTGACCATCTCCTTCTCCGACGGCTCCACTGCCACGCTTACCAGCGGAAAAGTAGTTTCCGTGAAGGAAATCGACGGAGTGCTGTACTGGGCCATTGACGGCGAAGTGGTGAAGGATCCTTCCGGAACTCCCATTCCCGTTACCGACGAGGATAATATCGACTTCCGCGTCGCCACCGACGGTACGCTGGAATACACCGTGGACGGAGGTAAGACCTGGATTCCGGTAAAAGGCACTGCCGATGAACCCGGCATCCTGGTAAGCGAAACTGACGAATCCTACATTGTCGAGTTTGCCGACGGATCCACCTTTGTCCTTCCCAAACTGCTGCCCTTCTCCCTGCAGGTGCAACTTCCCGAGTCCCTTGTCATCGCGAAGGGAAAAACCCTGGAACTGGTCTATACCATTTCCGGTGTGAAGGCCGGCGACACCACTGAACTGGGTGTTGTGGGCGCTTCAAACGGTATAGAGGTGGAAATAACGGCTGCCGACAACGCTGCCGGCACGATTGCCATCACCAACAAGACGGTGACAAGCGGTGAAATTGCCGTGGTCCTTTATGTCACCAACCACATCGGCCAGTCCGATATCTGCAGCCTCAGTTTCACGGCCGAAGGTTCCGATGAGCCTGTACAGCCCGGCGACAGCGGCTATTCAGCCTGCCTGGGCAGTTGGACTTCCGCTGCCGGAACATTGGTGCTGGCGGAATATCCGGAGGTAGAGAACGCCTATCAGTTCGCCTACAGCGGCTTTGGTGATGTCACCATCCCGGCCGTCTATTCCCATGAGAAGGACGCCATCTGCTTCGGTACAAGCGAGATTGGGACCAACGGCAACTGGACGTACTATTTTGTGGCCTTTGATTCCGACAATTACATTGAAATGGGCGGTCCTGAAGGGGATGAATTCCTTGCCTTCGGGCAGGTAAAGGATGGTGTCCTTACCATCGTCGGCAACGAGTATGATGCCGTGTATGAGGGTAAAACCTATCATGAAGTAATTGTTTCCCTCTCGATTCTTGGCTATCTTTCCAAGAAGGAAGGAACCAATGATGTGGGCTGGTATTCCTTCCAGGATGTTACCCCCATGGCCCTCCCGGCCACCTTCAACGCGTCGGCCGTGACGGGAGGAGCACCTGTGCGTCTGGACGCTGCCCGCCTCGTGTCCGGCAAGAAGCCTGTTCCTGCACAATTCAAAGTCAGATAAGTCAGACTGCTGACATTCCCCGGGGCCCCGTTTGGGACTCCGGGCTTTTTTATGTACATTTGCTCCTGTGAAAAGAACAGGAATCATCGCTTTTTTGCTGTGCCTTCTTGCGGGAGCCTGCCAGGACCCTTACCGGGAGCCGGAAGCCCCCGAGGTGGCGCAGTGCACGCTGCAAGTAACCGTGGAGCCTTTTTCGCAGCCGGGCGCTGCGTTTTATTGGACGGCCTATGACACTTTGGCCGTATATACGGAGGCCCATCCTTCCGCGGAGCCTTTTCATCTGCAGAGCGGCCTGGGCAAGCCATCGGCCCGGTTTGTGGGGCAGACGGCGGGCTCTCCGTACGTGGTGCTGTATCCCTACTGGGCCAGGCGCAGCGAGACGCTGAACGGCAAAAACCTGTCTTTCCAGTTCCCCGCTTCGCAGAAGTATTCGGCTAGCGGCATCGGGCCGGAGTCCGGGCCCATGATCGGCGTGGGGGAAGGGACGGAAATCGGCCTGAAGAACCTCTTTGGCGTTGTGCAGATTCCGCTCACCGGGAATGCCAGCGTCACGGCGGTCAGCCTTACCACCCGTAGCGGTCTTTCCCTGAGCGGGAAGGCCGGCGTGAAGACGGATTTTGCCGATGAGCCCGAGGTGAACATGCTTTCCGGCGGCGGCAAAACCATTTATCTTGCCTGTCCCGGCGGCGTGACGCTCCAAGAAGACGGGATGACGCCTTTCCTGTTTGCGCTTCCTCCGGCCACTTACCGCGGCGGATTCACGGTGGAAGTGGATACGTACACCGGAACGCAGACCTTCGAATGGAACCAGGACATTACCGTGGAGCGTTCCAAGATGGTCCTCGCTCCTTCCTTTGTGTGCGAGTCGCACGGCGGTTCCGGTCCTGACAACCTTCCCGGCAACCAAATCTGGTATAAGAGCGAAGGGGACCAGGTGGTTCAACCCAACCCCAAGGCTTTCAATGCCAACATCGTCTCCAACAATTACGGAGAGGACGGATGGGGAAAAATCGTGTTTGACGCTCCGTTGAGAATCGTCTCTCAGGAGGCGTTCAGCGATCTCCGCGTCACGGAGGTCCGTCTTCCGGACTGCGTGGAAGTCATCGGAGAAAGAGCCTTTTTCGGCACCCCCATCGCCCAGTTCCATACCCCGGCGGCCCTCGAGCAGGTAAATCACGACGCATTTGCGTCCTGCTACAACCTGACCCGCTTTTACGGCGACCGGGCATCGGCCGACCAGTCGTCCATTATCCTGGAAGGCGGAAAATTGGTGGCCTATGCCACAGGACTCGTCAGCGGAACGGTCGTCCTCCCGGAAGAGGCCGTGTCCCTGGCCGATTCTCTCTTTTTCCGGGACCTGAACATGCAGGAAGTCGTTCTTCCCGAGGGCTTGCAATCCATCGGAGAGTTTGCTTTCCGCCTGCAGCCTCTGCTGGAAAGGGTGGTCTTTTCCAGCACGGTAACCTCCGTGGGCCGGCATGCTTTTGAATACTGTCCCGGCCTCACTTCGTTTGAGGGAACCAATGCCATGATCCGGGACGGCCGAGCCCTGGTGGACGGCGAGGGATGGCTTGTGGCCGTTGCCGGAAAGGGGATGGAGGATTTTGTCGTTCCCTCCGATGCGACCAAACTTTTCTCGGGCGTATTTGTGGGCCTGGACGCATTGAGGAGCATTACTTTCACGACCGCATTGGAGAACCTTTATTCCGACGCCATCTCCGACTGCCGCAATCTGGAGTTTTTCTATGGTCCCGGTACCACGGAAGACCATCACGGCATTGTCTTCGATGGAGACTATCTGCTGAAAACCACCCCCATCCTTCCGGAAGAATACACGGTGCCGGAGAGCGTCCGCCGGCTTTTCTGGAATGCTTTCGAGGGTAACACCACCACGCGGAGCCTTGTGATTCCGGATGCCGTCTATTCCATCGGCAGTTACTGCTTCAGCGGAATGACCCGGCTGGAAACCCTGCAACTGCCGGCGTCGCTGGAGGAAATCGGCGCAAAGGCCTTCCGCGGCTGCAACAAACTGCAGCATCTGTATGTCCGCTCCTATTCCCCTCCGGTCTATCCCAAGGATGGAGAATCCTCCTTCTTCGGCCATTCCGGGCTCCGCATCCATGTCCCGCTGGGAACGGAGTCCTATTACAGGACGGCTACCGGCTGGCGGGATTATGCACGGTATATCTCCGAATACAAATACGAAGACCTTCCCGACCCCGGGGTGTATCACTCGACCAACTTCAGTCAGGACGGCAGCGTGAAAACGCTCCGGAAAGCCACCGAGGGCCAGGGAATCAACATTGTCCTTTTGGGAGACGCCTTCTCTGACCGGCAAATCCGTAACGGCATCTATGACAACGTGATGCAGCAGATGGCCGATGCCATCCTGGGCGAAGAGCCTTTTGCCAGTTATCAGGGGCTGTTCAACGTGTATTCCGTGAAGGTTGTCTCGGCCACGGAAGGGTATGCCGAAGAGGGCGGACGGGCCCTGGGAACCCGCTTTTTGGAGGGGACGGAGGTGACCGGGGACGACGATGCCTGCCTTGCCTATGCGCTCAAAGTGGTTTCCCGGGAGAATATGGACAACGCCGTCATCGTGGTGGCCATGAATTCCACCACGTACGGGGGCACTTGCCGGATGTTCATGTCGGCCACGGGAGCCGGGGACGGAGCCGGGACGGGCATCGCCTATGTGCCGCTGTGCCCCAATGAGACGACGTTTGCGCAGGTTGTCGCCCACGAGGCCGGCGGGCATGCTTTCGGCAAACTGGCCGACGAGTATTCCAACCACAAAGGGATCCTCCCCGAATCGGAGAAAAAGACCTACACCGACCGGATTCCTTACGGCTGGTTCAAGAACGTGGACTTCACGGGAGACCGTTCCGGCGTGAAATGGGCCCATATCCTGCAGGATGCACGCTATGAGGGCGAAAACGTGGGCTGCTTCGAAGGGGCCTGCGACTATACCCAAGGTGCGTGGCGCCCCAGTGAGGAGAGCCTGATGCGCTATAACGAGGGAGGATTCAACGTTCCGTCCCGGGAAGCCATCTGGTACCGGATGCACCGCCTGGCCTATGGCAGTTCCTGGGAGTATTCTTATGAGAAGTTTGCAGCGTACGACGCCAAGAACCGGGCTACAAAGGCGCCCAAGGCCTGCAAGGCCGCTCTGCCGCCTTTAGGGGCGCCCGCGCTTGTTCCTTATTCCTGGGAGGAGGCTTGCAGCGCCCAGTAGCAGGAAGAGGAATACGCAGACGCGTCCCACCATATCGCCATAGCGCACGAAGAAGGATTCTCCCTGCAACATTTGTACGGTGCCCTGCAGAACGGCGGGCGTCCACCAGGCAGTGCGGTCCAGAATGTGTCCGGACGGGTCGATGATGGCGCTGATGCCGGTGTTTCCGCAGCGGGCCACCCAGCGGCGGGTTTCGATGGCGCGAAGGCGGCTGTAGTTCAGGTGCTGCTTGTGGCCGGGGGTATTGCCCCACCAGGCGTCGTTGGTGATGACGGTAAGAAGTTGCGCCCCTTTCCGGACATAGCCCGTGCAGAATTCTCCGTAAACCGACTCATAGCACACGGCCGTTCCGATGGGGACGCCGCCCATATCCAGGCAGGAGATTTCCTTCTGGCCGATGTCTTTGCCCATCACGGGCCCGCCCAGCAGGAAGCGTTCCAGGGGGATGAACAGGGCCGGATAGGGCGTCAGTTCGGTTCCCACCACCAGTTTGGATTTGTGGTAGAGGCTGAATCGGCCCGTTGTGTCGGTGAGAATGGCCGAATTGTGCGCCAGGAGCCAGTGGTGGCGGCCGTCGGCCTCTGTGCCCATGTCGTAGGCGCAAGGGTCCGGGCAGGCGTAGGAAACGCGGGGTTCGTAGGCAATGGCCCCGTAAATGAGGCTTGTCTGGGGGTGGCGGTGCAGGAATTCCTGAAAACGGAGGAAGGTCTCGTGCGAGGGAATGGCATTGGTATAAACGCCCCGGGTGAAGGTTTCCGGCGCGAGGGCCAGCACAGGCCGGTCCTCAGGCCAGTCGGCCTGCTCCAGCAGTGCGATGAACTCGTTGTCCTGCTGCTCCCGCGGAACGGCGCCCCGTTTTTCATAAGGATCGTAATTGGGTTGGCCGATCACCACCTGCAGCGGCGTCCCTTCCTCCTGGAAACGAAGGCACGCGCTCCATACCATGGGGCCGAAGACCGCTACGAGCGTGCCGGCCAAGGCCGATATCCGCGCTTTGGCGTTCCAGCGGGCCATCCGACCGTCCGAAAGGGCCACCATGAGGCCGAAGAGGGAGAGATTGGACGTCCACACCCAGAGCGAACCGCCCAGGCTTCCGAGGACGCTGTACCATTGTACCAGACCGGTGGTATCGGCAAAGGCGTTGCCCAGCACCAGCCAGGGCCAGGAGATTTGCGCGCTGGTAAGATAATACCGTTCCCAGGCAATCCAGGCGGCGGCCAGGAACACATAGGGCAGTATGCCGGCCAAGCGGCGCTTTACCCAACGGAAACTCCCGAAAACCACCGACATTTGCAGGGAATTGGCCAAAATGGCAAAGATGGCGCCGGCCACCGTCGCTTCTCCCACCCACCAGGTGGTCAGGGCGTTCCACAGCACGAAAGTGCCATAGTGCCACCACCAGAAGTGTTTTGTCTTGTACTCCGAAGCCAGGCGCTCCATGATAAGAAGCGGCAGAAGCCCGACGAGGGACGTCCATCCCATATGCGGAACCAGCCAGGGCAGGCTCATCAGCACTGCAAAGGCCAGCATCAGGGCCAAAAATATGAAACCTGTTTTTTTCACAAGGCAAATTTACGCAAAAAAGCGGTTGTTTCGGCATCCCCGCAAAAGTTTTTCCGCTCCGGCGGGTGTGGGTGGTGTGGCATGTGTCGGGTTCGGCTTGTGGTCGGCCCGTTTGGTGGATGGTGAGGCTTGTGGGTTGCACGTTGGGTGGCCGGTGAAGCATGTGGATTGCATGTTGGGTGGCTGGTATCATGCTGATAATCAGCGTATTACGTACAATCCTCTGCGCAAAAAGCGCAGAGGATTGTGTGCAAACGACTGAATCACAATGTGTTACCGGCCACCCTCGCGGGCGCGCGGGCCGATGAAGGCAAGAACTTTATCGCCATCTCTTACGGACCAAGCTTTCTTTTCCCAGTTCCAAGACCAACTAATCTTGGGGCCGTTAAAAGTAAACGGCAAAAGGGCAAAAAAAAGAGAGAAACTCTAGTCGAGTTTCTCTCCTTTCTCGTTATAAATTTCATTTTGCAGGACCGTGTACTCGGTCACTTCCTCCAGTTCGATTTTGGCTTTGTAGCGTTTTCGCCACCGGGTGAGGAAGGAATTGAAAAGCCCCCGCTTCAGATAGGCCCCCAGAATGGGGCTGGTCTTGAGCGTAAGGGAACGGACACCTTTTTCGATGACGTAGAAGGCGATCTTTCGCTCGATTTCTTCGTCAATCACAACACTCGAATGAATCTTTCCGGTGCCATGGCACACGGGGCATTGTTCGGAAGTGTTGATTTCGGTTACAGGACGAATCCGCTGCCGGGTGATTTGCATAAGCCCGAATTTGGTCAGCGGCAGCACATTGTGCTTGGCCCTGTCACTTTCCATCAGCTCCTGCATGTATTTGAACAGCGCATTCTTGTGTTCATTGGATTCCATGTCGATGAAATCCACGATGACGATTCCGCCCATATCCCTCAGCCGCAGTTGGCGGGCAATCTCTTCGGCCGCGATTTTGTTCACTTCGAAGGAATTTTCCTCCTGGTCCGAAGTTTTGGTGCGGATTCCGCTGTTTACGTCAATTACATTGAGAGCTTCCGTGGTTTCAATCACCAGATAGGCGCCCTGCCGCATGGGAACCACTTTCCCGAAGGAGCCCTTGATCTGACGGGTGACCTCGAAGTGGTCGTAGATGGGCTGTTTGCCTTCGTACAGGTGGACGATTTTCTCTTGTTCCGGAGAAATCAGCGAAACATACTTCCGGGCTTCATCGGCCACGTGCTCGTCATTGATCCAGATGTTGGAGAACGAGTCGTTGAGGAGATCCCTCAGAACGGTAGTGGTTTTGCTGTATTCCGTAAAGAGCAGCTGGAGGGTTTTGTTCTTGGCGATTTTCACCCAGGAGCTTTCCCATTTTTCGATGAGGCTTTCGGTTTCTCCCACCAGCGTGGCGGCGTTTTTGCCTTCTGCCGCGGTGCGGATGATGGCCCCGTAGTTTTTTGGGAGGATGCTCCTGACCAGTGTCTCGAGTCTACGTTTCTCTTCCTTCGATCCAATCTTTTGGGAGATGGATACCTTTTCTGCGAAGGGGAGAAGTACGATGTTGCGTCCTGCCAATGAAATTTCCGCAGTCAGTCGTGATCCCTTTGTGGAGATGGGCTCTTTGACAATCTGAGCCACAATCATCTGTCCCGGTTTCAGGTATTCTTCAATTTTTCCTTCCTTGGGCAGGGGAGTGCCGATCTCAATCCTCGAATACAAATCCTTGAGGTTGGTATTGCTGTTGCTCTCCTTGACGAACCGGTCGAAAGCGTGGAAGTACAGACCCAGGTCCAGATAATGGATAAAGGCTTCTTTCTTGTCTCCGATGTCCACAAAGGCAGCATTGAGATTGGGCAGGATTTTCTTTACCTTTCCCAGGTAAACGTCTCCTACGGAAAATTTGTTCCCAGTGCTGGACTCCGTGTTGTACTCTATCAGCCGGTGATTCTCCATCAGGGCGATATGTACCTCGGTTGACGTTACGTCAACAATCAGATCTTTGTCCGGTTTCTCAGACTCCATGTGGAAATTGGGCGTTAAAAATAGGGGCTCACGAAATCCCTTCGTGAGGCCCTATGCATTGGAAGAAGACTTACTTCTTCTTGTGGCGGTTCTTGCGCAAGCGCTTTTTGCGCTTGTGGGTCGCCATCTTGTGTCTCTTATGCTTTTTACCGTTAGGCATAATTTAATGGTTTATAATGGTTTATTTTTCTTTTACGGCGTTGACAAAGCTCTTGGAAGGTTTGAAGGCCGGAATATCGTGTGCAGGAATGGTCATGGTGGTTTTGCGGGTGATGTTGCGGGCGGCCTTCTGGGCACGGTGCTTGATGATGAAGCTGCCGAAACCGCGGAGGTACACAGGGTTGCCTGCAATCAGGGAGCCTTTGACCACATTGGTAAATTCCTCTACCACTGCCAGAACCTGAGTTTTTTCAATACCGGTAGCCTTGGCTACTTCGTTTACAATCTCTGCCTTAGTCATAGTTTTTATAGTTTTAATCGTTTGGTTTTCACTTTATGAAAATCAGCGCAAAAATAGACTTAATTTTTCAGAATTCAAAATGTTGTGCGCAAAAATATGACACAAATCGCGCTTGGCACGAAGATTGACCATATAGGCTCCCGGACAATTGTGCCCATATTAAATGACAAAATGTCAGTTTCCATGAAGACTTTCGAAGAAATGATGTCACCGCAAGGTGTAGAAGTTAATATAATGCCCGTGGTGGGGGATGCCGCTTCCATGAAGGTGGATGTGTCTGATCTTCCGCCGCTTATACCGGTTTTGGCCCTGCGGAACGCGGTCATTTTCCCGGGAACCGTCTTCCCGGTGACCGTCGGCCGGGAAAAATCGATCCGGCTGGTGTCCGACGTGGAGGACGGAAAAGGCTGGCTGGCCGCTTTCCCGCAGACGGATATTTCCGTCGAAGACCCTTCCGAGGCCGATCTGAACCATTTCGGCACCGTCTGCAAACTCATCAAAACCCTGGAAATGCCGGACGGCACGGTGACGGCCATCCTGCAGGGCGCCTCCCTGGCCGAACTGCAGGAAATCGTCTCCTCCGACCCGTACATGGAGGGCCGTGTGCGTTACCTGGACGAGAATATCCCCGCCGACTGTGACGAACGCGAACTCCGCGTCCTGGCCGATTCCCTCAAGGAAAAGGCCGCCCTCATCGTGAAATCGTCGTCCTTCGCCCCGAAAGAGGCCATCGGCGCGCTTCGGAGCATCGACAATTTCCATTTCCTGGTGAACTTCATCGCCACCACCATCGAGGTGGAGAACCTTCAGGAGCGAACCAATCTGCTGTCCATCACGGACGTGCACGAGCGGGGTCTCGCCCTGCTGAGGGTCCTGGACACGCAGACTCAGTTGCTGCAGATCAAGCAGGAAATCAACCAGAAGGTGAAAACCGACATCGACCAGCAGCAGCGGGAGTATTATCTGAACAACCAGCTCCGCACCATCCAGGAGGAACTGGGCATGGACGAGGGCGAGGAGTTCGAGAAGATGCGCCGCCGGGCCGATGAAAAGAAGTGGTCCAAGGAGGTGCGCGCCATCTTTGACAAGGAAATGGCCCGTCTGGAGAAGTTCAATCCCACTTCGCCGGACTACAGCATCCAGTTCGCCTACATCCAGTTCATGCTGGACCTTCCCTGGGGTGAGATGTCGGACGACAACCTGGACCTCGCCCACGCGCAGGAAGTCCTGGACGAGGACCACTTCGGCCTGGACAGCGTGAAGGACCGCATCATCGAATATCTGGCCGTCCTTAAATTAAAAGGTAACATGCGCTCGCCCATCCTGTGCCTGTGGGGGCCTCCCGGCGTGGGCAAGACTTCGCTCGGAAAGAGCATCGCCCGGGCCCTCGGCCGCAAGTACATCCGGATTTCGCTGGGCGGCATGCACGACGAGGCGGAGATCCGCGGTCACCGGAAAACGTATGTAGGCGCCCTTCCCGGCCGGATCCTGAGCGGGATACAGCGGGCCGGCACCTCCAACCCGGTGATTGTCCTGGACGAGATTGACAAACTCTCCTCCGACTTCAAGGGAGACCCTTCCAGCGCCCTGCTGGAAGCGCTGGACCCGGAGCAGAACAGCACCTTCCACGACAATTACCTGGATATCGACTACGACCTCTCCAACGTGCTGTTCATCACGACGGCCAACGGAATCGGCACCATCCAGCCGGCCCTGAAAGACCGTATGGAGATGATCAACGTGAGCGGCTACCTGGCCGAGGAGAAGTTGGAGATCGCCCATAAATACCTGGTCCCCAAGCAACTCACCGAGCACGGCCTGCGGGCCGATGAACTCTCTATCAGCGATGCCGCCCTCCAGGAGATTGTGGACAAGTACACGCACGAATCGGGCGTCCGCGGCCTTGAGAAGCAGATTGCGAAAATCGCCCGCGTGACGGCCAAGAAGATGGCGCTGGAGCAGGACTTCCCGAAGGAAATCCAGCCGGAGCACCTGAAGGAGTATCTGGGACTGCCCACCGCCTTCCATGACGACGTGAAGGGGAATGAAGGCCCCGGCGTGGTCACCGGCCTGGCGTGGACGGAGATGGGCGGCGAAGTCCTCTTCGTGGAAAGCCAGGTGAGTGAAGGCAAGGGAACCCTTACCATGACCGGCAACCTGGGAGACGTCATGAAGGAAAGCGCCCAGATCGCCTGGCAGTACATCAAGGCGCATCCGGACCTGGCCGGAATGGATACCGAGACGTTCATGAAGCGCGACATCCACATCCATGTGCCGGAGGGCGCCGTCCCCAAGGACGGACCGTCGGCCGGCATTACCATGGTGAGTTCCATGGTGAGCGCCCTCCGCGGAAAAGCCCCCAAGAGCGGGGTGGCCATGACTGGAGAAATGACCCTCCGCGGCCGTGTGCTGCCGGTCGGAGGCATCAAGGAGAAAATCCTTGCCGCCAAACGCGCCGGGGTCCATACCATCGTCATTTCCGAAGAAAACCGGAAAGATGTGGAGGATATCAAGGAAATTTACATAAAAGGTCTTATCTTTGTCTATGTGAAAAGCATAAAGGACGTGATAGACTTTATTTTCTGACGTCCTTCATGTCATTCTGAGCGAAGCGAAGAATCTATGGACGTAAAAATAGAACAAACTTGGAAAGCCGCACTGGAACCGGAGTTCGGGAAACCGTACTTTGCGTCTCTGGTGCGCTTCCTGCATCAGGAGAAGGCTGCCGGAAAGGTCATTTATCCGCCCGGAAGCCTTATTTTCCGCGCTTTCGAACTCACGCCGGTCCCGGCGGTGAAAGTGGTGATCCTGGGTCAGGATCCCTACCACAATCCGGGGGAGGCCATGGGCCTTTCGTTCTCGGTGCCGGACGGGGTGAGAATGCCGCCTTCCCTGCGCAACATCTTCCAGGAAATCGAGGCCGACCTGGGCATCCGCATGAGCGGGCGTCCCAACCTGGAAGGCTGGGCCCGGCAGGGAGTGCTGCTGCTGAACAGCATCCTCACCGTGGAGGCGGGGAAGGCCGCTTCGCACCGGAACATCGGCTGGCAGGAATTCACCGATGCCGTCATCCGCTATCTCAGCGACCACTGTGAGGGCATCGTTTTCCTTTTATGGGGCAATTTCGCCAAGGCAAAGGCCTCGCTCATAGACACTTCCCGGCACCATGTGCTCATGGCGGCCCATCCTTCGCCGCTGGCCGGAGGCGCTTTCTTCGGCTGTCGGCATTTCTCCCGGGCCAATGCCATCCTGGAGGCCCAAGGTAAAACCCCAATCAACTGGCAATTATGAAAACCAAAGCACTTTTCCCGGGGTCCTTCGACCCTTTTACGGCAGGTCACCTGAATATCCTGAAGCGCGCCCTCACCATGTTTGACGAGGTGGTGGTGGCCGTTGGTATCAACCAGGACAAACGGGGTTTTTTCGACATGGAGAAGAAACTGGACATCATCCGCCAGGCCACGGCCTCGCTGGAGGGGGTTTCGGTCATCTCCTATGACAACCTCACGGTGGACACCTGCCGTGAACTGGGCATCCACCATATTGTCCGCGGGGTGCGCAACATGCTGGATTTCGAGGCGGAGCGCTCCATCGCCGATGCCAACCGCCGGCTGGCGCCGGAGGTGGAGACCATCATCATCCCTACCGCCCAGGAGTTCGCCCACATCAGTTCCTCGGCCGTGCGGGACATCCTGCGCCACGGAGGGGACTATTCGGCCTTTATCCCGGAGGGGGTGGTCCTATGAAAAGGTGGCTGGTTTGCATCGTAGCGGCCGTTCTGGCCTGGGGAGCCCGGGCACAGGAACCCTATCCTGAACTGGGGGCCAAACTGGAGGAGTATTTCATGGCGCTCCTCGGAGAGAGCGCTCAGGTGCAAAGCCGGGAGTGCGACTACCTCATTTCCTCCACGCAGGATTCCCTGGTGCGCCAGTACGTGGCGCTCAAGATTTACGACCACTATCTCCAGTCCAAGGTGATGGGAGACGATGCCGTGGCCGTGCATGTCGCCCAGAATTGGTTCCTTTCCGGAAAAATCGCCATGAAATCGTCCGGGGATTACTTCAACGCCCGCTTGTTTACGGAATTCAACAAGTCTTCGCTCATCGGCTCCCAGGCGCCCGTGCTGTCGGTGAAAGACCCTTCCGGCGCTGCGGTGCGCGTGCCCGGAGAGCAGGGGTGGTCGGTGATTTACTTTTATGATACTTCGTGCTCGACCTGCAAGGTGGAGACCCCCCGGCTGAGGGCCCTCGTCAAGGAAGGGAAATATCCGCTGCAGGTGTTTGCCGTCTATGTGGGGGCTTCTGCCGAGGCATGGGCTGCATACCGGGACACGTTCCCGGGCGTTACGCATGTATGGGATCCGGAAATCACGTCCGACTGGCAGCGCCTTTACGGCGTGCTCCAGACCCCCCGGATGTTCCTGGTGAACCCTTCCGGAACCATCGTCGGGCGCAACCTTGACACTCCCTCCCTCCGGATTCTTCTGAACAAGGAATTCTCGTCGGACTCGTATGTCTATGGAGAGCCTTCGGTGATGCTGCGGTATGCGCAGTTCTTCACCCCTTACGGAGACTCCCTGAAGGTGTCCCATGTGATGGACGTGGCCGATTACCTGGCCGCCCGGACCTTCGGGGAAGGGAATATCGAGGCTTTCAAGCAGGTGGAGGGAGACTTCCTGTATTTTCTCTCTTCGCAGAAGACGGAGGTGTTCCGCGATGCCGCCGTCCCTTTCGTGGAAAAGTATATCACCAAACTTCCGGATGTGTGGACCACACCGGCCGACAAGGCCCAGATCGTCTCTCTGGGAGAAATGCTGGCCGACCTCTCCGGCCGTACGCCGGCGGGCTCCCGAATTCCGAATTTGACAGTTCCCGGCGTGCTTCGCCGCAAGCCCTGCCTTTTCGGACGGGGGAGCCGACCGGGCCGATATGCCTTGCAAAAACTGAAGGGCAGCCCCGCCTACCTCGTGTTCTATTCGCCTGCCTGTTCGGCCTGCAAGGAAATGCTGGCGAAGGTAGATTCCCTGGTGGCGGAGAACCGGCAGGCCCGCGTGCTTCTGGTGGATATGGACGCCCTGCTGACGGATGCCCCGGATGAGGGGGCCGTGCTGCTGGACACCTTCGACCTTTCCGGTCTGCCCATGATCGTGGAACTGGACAGATCGGGCGTGGTGCAGCACCGTTACGTGTCATTCTGAGCGAATGTCATTCTGAGCGAAGCGAAGAATCTGAAACCAAGAACGAGCCTATGGTCAGAAAAAAGAAAATACCCGGAGTGGATCCGGCCTATCTTGCCAAGCAGAAAGCGCTTCTGCTGAGGAAGAACCGGCATGTGCTGTATTTCAACGACAGCGAGATGGCCGCCATAGACGAGTATTGCTCCCGCTTCAAGGTACACGCCAAAAGCGCTCTTTTCCGCGAAGCCATCATGTCAAAAATCCTTACCGAACTGGAAGAAAACCACCCGACGCTGTTCTAGCGCCACCCTCGTGCACCAAAACGCCCATTTCCGTGCACGGGCTTTTGTTAGTTGCGGCGGTTGGCCAGTGCGATGTAGTAGAGGAGGGTGGCCAGCGAGCCGATGGCGGCGATCACATAGGTGTATGCCGCCCATTTCAGGGCATCCACGGCCATGGGCTTGGTCTCGTAATTCACGATGCCGTCCGTCTCCAGCCATTTGACGGCGCGGGCGCTGGCGTTGATCTCGACCGGCAGCGTCACAAAACTGAAAAGCGTGGTAAGGGCGAACAGGCCGATCCCGATCCAGATGAGCGAGGGGAAGATGTTGATGAACACCACCCCGGCGAGCAGCACCCAGGAGACGATGTTGCTGGAAAAGGACACCACAGGCACCAGGGCGCTCCGCATGCGGAGCCAGGCATAGCCTGTAGCGTGCTGCACCACATGCCCGCACTCATGGGCGGCCACGGCGGCAGCGGCCACCGAACGGCCGTAATAGACATCCTCGCTCAGATTCACGGTTCGCGTGGTGGGGTCGTAATGGTCCGAGAGTTTGCCGGAGATGGAGACGATGTTGACGTCCCGGATTCCGTGGGACTGGAGCATGCGGCTGGCCACCTCGGCCCCCGTGAGGGACAGCGGAACCTCCGAGTACTTGGCAAAGCGGCTCTTGAGCATGGACTGGACGATCAGGCTGAGCACCATCACGGCAATTGTTATCATCCAAATGGTAGTAGTGGACATGGCAAATTCCTGTTTGTGTCAAATGCAAAAATACAATTTTTGTAGCAAAATATCAGACAGAAATGTTATTTTTGTGCGATAAATGAAAAGAGCATGCGCGAAATCCTGGAAGACTTTTCCCGTTTGGAACTGAATCTGAAGGCCGCTACGGACAATTACCGGTACTTCCGCTCCCTGCTGGACCCCAAGACCAAACTGCTGGTCCTGGTGAAAGCCAATGCCTACGGGCATGGTGGCGTGGAGTTCGCGTCCATGATGCAGCGCGCCGGCGCCGACTACCTGGCCGTCGCCTATCCGGTGGAGGGCCTGGAACTCCGCCGCAGCGGCATCTCGCTTCCCATCCTGGTGCTCACCTCGGGAACCGACTTCTATCCGGAAATCATCGAAACGCGCATGGAGCCTTCCATCCCCAACCTGTTTTCCCTCAAGAAACTGGTATCGGCCCTCCGGGAAAGGGGACTCAGGGATTATCCCGTCCATATCAAACTGGACACCGGCATGCACCGGCTGGGCTTCATGACGGAAGAACTGCCGGAACTTGTGGACTACCTCAAGGAAACGCCCGAGGTGAAGGTGAAGGCGGTCTTTTCGCACCTGTGCGTGGCCGAAGACCCGCAGGAAGACGATTTCACCCTGGGACAGATCCATCTTTTCCGCGACAACGTGAATTACATTGCCGACGGCATCGGCTACATGCCCATGCGCCACATCCTCAATTCGGCCGGCATCGAGCGCTTTGCCCAGTATCAGTTTGACATGGTGCGCCTCGGAATCGGTGTCTATGGCATCAGCGCCCTGCCCGGGAAACAACTTTCACCCGTCGCTTCCCTCAAGTGCAAAGTGCTGCAAGTGAAGAAACTGGGCCCGGAAGACACCGTAGGGTACGGCCGGTGGGGCCATGCCAAGGAAGGCACCGTCATCGCCACCATCCCGGTGGGATATGCCGACGGCATAGACCGTCACCTGGGCCGCGGCAACGCCTCTTTCTCCCTGAACGGACACCGCGTCCCCACCATCGGCAACATTTGCATGGATATGTGCATGCTGGACGTCACCGGCGTTTCCTGCGAAGTGGGGGACACGGTCACCATTTTCGGTGAAGACCCCACGGTAAGCGAATTGGCCGATATCCTGGGCACCATCCCTTACGAGATTCTGGTCTCCGTGCCCCGCCGCATCCACCGGCTGCTGGTTCGCTGAAGCATATCCACCGCCCCGTGCACGAAAACGGGCGTTTTGGTGCACGGGGGTGGAAAAAAGTTGAACTGCAGCGATTCGAACGCTGACTGAGGGAACCAAAATCCCTAGTGCTACCATTACACCACAGTTCAATACCGGGGTGCAAAGTTAATACTTTTTCGGAAAAAGCAAAAACTTAGAGCATGAGGCCTGCGCGCACTTTTTCGGCGGCTTCGGGGCCTTTGAGGGCCGTGAGGATGGCCAGGCCGAAATTCACCGCGTGTCCGGCGCCCCTTCCGGTGATGAGCCGCCCGTCGGTGACGGCGCTTTCGGGCGTGAATACCGCGCCTTTGGCAAGGAGGGCGTCTTCGAACCCGTCAAAGCAGGTGAAACGCTTCCCTTCCAGTCCGGGAAGTTGCGAGACAACCAGTCCCGGGGCCGCGCAGATGGCGGCTACGGTGCCGCCCCGGGCCCAATGGTCCTGCAGGATTTCCATCAGTTCGCGGTGGGCCGCCAGGTTCTTGGAGCCCGGCATGCCGCCGGGGAAAATCATGACGTCTTCCGGTCCCGTGCCCGGTTCCATCACCTCCAGGTCGGCCCAGGAAGTATCGACGGACACGGGCAGTCCGTGCGAACTTTCCACGATATATTCGTCTGTGACAGAGACGGTTCTTACAGGGATGCCGCCCCGCAGCAGGACATCCCGGGTGCCCAGGGCTTCCATGTCTTCGAAGCCGTCGGCCAGGAAAATCGTTACACCTTTCATTTATCTTTTGCTTTTAAAAAAATCTACCATAAGTTGCGCGCATTCTTCCGTGAGGACGCCGCCGGTGGCTTCCGTGCGGGGATGCAGGAGGGAAGGGGAGAAGAGGGAATAGCCGCGGCGCTGGTCCGGTGCCCCATAGACGATGCGTCCGATCTGGGACCAGGCGAGCGCTCCGGCGCACATGGGGCAGGGCTCCACGGTCACATACAGGGTGCAGTCTGTCAGGTACTTGCCGCCCATGGCTTCGGTGGCCGCCGTGATGGCGATCATCTCCGCGTGGGCGGTGGTGTCGTGCAGCCGCTCGGTTTGGTTGTGCCCCCGGCCGATGATGCGTCCTTTCCACACGACGACCGCCCCGATGGGGATTTCTCCCTCGGCGGAGGCGGCCAGTGCCTCGCGCAGGGCTTCGCGCATAAATTTTTCATCTTGCTCCATCGGCGCAAATATAGCTTTTTTTCGCCAATTTTTATTTGTATCTTTGCATTGCAATCGGCGGACTTCTATGAAAATCACCAAGGCAGCATTTGCAGGCAGCAGCACGCGGGTTTCCGGAAAACCTGCGCGCAAGGCCCCGGAATTCGCTTTTATCGGCCGGTCCAACGTGGGAAAGAGTTCCCTCATCAACATGCTCACCGGCCAGTCCAAGTTGGCCAAGACTTCCCAGACCCCCGGCAAAACGCAACTGGTGAACCATTTCCTCATCAATGACAGTTGGTATCTCGTGGACCTTCCCGGCTACGGGTTCGCCAAATTGCCGGACCGGGACCGTGCCCGTCTCCGCCACATCATCTGGGACTATATCAACCATTCGGAAGAAATGGTGATGCTCATGGTCCTCATCGATTCCCGGCATGACATGCAGGATGTGGACCTGCGCTTCATCTCCGAACTCGGGGAAAAGGGCATCCCCTTCGGCATTATCTTCACCAAGGCCGACAAACAGGGCCCGGAGGCCCTGGAAAGGCAAATCCTGAAGAACAAGGGCCGTCTCCTGGAAGACTGGGAGGAACTCCCGCCCTGCTTTGTCTCCTCCTCCGTAAAGGGAATCGGAAAAGACGAAATCATCAACTACATAGGATCTATTCTTCAAACATTATGATAAACGATGTCCATAAGCACCGGATGGCGCTGTTTTCTTGTGAGGCCTCCCGCTATTTTGCGGAGAAGGTTGTTGAAGCCATGAACCGCATGAAACGGGAAGACGAGCCCGACGTGGTCCTGGGACCGCTGGAGGTAGCCCATTTCAGCGACGGAGAATTCCAGCCCTATTTCGCCGAGAGCGTCCGCGGGGCAACCTGTTTCATCATCCAGTCCACGTTCCCCAGCAGTGACAACCTGATGGAACTGCTCCTCACCATCGATGCCGCCAAGCGCGCATCGGCCAACAAGGTGATTGCCGTAATTCCTTATTATGGTTGGGCCCGTCAGGACCGCAAGGACAAACCGCGTACCTCCATCGGCGCCAAACTGGTGGCCAACATGCTCAAGGTCGCCGGGGCCGACGCCCTCATGACCTGCGACCTGCATGCCGACCAGATCCAAGGCTTCTTCGACCTGCCGGTAAACCACCTCTATGCCAGTTATGACTTCCTCTCCATCCTGAAGAAACTGCAGCGTCAGTTCAAGGATACCCTCACCCTGGCCGCCCCGGACATGGGCGGCGCCAAGCGCGTGAACGCCTATGCCAAGAACCTGCATACGCCCGTGGTTATCTGCCACAAGACGCGTGCACGTGCCAATGTGGTGGAGCGCATCACCCCCATCGGCGAGGTGGAAGGCCGCGACATCGTGATCATTGACGATATCATCGACACGGCCGGCACGCTTACCGAGGCTGCCAACGAACTCCTCAAGCGCGGCGCCCGCAGCGTCCGGGCCTTCGCTACGCACCCGGTGCTCTCCGGCCCGGCCTACGAGCGCATCGAAAAGAGCGCCCTCACGGAGGTGTACGTAACCGACACCATTCCGCTGGATCCCAAGCAGAAAGATCTCCAGGGCAAGTTCCGCGTGGTCTCCCTGGCCGACACTTTCGCCCGGATGATCCTCCGCGTCTATAACTACGAACCCATTTCGTCCGAATTCCCCCTGTGAAAACGCTTCTTGCCGCCATCGTGTTCGTGGGAATCGCCGTGCTGCTGCTCGGCGTGAACATCTTCTTTTTCCATCGGCCTTTCCCCGACGGGGAAATCTCCACGAACCCTCAAATGCGCAAGCGCGGAATCAAGTGTGCCAAGCAGGAGGAGATGGAAATGCTGGCCGCCCGCCACAGCAAGGGCAAAACCCGGTGTGACGGCAATTATTCGGACGCCTGTGCCGGTTGCGGCCTTTATAATAAGGAATGAAAGACATTTGCCTTGTCGTGAATCCCATCTCCGGGGGGAAAGACAAATCCGGTATTTTGGCAGCCGTCGAGAAACATCTTGACGGCTCGCTTTATCGGCTCCGGGTGGAGTTTACGGAAAGGCCCGGCCAGGCCGAAGAACTGGCCCGGGACGTGAAGGCCGATGTGGTGGTGGCCGTGGGCGGAGACGGCACGGTGAGCGAAGTGGCCCGGGGGCTTGTGGGCAGCGGGAAGACGCTGGGCATCATCCCCTGCGGCAGCGGAGACGGCCTGGCGCTGCACCTGGGCATCAGCCGCATCCCGGCGAAAGCGGTGAAAACGCTCAACGAAGGCTGCGAGGCCCGTATCGACGCCGCCATGCTGGACGGAAAATATTTCTTCTGCACGGCCGGGATGGGCCTGGATGCCCAGGTGAGCCTGGAATTCGCCCGCTCTACCCGCCGCGGCCTTTCCCGCTACATTTCCCTGGCCTGGGAAGAGTGGAAAAACCATCCCGGAGACCTTTACACCATCCGCGGGGCCGACGGGGAATCCTGGCAGGGAAAGGCGGTCTTCCTGACGGTGGCCAATGCCAACCAGTGGGGCAACCAGGCCCGCATCGCCCCCATGGCTTCCCTGCAGGACGGTTTGCTGGACATCATCGTGGTACGTCCTTTCTCCACCGTGGAGATCCCCGACCTGGCAACCCGTCTGATGACCGGCCTGGCGCCCACCAGCCGGCATTTCCTGCATTTCAGCGGCGATTCCTTCCATATCTCCCGTGCCCACGCGGGGGCCATCCACTGTGACGGGGACCCCTTCGAGGGAGGTACGGAATTTGAACTGTCCGTCATGAAAGGAGCCTTGAAGGTCCTTGTCCCTTCCTCCAGACTGAATCGATTATGAAACGAGCCTTACTATTTATCGGCAGGCTGCTGGGTTCGCTGGCGCTGCTGTTTCTCCTCCTGGTGTGGATCACCGGCGTGAGTCCCATTTACAACTTCCGTGCGCCGCAGCCTTTCAGCGGTCCGGATATTTTCAATCCGTACAGTGCGATGGATTCCGCATCGGCCTGGAAACGGGCCAATTTCCATACCCACACCCGCGTGAAAGGCCCCTGGCCCATGAACGAATGCCCTTACGATGCGGCCTATACCGACAGCGTGCTGCGGAGCCTCGGCTACGACATCGTCACCTTCTCCAACCACAACGAGATTACGGAACACCCCTACGACAGCACCCTGCAGGTGAATGTGTACGAACAGGGGTACAGCCCCTTCAAGTTCCACAAACTGGTGTTCGGAAGCCCTTCCGTAAAGCATTGGGATCCGCTGCTGCCCCTGCTGGCTTCGCAGATGCAGTTCGAACTGGACCGCCTGGGGGCCGATTCCGATTTCATCCAGATCAACCATCCTTACCGCACCGTGGGAACCACCGGCGAGCGCATGGCGCTGCTGTCGGGCTATCAGTTGATGGAACTGGATACGCACATCAGTACCGAGAATGAATACTGGGATGCGGCGCTGAGCGCCGGGCATTACAGTTTCGGCCTGGCCAATGACGATCTGCACCATCCGGAGCGGCATTGGCTCACCGCCATCCGCTGCAATTTCCTCCGCACGCCGTCCGGTACCTATGAAGACATCCGGAAAACCCTCAGGAGCGGCTGCTTCTATGCCATGCGCGTGCCCGACTACGGGGACGGAGACTGGGTGGTGAAACGGGAGAAAAACCGGGAACTGCCCACGGTGGAGGCCATCGGCCTGGAAGGGAACGAGCTGTATCTCACCCTTTCGCAGAAGGCCGACAGCATCCGCATAGGCGGAGCGGGGCACCGGACGCTCCTCATGGAAACCGACACCTGCAGCATCCGCTACGCGCTCCCGGAAGGGGAGCCTTATGCGCGCATGACGGCCTTTTTCCCGGACGGGGCGGTGATCTACACCAACCCCTTCGCCCGGTATGACGCCTCGGTCCGGGAAAGTCCCTTCGACCCTGCGCCGCAGCCGGTGAACCTGCCCCTGACGCTGCTCTTTAACCTGCTGCTGGCCGTCCTCTGCGCCGGTACGGCATGGCTTCTGTTCAGACTGTGGAAATGATTTTCAAGGAAAAAGCCTCCCTGGGGATATACAGCCTCGTATTGAGCATATACACGGTATGTGCTTTCCACGTCCCTTTTTTCACCTACCTGAGGCAGCATCTGGAAGGGGGATTCAACGGCGTGGCCATCTTTGCCACGGCGGTGCTCCTTCTGCTGGCGCTCAATTTCGTCTTCTATTATCTGCTGGTGTTCTGTTTCCGGAAAGCGGGCAAGTTCATCCTGGCCTTCACCCTTTTCGGAGACGCCGTCATGCTCTATTTCGTGAATACGTACAACGTGTTCATCACGGACGAAATGATGGGGAACGCCATCACTACACAGTATTCGGAAGCCTCCGGCTTTTTCTCCTGGGCGTTCATCCTGTATGTGCTCCTGCTGGGCTTTGTCCCCATGCTGTATGTCTTTGGCCGGGAGGTGGATTACGGCAGTTGGAAGGGCTTTGCCGCAAAGGTGGGAGGAGCCCTTGCCCTCATCGCGCTCCTGGTCTTCGGAAACATGAAGAACTGGCCCTGGATCGACCGCCATTCCACCGAACTGGGCGCCCTGGTGGCTCCCTGGTCCTATATCGTGAACACCATCCGCTACGAGGCGGGGAAAAGGCAGCAGGAAGTGAAGGAAATCCCGTTGCCGGATCCGGTGTCGGTCTCCGACAGCCGCGACGTGTGCGTTCTCATCATCGGAGAATCGGCCCGCCGGGACCATTTCTCCCTGTACGGTTACGGAAAGGAGACCAACCCCTACACTTCCCGCGATTCGGTGACGGCCTATGTGGCCGACGCCTCCGCCACATATACCCGGGCCGGCGTCAAGGCCATCCTCGAGTACAAGGATACGCCGGATCTGTATGAGATTCTGCCCAATTACCTGGAGCGGGCCGGCGTGGACGTTTCGTGGCGCACCTCCAACTGGGGCGAGCCGCCGGTGCATACGGAAAAATACTTCCGCAAGGGAAACCTCAAAGAGCGTTTCCCCGAGGCCGATGACCGTTATGACGGCATCCTGCTGGAAGGCCTCCGGGAGGATATCCTTGCCAGCGAGAGCGACAAGGTGTTTGTGGTGATCCATACCTACACCAATCACGGGCCGGCATATTTTAGCAATTATCCGCCTGAATTCGAGGTGTTTACGCCCATCAATCCCTCGGTGGAGATGGGAAAGGTGAGCCGGGACGAACTCTTCAACGCCTATGACAACAGCGTCGTATATGCCGACTATCTCATGCATTCGGCCATCGAAGTGCTCCGGAGCCTTCCCGACCGCCGCGGCTGCGTGCTCTATGTCTCGGACCACGGAGAGTCCCTCGGGGAGAACAACTTGTACATGCACGGGGTTCCCATGGCCATGGCGCCGCGCGAGCAGATTGAGATTCCCTTCGTGGTGTGGGCGCCGCACGAGCGGTTGAAGGCCCTTCCCCGGGTGGGGCAGCACCACGTTTTTCACTCGGTTTTGCATTTCTTCGGCATCGAATCGCCCGTTTTTGACGAAGAAATGTGTATCTTTGCAAATTGATTGTCATTCTGAGCGAAGCGAAGAATCTAAAACAGAAGTATTATGGCACTCGTAGCGATAGTCGGGAGACCGAACGTAGGAAAATCGACGCTGTTCAACCGCCTGGTGGGCATGCGTCAGGCAATTGTGGACGAAACCGCCGGCGTCACCCGCGACCGGCATTATGGCAAATGTGAATGGTGCGGCCGCGAATTCTCCGTGGTGGACACGGGCGGATACACCTCCAACTCGGACGACGTCTTCGAGGACGCCATCCGCCGTCAGGTGGGCATCGCCATCGAAGAGGCCGACGTGGTCCTGTTCATGTGCGAAGCCGCGACCGGCATCACGGACTACGATTCGGAAATCGCCGATTTGCTGCGCCGCAGCAAGAAGCCCGTGGTCCTCTGCGTGAACAAGGTGGACACCGGCGAGAAAATGTACGACGCCTTCGATTTCTACGGCCTGGGCCTGGGAGAGGTCTGGACCATATCGGCCGCCAACGGATCCGGCACCGGAGACCTTCTGGACGAGATCGTGAAGGCCCTTCCGGCCGATGACGGGGCCGATGACGACCACGCCGACCTCCCGCACATCGCCATCGTGGGCCGTCCCAACGTGGGCAAGAGTTCCCTCACCAACGCCCTGCTGGGCGAGGAACGCAATATCGTGACGCCGGTCGCCGGCACCACGCGGGACTCCATCTCCACCTATTACAACAAGTTCGGCCATGAGTTCATGATTGTGGACACGGCCGGAATGCGCAAGCGCGGCAAGGTGACCGAAGACCTGGAGTTCTATTCCGTGCTCCGCGCCATGCGCACCATCGAGCATTCGGATGTGTGCATCCTGATGATCGACGCCACCACGGGCCTGGAAGCGCAGGATCTGAATATCTTCAACGTAATCCAGAAAAACCGCAAGGGCTGCGTGCTGGTGGTGAACAAGTGGGACCTCTTCGAGAAGGATGTCAATACCATGCGGGATTACACCGAGGGCCTCAAGGCCCGCCTGGCCCCCTTCAACGATATCCCCATCATCTTCACTTCCGTACTCAACAAGCAGCGCATCCTGGATGTGCTGGACGCCGCCGCCCGCGTGGCGGAGAACATGTCCCGGAAGATTCCCACCTCCCAACTCAACGATGCCATGCTCCCGGAAATCGAGAATTATCCGCCGCCGGCATGGAAGGGCAAGTACATCAAGATCAAGTATGTAACGCAACTTCCCACCCGTACGCCGCAGTTTGCCTTCTTCTGCAACCTGCCCCAGTGGGTGAAGGACCCGTACAAACGTTTCCTGGAAAACAAACTCCGCGAGCACTTCGACTTTGAAGGCTGCCCGATCCAGGTCTATACCAGAGCGAAATAGTATGTTTGATGCAATAAAAGTAAAGGACGCCTGCGTCCAATGGATAAGGGACTGGTTTGAAGAAAACGGAAAAGGCTGCAATGCCGTACTGGGTATCTCCGGCGGCAAGGACAGCAGCGTCTGCGCCGCCCTCTGCGCCGAAGCCCTCGGGAAAGACCGCGTCATCGGCGTCACCATGCCCAACGGGGTGCAGCCGGACATCGACGATTCCTTCCGTCTGATCGACCACCTGGGCATCCGCCGCTACAACGTCAATATCGGCCCGGCCTATGACGCCCTGATGGCGGAAGTGGAGGCCCGGCTGGGCGGTCCTGCCAGCCGGCAGACAAAGATCAACATGGCTCCCCGTCTCCGGATGACGGCCCTTTATGCCGTCTCCCAGAGCAACAACGGCCGGGTGGTGAACACCTGCAACCTTTCCGAAGACTGGGTGGGTTACAGTACCCGTTACGGAGATGCCGCCGGCGACTTTTCGCCCCTGGGCGGGCTCACCGTGCAGGAAGTGGTGGCCATCGGCAAGGTGATGGGACTGCCGCTGGACCTGGTGGAAAAAGCCCCTTCCGACGGCCTTACCGGCCTCACGGACGAGGACAACCTGGGCTTCACTTATGCCGTCCTGGACAAGTATATCCGAACCGGAGTATGCGAAGACCCCGACACCAAGGCGCTGATTGACCGGAAGCATGTGCAGAACCTGTTCAAACTGCAACCGATACCCCATTTTTCACCGGAACTTTAGATTTCAAATCCGCGGATGTTTTTCCACGGATTTTTTTTATCTTTGTAAACTAATGGAAGAGAGGGATTATATGGACTTGCTGGAGCTCCAACTCCACATCAAGGAGGGCGTGGCGGAAGCTTTCCCGGGGAGATATTGGGTCAAGGCGGAGATCGCTTCCTGGAGCCCCCGCAGCAACGGCCACTGTTATCTTTCCCTCACGCAGTCCCGGGGCGGGAAGCCTGTGGCCGAGGCCCGGGCCATGATCTGGAAATGGAATTATCCCATCATCAAATCCGTCTTTGAAGAAAAGACGGGACAGCCGCTCCAGGCGGGCATCACCGTTCTGGTGCGGGTGCAGGTCAGTTTCAGCGAACTGTACGGCATTTCCCTTTTCATCGACGATATCGACCCCGCCTTCACCCTGGGAGAAAAGGCTTTGGAGCGCAAGCGTTCCATCGAACGGCTCACCGCCGGCGGCTACATGGAAATGCAAAAGGAACTGGCCTTGCCGGATGTCCCGTACCGGCTGGCCGTCATCACGTCCAAAACGGCTGCCGGTTATCAGGATTTCAGGAATCATCTGCTCTGCAATCCGGAAGGATATGTCTTCCGGCTGGACCTGCTGGAAGCCTTCATGCAAGGGGAGCAGGCGCCCGCTTCCATCCGGGCGGCGCTGCTGGAGGCGGGGGAGCAGCCTTACGACGCCATCCTCATCCTGCGGGGCGGCGGCAGCGAACTGGACCTGTCCTGTTTTGACGACTATGACCTGGCCGTCGCCATCGCCACCTGCCCCGTGCCCGTTGTCACGGCCATCGGCCATGACAAAGACGTACACATTGCCGACATGGTGGCGCATGCTTCCGTAAAAACGCCCACCGCGCTGGCCGACGTTTTCCTGCAGGCGTACAAGGCGCAGGATGCCATCCTGGACACCCTCAACGCCCGCGTGCAAAAATCCGTGCAGCGCCGCATCGCAGACATGGACCGGCAGGTGAACACCGTGCAGGCCCGCATCCGCCTGGCGCTCACCCGGAAGATGAATGCCCAGGAAAACGCCTTGCTGCGGGCCTCGGGCCGCATCTCGCGCGGGCTCTTCGGAAAGTACGGCGAAGTGGCCGCGCTCCGGGACAGGGTGCTGCACCGGCTGCAGTTCGCCGCATCGGCCCGGGTGAGTCAGGAAATATCGGCCGTGGCGCTCAAGGAAGCGCGCATCAAGGCCACCGACCCGCGGAACATCCTTTCCCTGGGCTATGTGCTGGTGACCGGCAAGGACCGGCAGGTGCTCAAGACGGTGGAAAAAGTGTCGGTCGGGGACCGCATCGGCGTCCGTTTTTCGGACGGCTCGCTGCAGGCCCGGGTGGACGAGGTTTACAGCGAAAGGATAGACAATGACAAAACCCATATAGCATGAACGAGAAATTTGACTATGCGAAGGCGATTGCCGAGTTGGAGGAGATTGCGGCAAAGGTGGAGAATCCGGAAACCCGCCTGGATGATATCGACGCCCTGGTGGGGCGCAGCAAGCAGTTGCTGGGCCAGTGCCGGGATTATCTCCGCAGCGTGAAGGAAAAAATAGACAGTTTGGACAAGGAGTAGATTCCTCAGAATGACAAAACGACAGAATATGCGCAAGATTTACGAAACAGATCCCTGGCTGGGTCCTTACAAGGACGCCATCGACGCCCGTCACGAGCACATCTGGCAAACCTTCAGGCATCTCGCCGGGGACGGCTTGCTGAAGGATGCCGTCAACAACCACCTGTATTACGGTCTTCACAAATGCGATGACGGCTCCTGGGTGTTCCGGGAGTATGCCCCCAACGCCAACAAGATTTACCTGATCGGCGATTTCAACAACTGGAAGCGCACGGAAGGCTATGCCCTGAAACCCCTGGGAAACGGCAGTTGGGAGTTGAAACTGCCCGAGATGTTCCTCCGTCACGGCCAACTGTACAAACTCTTCATCGAATGGCCCGGCGGCGGGGGAGAGCGCATCCCTTCCTATGTGACCCGCGTAGTGCAGGACGAGGCCTCCAAGGTGTTCAGCGCCCAGGTGTGGGATCCGGCCCGGAAGTATGTCTGGAAGCACGGCCATGCCGGAAAGCGCCCCCATCCGTTCATCTATGAATGCCATATCGGCATGGGCACCGAGAAGGAGAAGGTGGGTACGTTCGAGGAGTTCCGCCGCGATGTGCTTCCCCGCGTGAAGAAACTGGGGTATGACACCATCCAGATCATGGCCCTGCAGGAGCACCCTTACTACGGTTCCTTCGGCTATCAGGTGAGCAATTTCTTCGCCCTGAGTTCCCGTTTCGGAACGCCCGAGGAGTTCAAGGCCCTGGTGGACGACGCCCACGGGAAGGGCATTGCCGTCATCATGGACATCGTGCACAGCCACAGCGTGAAAAACACCCTGGAAGGCCTCGCCGAGTTTGACGGAACGGACTATCTGTACTTCCACTCCGGCCCCAAGGGAGACCATCCCGCCTGGGGCTCCCGCTGTTTCGACTACGGTAAGGATGCCACCCGCTATTTCCTCCTGTCCAACGTGAAATACTGGATGGAAGAGTATCACATCGACGGATTCCGCTTCGACGGCGTTACCTCCATGCTGTACTGGGACCACGGCCTGGGCAAGGATTTCGGCCACTACGACCTGTACTTCGACAGCGGCGTGGACGAAGACGCCGTGATTTACCTGGCGCTTGCGAACATGCTGGTGAAAGAGATGAATCCGAGCGGCATCACCATCGCCGAGGATGTATCGGCCATGGCCGGCCTGGCCGCCCCGTTCGAGGCCTTCGGCGTAGGCTTCGACTTCCGCATGTCCATGGGCGTCGCCGACCACTGGATCAAGTGGATCAAGGAACGCAGCGACGAGCAGTGGTCCGTGGGAGAAATCTGGAATGAACTCACCGGAAAACGGGCCGAGGAAAAGACCATCTCCTATGCCGAATGCCACGACCAGGCCCTCGTGGGAGACAAGACCATCATCTTCCGCCTCATGGACAAGGAGATGTACTTTGCCATGCGCACCGACAGCCAGAACGCCGTCGTGGACCGCGGCATCGCCCTCCACAAACTCATCCGCCTGGTGACCGCCGCCACCGCCGGGGACGGTTATCTCAATTTCATGGGCAACGAGTTCGGCCATCCCGAGTGGATCGACTTCCCCCGCGAGGGGAACGGCTGGTCGTTCAAGTACGCCCGCCGGCAGTGGTCCCTTTCCGATAATCCCGACCTCCGCTACGGCCTTCTCCGCAATTTCGACGAGGATATGGTCCACCTGATGAGAAAAGAGGGCGTCCTGAACGTGCGTCCGGAACTTCTGGTGGCGGACGAGGAGAAGAAAATCTTGATTTTCAAACGGAAAAACTGTATCTTTGCACTGAATTTCTCGCCTGCCGGGTCGTTTGCCGATTATGGCTTCTCCGCCCCTGCAGGAGACTATGTGAATGTTCTCGACAGTGACGAGCCCCGTTACGACGGATTCGCCCGTCTCAACAAGGAAGAGCATCACATGGCCGTGCCCGAGAGATGCCCCAACGGCAACCAGGCCTACGACCACACCCTCCGGGTGTATCTGCCGGCCCGGTGCGCTATGGTATTGAAGCAAGTATAAACACATATTTATGGCTTTTTTGAAATTCAACAAGTCTGAACTCGTCAATCTCGAGTATTCTCTCAAGCGAGAGATTATCCTGGCGAACAAGACCGGTGCGTACTGCAACACGTCCATCGTCACCTGCAATACGCGGCGCTACCATGGCCTTCTGGCCGTCCCGGTAGAAAAGTTCGACGGATACCGGCACATCCTGCTGAGTTCCCTCGATGAGAGCCTCACCCTCCGCGGAAAGCGGTTCAACCTGGGTATCCATTGCTATGGAGACATCTATGAACCCCGCGGTCACAAGTACATCGTTGACTTCGATGCGGATCCCGTCCCCGCCATCACCTACAAGATCGGCGAAATCGTGTTCCGCAAGTCCCTTGTCCTGAGTCCCGATGAAAACCAACTCCTCATCAAGTACGAGTTGGTGAACGCTCCCGCCAAGGTAAAGGTGGAACTCAAGCCTTTCCTGGCCTTCCGCAACTTCCACGCCCTTACCGGAGAGAACGGTACGGCCCGTACGGACTTCGAACCGGTCCAGAACGGCGCCGCATTCAACATGTATGAAGGCTTCCCGGACCTCAACCTGCAACTCAGCACCTCCGCATCGGCCTTCAAATTCAACCCCGTGTGGTACAAGGGCATCACCTATTCGGATGAGATGCGCCGCGGGTACGACTGCCGCGAAGACCTCTGGGTCCCCGGCACCTTCGAGACGGAGATGAAGGCCGGCGACAGCCTGGTGTTCTCCGCCTCCGCCGGCAAGCCGGTGAACGCCACCTCGCTCAAACGCAAGTTCACCGCCACGGTGGAGAAAATCGGCCCCATCACCTCGTTCCACGACCAGTTGGTGCGCCAGTGCAATTCCCTCATCCGGGAAGACGGCGGTGTCAAGCGCATCGTGGCCGGTTACAGTTGGCTCTATACGGGCCTTCTGCGCGAAACCATGGAATCCGTGGCCGGTCTCGCCCTTTACGGAAAGAACGATCCGGCCCTCTTCGAGGAAATCCTGGACAACATCATCGCCCATAACCAGGACCGCCTGAGCCGCCGCACCACGCAGGTGGAGGCGCCCCTGTTCCTGGCCGTCACCCTGCAGCAGTACATCGCTTTCGGGGCCGACGCCAAGAAGGTCTGGGCCAAATACGGCCCGGTGCTCAAGAGCGTGCTGGAAAGTTACCTTCCCGGTGTCCGTCAGGAAGTGGCCATGCAGCCCAACGGCCTGCTCTGGGCCCAGAAGGACGGCGTCGCCCTCACCTGGATGAATGCCTATATCGGCGGCCGCGCCGTCACCGAGCGGGCCGGCTACCAGGTGGAGACCAACGCCCTCTGGTACAACGCCATCGCCTTCGCCCTCCAGTTCGAGCGCAAGAACACCGCTTTCTACAAGAAGTGGCTCACCATCAAGGAACTGGTGGAACAGAACTATCAACCCCTCTTCTGGAATGCCGACCTGGGCTTCCTGGCCGACTATGTGGACGGCAGCGGACAGCACCTGGAACTGCGTCCCAACCAACTCTGGGCCGTTTCCCTCGACAACCGCTGCGTCGATGACGAGGTGGTGAGCGAGGTCATGCGCGTAGTGAATGCCGAACTGGTGACCCGCCGCGGCATCCGCACCCTGAGCCCCCGCGACATCCGTTACAAGGGTGTCTATGAAGGCTCCCAGACCGAGCGGGACGAGGCCTACCAGAACGGCAGCGCCTGGCCGTTCCTGCTGGCCCAGTACTGCTATGCCAGTTTCAACATGATGGGCAAGAACTTCATCAAACGGGCCGAATGGCTCACCGAAGGCTTCTACGAGGATCTCTCCAAGCACGGCGTGGGCTGCTTCTCGGAACTCTACGACGGAGACCCGCCGCATGAGGCGCACGGCGCCATTTCGTCGGCCATGACCACCGCCGCCCTTCTGAATATCAATTGGCTCATTGAAAAATACAGGGAGGAATAGACCATGAGAGTTTTAATGTTTGGCTGGGAGTTCCCTCCCCATATCGCAGGCGGTCTGGGTACGGCTTGCGAAGGTATTGTAAAGGGTCTCGCCCACAACGGCGTGGAAACCCTGTTCGTGATGCCGTCGGCCTCCGGTGACGAAGACCAGAGCGCCACCACCATCATCAACGCTTCGGACGTCCCCGTGGACACCGTTTCCGAGTCGGTGGAAGAGTACCTGGACAAGGTGAAATTCATCCACATCGGCACCAACATGGTCCCCTACGCCGACCCCGAGGAGTTCAGCAAACTCGTCGGGGAGGAGAAAAAGCGTCAGGTGAAGGACTTCTCCATCAGTTATGGGCAGAAGTACAAGTTCTCCGGCAAGTACGGCGCCAACCTCATGGAGGAGGTGGCCCGCTATGCCATGGTGGGCGGTACCATCGCCCTGCAGAGGAAGGATGAGTTCGATGTCATCCATGCCCACGACTGGCTCACATACTATGCCGGCATCGCCGCCAAGGAACTCACCGGCAAGCCGCTGGTCATCCACGTGCATGCCACTTCCTTCGACCGCGGCAGCGTGGACAATATCGACACCCGCGTTTTCGCCATCGAGAAGAAAGGTATGGAGATGGCCGACCGCGTGGTCACCGTGAGCGACCTCACCCGCAACATCGTCATCACCCGTTACGGCATCGACCCCGCCAAGGTGGTCACCGTACACAATGCGGTGGACTTCAGCGGCCGGGAGAACCTCCAGGTGGAACGCGGCGTCAAGGAGCCCGTGGTGACGTTCCTGGGCCGTATCACCTATCAGAAAGGCCCTGAATACTTTATCGAAGCTGCTGCCAAGGTGCTCAAACGCACCAAGAACGTGCGCTTCGTGATGGCCGGCAGCGGTGACATGATGAACCGCGCCATCCGTCACGCCGCCCGTCTGGGGATCAGCGACCGTTTCCACTTCACCGGTTTCCTCCGTGGATTGGATGTGCAGAAGATGTTCGCCCTGTCGGATGTCTATGTCATGCCTTCCATCTCGGAGCCCTTCGGCATTTCCCCGCTGGAGGCCATGCGTACCGGTGTTCCGTCCATCATCTCCAAGCAGTCCGGTGCGGCGGAAGTTCTCAAGTATGCCTTCAAGATTGACTTCTGGGATGTGGACGCCATGGCTGACGACATCCACGCCCTCCTCAGTTATCCTGCCCTGGCAGACTTCAGCGCCCGTATGGGCTATGACGAAGTGAACGCCCTCAAATGGAACGGCGCCACCGCCAAACTCAAAAAAGTTTATGAATCAGTTGTAAAATAATCGATTATGGCAACCCCCAAGAGCATCTGCCTGTATTTCCAGGTCCATCAACCCACCCGGCTCCGCCTGTACAGATTTTTTGATATCGGCAAAGATTCCCATTACTATGACGACTTTGCCAACCGCACCATCCTCCGCCGCGTCGCGCAGAAGTGCTACCTCCCGATGAACCAGCTCATGCTGGACCTCATCAAACAGAACAAGGGAAAATTCAAGATTTGCTATTCCATCTCCGGCAGCGCCCTGGAGCAGTTCCAGCGCTTCGCCCCCGAAGTCATCGCCAGTTTCAAGGCCCTGGCCGATACCGGCAAGGTGGAATTCCTGGCCGAAACCTACTATCACTCCCTGGCCTCTCTCGCCAGCGAGTCCGAGTTCCGTCACCAGGTTTTCAAGCATGCGGCCAAGATTGAGGAACTGTTCGGCGTGAAGCCCACCGCCTTCCGCAATACCGAACTCATCTATTCCAACGGCATCGGCGAAATGGTCTATGACATGGGCTACAAGACCATGCTCACCGAAGGCGCCCGCCACATCATGGGATGGCAGAGCCCCAATTACGTCTATACCGGTGAGACGCAGCCCAAACTGAAACTTCTCCTGCGCAACTACAACCTCTCCGACGACATCGCCTTCCGCTTCTCCAACAAGGGCTGGAACATGTATCCGCTCACGGCCGAGAAGTACGTGGACTGGATGAAGGAGAGCGCCAAGGAAGGGGACATCGTGAACCTTTTCATGGACTACGAGACCTTCGGAGAGCACCAGAGCGCCGAAAGCGGAATCTTCGAGTTCATGAAGGCCCTTCCCGCCGCCGTGCTCAATGACGGTACGTTCGGCTTCGTGACCCCTTCGGAGGCCGCCAAGAAAATCAAGCCCGTCTCCGACATCTCCGTGGAAGACCCTATCTCCTGGGCCGACGAGGAGCGTGACCTCACCGCCTGGCTGGGCAACGAACTCCAGAGCGAGGCGTTCAAGAAGGTGTATGCCATGACGGAGAAACTCTCCATCGTGAACGATGCCGAACTGTGGGAGGATTTCGGCCACCTGCAGGAAAGCGACCACTTCTATTATATGTGCACCAAGTTCTTCTCCGACGGGGAAGTGCACAAGTACTTCAACCCGTACGATACTCCGTACGAGGCGTTCATCAACTACATGAATGTCATTTCCGACTTCCAGATCCGCCTGGACGAGAAGCGGGCGGCCCTCGATGTGAAAGAAGCGGCCGTGGAGGAACTTGGCAATTCGAAACGGAAGAAGAAATAAATGGCAAAGAAGGAAATTCTCCATCCGGACTATTTGTTCGAGGTTAGTTGGGAAGTGTGTAACAAGGTGGGCGGCATCTATACGGTCGTCGCCACCAAGGCTTTGCATATGAGCGCCCAGATGGGCCGGAGCCATATTTTCATCGGCCCGGATGTCTGGATGCACCGGGCCGGCAATCCGGATTTTCTGGAAGATCCCATGCTGTACCGTTCCTGGAAGGCGGCCGCCCTGGCGGAGGGCCTCCGGTTCCGAGTGGGCCGCTGGAACATTCCGGGCAAACCGGTCGCCATTCTGGTAGATTACAAGTCGTCCCTTCCGCAGGCCGACGAAATCCTCGGCCGCCTGTGGCAGGACTTCGGCGTAGATTCCATCTCCGGCAACTGGGACTATAAGGAATCGGCCGTATTCGGCGTGATGGCCGGCCGGGTCATCGAAAGTTTCTGGAATTACAACCTCCGGGGCGGCGAAAAAGTCGTGGCCCAGTTCCATGAATGGCAGACGGGGGCGGGCATTCTCCATATCAAGAAGGCCGATCTTCCCATCGCCACCACTTTCACCACCCATGCCACCATGATGGGGCGCTGCATCGCCGGCAACAACCTTCCCCTCTACAACGAACTGACCCACTACGACGGGGACGAAATGGCCGCCCGGTTCAACGTGAAAGCCATTTACTCGCTGGAGAAGAAATCGGCCGAGAATGCAGACGTATTCACCACCGTGAGCGACATCACGGCCAGGGAGTGCGCACAGTTCCTGCGTCCGGTGGACGTCGTCACCCCGAACGGCTTCGAGAACAGTTTTACGCCCTCCAGTGACGAGGAATATGACCGGCAGCACGACGCGGCCCGCCGGCGTCTGGCAGAGGTGGCGGCAGCGATGAGTGCGGAGCCGGTTCCCGCCGACGCCCTGTTTATTTGCATCGGCGGCCGTTACGAATACCGGAACAAGGGCATCGACGTGTTTATCGACGCCCTGGACCGCGTCAACCGGTCGGACTATGAGGGCCGCAGCATCCAGGCTTTCATCATGATCCCTTCCGGCCATCACGGTCCCGACAAGGGCCTGCAGGCAAAGCTTTCCGGCGAGGGCGATGCCCGCTACCAGTGCCAGACTTCCCATTACCTGCAGAATGCTGAGTATGACACCATTACGCGCCGCCTGCGCGAGGTGGGCCTCAACAATGCGCTGGGAAACAAAGTGAAGGTATATTTTATCCCGTCCTACCTGAACGGAGACGACGGCATCTTCAATATGTCGTACTATCAACTCCTCTGCGGGATGGACCTGGCCCTTTTCCCGTCCTATTATGAGCCGTGGGGCTATACGCCGCTGGAAGCGCTGGCTTTCCGCATCCCTACGCTCACGACAACCCTGGCGGGCTTCGGACTCTGGGTGCAAACCCATTACAAGAAAAAACACCCCGGCATCACCGTCCTGGAGCGCAACGACAGCAACTACCAGGAAGTGGTGGAAGGGGCGGCGGCTCGCATCCGCGAGATGGCGTCGCTGGACAAAAAGACACGCAAAGTTTACCGGGAGAATGCCCGGGAGGTTGCACAGATCGCCCTGTGGACCCATCAAATCAAATATTATCAGGAGGCGTATTCCCTCGCTCTGTCGCGTGTACAGGCGCGTAGTGATTCCTATCAAACAAAGAAGAAGACAATGCAGTATTTTAAAGCAGACGTAACCAAACCCAGCTGGCGCAGCATCCTGGTGACCCGTCACCTTCCGGAAAAACTGTCCCGGCTTGAGAAACTGTCTAAGAACCTCTGGTGGTGCTGGAACGAAAGTGCCAAGGACCTCTTCCGTTCCATCGACCCCGAAGTCTGGCACAAGAGCGGACACAATCCCCTTGTCGTGCTGGATACCGTGAGCATCAAGCGTTTCCAGCAACTCTCCGAAGACATGGACTTCCTTGCCCGCATGAAGTGCGTCCTGGACGAATTCGACACTTATATGGCCGCAAAGGCCGAGCGGAAAGACCCTTCCATCGCATATTTCTGCATGGAGTACGGGCTGGATACTTCCCTGAAGATTTACTCCGGCGGCCTGGGTATCCTGGCCGGTGACTACCTCAAGGAAACGTCCGACATGAACGTGAACCTGGTGGCGGTGGGACTTCTGTACCGTTACGGTTACTTCAACCAGGTGCTCAGCGCACAGGGTTACCAGGTGGCCGGTTATGACGCCCAGGACTTTACCAAGATTCCCGCCGTGCCGGTGCTGGACAAGGACGGCAACTGGGTCACCACTTCCGTGGCGTTCCCGGGCCGCAGCATCACCGCCCGCCTGTGGAAGGTGGAGGTGGGCCGTACCGACCTGTACCTGATGGATACCGATTACGAGGCCAATATCCAGGAAGACCGTGAGGTGACCTATCACCTGTATGGCGGCAACTGGGAAAACCGTCTCAAGCAGGAACTCCTGCTGGGCGTGGGCGGCATCAGGGCCCTGCGCAAACTGGGCCTGGATCCGCAGGTGTACCACTGCAACGAAGGCCACGCCGCCTTTATCGGCATGGAGCGTCTGCGCGAGTATATCGAAAAGGACAACCTGGACTTCAACGAGGCCCTCGAAGTGGTGCGTGCCAGTTCCCTGTTCACTACCCATACGCCGGTTCCGGCCGGCCACGATGCCTTTGACGAAGGCATGCTGCGCCAGTACATCGGCCACTATCCGGAGCGTATGAAAGTGGACTGGGAAACCCTGATGTCCCTGGGTAAGGACAACCCCCTGGATCCCAACGAGAAGTTCTCCATGAGCAACCTCGCCGCCAATATCTCGCAGAATGTGAACGGTGTGTCCATGCTGCACGGCAAGGTGTCGCAGGAGATCTTCGCACACATGTACCCGGGCTATCTGCCGGAGGAACTGTTTGTGAGTTATGTGACCAATGGCGTGCATTATCCTACCTGGTGCGCCCCCGAGTGGAAGCCGGTCCATGCCAAGGTGTTCGGCCCCCAGTTTGCCACGCACCACTATGACAAGTCCTGCTTCGAGGGCATCTACGGGGTGTCCGACAAGGATGTCTGGAACGTGAAGAAGCAACTGAAGGTGAAACTCATAGACTTTATCCGCGAGCGCCTGCAGGACAACACCATCTCCAATCACTACAGTCCGTCCGAACTGGTGACCATCATGGACACGCTCCGTGACGATGTCCTCACCATCGGCTTCGCCCGCCGTTTCGCCACGTACAAGCGTGCCACGCTGCTGTTCCGCGACCTGGACCGTCTGGACAAGATCGTGAACAACCCCGCCCAGCCCGTGCAGTTCCTCTTCGCCGGCAAGGCCCACCCGGCCGACAAAGCCGGTCAGGACCTTATCAAGCAAATCGTGGACATCTCCAAGGATCCCCGCTTTATCGGTAAAATCGTCTTCCTGCCCGGATACGACATCACGCTGGCCAAACGGATGGTCCAGGGCGTGGATGTGTGGATGAACAATCCCACCCGTCCCCAGGAAGCCTCCGGTACTTCCGGTGAAAAGGCGGCCATGAACGGCACCATGCACTTCTCGGTGCTGGACGGCTGGTGGGTGGAAGGCTACAAGGAAGGCGCCGGCTGGGCCCTTCCCATCGAACAGGCCTACGAGGACAACAACTTCCAGAACGAACTGGATGCCGCTACCATCTACCAGATTCTGGAGAACGACATCGCCCCTGCCTATTACAATGTGGACCGCACCACCGGACGCAGTTCCGAGTGGATCGGATACATCAAGAATACCATTGCCCAGGTGGCTTGCAACTTCACCACCAACCGCATGCTCACGGACTATGTGAAGCAGTATTATGAGCCGCAGTCTGTCGCTGCCAAGGCTTTCAAGGCCAAGGATTTCGCCAAAGCCCGCGAACTGGCCGCCTGGAAGACGCATGTGCGCCGCGAGTGGGAGAATGTCCAGCAAACCTGGCGCTCCGCACCCGAGACTTCTTACGACATTACCCAGTCCAAGCCCTATACCGCTTCCATGAAACTGCAGTTGGGCGGCCTGAAGCCCGCAGACGTGGCGGCCGAAGTGGTGTTTGCCCAGACCGACAAACACGGCAAGATGCACATCGTAGAGGTGCAGCCGTTCAAGTTTGTCTCCTGCAAGGATGGGGAGGCCACTTATGAGGTGAGCCTGCTGCCGGAGAAGACCGGTGCCTATCTGGTGGGTGCCCGTATCTATGCTACGCATCCGCTGCTGCCGCATCGTCAGGCTTTTGAGTGTGTAAAGTGGCTGTAGTTACTACAGGTTTTTTCGACGGTGTCCATCTGGGGCACCGTCATGTGCTTGACACGGTGGTCTCCTCTGCCCGGGAAAGGGGGGAGGAGGCCATTGTGGTTACGTTTTGGCCGCATCCCAGGACGGTTTTGCAGCAGGATGCGCGGGATTTCAGGCTGCTGACATCCCTGCAGGAGAAAGAGCGTCTGCTCCGGGAAGCCGGGATTGACCGCGTGGAGGTGATTCCCTTCACCCGCGAGTTTGCCGCCATGAAGGCTCAGGAGTATCTGGCGATGCTCCGGGACCGTTTCGGCGCCACGCTCGTGGTCATGGGCTACGACAACCATATCGGGGCCGATAAATTGACGGCACGGGAGATCGGTGGTTTCCAGGCCGTCGCTTCGCGACCCCTCCCAGCCAGTGGCTGGGCCCCTCCCTCTTACACGGCCGAGGGTGGCCATGGGCCTGGAAACTACCTGTCTCCCCTGCCTGTTATGGCGGTGGATCCCTGTCATTCTGAACGAAGTGAAGAATCTCCCATTTCCTCCACCAAGATTAGGAAAGCGCTGGAGGCGGGGGATGTGGAAAGGGCCAACGGGATGCTGGGGTATGACTATGAACTGTACGGCGTGGTGGTGTCCGGGAACCGGGTGGGCCGCACCATCGGCTTTCCGACGGCCAATATGCAACTCTATGAACCGCTGAAACTGGTTCCGTGCAACGGCGTGTATGCCGTGGAAGTGGAGGTGCTTGGCTCCGTGTACAAGGGCATGTGCAATATCGGCACACGTCCCACGGTCGGAGGCGGAGCACGGACCATCGAAACGCACATTCTGGACTTCGACGAGGATATCTACGGCCTTCCGCTGCAACTTCGTTTTGTCCGCCGTATCCGCGACGAGCGCAAATTCCCCTCTCTGGATGCCCTCCGGCAGCAATTGGAAACGGACCGGGATTTATGCGCGGAATAAAAAGGATATGGTTTTTTGTCTGCTTGTCCCTTGCAGCCTGCCGGGGCGGCATCGGCCACGGCGCACGAAGTGTGGGTGGAACCGGTCGGACGCTTTGTCGGAGCCCTCGCCACTTTTTTGAATTCTGAAAAATAGTTTTTATCTTTGCGCTTGGACAAGTAACTAGCGCGACGGCCAGGAAACGGCCGTCGGCTCTTTTTTGAGTATTAAAAGCAAAACGATATGGCAATTGAAATGATGACCCAGGCGGGTCTTGACAAAATCAAGAAGGAACTCGCCGAAGCACTGGCCCAGCGGCCGGTAATCTCCGCAGCCATTGCGGAGGCCCGGGAGAAGGGAGACCTCTCCGAAAATGCAGAATATGACGCTGCCCGTGATGCGCAGGGACTGCTGGAAGTGAAGATTGCCCGCCTGAAGGAAAAGGTGGCCAACGCCCGCGTCATCGACGAGAGCAAACTTTCGGCCGACACGGTCCAACTCCTTTCCAAGGTGAAAGTGAAAAACCTTGCCAACAAGATGGTGATGAATTTCCAGATTGTCCCGGAATCCGAGGCGGATTTCTCCAAAGGCCTTCTGGCGGCCACTACGCCCATCGCCAAGGCCCTGATGGGACACGGCAAGGGGGAAACCGTCGATGCCCGGGTGCCCAGCGGTATCATCAAGTTTGAAATTCTGGAAATCACCCTCTGAGCCATGGCAACCATTTTTACCAAAATCGCCAAAGGCGAGATTCCTTCCTACAAGTGCGCGGAAAACGAGGATTTCTACGCTTTCCTGGACATTTCCCCGCTTGCCAAGGGACATACCCTTGTGATTCCCAAGCACGTGGAGGACGACTATATCTTCCATCTGGACGAAAAAACCTATGCCGGTCTGTGGGCCTTCGCCCGCAAGGTGGCCGTGGCCCTCAAGGCCGCCGTGCCCTGCAAGCGGGTGGGCGTTGCCGTGCTGGGTATGGAAGTGCCTCACACGCACATCCATCTGGTGCCTCTTCAGACCGAAGGTGACATGGATTTCCGCAAGGCCAAACTTCAGTTGGAAGCCGGTGAAATGAAAGCCATCGCCGATCAAATCTTCGCCGAGTATGAGAAACTTTAAGCACCTCTTCGCTGCCGTGGCCATCCTGGCCGTGGCAGTCTCCTGCGGAAAGAATACCCGGATCAGCGGCAACCTGCACGAGGGCGCCGGCCGCAGTGTCATTGTCAAACTCCTGGATGTGAACCGTTTCCAGGTGCTGGATACCGTGAAAGTGGGTGATGCCGGTGATTTCACTTACAGCCTGAATCTCGCGGAAGGCAAACCTGAGTTCATCTATCTGTTTTACGGAGACCGCCAGATTGCATCCCTGCTCCTGCAAAAGGGAGACAAGGTGAAGGTAATGACCGACACCCTGGGCGTCTATACGGTGGAAGGGTCCGAGGAATCGGCCCGGCTCCAGCAGGTGGAGAGCGAGTACAGCGCTTTCCAGCGGGACGTGAAGCATTTGCTGGACCACGACCGCAGCGCGGCCGAAATCTCCCGCCGCTATGTCTCCTATTACCGTGACCGTGTGGCCTACGTGGTGGGCAATTCCCATTCCCTCACGGTGGTTCCCGTGCTGTTCCAGCAGGTGAACCCTTCGTTCCCGGTCTTCAGCCAGCCCACGGACGGCATCCTCATGCAAAGCATCTGCGATTCCCTCAAGACCGTATATCCGGAATCCCGTTATGTGAAGGCGCTGGAAAAGGAAGCGGCCCGCCGTATGGGCACCATGGACGTAAACACGCGTCTGCAGGGTGCCAGCGAGGTGGGGTACATCGATATCAGCCTGCCCGGCATGGACGGCAAGGAAGTGAAACTGAGTCAGAACCTGGGCAAGGTGACCATGCTGTATTTCTGGTCTGCCACCGCCGATCAGAAGATGTTCAACATGGATTCCCTGATTCCCATCTATGAGGCCTATCATGGCAAGGGCTTCCAGATTTACGCCGTCTCCCTGGATGCCGACAAGGCTTCCTGGGCTTCGGCCGTGCGCAATCAGGCGCTTCCCTGGGTGAATGTCTGCGACACCCGCGGGGTGCAGTCTCCCTATGTAGTTTCTTACGGAATCGGCAGCCTTCCGATGGCCTGGTTCATCGTGGACGGCACCATCGACCAGAATGCCAAGGTGACCGACGCCGCTTCGCTCCGTGAGTATATTCGTCGGCAATTGTAATGGCGCGGATCCTTTCCATCGAAACTTCTACCGCAGTCCTGTCCGTGGCTTTGTCTGAGGACAGGACTGTTGTCAGTGAACGGGTGTGTACGGAAGCCCGCCAGCAGGCGGCCCTTACGGCGCCGCTGGTGAAGGAAGTGCTGGACGAGGCGGGCGTCTCCGTCCGGGACTGCGATGCGGTGTGCGTAAGTGCCGGCCCCGGCTCTTATACAGGCCTTCGCGTGGGCGTTTCCACCGCCAAAGGCCTGGCGTTCGGTGCCGATATACCGCTTCTGGCTGTGGGTACGCTGGATATCTTGGTGGCAGGCATCATCTTTGGCGCGAAGCAGCCCGGGGAGTCCGGAGACGGTTTGGATCGTCGGGGCCACAGTTTTATCGTCCCGATGATCGATGCCCGAAGAATGGAGGTCTATACGGCTGTCTATAATGCTGCGGGTGAATGCCTTACGCCGGTGGAGGCCAAAGTGGTCGGCCCGGAATCCTTTGCAGATTATCTGGACCGGGGGCCGGTCCTTTTCGTGGGAGACGGCGCCGGAAAATGCCGGGAAGTGATCACCCATCCGAACGCCCGTTTCCAGGAGGCCGCCCCGCTGGCCCGCCATATGGCCGTGCTGGCCCTGGACGCCTTCCGCGCGGGCAAGTTTCAGAATGTGGCCTATTTCGAACCCTTCTATCTGAAGGATTTCGTGGCCACGGTTTCCAAAAAACAGTTGTGGTAGGCCCTTAGGAAGCTTTCATCAGAAGTTGCTTCAGGTAAGGGAATACGAAGTATCCGAAATCCTTCAGGTGACCGTAGAGCACGGAATCCTGGAGGATGTTGCTTTTTACCAGTTCAAATTTCACGTTGACCGTGTCGAAGAGGATGATCAGGATGGCGATGACCAGGGCGGTGGTGCCCAGGGCGAATACGATGCCCAGCACTTTGTTCAACCAGCCGAGGGAGGCCATTTCGGCCACTTTGGTCACCAGTTTCGAGAGCAGCATGACCAGCAGGAGTACCACCACCAGCACTACTGCGAAGCCGATTACGTTCAGGACTGTCTCGGAAACGGTGATGTATTGTTTGATGATGTTGCAGGCGAAATCGGAGAAGTGGTAGGCGAGATAAACGCTGAGAACGACGCCGACCAGGGAGATGGCCTGCTCCAGAAATCCTTTTGACAGGCCCCGGATGATGCCCGGGATGAAGAGCAGAAGGATGACAATGTCCAGTGTATTCATATTGTGAATCCCAGTTAAAATGCTTAACTTTGTGAACTAAAAACCGTGTACAAAATTAGATAAAAAATATGACTTTCAAAGAATATAAGGGGCTGGATTTAACTGAGACCGGAAAAATGGTCCTGGACAGGTGGAAACGGATTCATGCGTTTGAGAAATCGCTGGAAATCCGCGAAGGGGCCCCTTCGTTCATCTTTTTCGAAGGCCCGCCGTCGGCCAACGGCATGCCGGGCATCCACCATGTGATGGCCCGTTCCATCAAGGACGCCATCTGCCGGTACAAGACCCAGACGGGTTACAAGGTGAACCGCCGTGCCGGCTGGGACACCCACGGCCTCCCCGTGGAACTGGGTGTCGAAAAGAAACTGGGCATCACCAAGGCCGACATCGGCACCAAAGTGTCGGTGGAAGAGTACAACGCCACCTGCCGCAAGGAGGTGATGAAGTACACCAAGGAGTGGGTGAACATGACGGAGCGTGTAGGATACTGGGTGGACATGAACGACCCCTACATCACCTACGACAACCGTTACATCGAAACCCTGTGGTACCTGCTCAAGAAAATCTATGATAAGGGTCTCCTGTACAAGGGATACACCATCCAGCCGTATTCTCCCACGGACGGCACCGGCCTCAGTTCCCACGAACTCAACCAGCCGGGCTGTTATAAGGACGTGAGCGACACCACGGCCACCGTGCAGTTCCAGGTGGAAGGGGAGGAGAATCTGTATTTCCTGGCCTGGACCACCACGCCCTGGACCCTTCCGTCCAATACGGCGCTCTGCGTGGGCCCCAACATCGACTATGTGAAGGTCCGTTCGGCCAATCCCTATACCGGTGCCCAGGCCACCTATATTGTGGCCGAGGCGCGCGTGGACGCCCTCTTCGGCCCCAAGGTGGAGCACGAGGTGCTTCCGGGCCGCATCAAGGGCAGCGAACTCGTGGGGCTGCGTTACAAGCAACTCATCCCCTGGTTCCGTCCGGACGGGGACGCTTTCCGCGTGATTTCAGGAGACTATGTGACCACGGATGAAGGTACGGGCATCGTGCATATCGCCCCCACCTTCGGCGCCGACGACAAACGGGTGGCCGCCGCTGCCGGCATCGGCGCGGTGATGCCCGTGGACAGGGACGGCAATCCGCAGGCACAGGTGGACCGCCAGGGCCGCTTCATGCGCCTGGAGGACATGGATCCCGCCTATGCCGCCACCGTGGATCCTTCCTATAAGGACTATTCCGGCCGCTATGTGAAAGCCGGTTACAAGCAATATTTCGAGCACGTCGAGGAAGAGGGTACGCTGGACATCGACCTCTGTGTCATGATGAAGGCCGACGGCCGCGCCTTCAAGGTGCAGAAGCACGTCCACAGTTACCCGCACAGTTGGCGCACAGACCTCCCGGTCCTGTATTATCCGCTGGACAGTTGGTTCATCAAGGCTTCGGCCGTAAAGGACCAGATGGTGGCCCTGAACAAGGAGATCACCTGGAAGCCCGCCTCGACGGGAACCGGCCGCTTCGGCCAGTGGCTGGAGAACATCCAGGACTGGAACCTCTCCCGCAGCCGCTACTGGGGCACCCCGCTGCCCATCTGGCGCACGGAGGACGGCAGGGAGGAGAAGTGTATCGGCTCCGTGAAAGAACTGTATGAAGAGATCGAAAAGGCTGTCGCCGCCGGTATCATGCCATCCAATCCGTTGAAGGACAAGGGCTTCGATCCGGCCGACATGAGCCTGGAAAACTACAATAAGATAGACCTTCACCGCCCGTATGTGGACGGAATCTACCTGGTGTCGGCCTCCGGAAAGAAAATGGTCCGCGAGAGCGACCTTATCGACGTCTGGTTCGATTCCGGTGCCATGCCCTACGCCCAGGAAGGCCTGCGCGGCCTGGACAAGCCCGGCTTCGGCGCCACGGCCGATTTCATCGCCGAAGGCGTTGACCAGACCCGCGGCTGGTTCTATACCCTGCACGCCATTCACACCATGATTTCCGGAACGCCTGCCTTCAAGCGGGTCATTTCCAACGGTTTGGTGCTTGACCGCAACGGCAACAAGATGAGCAAGCGCCTGGGCAACGCCGTGGATCCGTTCTGGGCCCTGGACACCTATGGCGCCGACGCCCTCCGCTGGTACATGCTCACCAATGCCGAGCCGTGGGACAACCTCAAGTTCGACGAGAGCGGTGTGGCCGATGTCCGCCGCAAGTTCTTCGGCACGCTGTATAACACCTACGCTTTCTTTGCCCGTTACGCCAATATCGACGGCTGGGAGCCTTCTTGTCCTTCTGCGCGCAGCGAAGAATCGGAACTCGACCGGTGGATTCTCTCCCGCCTGAATACCGTCATCCGCGAAGTGCGCGCCGCCTATGAAGACTATGATGTCAAGTCGGCCGGCCGCCTCCTGGAATCCTTCGTCTGCGACGATGTGTCCAACTGGTACGTCCGTCTGAACCGCTCCCGCTTCTGGGCCGGCGAGATGACTCCGGACAAGCAGGCCGCTTACGGGACGCTGTACAAGGTGCTGGTGGACGTGGCCATCCTGGCCGCCCCCATCGCCCCGTTCTTCATGGATCAGCTCTACCTGGATCTGACCTCCCCTTCCGCCCGCGGTGACGAGTCCGTCCATTTCGTGCTCATGCCCGAGGCCGATGCCTCCGTGGTGGACAGTGAACTGGAAGAGCGCATGGCCCTTGCGCAGCAGGCCACTTCGCTGGTGCTGGCCCTTCGCAAGAAGGTGAACATCCCGGTGCGCCAGCCGCTGCAGAAAGTGATGATCCCCGTCATCTCGGAAAAGGTCCGTACCCGTCTGGAATCCGTGAAGGAAATCATCCTGGCCGAGGTGAACGTGAAGGAGATGGAATTCATCTCCGACACCACCGGCATCATGACCCTTCGCATCAAGCCCAATTTCAAGGTCCTGGGCAAAACCTACGGTCCCCGGATGAAGGAAATCGCCGCGGCATTCGGCTCTCTGGAGCAGCCGGTGATTGCCGCCATCCAGAAGGCCGAAACGGCCGCCGAGGCCTATACCCTGGCTCTCCCGGGCGGAGACGTGGTCCTGAACCCCGGAGACTATGCCATCTCTTCCGAGGACATGCCCGGCACCCTGGTGGCCTCCGAAGGCGCCCTCACCGTGGCATTGGATATTGAAGTTACGCCGGAACTTCGTCGCGAGGGTTTGTCCCGCGAACTGGTCAACCGCATACAGAACCTGAGAAAGAGTTCCGGTTTCGAGGTCACCGACCGTATCGTCACGGAGGTTTACTCCGACGACAAGGACCTGGCCGACGCCCTATCCGCTTTCGGGGAATATGTGAAAGCACAAACCCTGTCCCTCAGCATCGGCCTCAACGCTTTTGCCGAAGCCCCCGCCTCCGCTGCAGAAGTGGAATGGACGGAAGGGACCATCAAACTAACTATAAAACGCTGACTTAATATGGTAGAGAACAACAAAACACGCTATTCTGACGAGGAACTCGAAGAATTCCGTGCCATTATCAACGAAATGTTGGAAAAGGCGCGTGCAGAGTATAACACCCTTCGGGAAGCCATGACCCACGCCGGTGGAAACGATATCCTGGATACCGCTCCCACTTTCAAGACCGTGGAGGATGACGGTGCCTTCCAACTTTCCAAGGAAGAGGCCGGAGCCCTGGCTCAGCGTCAGTACAAGTTCATCCAGAACTTGGAGGCTGCCCTCGTCCGCATTGAGAACAAGACCTACGGCATCTGCCGTGTCACCGGTAAGTTGATCCCAAGGAGCGTCTCCGCCTGGTGCCGCACGCCACCACGACGGTGGAGGGCAAGGCCATCCTGGAAAAGACCGGCCGTAAATAATGGGCAGGTCTTCCAAAGGAACGCGACTGCTGCTGCTCGGTATTCTGTTGGTCGTCATTGACCAGGTCATCAAAGTCCTGGTCAAGACCAATATGACCCTGGGGCAGAGCATCCCTGTGCTTGGAAACTGGTTCCAACTGCTTTTCGTGGAGAACAAGGGCATGGCATTCGGGATGGCTTTCGGCGGTGTGGTGGGGAAGTACCTCCTCACGGTTTTCCGGCTGGTCCTGTTCGGCGTCCTGTGCTGGTGGATTTCCCGTCTCCTGAAGCGGGAAAATCCGGTTCCTACGGGCGTCCTGGTGGGGCTCACCCTCATCACGTCCGGCGCGTTCGGCAATATCATCGACTGCCTGTGCTACGGCCTTGTCTTTTCGGAATCCACTGCCAATACTGTGGCCACCCTGGGCTCCTATGCCCCGTTGATGCAGGGGAAAGTGGTGGATATGTTCTATTTCCCGCTCTGGACCTGGCCGGACTGGATACCCGGTCTGGGCGGGCATATCTTTTTTGAGCCTGTATTCAATTTTGCCGACAGTTGCGTAACCGTCGGCGCCATCTATCTCATCCTCTTCCACTGGAAGTTCTTCGCCAAGGAATAAGCGCTCTGGTTCACGACCATGAAAAGACCTATTCTCGCCATTTGGACCGTTTTCCTCTTTCTGATTCTTTCCTGCGGTTCGGGGGAACAGGGCTTTCTTCCCGGCCATGTCATCCGCTTCGGACAGCCCCCGCAGCGGATTCCTTCCACGTCCTCCGTCGATGCTCCGCTGCTGGGTAACGGATACATGGGCGTCGCGTTGTCCGGGACTCCCGGGCGGCTCACCTTCCACCTGAACCGCAACGATTTCTGGCGGCTGGTATCGGCCCACAACGAGGCTTTCCCGGCCATTGCCGGCCGGCTGGAACTGACCGTGCCCGCACTGGAAGGGGCTTCGTACCTGGTGGAACAGCATCTGGGGGACGCTACTACGCAGGGACGCTTCTCCAAGGATGGGCAGTCCCTTGCGCTGGAGGCGTTTGTGGCCGCCACGGAGGATATCCTGGTGCTCAGGATTACGAACGAAGGCGGGGACCGTCTTTCGGGCCGGGCCGCCCTGGCGTTGCCGGAGCCGAGCGCCTTCCCCGAGAAGCGGGATCAGGGCGTCACCCCCGAAGGCGTCCGGTATGTTTACCGTGCTTTTGCCGATTCCGTGGAAATTCCCGCTGCGTCGGCCTGCGCTCTGTGGGTCCCGGGAAGACCCGACGGCTCGTTTTCCCTGGCTCCCGGAGAGAGCCTGACGATGGCCTGTGCCACCGCCGGCAGTTTCAAGGCCGATGACTGCCTTCCGGCGGCATGCCGGCTGGCCGCTGCATACGATGCGCGCCATCTTTCCGCGGCCCTGAAGGCCCACCGGAACTGGTGGGCGGCCTATTGGAACCGGTCCTGGGTCCGCATCCCGGATCCGGTCATCGAGAAACAGTACTACCTTTCCTTGTACGGAATGGCTTCCTGCAGCCGGGATCCGGACTTTCCTCCGTCCCTTTTCGGAAACTGGATTACGAAGGAGATGCCGGCCTGGATGGGAGATTACCACCTCAACTACAACCACATGGCGCCCTATTATGGCCTGTATTCGTCCAACCGGCTGGAACAGGCCGACCCCTACTACGCCCCTTTGCTTGCGGCGATTCCCCGGGGACAGTACTATTCCGGGAGGGTGTGCGGCATTCCGGACGGAATCCTGCTCCCGGTCGGCATCGGCCCGCTCGGAGTGGAGACTACCCGCTGGTCGGCGTCCCTTGAGAAGGAGCATCCCCGTTGGAGGGAACTCGGATACATCGAGGACGAGGGCATGTTCTGGGGACAGAAAAGCAATTCGGCCTATGCCGTCTGCAACCTTGCCATGCAGTTTTACCGTACCCTGGACAAGGATTTCACGGAGCGGGTCTATCCCTTCGTGAAAGGAGTGGCGACCTTCTGGGAGAAGTACCTGGTCCTGGAGGGAGACCGTTACGTGATCCTCAATGATGCCATTCACGAAGGAACCATCGGGACCAAGAACCCCATCTGTTCGCTGGGCCTGGTGCGTATGGTGATGGAGACGGCCTGCGATATGAGCGAACTGCTGGGCGTGGACGCCGGGCGGCGGGAAGCATGGAAAGACCGGCACGACCGCCTGGCCGATTATCCTTTGCAGGAGCGTGGCGGAAAAACCGTTTTCCGTTATACGGAAGAAGGGGTTGACTGGTGGGGGGACAACACCCTGGGAATCCAGCACATCTTCCCGGCCGGACAAATCGGCCTGGCCAGCGACCCCGCATTGCTGGAGACGGCCCGCAATACCATCGGAGAGATGCACCGCTGGATGGATTTCAACGGAACCAACAGTTTCTATCCTGCGGCCGTGCGGGTTGGTTTCCCGGCCGACAGCATCCTCCTGCATCTCCATGCGTATGCGTTGCACACCTATCCCAACGGCTTCCAGAAGGACAATCCCCATGGACCGGAGAACTGGAGCACCGTTCCGTGCACCGTCAACGAGATGCTCTGCATGGGGCATCAGGGCATCGTCCGCCTCTTCCCGGTGTGGCCGGTGTCCCTGGACGCGGCTTTCCATCAGTTGAGGGTTGAGGGGGCTTTCCTGGTATCGGCCACCCTTCAGGGCGGAGAAATCGGGAACGTGAGCCTTCTGAGCGAGCGGGGAACCCCGCTTTCGATGCAGAATCCCTGGCCGGGAAAGGTGGTGGAGGTGACGGCGTCCGGCGGCAGGAAGCAACTCGTAGAAGGCCCTGTCCTCCATTTGGAAACCAGTCCCGGGAGCACATATCGCTTCCGGACGGAGCGTGCAAGTGAAACAAGGATAAACGAAACATATTAAGCGCTGATCATGAAAACTTTATTGAAAGGCGGCAAGATTTACGACGGCACCGGAGCCGATGCCTTCATCGGCGACATTCTCGTTGAGGATGAAAAGATAACGGCGGTCGCCCCTCACTTGGAAGCAGAGGCCGACAAGGTGATCGACCTTGGCGGGCTAAGCATATCCTCGGGCTTTTTCGACGCCCATTCCCACAATGACTGGTTCGGCATCAAAAAAGAGCCGCTGAAGTATTTTGAACCCTTCATCCGTCAGGGAATCACTTCTTTCATCACGGGGAACTGCGGCCTGTCCGCCGTGGGATTCGAGCCGGACAGCCCTTATGTGGACAAAGTGGGCGGAGGCCTTTTCGGTTTCCACGGGGACACGACAGGCATCTATCCCAGCGTCGGCCGTTTCTTTGAGGCAATCGACCGGAATACGCCCTGCAACCTGGCGGTAATTGTCGGACACTGCACCGCCCGCACCAGCGTGGCCGGTTGGGAACACCGTCCCCTCACCGAAGACGAACGCCGCCGGATGCTCGCCCTCATGGAACAGGGGCTGCAGGAAGGAGCCTGCGGTCTTTCCCTCGGCATGATGTACGAGCCCGGTTGTTTCACCAGCGTGGAGGAAACCCGCGACGTGGCTCTCCTGGCCGAGAAGTATGACCGCCCGCTTACGGTCCATCCCCGGGCCGAATCGGCCGTTTCCATGGATTATCCCCTCCTGGGCCGGGCCCATATCCTGAGGGCCCTCGACGAACTGAAGGAGATGTCCCGGGGAACCCATATGAAACTCCAGTATTCCCATGCCATCTTCGTCGGCCGGAACACCTTCAAATACAAGGATGAGGTGCACAGGATGCTGGATGAGATGAAAGCCGCCGGGATTGACGCGCAGTTCGACATTTACAACGAACTCCTGGGAGTCTCCGTCATCACCGTCATCCTGCCGGCCTGGTATCAGGTATTGTCCCCGGAAGACAAACGCAAACCGTGGAACAAATGGCGTTTCGCCGTCCTTGCATGGGCCTCCATCCAACTGCTGGGCTTCGGCTGGAAAGATATCGTCATTGCCTATGTCGGGGAAGGGAATGAGCGCTATGAGGGCAAGACCGTTTATCAGATTGCCAAGGAAACGGGACGCTCCTGCATTGACGCATATCTGGATCTGTGCGAGATGTCCGGTTTCAAGGGCCGGGTGAACATGGGACCCTACAGCACCCCGGAGATTATCTCCTGGCAGTCCAGGCGGGATGACGTCCTGTACATGACCGACGCATGGGTGGAGGAGCACGGCGTCCAGAATCCGGCCATCTATGACTGTTTCCCGAAATTTGTCCGGGCTTCCCTTCGGGGAGAAGGGGACACCATGCCCCGGACCATCCGCAAGATGACAGGCGGTGTGGCCGACCGCTTTACCATCCCGCAACGCGGTTACCTGAAACCCGGCTACTATGCCGATCTCACCGTGTTTGATGAGAACGAGATGGCAAATGCCGTTGCGGATCAGGAAAAGGCGTTCGGTATCCGGAAGGTCTTCATCAATGGGAAGGAGGTCCTTTCGGACGGCATTCTGGACAAGGAGGCCTTGAAAACATCCGGCCAGGCGCTCAGGAGCCGCTAGGCCTATTTCTCCTTAAGATAACGCCTGATTCCCGTCCTGAGGCTTGAGAGGAAACCTTCGGAAGAATAGGTGGCTCCGGAAACGGCGTCAACTTCCATGGACGGGATCTTATCGGCAGGAACGCCCACAAAGAGTTGGGGGAGATCCGCCATGACCGTTTCCCAGTAGGAAGGAGTTTCGTCATTGGGCAGGGCTTCAATCTTGGTGACGGTGCCCTTTGCGTCAAGGTGTATGATGAGCGGGGTAGGGCCGAAGTAGCCTTCGACGGTTTTGAGGGACGCGGTGTTGATGGTCACCGTCCCGTCAGGATTTTTCTTCACGGGCTCCGGGGGCGCGGCCGAGACAAGGGCTGCCGCGAAAAGCAAAAGCAAGAGTTTTTTCATCGTGGTTCTCTTTTCGGGAGGACAAAGATACGCCGATTCCGGCTTTTCCGCAATACCCATCTGTCCGGATTACCGGAATACGCAGTGAGTGGGATCAACCCCGGGCGTCGGGGTATAGGTGATCTCCACACCCTTTTCCCCTACGCGGACCACATTATAGCCGGGCGTCCCATGCCCGAGGGCATTGGCGACCGGACCGGCGGCCACAAAACGGATGCCTTCCGCAACGGTATCATACTGCTGGTGCGTGTGCCCCGCAAAGACCACATCGACCCCTTTTTCCTTGAACAGGGAGATGTACTTTTTCCTTTGTTCCTTGGAGAAATTGAAATAATCCTCCGGCTCTTCCAGGCTGTCCCTGATAATAGGGCAATGCAGGAACACGAAAGTATATTTGCACTTTCTGGCGGCATCCAGTTCCCCGGAAAGCCATTCCCACTGCTCCGCCTCGGCCTCCTCCACGCCATCCTTGATGCAGTTGGAGTCCATTCCGATGAAGGCACAGCCTTTATCCCGGAAGGAGAAGCGGTCATATCCTCTCAGGGCAATATAGGCCGACTGCTTTTCCCGCGTGAATCCACCCAGATAGTCGTGGTTTCCCGGAATCGCATAGACGGGAGCCTCGATCTCTGCAAGCCGGGTTCGATATACGGAATCCTGAACGGGGTCTGCGGGGTTGTCCACAAGGTCTCCCGTCACAATGACGTATGCGGGTTCGAGGGCGTTGGCCGCCAGCACGGCGGCTTTCATCAGGGAGTCCGAGTGACTGTACCGCGGCGACTGGTCGATAAAACCAATCTGGGTGTCCGTCATCTGGACGAAGGTGAACGGCTCAAAGGAGTTGCAGGCAACGGCGAGCAGCAGGGAAAGAGTCAGGAGATAGGGTTTCATTATCTGTACACTTTCCCCAAAGGTAAGGATTATTATTGATAAAGCTCATCCTCCAGTTCGAATTCCGTTATTTTTTCGGGAAGACAGGACTCGAACCTGCGACTGTTAGCCGTCCAAAAACTAATTCTTTGAATCGGCCAAGTCGTCAAGACTTATCCTGACAAGCGTTACATCTTCTTTGTTTACGGACAGTGAAATCCACAGGTCGCCGCCAAGGACAGAAGCTTTGGGATAATTATATCCTTGGGTCTTGTACTTTCCCTCCTTTCGCTGAGGCGGCAATTCCGAGGGTCCGGCAATCAGCCATGCCCTGTTGAAGCGGACCCCGTCTTCGGATACAGCAATTGCCAGGTGCCTGCGAGATTTGTCAGCGGAGGGGTTCCATACCATGAACGCCCTGCCGTCCGGAAGGTTCCCGGCGCATTGTTTGGACCGCGAATCGGGGATACCGGTCAGCGCCGATGCCGACCAACTCATCCCATCGTCCCGTGAGACGGAAAAGAGTTTTCTGAAAGAGGACATCTGGTCACGGAAGAACATGACAATGGAGCCATCCTTTGACAGATACTGGCTGGGTTCAAGCGGCTTCCCTTCTCCTTTTGGGAAGGCCGCTTTCTTCCATCCCGACAGTCCCGACGGGGCATCTGTGTAAAGAGGGCATACATCCAGTTCGTCTCCGAAGTGCGCTGCACCGATGGTCCGTCCCGAAGGGAGCGTGAGGGGGTCCTGCTCGAAGATGCCGTCAAGCGGACTTCCGTCGGCCATGAGGATTCTCCCGGGAACGCCCCATCCCCTTTCGCCGTCTGTCGTGACATACCAAGCCTCTCCTCCCTTTCGGCCGTCGGCCCGGATGCGGTTGATGACGGCGCTGAGAGAATCACCTCTTTGGATCCATCCTCCGGGAGAAGAGAAGGTGCGAGCATCCGCACCGGAAAGAATCTCGGGCTTTGTCCAAGAGTGTGTGTCGGTGCTGGTCGAGAAGAGCACCTGCGTGTCCGGGGAGTCTTCATCTCTCCCGGAATGCTGCCACATACAGTAATACCTTCCCTTGAAGCAGGTCAGGAGCACGTTGTTCGAATACCCTTCAGGTGCAGGCAGAGTAATGCGTTCGGTCGTGAGGTGTGCAAGACCGAGGCTGATGGAATCGTTCAGTTCTATAAGCCCTTCAACTGTCTCGGGATCGGATACTGTCCGGCCGTTCCGGCAATCGACAGTGAGTACCAGAAGAGTGGACAGGAAGAATATGCGGACAGCCTTTACCACAGATGCAAAGATAGTGAAAAATCTGCAAGACCTTCCTGAAGGAAATTCACCGGACTGGGCCTAACAGCGCTTTTATCAGTGTTTTTCCTGCCACTTCCTTTCCGCCGGAGCGGTCCACGCCGGCGAAATCCATCATGACGATGCCGGCAGGCTTGCCGGAGGCCCGGATATACTCCGCGGCACGGGCGTTGATGTCCCGGGCATTGGAACGGTAGTCAGGCAGCGTCCCCACATAGCCGGAGGCATGGTTCACCGTGAGGGGAGCAGGGCCCGCGCCGACGGCATCCAGCAGGCCTTTCACCTGCGCCCATTTGTCCTCGGCCCCGTTCGGATGATAGTAGTCCTGCACCCAGAACGGGCAGGTCGGCCCGTCCCTTACCATCAGCAGCGCCCGCTTCTGGGCCGACACGTCCGTCCCGGAAGTCCATCCCTTGATGTAAGCGCCATGGGGACCGCCCGCATATTCGTTCCGGCTCAGCACCAGTATCTTTCCGCGCAACTGGCCAAGTGTCAGGCCGTCCCGATAATCCACCAGGTGCTCCCGGAGGCCGGCAAGGCAGCGCCCAATCTCCGCACCCCATTCCGGATTGTTGCCGTCGGCCTCTTCCTCGTGCCGGATCAGGACGATCGCCCCTTCGCCGGGATGCTTTTCCAGCGCCAGGATGAGCGCCTTCATCACCTCCGGGAAGGTGACGTTGCAACTGTATTTGTCGTGGTAGATGCCCATCGTTCCGCCGACCAGCGCGGGCCGGAGGTCAAACGCCCGCACTCCGCAGTTCCACAGGGCAGCGATGTCCAGATCCTGCGTCTGTGTCCATGTTTTCCATGCGGTGACCCCGGCCGTGGCGGCATCATGTGCACCGGGGATGGAGAGGCTGGTCACCGGCCGATCGTCCGGCAGCGGCGTCATCCATGCAACCGCTCCCTCCGCTCCTGCGATGATGTCCCCTTCCAAGTCCAGCCGGACGCTGCAGGATAAGGACGCGAAGATGAGAAAGAATATGAGATAACGGGGTGTTTTCATTGTTGACAGTCAGTCATATCCTTCCTTGAAACGTTTGGTGATGGCAAAGACGATCATCTCTCCCACGAAAGAGTTCTGTTTCCGGAGCTTCTCGAGGGCTTTCCCGGCAACGCTTTCCAAATGGTTCTTGATTCCTGTTACGAGCATAGTGAAATCTTTTTCATCGTCCAAAGTGTTTGGCAAAGCGGAATTGATCCGTTACAACCAACTGTGCCCCGCCGTCTTCCAGGTAATCCATCCGGAACTCAAACTCCGTGCAGGCGGCGAGGTATATTATTGCGACCTTCCTTTCGCTCGAGATATCCGTCTCTTTGAAGTTTATTGAGCCTGACGGGTCAAGTATGGATCCTCGGAGGCAAGTCCTTTCAAAGAAGACATTTTGTAGACATTTTTAGTTCCCCATCTCTGAATCAACAGCTTACAACATTGTCAATGAACGCCAATGCAAATATGGGATACTTATTTGGAATGTCAAATCAGACTGCGACGCCAGTTGAAAGAATGTCTTCGTATAGCGGGGAAGGATACCGGGCGTCAATCAAGACGGGTTCAATTAAAGTATTTACATCCCATGTAATCCTCCAAAGCTTAGCAGATTCCTTTAAGAAATCACCCTTCACTTCAGGGACAACCACAGCCACATCGATATCACTGTCTTCGCGGGCAGTTCCTTTGCTATACGAGCCATACAGATACACCGTGGCAGGCCCCATTGCTGAGACCACTTTGTCCTTGTATCTGCGGACTACATCTATAACATCGTTTTTACCCATTGCTGAAGTTCTTTTGTTTTCTGTATCAATTCCTTGCAGCGGTCCTCGGATAAAGCATCTCCTATTATTTGCTTATAAGAAGGGTACCTCGCTTCTATATTGAGAGGCATTATTTCTCCCACGAACGCTCTCTGTTCATCGCTGAGCATTTGTCCAAGGCCGCAACTTTGTGCAAGGTTAATTAGGTTGTGTGAGTATGGTGCGGGTTCTTCCTTTTTCTTACTCCAATAGGCTTTGAATATCTTTTCTATGCATTGATGGCACATATATCCAACATAGAGCCATCGGCCTGTGCGAAACATTGCATCGGCCGTATCAAAGTCATAGTCGGATAACTCCGTCCAATATTTAACCTTGTCCAAGTCCATACCTTGCAAAGGTAATTATTTTTGAATTAACGACAAAACGCGTGTTTGATTACTCAGGGACACACGGGGCTTCAATTGCAAAGATGGGAAAATTCCGGTATACGAAACGATACATGGTAAGAGATTCCGTATGGGAGATATCATTGCATACGGCCAGATGCGGGGAGAAGTCAACAGCGACCTGGTACTCAAGAAGTATAACCCTTGGAGCAAGCGCATGACCGATCTGGACAAGGTGCTGGGCCAGCTCATGAATGTAGACCTCTCACATGCTCGTGCTCGGTGACCTGTTTCTTGTCTATGTTGAAGGATATTTTGCCCATATGTCAGTGTTTTGCTCCTGTTATATCAAAAATCATGGCAGCAGGGCGGCACTGACATTCTGGCATTTTTCGTAATTTTGTCCTTTCAAATGGCAAGACTCGTCATATCACAGAAGAAAAAAGGGAAGTTCAATCTTGCCCTCCCACACTATATCCTCATCAACGGGAAGAATATCGGCCTGATGAACACTCTTACCGTAACCCTCGAAGTGCCGCCGGCCACCTTTGAAGTGCGCATCCAAAGCATGTTCAAGTGGTTCTATTCGTCGGCGGTAATCACTACCCACGACGAGACGGACACCTTCATCGAGTTCACAGACAGGGAAAAATGGTGGGATGCGCTCTTTGTGGTCGATGTCATCCTCTGGTGCATCAAGGGGCTCTTCCACCTCGCTGCGCCGTGGACGTGGGTTTACGAAATCTTCACGAACGGATACTTCGTGGCCTGGATTGTGTACGAGTGGGTAATACGCAAGAAGTACTTCCGAATGGAGGTTTACTCCAAGCCGGCACAAATTAAACCAGAAACAGACCATGTCATTCAATAAACACGATATCGCCCGCGACGCCTGTCAGCTTTTCGGCGCGCAAGGCTCCAAAGGCTACGACTGGTGGTGGCACTCCTTCACCGCCCATGACGCCCAGACCGACGAGGCCAAGCCCTTTTTCATTGAATTTTTCCTCTGCAATCCTGCCCTGGGTGGGGATGAGCCCGTTTTCGGCCAGATACCCGGGAAACCGCAGAAGCCGTCCTACCTGATGATGAAGGCCGGTGCCTGGGGAGAGGACGCGGCGCAGCTCCACCGCTTCTGGGGCTGGAAAAAAATCAAGGTGGACTGGGGCGTACCCTTCAGCGTGGAGGCCGACGACTGCTACCTCACCGAGGACCGCACCCGCGGCCACATAAAGGTGACGGACGCGGCCAATCATCCGGAATGGATGTGCCAGGACGGGGAGATGTCCTGGGACCTCAAGATCCGCAAAATCACCGCCTTCAACGTGGGCTTCGGGGCCGACGAAGTGTTCCGCCATGCCGAAGCGTTCGAGATGTTCTGGCACGCCGAGGGGATGAAGTCGGAGTTCGAGGGCGAAGTCACCTGGAACGGCCGCCGCTATGTGGTACGCCCGGATGACTGCTACGGCTATGCCGACAAGAACTGGGGCAAGGACTTCACCAGCCCCTGGGTATGGCTGTCCTCAAACAACCTCACAAGTGAGATTACAGGCAAGAAGTTAACGGACAGCGTCTTCGATATCGGCGGCGGCCGGCCGAAGGTCGGCCCGCTGGCCCTTCCCCGCAAGCTCCTTTCGGCCTTCTGGTACGAAGGGAAGCCCTACGAGTTCAACTTCTCCAAGGCATGGACGGGAGTGCATACGGAATTTGATTGCAAGGAGACTGACACCCAGATTGTCTGGCACGTGGAGCAGCGTTCCCTTTCCGGGAAGATGATTACCGACATCACCTGCGAAAAGAAGGACATGCTCCTTGTGAACTACGAGGCCCCGGACGGGCAGAAGCGGCACAACCGCCTCTGGAACGGAGGTAATGGCCGCGGAACGGTCCAGCTGTTCGACCTGAAGGGAAATCTCATCGACCTCATCCATGCCGAGAACGTCGGATGTGAATACGGAGAGTACTGTTAAATAACAAGAGGTATTACCTTCCACCCGACCCTCCACCGGCCAACTTCGAAATCATGGCTGAGTGTCATTTCTTAAGATTATTGATGGCGGCTCCGACAAAACTGGCAAATAGCGGATGTGGGCGCTCCGGCGGGATTCTTTGATAGGCCAAGCCGGACAGTCATGCAAGCATAGCCTCACACCCCTCCAGAAGGTCCTGGAAGGTGGTTTCAAAATCGCCGGTGTACCAAGGGTCGGCAACGTCACGGCCTACGCCCGTATAGGACATCATCAGATGAATCTTGCCCTCCGGATCAACGGGGATGAATCGTTTGATAAGCCGAAGGTTGGACGCATCCATGCAGATAATCCGGTCGAAGCGTTCGTAGTCGGAGCTGGTTACCTGTCGGGCACGCTTGGCAGGGTCGAACCACACGCCGTGTTGGCTAAGGCAGCGCTTTGCCGGCGGGTAGATGGGGTTGCCGATTTCTTCGGCCGACACAGCCGCCGACTCGATATAAAACTGGCTTTCAAGGCCTTTGGCCTTTACCAATGCCTTGAAGATAAACTCTGCCATAGCGCTACGGCATATATTGCCGTGGCAGACGAAAAGTACTCTCATATTCTGTTATGATTGTTGGGGTGCGTTGCTGTCTCCTCAAAGATGCCCGCCGCAAGACCTGCGGGTACAGCAACGCCAAGAAAGGCATTTACCGACATCAGAATAAGAGAACTTACATGGACCATGCAATAGAGGCTGCCTACTTCGTGAATGCCTTTCCGGCTTCCCAGGCTCCGCCGACAACATCCCCGACGGCACGGTAGCAGACGCCGGCGGCATCGAATACGATGGGCTTGAGCTTGGCGAGATCCACCTTTCCGTCGGTGAGAATGCTCTCGTCGGCACTCATGTTCACCACTTCGCCGATAAGGACTCCGTCCTCAAAGCTGAGCACCTTGCACTCCAGGGTGAGCGGATATTCATTGATGATGGGAGCGTCCACATTGGGGCTGGGAGTAACGCTAAAGCCGGCGCGGGCCACCTTGTCAGGCGCCTGATTGCCGCTTACCAGGCCAAAATAGTCAGACTCGGCCACCGTGCGTTCATCGGCGAAGCTGACGGTAAAAGCACCGGTAAGCTCCAGATTCTCAGTTGTTTTATGCTTGGAAAGGGAGATGACGATCTGCCTGGCATCGTACTGTCCGGCCCAGGCGGCCATCATCACGTCCGGATTGTGGTCCTTGTCCCATGTGGCAATCATCACGCAGGGCTGGGGAACCGTCATCAGCGCATGGCTCGGGCCGAAATTCTTACGGCCTGCTACTTCTTGAACTTCTTTCATTTCTGCTTGATTTTGGTTGTTATTGCCGCAACTGGCCAAAACAGCCAGACATGCGAGAAGGGGTAATAAATGTTTTGTTGACGCCATATGCAAAAATACGGAAAAACCTCCGAATGCACAAATTCCGCCGAACGAATCTGCAAGTATGTACCCTGGTGCCCATATCGGTCCAGCCTTTCCGGCGGCCGGCCGGCATTGACAGCCATGATTCCCAGGCCGATTTTCACGAACTTGGCAAAACAATCAACCCACCTTCGTTGCACCTTCCGCGTCTGGCTATCTTAAAGCAATGTCCAGGATATTGCGAAATACCTTGGGAAGAATCACCTGTCGGCCCTTCGGGCCAACTGGCCGTTTCCGTCTTCCAGCCCTTACGAAAGCAAGCTTTCGACGGACCGGAAGCCAAAAACAGCCGGTCGCTTACGCGACCAGCTGCATTCATTTTTGCGGAGGCGGAGGGATTCGAACCCCCGGAACCTTTCAGTTCAACAGTTTTCAAGACTGCCGCCATCGACCACTCGGCCACACCTCCGTTCGGGAGGGCAAAGTTAGTGATTTTTTACGGGAAATGAAAGATTGTTACCGAACATGCCATTGACCGTCTTCGAAGGCAATCTCGTCCAGCGTAAGAATACGGGGGGAGTCGTAGATGCTCCGCACCAGTTTCAGGTGGTCTTCGGTCCCGCGGTGGCCGCCGATAAAGTAGCCCCAGACCATGAACCAGGTCCAGCCGGGCTGCTCTTCGAAGGTGTCCAGCGTCTTGGGCAACTGTCCCAGTTCACCCATGGCGATGGGCTTCCCTTCACCAAGGGCTGCCAGTTGGTCGTGATGGGACTGCTTGTAGTCCCAGCCGTAGATATCGGCCGCCAGGACATCCACATACTCGTTTCCGGGGTAGAAGAGTTCGTAGGGAAGGGCGTCGTCGTTTTCCTTCACGCGCGGAGCGTTGGCGTCCCAGACCCAGAGCAGGTTGTTGAGCCCTTTTTCCGTAAAATACTTGTATGTCATGATCCAGAGCCGCTTGAAACCGTTCTCTCCGGGCTTGTTGCCCCACCAGAACCAGGCTCCGTTCATCTCGTGATAGGGCCTCCAGAGCACCGGGACGCCGGCTTCCTGAAGTTGGGCCAGGTAGGGAATCACCGTATCCATTTCCCGCTTCCAGGCTTCGTTGAGGGCCGATCCATCCGTGCACAGGGCGTCCCATTCCTCGTCGGAGGGGCCTTCGTCCATGGTCCATACACCGGAGCCGTTGCAGTCGTTGCCGCCGCCGGCGATGCGGGGGTCGCAGCAGTGCCACATGAGCGTGATGATGCGTCCTTGCCGCGCCTGTACGATGGCCTCGTTCACAATGTTCTGCCGGCCTTCTTCCACCGTGAGACCGGTGTGCTCACAGGGCTTGTCGAAGGGGACCGTGATGGTGAGCGGGCCGGCGTGCTGATAGCGCTCGAACCCTTCTCCGATATCGTTGAAACTGAAGTCCGACCCCCAGACGACCGGCCGCTTCCCGGTCATGGTGAACACCTCGTCATCGTAGCGTGTCAGGTCGCTGGCGAAGTTGTGCTCTCCGGAGAGCGTGTACTTCCCGCTGATGGAATACAGGAAGGAGAGGAGTTCCCGGGCTTCGGGTGTGGCCGAGGGATTGACCGGCTGCGGCCCCTTGGGGGAGCA
>Ga0247608_10000325_pt1 | contig 81210 bp, 52 predicted proteins | sample 176DNAGHGlowgp2_FD_193490 | JGI IMG/M metagenome (GOLD analysis project Ga0247608, IMG submission 193490) | Sheep rumen microbial communities from Palmerston North, Manawatu-Wanganui, New Zealand - 1766 DNA GHGlow gp2 | ecosystem: Host-associated > Mammals > Digestive system > Stomach > Rumen ... | reverse complement strand
ACCGTAACTGGTTGGGGAGCGACATACTTAATCATATAGCCTTTGTTGGCTTTCAGACCTTTTTCGCTTGTAGCGGCAATTGTCAGGTTGTCGGCATCGGCCTTGGGAGTAAGAACAGCCGTTACAACTCGCTTTCCATTGTACATATCGTCTTGCGAGAGTATTTCTATTGTAGCTACTCCATTCAAGTCAAGGCCCCATGTAACAGGCGAGAGGGCACCTTCGTAGTTTGTCACAGCTACTACCTTATATTGCCATTCTGTAGTAAGCGTCCACCATTCATTGCGGGTTACTGGTACCCACTCACTATTTGCTGTGGCTCGCTTCTCGGGGATACTGATGGTGAGGTACGGATAGGTGACATTAACATTGCAAGAAGCCTTGAAATCACCCTCTGCCGTTGTAGCTGTAATCTTATAATAACGGTTGTGTATATTGTTGTACCATGATCCAGAGTCTTCGAACGGCAAATTAACCAATCCGTCTTCATTCACTGCGTTATTCGCGTCATAGTATATCCCGTTGTTTACCATTTGAGCACTCCAGATGATCCCTTTCGATACAGCCTCCTCAGGCACTACATGGGCATGTAGTTGGAAGGGCTCTCCAGCAAACATTTCTATGGTCTGTCCTTCCTCTTCAAGGACGATACCCGTAACCTTTACAGGATCCGGATCGTCGGAAGGCGCATCGGGATAGAACTGGCGCAGATAGGGATAGCCGTCGTTGATATCGTTGTTGCGGCCCCATACGGTCTCGAAGTCCCAACCTTCGTAGGTTGATTTGGCCATCATCCCGTTGGTAGTCTTGCCGGTGCTGTATGTTCCTGCATTGGACACCAGTTCCTTGTCATAGTAGAAATCCGACGAGCCCCCTTTCACATGTCCTGCCAAGTAGCAATTGGTGATTGTTTTCTCTGAGGTAGAAGAACCGTAAAGGCTTCCTTCTGCAGCGCCATCGACATTGGTAATGTTTACTCGCGAGTAACTATTGTCGACGGCCGTCTTGCCAGTATATTCATAGTCTATCTGGCCTATCAGTCCGCCCACATAACTCTGTTCGGCATGCACATTGACGATGTTGCCCTCGGTGAAACACTGTGAGATGCTTGTCGCCACTGCCCTTCCAACCAGCAGCGAACCGCCGCCGAAGGCTGCACCGGAATAGGTTCCCAGTTCGTTCTGATGATCGGTGGCATCAATAGCCGAGGCACGCACGCCTACATTCTTAATGACAGCACCACCCTTGGTGATGCCAAACAATCCATAGTAAAACTGTTGATACATAGGCATGGCTCCCATCTCGATGTACATACCATATACACTATGTCCCTGTCCGTCGAAGGTGCCCGTAAACTCCACATCAGCCTGTGTACCGCCGGCTGCTCCTGTGGTATAACTGCCAATGGGCTTCCATGGCACGGCATAGCCGTCATGTCCCCAATACTGCCAGTCGGTGGTGTCGTTGAGGAAGATGTCGTTGTCGAGCACCACGGTCTTTCCTTCGAAACTCTGTGGAGCACGGGTCTGCGTATATGTATAGCTCATATATTTATCACCATACATGCCTGTATTTTCAGTCTTTGTAATGGTATACTCGCCGTTGACTGCCACAGCAAAGCCACGCAGTTGGGCAGCCGTCTTGATGTGATAGGTATTGGTAAACTTGTTTTTGAACGGCGTCAGGTCGTAGATGAAGCGGGTGTCTTCGAGCCACTTGGCATAGAGCGTCATGTCATTAGTGACTACAGTGTGTTCGAAGTCGAAGAACTGCTTTAGTGCTTCATCCTTGTACCAGCCGGCAAACACCATACCGTCCTTCTCGGGGCGGGCTGGAGCCTCCATGAGCGATCCCTCGGTGACTTTTCGTGTGATGACAGTCGTGCCACCATTACTTTCGAAGGCAACGGTCACCCCGGGCGTATAGTCAGCAGAAGGATTGACTCGCGGATATTGCCCTTCGCGCCATTCCCAGTAGTTCAGTTGCAGTTCGTCGTTGTCGGCATGGGCTGCGTTCCATCGGGCAACGGCATCGTTATAGGTATTGACGCACTCCTTCGACTGTAGCCAAGCAGTGGTCTTGTTGTACTGGATGTTCACTCGTAGGTCGCCAGCCACATCAGTATCGATAAATGGATTCTCCACATACTGGAATCCATGGCTGGGTACGGCAGAATTACTTAAATTCTCCAGCACACCGGCATAGAGATAGTTGACAATAGAATCGCCGGCCCATGAACGATAGTTGCACATTGCATCGACGGTTCCTGCAACATATTGAACCCCGCCGGCACTAAACAGTTTGGCTGTAGACATGCAGTTGAGCACACGGCCACGCTCTGTGAGGTCGGCAGCCAAGGCTCCTATGCCATTTGAATTTGAGCCTTGTGAAGCGGCATCACCCGATGTCCAGCACTGTAAGAGGCTATAGCCCGAAAGCACCTTTCCAGCCAGGATGCCAGCACTGAAGGCACGCACATAGGCATTGGTGACACCCAGATTGCGGATGGTCACGCCCTTGCCTTGAGAGTCCTTGCCCAGCAGACCGAAGAAGCCTTGGTTGGCGAGCAGGTTATCGATGTACATATTCTGCACCTCATGGAAGTCACCGTCGTAGTTGCCTTTGAAGGGATAGTCGACGGCCGCATCGAGCAGTTCATACTTATGACTGCCACCGATGGGCTGCCACTCTGTGGGCATCTCTTCGCCCCACTGCTCCATAGGTGCGTTCAGGGCAATGTCGGCCGTCTGCTTGATGTAGCAATTATCGAAGTCAAAGCCTTGATTGACAAGATAGCTCATATTTTCCAACTGCTCCTTATTTCCTATAAGGTAGGGATTTTCCTTAGAGCCGTCGCCGCCAGCAAAGAAGTCGGAGGCATCTTTTGTATAGACACCCGTGGCACGCGGCAGTTGTCCGGCACGATACTCCCATTGGCTCGTACCCAAGAAGCGAGCCAACTTGTTCAGCTCGTCAACAAACGCCTGGCTCTGCATATAGCCGGCACTATACTCCTGACCAAGATAGCAGTTATAGTTGCCGCTGAACGATGGTATGCCGTCCTTGTTCCAGTAGCAGCCTATCTCGCGCGAATAGCTGGTGTACGGGTCACTGAAGCCTGCCTGCCCGTGGTTATACTCATAGAGGAAGGCAGCACAGTTGTTGCGATAGAAGCCTTCGTCCTTGTTGTCGTCCTTGCGCAGTTCGCACACGCTGGTGGTGAAGCAGTTGATGCAGTCGCCCGGATAGGCTCTATCGCCATCATGATGGGCATACTCGCCGTTGTAGCGCACGAACTGGGCCATGCCCACGGAGCCTGCCAGCGTGTTGTAATCCGTGATATCCTTCAGCAGGCCGGTAGAATAGCACGATTCTATGCGTCCGTAGTTGTAAAGGCCGAAACCGCCCAACTGGCTATTGCCTTCAGAACTGAGGTTGCCCGTGGCATAACACTCGCGGATGATGCCGCCCATCCAGTTGTAGACTACAAAGCCGCCGGCATAGTGGACGTTATAGACTTTGTAGCCGGTATTTGAGTTGACGGCTCCGTTAGTACCATAAAGTGCCTGAATGTCGACCGATGCCGTGCAGCGTTCGATGAGTCCGTAGTTGTAGTTCACTACACCACCGCCATTGCCGGCCGTGCAGCGGGCCGTGCCCGTCACTGAGCAGTCGCGCACAACGCCCGTCGTCTGGTTCTCATAGACGATGCCGCCCATGCCGGCACCATCGGTCTCTATGTCTGCGGTACAGTTTTCGATCAAGCCTTCGTTCTTCGACACGATGCCGCCCAGGCTCACCTGCGTACCGTGCATCTTGCCCTGTACGTGGCAGTTGCTTACCGTACTGCCTTCACTGAGGTATGTTGCGATGAGTGCCACATTTAGTACACCACTCATCATGGCATTCTGCAGGTTAAGATTCTTGATAGTTCCGCCATCGACATTGCAGAACAGGCCTTTACAGTAGGCAGAGAAGTCCATGCCACTCAGCTCGACATCGAAATCCAGCGGGTCGAAGCCCACACCGAAGTCTGCCCCCTTGCCATAATAAAGATTGTGGATGGTGTGTCCTGCACCATCAAACGTGCCACGGAAATAAGCGTATTTGGTCTCTTCGCCCCATTTCCACACCTGATGGCCTATGGGTTCCCAGTCGAGAGTATCTTTGCCTTCGGCCAACTCAGTGAGGTAGATGTCATTGGCCAGTTGGATAAACTTATCCCTGAAATCCTCCCCGTCATCGTTGACACGTGCAGCCAGTCCTGCCAGCTGTTCTGGCGTACTGATAAGATAAGGACTTGCCTCAGTGCCCTCACCGGGCAGGTTCTTGTCGGCCGTGCCGTCCCAATAGGTTTGTGCCTGTGCAGGCAAAGTGCAGATAAGCAGCAGAAGTAGAAAGACTTTCTTCATTTGGATTATTATTAAAGTGTTATCGTGATTGGTTTATTTTCCGTTGACTGTAGTGTCAATTTTTCTAGCGTAAGACACAGTTCCTATGATAGAAAAAAACTTCATCGGATATTTGCCAGTAGTAATGTCAATGCAATGAATAATTTCCATTTCATAGAATATAATTTTGATTTTAAATGATTTTTCACAATAACAGGCCAGTTCAAATACGGCCCAGTTCATTGCAAATTTATAGAATCTTTTCGGGAAAAAGTCTCTCACGAGTATCCTGAGAACAAAAATTTACGCATTGACACTCAAAATTGTTTCAATGAACGATTTAAAGATTCTAATGCGTTGAAATAAAATATGTTTATTCTACTTGTAATCCATTGTTATAAAGTACTTTTGCAAAACTTAGTGTACGAGGCTACAAAGTTATAGTGTAACTTATACTCGTCTCGCATAAAATCTACTTAACAATCATGATATGAGATAAAATTTTTACCATTCTAATAACATCAATTCTTAAACAGCCAATTGTGTTAAGATGTTCTTCGGAGGAGATGATGCCACTTCGTTAAGTGAAGAATGAAGAGTGAAGAATCTGCTTCCGCTGTGTTCGATAACGGGAACGAAAACTAAAACTCTTTATAGTGAAGATTAACATTCGAAACTAAAATAGATAAAAAATAACAATTAAAAAGAAAATTATGCATTCTGCATTGTGAATTATGAATAAAATTTACTAACTTTGCAGCCGCTTAACAGCAAAAGAGGTCGGTTCGGTAGCTCAGTTGGATTAGAGCAGCAGCCTTCTAAGCTGCGGGTCAAGGGTTCGAGCCCCTTCCGAATCACAACCTTAGGCAGAAGAAAAAGAGCGTAACATCAACGATGCAACGCTCTTTTTCTGTTTATATGAATGATGCTTAGGTAGCAGGGATGTTTCCTACGAATCCAGAAAGATACCGGGCCTCGTTTAGCAGGGCCTCGTCGTTGTAACTGATGTTAGCTAACTGGTTCCATCGAAGCGTTCCATTTGTTGGTTTCCAGTTCTCGACAGCTGGTACGGTAAAAGGTTTCTGTTGTGCAAAACAGAATGTACATACCAGCAGCAGGGTGATGATTGATGATATTTTTTTCATTGTCTTATTATTTAAGTTAACACTTTTCAAGTTGAAAGTTGATAATTAGTTTACTGTTTACCGTTTACTGTTTACCGTCTTTTTCAAGTTGAAAGTTGAAAATTGAAAGTTGAAAATTGTTTTGGTTTTCGTTATCGTTATTTTCATCTTCCGCAAAGTAGTTTGAAGTCGCAGTTGGTACAGTTTTTCACTTCGGGTGTCTGGGTAAAACTGGTATCGGGCGAGAAGATCTGTTTCAAAACTTGGGTCAGACCCTCGTAGAACTCGTCGGCCATTGGTGCGAAGTCCTCTATGACCTCTTTCCCTATGGTAAGGGTAGGGTTGTAGTCTTCCTTGTATGCCTTACCGGGATAGAAAAGGGCCGGTACAATCGGGAGCTGCGGCTTGTCCTCCTTGAGAACAGCATAAGAGTAGAGGAAGGCTTGTAGGAAATAGCCTTCGTGCTTAGCTGCTGTGTTGGTAACCTCGTCCATACTCTTGATACTGGGTAAATGATAGCCGGTCTTATAGTCGACAACGCGGATGTGTCCGTCCATCTCGTCGAGTCGGTCGATGCGACCGCCAGCAGTGATGTTTAGTTGAGAGTTGAGAGTTGAGAGTTGAGAGTTGATGTAGCGGTCTGTTTCTGTGTCGATGATGCGGAAGGGGGCGTGACGCAGGTCGTAGCGCAACAGGTTGGTAAGGTACTGCATGAGCACACGACGTATGATAATCAGCTCGCCTGTGTATTGGTTGCCCGGACGGGTGTCGCGGCAGACCATCTTCCAAGCTTCCTCCGTTCGTTGCCAACGGTCAGCGGGATGGAAATAGATTGTATCGAAGACAATATCGAGGATAGGACCGATGAGTCCCTCCATATCGGAAAGCAATTCGGATAGCGTATTTCGTTGGATAATATGATTCCCTGTTCGTTGGATGATTCGCTTATAAATCAGTTCTGCCGTATCGTGGAAGATATCACCAATTAGTGGAGCATTGAGTCCCTCCTGTGGGTCAACATCGGCTCTGAGACCTGAGACGTGAGCCAGAAAGAACTTCAGCGGGCACGTCATATACGTATTTATAACAGAGGGGCTTAATGGGATGGCTTTCTCTCCGCTGGTATTAATATCGTAGCGTTGCAGCATGCGCCCGAGTATTTCGGGTGTCTTGGGGACAGAGAGCTCCTGAGCATCCTGTATGTTGGTATCGCTTCGCAGCCAAAGTGTGCGGATGGGAATATCCGTTTCGGCCAGCATCTGTCGCAGGAAACGCGACATCTCGTGTTTACTGTTTCCAACGCAGTTCTCGTTGTACACACAAGTCAGGTGTTCTGTTCGTTGTATCAGCCGGTAGAAATAATACGAGAAGACAGCTATGCGATGACGGGGTGTTGTCAGTCCGAATGCCTCTCGTATATTGGCAGGAATCATGGTATTGCCCTGTGTGCTTTTGGGGAGCATACCTTCTTCGACGGACAGCATGAGCATGTGTGAGAAGTCAAGGCAACGCGTTTCCAAGACACCCATCACCTGCAAGCCGTGAGCCGGTTCGCCGTGGAAGGGAATACTGGTGCTGCACAAGAGTTGACGCAAGAGACGGCGCAAGGTGATGTGCTGAACGGTAAGCGGATTCTCCTCTCGACTGGTCAGCTGCAGGAATTTTGTCAGGATGCGGTGTGTCTGGAAAATTGCCTCGATGTAAAGTTGTTCGTAAACATCGGGATGCTGGATTTCGGCAAAATGCAGTCCCACCTTCTCTACCATCTGTATCAGATAGCTAAGCAGTTGTACGTTGTCCGTTGCCTGGTAACGGAGCCATTGTTCTTCCTTCAGGAGCGGAGCATACACATGGTGCTGTACGACCTGAACAAAAGGATGGCGGAAACGTTGTTGCGTGGCATCGAAACCGTCTGTCTGCATCGACAGCAAAGCCATTACGAAGCTATAGATGGGAGCATCGGTTAGGGGGAATCCCATTGTGATGTTGACTTTCCCGACCTGTGGGGGCAGGGAGTGGAGGACAGGTTGCAGGAGGTTTTCGTTGCAGAGTACAACAGAATTGTGATTAGCGATAGGGTCGTGAGATCCGGCCAACCACTGGTTGGCATAGCGGGCAGCTGCATTGTCGGTATTACAGGAGATGAAGGTCACATCCTGCAAGTGGCGCAGGTTGTCGAAGTTCTCCTTGCCAAGGGCACAGGGGAAGTCCTTCAGGTTCTGGCGCATGAAGATGCCAGCCTCGTGCTCGAGGTTCTCCACATAATAGCTGTCGTAATCCCAATAGAAGAGTGCCTTGCCCTGCTTCTGAATGGCTGACATAAGTGCGTGCTCGACATTGTTCAGGACATTAAAGCCCGCAAAGACAATAGTCTGCCGGTCGGCCAGGAAGGAGGTCAGGAGGGTATCATCCTTCTTCAGTGTCTCTATTACGCTACGGAAGATGGCTCCCTCGTAAACGGCTCCTGCCTGCATCTGCTGCTTGCGAAGTTGAGTGTACATAGTGTACATCTTAGACCAGATGTTCAGAAACCGCTCCTTGATGAGTGAATTGCCCTCGGAAGAGAAATTCCTAAAGAAATGCTGGAGTGTTTCTTTCTGCTCGTTGGTCAGATAATCCAGGCTCTCCAGTTGCATCAGTTCGTATACATTGGAGAAGATAGCTTTGGCATCGGCAAGGTGTTTATCAATATCGTCGAAGTCGGAAAGGATAATCTCTCCCCATCCCCAGAACTTATCGAGCGAATAGTCCTCCTGCATCTCTTCCGAGAGAATGGTCTTACTGAAGAGCTGATACAGGGAAGCTATGCTGTCTATGGGGTCGGCTTTCACGTAGGGTGAGAGGCTATAGAAGAGGTCGCTCATAGTGATGTATCGCGGTGCCCAAACGGGGGTGTCGCTTGCCAAAGCCAGTTCCTGATTAAGGAACAGACTGGCACGCTTACCAGGGAACACAACTGTTACGTTGTGCATGTTGGTGCCATAACGCTGCAAAAGGTCGCTGGCGACTAAACTAAGAAATGTCTTCATCCCTTTACCTCCTCTGTTTTACCTGAATAAATATACCACAGATAGCCTTCGACCTGTTTCTCGGGGTACATGGCGCGCATCAGCTCTTTATAAGCCTTCACCTGGTCGTGGTGTTCCCTATCGGGGCGGCCGAATTTAAAGTCGATAACCGTAATCCGGTTGTCGTTGATGATAACACGGTCGGGGCGCAAGGTAATGGGTTCGCCCGTATCTTTGCTGATGCTGGTGATGCTACATTCGTTGAATACCTGATTATCTGGTTGGAACCATTGGGCTATCTTTGGGTTTGTGAATCCTTTCTTAAGTCTGTTTATTACCACATCCATCAGTTTGCGGTCTGTTATGATGCCTTCGGCCATACATCTGTTGAGTACCTTCTGTATCTGACCGGTATGTTCAATCTGACTGAGTACATAATGCATAATCTTTCCAATCTCGAGGTAAGTCTGCTGACCCGTTTCTACCTGCTCCTCCGTGCCCAGGCTTCCTATGAACTTACGTGACTGGTTGCTCTGCATAAAGTCGAGTGTAGGTGCGCTGGATGTCATGGCAACCGCATGGGCGTCTTCTTTATCGTGCGAACTTTTCATTCGGTTCTTGTGCTCCGTCTTTGCTTCTTTATGCGATGTGACAGGAGATCCCAAGTCGTATTTTAGTTCAGAGTTGAGAGTTGAGAGTTGAGAGTTGGGGAGGGCGGCACGGATGAGGTCACCTGCGATGGTGATGGTGCCTTTCTTCTCGGTTGTCAGTCCCCATACGTACAAGTTATTTCTGGGTCGTGTGAAGGCTACATATATCATGTTCAGTGCATCCACACGACGTTGCAGATGTTCCTCTTCGTAGTCAGGGGCAAAGTCGGACTGCTGCATATTCTTGCCCGCATTGATGGGCAGAGAGCCCAAAGCATTGAATGGTTCCTTATCAGTCTGGCACCAGATGGTATCGTCGTTGCGATCTTTCTCGATGGTCCAGTCCATATAAGGCAGCAATACAGTATGGAATTCCAAACCCTTGCTCTTATGGATGGTAAGGACGCGTATGCCGTCCACCTCGCCTGCCGGGATAGAATGGTTGTGAATACTCTCGTCCCATGCTTTCAGGAAGGTATGTATGTCTGAGGGATTGCTGCGCAGGTGGTTCTGCAACTCGTCCATAAAGGTGAAGATGTAGGTATCTTGCCCTTGTATCTTATCCAACTGGAATAGCTGATACAGTCGTTCGCAAAGCAGATAAAGCGGCAGTTGGGCCAGTTCCTGCTTATGTTGGGTGAAAGCCTCGGGCAACAGATCCTCCGGATTTCCGGTAGCTACCGTGAGCATGGAGATGGGCTGTTGCAGTACATCTGTGTGGTAGTGCATCATCAGGTAACGCTCGGGAATAGGATTGAGGTGCTTGTTATCGTTCAGGACAAACAGGGCAGCCACCAGCATCTGTACGGCTACGCTGGATTCCAAAAGGAATGCCTCGTCGCTGACTAATTTTATCTCGGGTGCTAACTGATGGAACCATTGTAGCAGGCTCTCGGCATTATTCTTCTTGCGGACAAGTATGGCAAGGTCCTGTGAAGTCAGTCCTTGTTGCTGCAAGGTGCGGATCTGCGTTATCATATCCGTAATCATGCGCTCCTCGTAATCATCTGGAGCGCTATTGCCGCTCTTGGTGTAGAGGGTAACGCTTACGAAGCCGGTATTTTCTGTCTTACGGGTAAGCTGTGCTACATCGCTATAGATATCCTTAATCTTAAAGCGCGCGTCCGGCTTAAGGTCGTCGAGTGCCTTGGCAGCCTTGAGGAAGAAGGTATTGTTGAAATCGATTAAGTTTTTTTTGCTACGGAAGTTAAAGTTCAGCTCCTTGTCTTTCGGCGACAGGTTGGCCAACTCCTCCTTGACATTCTTCAGGATGGCCCAGTCTCCGTTTCGCCATCGATAAATACTTTGTTTGATGTCACCGACCAGGAGGTCGTTACCGCCCGTTGACTGATTCTCTATCAGCAGTACCTTAAAGTTGTTCCACTGCAGTCGGCTGGTATCCTGGAACTCATCGATCATCACATTATGGAACTGGGTTCCGATTTTCTCGAACACAAAGGGTGCGTCAGTTTTCTCGACCAGTTTGCTGAGGAGAGTAGGGGTCTTGCTCAGGTTGAACTGGTTATTTTCGGCATTGATGCTATTTGCCTCCTGTTCAATAACATTCAGCAAACGCAACGGATTGAGGTAGCGGAGCGATAGCTTAGCGGTATTGATGGCCAGGCTATTCTTCTCGTAAAGATGCAGCAATGACGAAAGTTCTGCCTGAATCTCCTGTGCTTCAACCACCAGAATGGGGTCGTTCTTGTCTTTGGCTCTCAGCATTACCTCGTAGTCTTTGGTGGCATTTTTGATGGTGTCCGAAGCTTTCTCTACTTTCTCGCTTCTAACCAGGTTCAGGAAACTAAGGTAAATCCTGCCGTTGCTGATACGTTCAAAGTTGAGCGTTTTGCTGTTCACCAATTTCTCGAACGTATCTGCAGCTTCTTTGAGTTGGTTCTTGCAGCTATTGATAATGCTGTGCATCTCCTTCTTGAAGGCATTCATCTGAGTGGAGTCAGAGATTTTCTCCCGTTCTTGTTCTGAACGGTTCTGAAAAGCTTCTTCGAAGATACAACGGGCAAACTGCTTTATCATTCCTGTGATGTTCCAACGTTCGCCTGTCTGCAGTTGTTCCTCCACATAATCCATTATCCAGCCCTGAACATCCTTGCGGTTCTGCATGTTCTCAATTACCCTATCGACGGAGCGTGAGATGACTTCGTCGTTATTCAGCTCTACCTGCAGATTAGCCGTTAGGCCCAGTTCGTGTGCGAGATTACGCAAAACACTTTGGAAGAAAGAGTCGATGGTCTCGACGCGAAAATGCGTATAGTCGTGCAGTATGGCATTTAATGCCTCTGCGGCTCGTTGTCGGATCGTCTCTTCGCTCATTTCCGCGTTGAGCTCTTTCAGTCTGTCCTGAATCTTTTTCAGATAGTCAACACATTCTGGTATGTGGTGCGACAGGCCATAAAGCGTTTCCAGGATACGTTCCTTCATCTCTGCGGTAGCCTTGTTGGTAAAGGTTACGGCAAGTGTGTGCTCGAATTCCTTTGGTCCTTTGCATAGCAAGAGCAAGATGTATTCTACGGTCAGCGTGAATGTTTTGCCGGCTCCGGCAGAGGCTTTATAAATAGATAATGTATTATTCACAGCGATAAATGCAATTGATTTTCTGCAAAGATATGGTTTTTATTTGAAAATGTTGTACCTTTGTAACCGCAAAATCTAAAATTAATGTATAATGGCAGCGTATATTGTTGAAGATACAAAAAAAATAACCACTCAGAGAATCATGCAGATGAAGAAAGATGGCAAAAAAATAGCCATGCTTACTTCATACGACTATACAATGGCCCAGATTGTTGACCAAGCCGGAATGGATATCGTTCTGGTAGGCGATAGTGCCAGTAATGTTATGGCAGGCAACCTTACCACCTTGCCCATTACCATCGATGAGATGATCTATCATGCCCGTAGTGTGGCTCGTGCAGTAAAAAGAGCGATGGTGATTTGTGACATGCCCTTCGGATCTTATCAGGTAAGCCGCGAAGATGGTATTCGTAATGCTATCCGCATGATGGCCCAGACGGGCGTTGACGGTCTGAAACTGGAAGGTGGCGAAGAGTATATAGATACTATTCGAGGTATTATCAATGCCGGAATTCCTGTAATGGGACATCTGGGTCTCACCCCTCAGAGTGTCTATAAATTCGGCGGATACGGCGTTAGAGCGAAAGAAGATGGAGAAGCGGCTAAGTTGCTGAATGATGCAAAGTTACTTGAACAAGCAGGATGTTTTTCTTTGGTTTTGGAGAAGATTCCTGCCGAACTTACCCAGAAGGTTTGCCAAGCCGTTTCCATTCCTGTTATAGGTATCGGTGCAGGCATCGCTGACGGACAGGTGCTGGTAGCTCATGATATGCTGGGTATGAATGATAGTTTCAAACCAAAGTTCTTGCGTCAGTATGCTCAGTTGCATGCTGTTATGAACGATGCTATCGGTCAGTATATTACCGATGTAAAGGATGGTAGTTTCCCCAATGAGGCAGAAAGTTATTAACAAAAACATAATTATCAATCATCAATTATCATTTCATTATGAAAGTCCCTTACAAAATTTACCTTGAGGAAAACGAGATTCCAACACAATGGTACAATGTCCGTGCTGATATGAAGACCAAACCTGCACCGCTTATCAATCCTGGATCGGGACAGCCTCTGACATTAGAAGACCTTAATCCCATCTTCTGTGAGGACTTGAACAAACAGGAGCTGGATAACGAGACTCCATATTTTGATATTCCCGAGGAGATACTCAATTTCTACAAGATGTATCGTCCTTCACCACTTGTACGTGCTTATTTCCTGGAACAAGCGTTAGATACGCCTGCCAAGATATACTACAAGTTCGAAGGCAACAACACCTCTGGTAGCCATAAACTGAACTCTGCTATTGCTCAGGCTTACTATGCCAAGAAGCAGGGGCTGAAGGGTGTTACTACAGAGACGGGTGCCGGACAGTGGGGTACAGCCCTGAGTATGGCTTGTGCCTATTTTGGTCTGGACTGCCGCGTGTATATGGTAAAGTGCAGCTACGAGCAGAAGCCCTTCCGTCGTGAGGTGATGCGCACCTATGGTGCCACCGTAACACCTTCTCCCAGTTTGACAACTGAGGTAGGCCGTAAGATTCTGGCAGATCATCCCGATACTACAGGTTCTTTGGGTTGTGCCATCAGCGAGGCCGTAGAGGCTGCTGTAACCAGCGACGGCTATCGCTATGTCTTAGGTTCTGTGTTGAATCAGGTGCTTTTGCATCAGACCGTTATAGGTTTGGAAGCTAAAAAAGCATTGGATAAGTATGGTATCAAGCCCGACATTATCGTTGGTTGTGCCGGTGGCGGCAGTAACCTGGGCGGTTTGGTTTCTCCCTTCATAGGTGAGATGCTTCGCGGCGAGGCTGATTATAAGGTAATTGCTGTAGAACCCGCTTCATGTCCCAGCTTTACCCGTGGTAAGTTCGCCTATGATTTCTGTGATACAGGTATGATTTGCCCGTTAGCTAAGATGTATACGCTGGGCAGCCAGTTCATTCCCTCAGCCAACCATGCTGGTGGTTTGCGTTTCCATGGTATGAGCCCCATTCTGTCTCAGTTGTACCACGATGGCTTGTTCGAGGCTCGTGCCGTAGAGCAGACCCAGGTCTTTGACGCAGCTACACAGTTTGCCCGCGTAGAGGGTGTTCTGCCCGCTCCTGAGAGCAGCCACGCTATCCGTGTTGCCATCGACGAAGCCCTCAAGTGTAAGGAGACAGGTGAAGAGAAGACTATTCTCTTTGGTCTTACCGGTACCGGTTACTTTGACCTTTATGCTTATGAGCAGTACAACAATGGAACCATGACCGACATCATCCCCAGTGATGATGTTATTAAGGAGTACTTGGATAAACTGCCAAAACAATTATAGAAGCAGTTTGTTGTAAAGAACACGAAAAAGGGCATCCAAGCGGATGCCCTTTGTTATGTTGGTAAGTCACTTCCTTTTATCTGTTATTTGGATGGAATCGTAAGCGAGGCGGTAGGTAAGCTACTCTTAATGCTGACTTGTGTCTTGCCTTTTGCCTTACTGCTACGTACAACGAGCATTGCACGTCCCTTCCATGTAGTAACACGAGGTGAGGTAGAGGGTTCTCTGTCCTTCATATCGGCTGAGGCAAAGGCTAGCAAACTGCCTTGTCCCTTGGTAATGGCCTCACAGGAGATGGCAGCGTCAGGGCAAACATTACCTTTACGATCGACAACCTCAACGGTGATAAAAGTCAGGTCCTGACCGTCAGCCTTCATTGACAGTCTGTCTGGTGTCAGTCGTAGTCTGGCAGGGCTCCCGGCAGTACATAGTGTTACTTCCTTTCCATCAGCCTCGGCACGAAGGGTTCCAGCCTCATAGGGAATGTTGAATACAGCCTTGAACTGTGTGTCCCGGTTGACGGACTTGGTGCCTATCAGCTTGTTGTTTAAGTAGAGTTTCACTTCAGGAGCCTTGGTGTATACCTCCACATCAACAGGTTTTCCTTCCCAACCCGTCCATGTCCAGCTTTCCCAAGTAGGCCATACACTCCACATGGTTTCCTTGATCTTTCCATAATAGCCGTCAGGCTCTTTTACCGCCATATATAGGCTGGGCTTGTCGCTCCATAGCATCTCGCGGTAGTGGCTGATGGGCTTGCGCCAACCGGTTACATCGACATCTCCACAATAGGTGCCATGCCAGTCGGGTTGTCCGCCTGGGGCAAAACTTTCGCCCGGGCGATCACCTTCGTAGTAGTAGCGGCCGATTCCTGACTCGCCCATATAGTCAAGACCCGTCCAGACCATATCGCCAACGACGTATACATTATCGTTTACGGTAGTCCAGTTCCTAAATGCATCTCGCGGATAACTTTCTGTCTGCCACATTACGCGTTTCGGGTCGCGCTGATGGTCGCTGGTATGTTTGAAAATCATGTAATTATATCCTGCTATGTCAAGCACCTCGAAATGCGGGTCGTAGATTTCCCAGTCGCGGTCCCATGCACAGAGAGCCTCTGTAACCGGGCGTGTCTTGTCGCACTCCAGAATTGCAGCTTTCAGCTGGCGGGCTGTTTGGACCACACGGATTTCCTTGCGCTCGATGACCTCGTTACCAATGCTCCAGCTGATGATGCTGGGGTGGTTGCGGTCGCGAAGTACCATGGCATGTACATCTTCGTGGTAGCATGAATCGATCATAGTTGAATAGTCGTAGGGATTCTTCTGAGTGCGCCAGCCGTCGAAGACCTCACCTATCACAAGCATACCCAGTGAATCGCAGGCATCAAGGAAAGCCTGTGTGGTGGGATTATGCGATGTGCGGATAAGGTTGAAGCCAGCCTCCTTCATCAGCTTTACCTTGCGGATTTCTGCCTCGTCGAAGGCCATAGCACCAAGGATGCCGTCATCATGATGTACGCAGGCGCCATTGAGGAGCAGCGGTTTACCGTTGAGCACAAAACCCTTCTCGGCATCGAACGAGAACGAGCGGATGCCGTATTTTGCCGTCTGCCGGTCAATTCTCTCGTCTTTCGGATATTCTTTCAGTTCCACGGCTGCCTCATAGAGGTGAGGGTTGTCTATGGACCACAGTTCCGGGTTCTGGACTGTGAATGATTTCGTGACGCTCTTTGAGCCATGAGCCGGTACCTTTACTGCCAAGAGTGCATTTATGGAGGTCTTCTGCTGTGTACCGCTGATGACAACGGTCGCTGCACGTTCTTCGTCCGACTCATTCTCGACAGTCACCTCCACGTTGACTGTAGCCTTGTCGGCCGAAACCTCGGGCGTTGTGACGAAAACACCGTTTTGGGCAATATGTAGCGCCGGCATCGTCTCGAGCCACACGTGACGATAGATGCCCGATCCACTGTACCATCGGCAGTTGGGCTGTTCGCTGTTGTTTACCTTCACCAATACTTCATTCTCTTGATTATCTTTATACAGATAAGGTGTTATGTCGATGGTGAAAGGTGTATAGCCATATCCATGCTGACCTGCTTTCTGACTGTTAATATATACTTCAGCTTTTTGGTAAACACCTTCGAAATGGAGCTTGGCGCGCCCTTCGCTTCTTAACTCTGAACTCTCAACTCTGAACTTTTTTCTATATTCACCCTTTCCGCCTTGGAACCAGCCGCCGCCTGTACCTGTAGCTCCTGTCTCCGGGTTGGGAGCGTCGTATATGTCCCAGTCATGAGGCAGGTTCACATTAATTGTTTTACCTTCGCGTGTGAATTGCCAACCGTCGTCAAATAACTGTCTGGCTCGAGCCGATGCGTACAAGCAGGCACAAAGAATCATAGAAAATAGGAATAAACGTCTCATGCTATTATTTACTATTTGTTGTTTTTCTCTTTTTTGAAATTTTCAGCAAATGTAGATATTTTTTTTGAGTTTATATAAAACATGAGATTATTTTTTGTAATTTTGTAGCCAGTAACTCTTAAAATGTATTTAAATTCCAACCATCTAATATATGAAACTATATGAAACGTATTTTTCTAATAATACTAGCAACAGTCTTTCTGGCTGGATGTACGGAGGAAGTTGACACATCGGATCGTTATGTCTTCAAGGACAAAACTATCATGCAATACCTTGAAGGCAAAGATTACTATAGCGAATATGTAATGTTGTTAGGTCATGTGCCAGTGAGCGAGGTTTCTAAGACCACCCTTAAACAGTTGTTGTCGGCTCGCGGACACTATACGGTTTTTGCTCCAACGAACGATGCAGTACAGGCTTACCTGGATACATTATGTAACCAGGGTCTGATAACGGAACCTACATGGGATGGCTTTACCAGTGAGGAAGACAAGGATAGCATCTTCCGTGTAATCGTTTTTAACAGCATTCTGGATAGCGGAGACCAGCAGGCATTTGATATATTGGATTTTCCTGACCATGAACATGAATTCGGTCAGGCTAATATGAACGACCGTAAGTTGCGTGTTTTCTATGGGACAGAGGATCCTGACAGCATTAGTATAAACGGGACGGCCCTGGTAAATAAGAAGAACCGTGGGATTACCCTGACAAATGGATATATTCATCAGGTGGAGAGTGTGATCGCACCCAGTAATGACCGTATGGGCGAGTTCGTAGCTCTCTGGGCCCGTAACCCCAAGAGCGGCTACAGCGTAATGTCTAAGCTAATCATGGCTTGTGGATTGGTGGATACCCTGAATGCTTTTCGTGATGACACATGGGAGCGCCTTTATCTGACGGGCGGTGTTCAGGACCTTCCCAAGCACACCTCTGTAGGTCAGATAGGAACCATTCCACAGCATCGTTATTATGGATTTACATTATTTGCCGAGACCGACCGCTTCTGGGAAGAAACCTTAGGGAAAAATGTAGAGGAAATAGAGGTTAAGGATGTATGCGATTATCTGAAGCAGAGTGGACTGTTTAATCATGTTGATGGTACGACCTTTGGTGATGATTATAACGATCAGATGAATTTCCTGAACCAATTTGTTACTTACCACCTGATACCTCAGCGTATAGGCCGTGAAAAATTAGTGATTCATTATAATGAGTTAGGGTATAACTACACACAGAACAGTAGCCCCACCGTCCCCATATGTGATTTCTATCAGACTATGGGTCTGCCTCGTCTGATAAAGACATATGAGAGTCGTGAGAGCAAGGGAATCTACCTGAACCGTTTCCCCGTATTAAGGAATGGAGTAGGGAGATTCAGCAAGTCGCAAGAGAATCGGAACGACTACCATGAAAGCGGTGATTTCTTTTCTCTGAGCGGTCTTGCCACGGCTCCTGATGAGAATCAGGGTGTTAAAGTGCTTACTTACTCAGAGACAGGAACTGATAACAGTAGCGTGGCCAATGGTATAGTCTACCCTATAGAACACCTCTTGTGTTGGTCCGAGAACGTTGTTAACCAGATGGCAAACCAGCGTATTCGCATAGATGCCGGTTGTATGATGCCCGAACTGATGAATAATGATGTCCGTTCTCATCGTGCCTACTATTCCTATGGTGCCACTAACTGCCGAGGTATCCCTACGAACTATCGGTACATAGAGAACATCGAGATTAAAGATGGTACACTCTTTTACTATCTGCCCGGTTATCTAAGCAGTTATCACAACCTGCAAGGTGATGAGTTCAATATTATTGGAAGATACGACTTTACCATGAAGTTGCCTCCCGTACCCAGATCTGGTCAGTATGAAATTCGCTTTGGCGTAGCCACAGGTTCGCGTGTCCGTTCTATGGCACAGGTATACTTTGGCTCTGACCCCGACATGATGCCTGCAGCAGGTATTCCCCTGGACTTACGCTTAGGCGGTCTGGAAAAACGAGACGGCTCTGTTACTACCGATTCAGGGGTCGGATGGGAAGCTGATACCGACGACCAGGAGCATAACGACGAGGTGGCTAAGCGTATGCGTGCCAAAGGATTCATGAAGGCGCCCAACCTATGGACTAACTCAATGGGAAGCAGTAACTCAATTCGTACCTTCCATTATATGACCCGTCGTATTGTTGTAAGTACATACCTGACTCCATATCAGAATTATTACATCAGATTTAAGTCGGTACTCGACCTGGAAGACCGTGAGTTCTATATGGACTATTTTGAGTATGTTGCCAAAGAAGTATATGATAATCCTAACGTACCTGAAGATATTTGGTAAAAAACACTATGAAAAAAAACTCTTTTCTTGCCCTTTTATGGATATATACGACTTCTCTTCTTGCACAAGATATAACGTATAATAATACGGTTGACGAAATTTGGGGCGGTCGTGTGTTTATGGAATTGAACGGCCAGTATGCCGGCGTATCAAGAAAGGATGAAGGTATAGCCTGGCCTGCCAACGACAAGACTGTAATGGTTTACTGCCTTCGTGTTCCGAGGGCGAATGTGAGGGCTGATGTTGTCTTTACACCACGTTACGGAAAAACCGTAACCTTTAACCTCCGGGTGGTGAAAGCAAGTACGGGTGAGGTGATTACGGAACATACCAGTCAGTTGGAATGTAAAACTACAGCAGAGCAGACTTTGGAGATTATGCCAAACGTCGCATTTCAAACCGACACATGGTACCGTTTTGAAATTACCAGTCCCAGGGGCAATGCTAACATGTCTCAGTTTACCAAGCTGCGCTTCCAACGTAAATCGGCACAAGCTGTCGGAGACTCTCCCATTTTTATGGCGCCAAGTGTTCATCTGCACTCCTACGCTACCACAGACAGGTCAGCTCCTTCTGGAGAATCCTACGACTGGATTTATCAAGAAGGTATGATGCCGCCTGAATATGAACGTCCCAGCACATACGCAATGGTAATAGGTATTGATGGAGGCTATTCTGGTTTCCAGTCTATATACAACAATGACGGTACATGGACACGTCCGATACTTTTCTCTGTATGGGATAATGGCGATCTGGATAAAGATCCCGCCATGCCTGAGTACCTGAAATCCGGCGTTGTGGACAAAGGTCCCGATGTGGTAGGCGTCAGGTTTGGAGCAGAGGGAACAGGTAGTAGTGCACGTCTGCCTGAAGGAAGCTGGTGGACACCGGGTAAATGGGTACAGTTCTTGTGGAATGCCCGTCCGGAACAGGTGCAGGTAACGCTGAAGGATCATGAGGGAAATGATTCTGTGGTCAATTACCAGAATACCTTGGTGAGTTGTTGGTATAAAAATGAGGATGCCTCACAGTGGCATTATCTGGGTACGCTTCGTGAGAGCGGTCGTAACCACTACTTTGTCGGTCTGTATGCTTTCCTGGAGAACTTTTACGATGTTGGCGGTGAACTGATTCATCGTGCCTATTTCCGTAATGCAGCCATGCGCTCGTTAGCTTCGGGTAAGTGGTACGCAAGAAATTCTGTGGATTTTGGCCACACGCAGAACGATGGTACACGTTTCTCGCGTAAGGACTACGGACACGGGGTGACAAAATTATATGACAACTGTTTCTTTCTGCAAACGGGTGGTTTTGGAAATGTCCAGGACAGCGCCAAGATTCTGCCTTTACCAAAAGAAATGCCTTGGGTAGATACCATTAATATTAAAGCATTAACAGCTCGTGTTGACGAAGCAATCCGTAGGGATGAAGCAGTACAGGCAGCAGCCCGTGTTAATGCATTCAGAAAGGTAGATATGACGACGATGACGCTTCTTAAATGCTCTGATGAGGAGACACAGGGTGAGGGAGATAATGGTCGAGCTGTTCAAGCTATTGATAATCGCAATTCCACTTATTGGCACTCCCAGTGGAAACCGACAAAGGCATCATTCCCCCATTCTCTCATCTTGGATGCAGGAAAAGAAATAACAATCAATGGCCTCGCTTTGTACCAAGAAAAGAAAACTCCTTATAGAGTAAAGAACTTCCGCATATCCACATCAGAAAATGGCAAATCTTGGAGGAGCCGTAAGACTGGAGTCATGCCTGACAGTGAAAAACCCGAATATGACTTTGGGATGGAGATAACCAGCCGTTACTTTAAAATTGATTTTATATCCAGTTATGGTGGTGATGTGCTTGCCATCAACGAAGTTACATTCACCTGTCCCTATGACCTGAAGAAAATGCTGAAGTATACAGGTGACCTTATACAGAATGCAGACAGACTGGGTAATTATCTGAAGGATGATATTCAACACTTGATTCCTGTATATGACAATGGAAACTGTACAGATACGCTGGCTCTTAAGGAAGCATTGGAAACTCTTGTCAATGTTATGCCTTTAAAGTTTGGCGTAGTTGGCAAGCTGCAGAATATTAGTTCGACGCGCTGTTATCAGTTACATAATACATCAAAAAAATCCGTCCTTTATGCTTCTGCAGAGGATACATCAACCCAGCTGATAAAAGATGGAGATGAGAATGCCTTGGACTCCTGTGCCAACTGGTTGGTCTTACGTTCTGAAGCCTACAATCAGTATTATATTTACAATTTAGGTACAAGGTGCTATCTGAAAGTTGAGAATGGCAAATTGGTGCAGACTGAGCAGCCTAAGCCTATTGCTATTTCTGCATCCGGAAACATTTTCAAATTAGGCTCTACAACCGATTCATATCAACTGCTGGATAATTATTCTATGGCTCCTGATATGGATAATGCTTTCAATTTGCTTCTTGAGAGTGAGGCTTATGTGCACCCTGAGTTACAAACTTCTGTCACTATTCCTCAAATTCAAAACTACGAAGCTATATACGACCTGCAAGGACGTCGTGTTCTTGTTCCGCACGGACTGAATATTATTCGCTATAGTGATGGGACGATAAAAAAACTGTTGACAAAATAACCCCCCAATCAAAAAATAATTACGGCCACGCCAGAGGATTTCTGCTCTCTAACGTGGCCGTAATTTTTTCTACGTGTAGTAGGAATATGTGCCTGGTCCTTACTTCCAGACAAGCAGTCGTCCTATCTGATCGTATATGCTTGCCCAATGTGCTCGGCTTTCAGCATCAGGTGCTGAAGCAGATGCAACCTTGGCTTTTTTCTGTAACTGTTGAAGTGTGTAGAGTACTGCAGGATGAATATCCCGGTTCCCGTTACCAAAGGCACGGCCCAGATGGAACAGCATATTGTTTTGCAGAGCTATTCGGTAAGGGGTTACCTTCTTGTTGTTGTCCAATTCGGTAAAGACAAGTCTGCTCAAGTCGGTAAGATACTGCTGAGGTTTGTATAGTTCGTTCAGCGCATCCAGACGGTTCATCAGTCCAGTTACAGCACTTTCGCCGATGGAGTTAGTTAGGGACTGAGGGTCTGTGGTGAGACGCTTAGCATAGGAAACCTCGCGCATCCAAACGGGTTCATGCAGGAACTGCTCGTCCATAAACTTTAAGGCAGCCTTTTGTTTGCTAAGGGGCTGCGGCTCATAAACATCGCCACCCATGCCTTGTGTCTTAGTCTCCTTCAGATAGCCGCCAATGTTACGGGTTACATGTCCGCTGTAGCGCATCAGTTGGGTGCGAATCTGGTTGTACATGGTAGAGATGTTATCGTCATAGATATCCTTTTCGTCATCCAATGTATAACGACGCAGGTTATCGACCAAACGCTTCAGGTTCTGAATGCCGTAGTAGCTGGCCTTGACAGGGTCGTCACCTAAGTCTTCTGTCTGGCGGCGTGGATCTCTGTACTCACTTTCGCCGTCACCCCACCATAGACGCCTGTTCTTTAACGATTCCAAAACCATAGGCTCCAGCATCTTGTGGTCTTGCAACTCATCCTGAGCATCCAGCATGGGCTTGTATCCCCAGGTGATAGCCCACATATCGTAATCACCTATGCGAGGGAATATACCAACGCGTGAAATACCGTCCTCGGGTTGTGCAACATAATTGAATCGGGCGTAGTCCATAATACTTGGCGTGTGACCGTGAGCCTCGACCCATGCTTTATTGCGCAGGCTGTCTACAGGTACCGTACTACTGCTACCGAAGTTATGACGCAGACCTAACGTATGGCCTACCTCGTGAGAGCTGACAAAACGTATAAGCTGACCCATCAGTTCCTCGTCGTAGTTCATTTTCTGTGCAGCCTCGTCGATGGAACTTGCTTGAATCATGTACCAATCGTGAACCAAAGACATAACATTATGGTACCAGCAGATATGGCTCTCCAGGATTTCGCCTGTACGGGGATCGTGAACGTTAGGACCATAGGCGTTGGCAATAGGACTTGCCAGGTAACGTATACAGCTATAACGTGCATCTTCCATACTCATGGTACTGTCGTTCTCGGGCCATTCGCGTGCTTGGATTGCATTCTTGAAACCAGCCTTTTCAAAGGCTTTTTGCCAGTCTTCTACACCCATAATCAGATACTTGCGCCACTGTTTAGGTGTGGCTGGGTCAATGTAGTAAACAATTGGCTTTATGGGTTCCACCAGTTCACCTCTGCGCATCTTTTCTACATCCTCCGGACGAGGTTCCAAACGCCAACGTGTGACAAATGTCTTGCTCTCAACACGCTGTTGGTCATCGGTATAACTGTTATAGCGGTCTGTGAAGTATCCTACACGTGGGTCAAAATATCTGCGCATCATGGGCTTCTCGGGCAACAGAATAAAACTGATATTCAGACCAAATGTCACTTTTCCTGTGTATCTGGCAGAGGGCAGGGTAGTGCCATTGGTGGCAAACGTTTTCACTGTACGAACTTCTGTATTCATAGGGAACGATTTAATGTCTTCTATGTAGCTCATGTCGGGTATCATACCCTGAAGCTCGTATTGTTTCTTGGCGTTCTGGGGTAGTGCTATTGCTGCGTTGTCCTGGTTGAAGAATTGTGTAACCTTGATTTTGTATTTCCCATCCTTGTGGCTCTCTATTTTGAATGAACCTATGATAGGATTCTCGTTACTGATGGTAATGGCACGATTGATGTTGTCTGTGCTGTCTGCTACATTAATGATTAAGTTCGCACGCAAAAGGAGCTGTTCGTCAACACCTTTCTGAAAATAGACAGTTTGTTCGTTTACTTGCTCTCCTCCGAATTTGCCGCTTCCTGCAGGTGTACTCGTGAAGCGTGTGGTAGTTAAAAACTGTCGTCCCAAGAGACTGTCAGGAATTTGGAAGAACCAGTCGTTCTTTTCTTTAGTCACATGGAAGAGGCCCTCACGGTCCACAGATGGTTTCTCTACTTTAGCGGAATCTTGTGGAGCCGTCTGCGGTTGACCTTTTTTACTTTTTCCGGACTTCTTGGACTGTGCTTTCTGCTCAGTTTTAGCTTTCTCTTTCTTTTCCCTTGCCACCGCTGGTGTTGCAGTCAGCAATGTTACAGCAAACAGGATGCTTACAAATTTAATGTTCATTTTTTTGTATGTTAATTAATTATACTTTTAAATTTTGTTTCAAAATTATACATTTATTACGAAATGTATATGTGTTTTTTGAATAAAATGTATAATTTTGTAATCTATTAACATATGAAAGAGTTTCAGCTTATATCAAAGTACAAGCCAACAGGTGACCAACCAGAGGCAATCCGTCAACTTTCTGAAGGCGTACAACAAGGTGTGTCAGCCCAGACCTTATTGGGCGTGACAGGTAGTGGAAAAACATTTACAATAGCAAATGTTATTGCCAACGTAGGGAAACCAACGCTTATCTTGAGCCACAACAAGACCCTCGCAGCTCAGTTATATGGTGAGATGAAGCAGTTTTTTCCCAACAATGCAGTAGAATATTACGTCAGCTACTATGACTATTATCAGCCAGAAGCCTACATACCCAGTACGGATACATACATCGAGAAGGATCTGGCTATAAATGAGGAAATTGATAAACTCCGGTTAGCTGCTACCAGTGCTCTTCTCTCTGGTAGAAAAGATGTAATAGTGGTAAGTAGTGTTTCGTGCATCTATGGCATGGGAAACCCCTCTGCATTTTATGAGAACGTAATAGAACTTAAGATTGGTCAGAAAATAGACAGAAACGACCTTCTACGCAAACTTATGGATAGCCTTTATGTAAGAAATGATTTGACACTGAACCGTGGCGAAGTTCGTGTGAAAGGAGATACTATAGACATTTCCCTTGCCTATAGCGACTATCTGTTGCGCGTTACTTTCTGGGATGATGAAATAGAGGGCCTTGAGGAGATTGATCCTTTAAGCATGGTTCGTGTTTCTTCTTATGATTTTTACAAAATATATCCTGCCAATCTTTTTATGACAAGTCATGATATGCAGGAACAGGCTATTCGTAAAATCGAAGATGACCTTGCAGCCCAAGTCGCTTATTTCGAGGAAGTAGGTAAAACCTTGGAAGCTAAACGTTTACATGAGAGGGTGACATACGATGTCGAGATGATTCGCGAGCTGGGCCATTGTTCCGGAATTGAAAACTATAGTCGTTATTTTGACGGTCGTGAGCCTGGTACTCGTCCTTATTGTCTGCTTGATTTTTTCCCTGAGGACTATTTGATGGTTATTGATGAAAGTCATGTTTCAGTTCCCCAGATTGGTGCTATGTACGGAGGTGATCAAGCCCGTAAGCGTAATCTGGTGGAGTATGGATTCCGTTTGCCAGCTGCAAAGGATAACAGACCGCTTAAATTTGATGAATTTTGTGAACTAACACATCAGGTCATTTATGTTAGCGCTACACCTGCCGATTATGAGTTAGAGGAAAGCGAAGGTGTTGTGGTAGAACAACTGATTCGTCCTACGGGTCTGCTCGATCCCGTTATTGAAGTCCGTCCAACAGAAAATCAAGTTGATGATTTGATGGAGGAAATACAACAACGTGTAGAACGTGATGAACGTACGCTGGTAACCACTTTAACCAAACGTATGGCTGAAGAATTGGCAGATTATCTCTTACGTAACGGTATCAGAACTGCTTATATTCATAGTGATGTGGATACGCTGGAGCGTGTTCAAATTCTGAATAACCTCAGAGAGGGACAGTATGATGTGTTGGTTGGTGTTAATCTTTTACGTGAAGGCTTAGATTTGCCCGAGGTTAGTCTGGTTGCTATCCTTGATGCTGATAAAGAAGGTTTTCTTAGGAGCCACAGAAGTCTTACCCAAACAGTCGGACGTGCAGCCCGTAACCTTAACGGAAAAGCAATCATGTATGGTGATACCATAACTGAAAGCATGCAGAAAACGATAGACGAGACAAATCGTAGAAGGGAAATTCAGTTAAGATACAACGAAGAACACCACATTGTTCCTCAGCAAATTAAGAAAGACCGTATAATGGGTGATCTTATTCAGGTTCAACAACAGTCTGAGAGCAGAGCCTATATTGAACCAAGCATTGATTATCTTCAGGTTGCAGAGCCTGATTTGACCCTTATGTCAAAAGAGCAGTTGGAAGTGCGTATAAAGAAAATTGAAAAGAAAATGCAAGATGCTGCAAAGCGATTGGATTTTGTTGAAGCGGCTCTCTTGCGAGATGAAATGTTACGATTGAAAGCGAATTTGTGTTAAAAATATTGTATAATATAATATTTGTTGAGTTGACTTTCGTTTTGTTTGGATAAAAAGTGCTATCTTTGCACCCCGTAAAAGTATGTACATGCAAAGATATAGTCTTATATTGTTAATTATTTTGCCGTTTTTGGCTGGCTGTGGCGATTATAACTATGTAATGAAAACAGCTGATTATGAGTATAAGTACGAAGCAGCAAAGAGCTATTATTCAGATGGGAGTTATAGAAGAGCAGCTGAGGCATTTCGTGACGTTCTTGCGGTTTTAAAGGGAACCCAGTTTGGTGACGAATGTCTTTTTATGCTTGGTATGAGTAATTTCCGTCTTGGGGATTTTGAATCTGCTACAGATTTTTTCAAGAAATATTATCAGAGTTATCCAAAGGGTAAATATGTAGAATTGAGCCGTTATTACTGTGCTATGTCGTACTATAATAGTATTCCTGACATAAGACTCGACCAGTCTAGCACTATGGAGGCACTTACAGAGTTCTCGACCTTTCTTGATTACTTTCCCGAGACATCAATGAAAGCTCAGGCTCAAGATATGATTTTCAATTTACAAGATAAATTGGTAGAGAAAGAATTCTTATCTGCCAAGATGTATTATGATTTAGGTTCCTACCTGGGTAACATGACATCTTCTGGATGCAGCAATTATGAATCCTGTATTGTTACAGCCCAGAATGCGCTGAAAGATTATCCCTACGCTTCTCCATCACGGAAAGAAGAACTTTCCATTTTGGTTTTGAGATCTAAATATCACCTGGCCCGCCAGAGTGTTGTTGAGAAACGTATTGAGCGTTTTCGCGATGCCATAGATGAATACTATGCTTTTGAGAACGAATTCCCTGAAAGCCAATACATGAGAGAAGCAAAGAGCATTTTTAATCATGCTGAGCGCGTCGTTTCAAAGAAAGGCGTTGTAGATGAAGTTGACGTGGAGTCGGATGTAACAAAGACTAAGAAAAGTAAAAAGAATAAATCACAAATAAATTAAATATGATGGATTACAAAAAATCAACAGCTCCTACTAACACAGTTAACCGTGATGTAATGGAATTGTGTGAGGAAACCGGTAATATCTACGAAAGTGTTGTTATTATAGCTAAGCGTGCCAATCAGATTTCTGCTGATATTAAAAACGAATTGAGCAAGAAACTGCAGGAGTTTGCAAGTTCTCAGGATAACCTTGATGAAGTTTTTGAGAACCGCGAGCAGATTGAAATCAGCCGTTTCTATGAGAAGCTTCCAAAGCCGACTCTTATGGCTACTCAAGAGTTTGTAGAGGGTAAGGTGTATTTCCGTAACCCCAGTAAGGAAGCTGCTTCATTACTAGACCAATGATTCAGCGTATTCAATCCCTGTATCTTATGCTGGCAACTATACTTGTAGTTGTCTGCATGGCCAGTTGTATAGGATATTATATTTCAGATGAAGAAGGTAGGGTAGGAAAGTTATTCAATTTGTTTTGCGAGAGTTACGAAGAAGGTCATCCTGCAAGACTGGGTACAGTATTTTCTCTCTTTATTATATTGCTTATAGAGTCGACCCTTTCCTTCTTAAACATTTTTTTATTTAAGTATAGGGCATTGCAGATGCGTGTTTGTACCTTCTGTATGATCTTGTTAGTTGGCTGGTATGCTGCTTATGCATTTTTTGCCTGGTACTTTTTAGATGCTTTTCAGGCAAACGTGTCTTTCAAGGTATCTGTATGGGCTTCCTTACCATTCGTTAGTCTGATATTGCTTTATCTGGCATTTCGCGGTATTTTCAAAGACGAGAAGTTAGTGCGCTCTTTGGACCGCCTGCGTTAACTACGCGTTTTAAGAATATCAAATAGATAGGCTACCTTCACCGTGATGACATTATTGGCACTACGGCTGAAGGTATCTTGTTTTGAGTTGTTAAAGATATTGCTAAGACTAATACCGTATCTTCCCTCGAGGGTAAAGTGATGGCCATTTTTTGTGCTTACATCCATTCCTAATCCAAGAGTTAATCCATAATCAAATTTCTTTTGTATTGGGGTGTCGTGTAAGGTAACTTGACGTACCAATAGGTTGCTCTCATCCCATTCTCCGCTTGTGGAAGTTTTTTCGCTGAAGCAATAGCCAATGTGCGGTCCGGCAAGAAGGTAACCCTTAACACCACCTTTTTCTTTTCCAAACCCAAGATTCACAAGGATTGGCATCTGGATGTAATTCGCATCGCGTTTATAGGTTCCCGAAAGATCCCCGTTTTTTATATCTTCAGTCCATCCCAATTGTGCAAAATTCAACTCTCCTTGAATGGCACAAATCATACTGAAATACTTTTCGCATGTATATCTTACTGTAGCTCCCATAGTTATGCCACCGTGCATCTTCTGGTTTATGTTTGGGCTGAAGCTTACTTGGTTCAGAGCATAGCCTCCGTTTATACCAATAGCCAAATCCCTACGTGACAGACCTATCTGGGCTTGTACATTGCAAGTAAATAAGGTGTATAGGAAAGTTAGCAGTAATATCTTCTTCATCTAATAAGTTCTATTTGTTTGGTCTTCGTGAAATGTATCAACTGTATGAATCGGTTATAGTATCCAGCGTTATCTGCTTCTTGAACAAATCTATAAGTGCTTTGATACGGCACATGCTGGTTTGCTATAAATGATTCATTATCCCAAATATCATGCATAAAGAAATAAGCCAGATCAAATCCCATCATAGCATAGCGTGGATAGTTAATAGCCATAGCTTTGTTGAAATTTCTTGTGAAAGTCTGTTCAAAAACTTTGGTGTTGGGCGCTAGTGCATTATAATAGTATGAACTGTAAATATACGTATCAAAGGTAAAGAAACTGTTCAGTAGGGTATTAGTGAATGTCTGCCATTCAGGGTATCCTAATAATGAAATGTTGTAATTAGGGTGGTTCTGCTTGAAAGTGTCCAACTTTGATATCAGAATATTTAACGGCTTTATACCAGGATTGTCAGGTACGATAACGTTATCTTTGAACTGGTTCATAGCAGCTTCGTAAGAAAAGTCGTCTCCGTCTATGTTCAGAACCCGTACACTGTTTCCCTGCTTTCCTAACATATCTGTCAGTGTCTGGGTAAAGAGTCGTCCTTTGCTATTATCGTTGTTAGTCTTCAGAATAATATAGTTCTTGTTGGCATATGCTCTTGAAATCAATGTGGCCGCTTCGGCAGTACCAATGGTGTAGTTAGGACTAGCCATGTAAACATGCGGGTTTTCAATCAGTGATTGTCCGTTGGTAAATGGCAACACTAATTTTATGTTGTTCTGCTTACAAAAATTAATAGTCGCAGGTAACTGTAGCTCGTCAACAGGGCCAAAAAGAACGTTTAACGTAGCCATTTCAGGATTCATCAGTACATTCATCAGCTCCGCTTCTGTTGTTCCGCTGTTGTATGTGTAGATTTCCAGGCTCATTCCCTCTTTTTTGACACTGTCCGCAGCCATCAGAAAGCCTTGATAGAATTCTATCATTTTCTTGGCTCTTTCAGTCTTTTCCTCGAATGGCAGGATAACACCAATTTTTATGTTTGTTATTGGCTCTTTCTGTTCTATTTCCGGAACTGCTTGGCTTTCAGTAATAGAATTTTGTGGAATGGCCAGATACGTTCCCTTCTTTAGTTTACCTTTCTTTTTGATATCAGGGTTTGCCAAGAGGAGTTCCTGTTCAGTAATATTATATTGTTTTGCAATGCTAAAAAGGGTTTCTCCCTTGTTAACTTGATGCAGTCGATTCAGCATCGATATAGTGTTTTGCGCATCCATTATAAATGGGAAGCACATTAGTATTATGATAATAAGCCTTTTCATAACTGCAAAGATAATGCTTTTTTTTTGCCATTTTAGACTTTTTGAGATTAAAAAATGACTATCATCCAAAGAAAATCATTAATTTTGCACAAATAATTAAAAATATGAGGCGTTTTACATCTTTATTGTTGTTATTTCCTTTTTATGTTTGGGCACAAACACCTATGGTTGATCCTTCCGGTGTTTATATTGTTGAGAATGATGACGGTACTGCAGATACTACAGATTTAAGTGGAGCCGGCACACAAAGTGCCCCACTTAAAGTTATTCTTAAAGCGAACCCATCGGGTCTGGAGGGTTATGGAATTCCTCGTTACGAATGGAAGGTTTGGAATGACGAAGATCCTGAAACCCTAATTCTTCATCGTACCGAAGAAAATATAGAGCATACATTCACCACTAGCGGAGCTTTCACTGCGCAGTTATATGTTACTTTTTATAACGCAGACGGTTCTGTGTATTACGAATTTCCCGAGGAAGGAGAAGACCCTAAAGCCATACATTTCAGTATTAGCGAGAGTATATTAGAGTTTCCGAATGCCCTTTCCCCTAATGGAGATGGTTGGAATGATGAACTCAAACCTAAATCTGGTTATCAGAGTATTGTAGAATTCCATGCTGCAGTTTTTAGCCGGTGGGGAAACAAGTTGTATTCTTGGGACAATGTCGATGGTTCTTGGGATGGCAAATATAAAGGGAAATATGTAAAAGATGGTGTGTATTTCTTGGTGGTTAGTGCCAAGGGTGCAGATGGTCGCAAGTATAACATAAGAAAGACCATCAGCGTTATAACTGGATATAACAAAGGAGAAGGTAACTCTGAAATAGGCGATGAGTGACAGTAAGATATCTGTTTTTGGAGCACGCGTTCACAATCTTAAGAACGTAGATGTAACGATTCCAAGAAACCGTCTTACTGTTATAACAGGTCTTAGCGGTAGTGGAAAATCGTCCCTGGCATTTGATACCATCTTTGCCGAGGGACAACGGCGTTATATTGAGACATTCAGTGCGTATGCCCGCAACTTTCTCGGTAACCTACAACGTCCCGACGTAGATAAGATTACCGGATTAAGTCCGGTTATCAGCATTGAACAGAAAACCACCAACAAAAATCCACGCAGTACAGTTGGAACGACAACTGAGATTTACGATTTCTTTCGCCTTCTATATGCACGTACAGCTGAAGCTTTCTCGTACGAGACGGGCGAAAAGATGGTACGTTATACTGAAGAGCAGATTATTGAACTCATCTTAAAAGAATATCTTGGTCGTAAAATATGTCTCCTTGCACCTTTGGTTAAAAACAGAAAAGGCCATTACCAAGACTTATTTGAGAATATACAGAAGAAAGGCTATTTATATGTTCGGGTTGACGGGCAGATTCAAGAGATTGTTCCCGGTATGAAGTTGGACCGTTACCGCAATCATGATATTGAGGTTGTTATAGATAGGCTGAAGGTGCAGGATAAAGATGATACGCGTCTTATCCAGAGTGTTGCTATTGCCATGAAGCAAGGCGACGGCCTTATGTTAGTGTATGATATGGATACAGAACGAGTGCGTTATTACAGCAAGCAGCTCATGTGTCCCACTACCGGCATATCATACCGCGAGCCTGCACCACACGATTTCTCCTTTAATAGTCCTCAGGGTGCCTGCCCGAGATGTAAAGGCCTGGGATATGTCAGCATAATAGATCAAGACAAAGTCTTTCCCGATAAAACCCTCTCTGTTAAGCAAGGTGGTATAGCTCCTTTAGGGAAAGCACATCCTGCTATGATATTTTGGCAAATAGAGGCTTTGCTTCAGAGGTACGATTGTAGCTTGGAAACCCCTCTGTCAGAGGTACCTGATGAGGCTATTCAAGAAATAATTGATGGTACATCGGAACGTTTAAGAATATCTTCGGAAGTTGCTAAGACTACTAATGATTATTTTGCTTCATACGACGGTCTGGGAAAATATATTGGCCAAATGCAGGATGCTGACATGTCTTCCAGTGCCCAAAAGTGGGCTGAGCAGTTCAGCTGTACAGCAGAGTGCCCCGAATGTAAAGGTCAACGTCTGAATCGTGAGTCTCTTCACTTCCTTATTGCCGGAAAGAATATTTCGGAATTGTGCAAGATGGACCTACAGGAGCTTTATGACTGGGTTTCTATACTCCCCGATAAACTTTCTTCTCAACAGCGTAAGATAGCTTCAGAAATTCTTAAAGAGATTCGATCCCGTTTACGTTTCTTATTAGATGTCGGTCTCGATTATCTTTCTTTAGGTCGTAGCTCGATAAGCCTTTCCGGTGGTGAAAGTCAGCGTATTCGCTTGGCAACACAGATTGGAAGTCAATTGGTTAATGTGTTATATATCCTTGATGAGCCCAGTATAGGCTTGCATCAGAAAGATAACATCAAGCTTATTGAATCTCTAAAGAATCTGCGTGATACCGGTAATTCCGTAATTGTGGTGGAGCATGACCAAGAGATGATGGAGAATGCTGATTATATAGTTGATGTCGGCCCCAAGGCAGGCCGTAAAGGAGGCGAGATCGTTTTTCAGGGAAAATACACTGATATGTTAAAACAACATACCCTCACCAGCCAGTATCTTAGTGGTGAACTCTGTATTGATGTACCTGTAAAGAGAAGAGCAGGAAACGGAAGAAATCTGGTGATATATGGTGCGTCTGGCAATAACTTAAAGAATGTAGATGTTTCTTTTCCATTAGGCAAATTGATTTGCGTAACCGGTGTCAGCGGAAGTGGCAAGAGTACATTAGTGAATGATACGCTGCAACCCATCCTAAGCAAACATTTCTATCGTTCCTTGCGCAACCCTCTTCCATACGATAGAATAGAAGGTCTCGAATATATAGATAAGGTGGTAGATGTTGACCAGAGTCCTCTTGGTCGTACCCCTCGTTCTAATCCTGCTACCTATACTGGGGTGTTTAACGATATTCGCAATTTATTTGTTGAGCTACCTGAGGCTCGTATACGTGGTTATAAGCCTGGTCGATTCTCATTCAATGTTAAAGGAGGCCGTTGTGAAGCTTGTAGCGGGAATGGTTATAAGACCATCGAGATGAACTTCTTGCCCGATGTCTTTGTACCTTGTGATGAGTGTTGTGGTAAGCGTTATAACCGCGAGACTCTGGAAGTGCGTTATCGTGGCAAAAGTATTGCCGATGTGCTAGATATGACTATCAATCAAGCAGTAGAATTCTTTGAAAATGTGCCAACTATTTTGAGCAAAATAAAGGTTATACAAGATGTAGGCTTAGGTTACATTAAACTTGGACAGCCCAGTACTACGCTTTCTGGCGGTGAAAGTCAACGTGTTAAATTAGCTACAGAACTCAGCAAGCGCGATACTGGTAAAACCTTATATATTTTAGACGAGCCTACTACGGGTTTGCATTTCGAAGATATTCGCGTCTTACTTTCTGTCTTGAATCGTTTAGTGGAGAAGGGTAATACGGTAGTCATTATAGAACATAACCTTGATGTTATCAAGTGTGCCGATTGGATTATCGACATGGGTCCTGAAGGCGGAAAGAGAGGTGGTGAACTAATATTCTCAGGAACTCCCGAGGACTTGGCTCGAAGTGGTGTGGGAGCTACTGCCCCCTTCTTGAAAAAAATATTGAATCTCGAACATTAAAAGTTACTATCGCCTAAAATCTTATTATCATGAAAAAACTCATGCCATTTTCTGTTTTTGCTCTTTTGCCGATAGCAGCGCATGCCCAGAAACGCCCTAACATTTTGTATATCATGACAGATGATCATACCACACAGATGATGTCGTGCTACGATAAAACTCATGTACAGACACCTAATCTTGACCGTATAGCTCGAGATGGCGTGCGCTTTGTCAATAGTTTTGTTGCCAACTCACTCTCTGGACCAAGCCGCGCCTGCATGATTACAGGTAAACATAGCCACAAGAATGGCTTTACTAATAATGAGCACGGTGTATTTGATGGCAGTCAGCAAACCATGCCAAAACTTCTACAGCAAGTTGGATACAGCACATGCCTAATTGGTAAATGGCATTTAGTAAGTACTCCCACAGGTTTCGATCACTTCGAAATTATCCCCGGACAAGGCGAATATTATAATCCTACGTTCATCACTATGGATGGTAAGAGGCACAATGAGAATGGATATCTAACTAACATTCTTACCGATAAGGCTATTGCGTGGCTACAGGAGCAACAGAAAACAGACAAGCCTTTTGCCCTATTCTTACATGAGAAAGCTTGCCATCGTGACTGGCTTCCTGAGCTTAAATATCTACGAGAGTACGAGGATGTCATGTTTAAAATCCCAGAGAACTTTGATGATGATTGGGAAGGCCGTAAGGCGGCTCAACATCAGGAGATGGCTATTGCCTCTGATGTGGATATGACTATGGATTACGATTGTAAAATCTTCAATCCAGATAAACGTAGCCGTCTAACAGGTGCATATATGGGTTATATTGGGCGGCTTAACAGTCAAGAACGTGCAGAATATGATATGTTTTACGATTCCTTGTCTGTCGATTTCAGGAAACGTAATCTTTCAGGTAAAGCTCTAAAAGAATATAAGTATCAGCGCTTTATGCGTGACTATGCAAAGGTGCTTAAAACATTTGATGACAACGTCGGTCGTTTACTTGATTATCTCGACGAAACAGGTCTTTCCGAGAATACATTGGTTGTTTACACCAGTGACCAAGGCTTCTATATGGGTGAACATGGCTGGTTCGACAAACGTTTTATGTATGAAGAGAGTTTTTCAACCCCTTTGGTTATGCGTATGCCAACAAAATACAATAAGCCTGTGGCCAAGGGTGATATAACCGAGATGGTACAGAACATAGATTATGCACCCACTTTCCTGGATTTGGCCGGAGCTCCTATTCCTGAAGATATACAAGGGGTCAGTCTTCTACCTCTTTTAGAGGGGCAGCACCCCAAGAACTGGCGTCAGAGCCTTTATTATCATTACTACGAGTATCCCGCAGAGCATAGCGTAAGACGTCATTATGGTGTCCGTACTGCAGATGGCTACAAGCTTATACATTTTTACCCCTGTACAGAAGAAAATCCTTCCGATGTAATAGACCAGTGGGAGATGTACGACCTTAATACAGATCCACATGAGATGCATAACATCTATGGGAAGCCAGGAACAGAGAAGCTTCAAAAGCGCCTGTACAAAGAGCTTTTGAAGCTTCAGAAACAGTATGATGTAAAAGAATCTGACCGTTAGCCTTCTTTTCTTACTAACCTTACTCTACGTTATTTTATTCTTATTTTCGAGCTTTTATCGCCTTTTCTTACAATAACGGTCTGACCTTTTGATGCGCTGCGGATGGCATTTTTACCCTTGCCAATCATTTTACCGTCAAGAGAATATACTGTAACATCTTCCATGGCAATCTCGTTGTCTATTCGGTTGATACCTACGGGGTCCTCATACATTACCGTAATGCTATTGATGGCATTCCTGTAGCTTGTAGAGAGAGACTTTCGGTCAGCTTTGCACAATTGACTTGTGGTAATACCGATGTTGTTGTCATTTTTAAACAAACGTGCACTAGCGCCCTCCTTCAGTATTTTTATGGATTCTATATCGTTTGCCTTTATACCATAAACCGCAAGGTCTGCCTTTGTGTACGTTCCTACAGGTAGTTTTACGCCATAGCCAGTATAGTTGATACCACTAAACACTTCAACCATTGCGTCTTCTTCAGGAACTTCTACAGCTTTGAATACACGATTCATACCGGATGCCCATGCATTAAGGTCCCATGTTTCATCGTTATAAACCCATACAAATCCTCCTGTAGCTACACCGTCGTCTTTCCATTTCTGGAACTGAGCAATGTTCTTGTCCACATTCCAGTCATTTGAGTAGTTTAACAGCCCTGCATGTCGTTCTGTCACACCATTGAACGTCCAGGTACCCACTTGGTTCACGTTTCCTGCGCCACCGTCATAACATTGTACCATAATTCGGTCTACAGCCTTCGGCTTGCTGGCTCTGATCTTACTACATAAGTTTTGCCAGTAACTCTTATAAGTGTATGGGGCTAAGGTCGTTTTGTAACCCAATCCATACATCATAATATGGAACTTAGCTCCTGTTTCAAGGTCATAGCATTGCTCATCATCGTTGTTGACGGCATCTATCTCAGGCACTGCCTCTTTTAAGGCTTTAAAGTTTTTGTAGAGCATGGTACCCGTTCCTGTGCCGTTTTTATTTATAAGGTTCTTGATATTGTTGTATGAATCATTTCCCCATCCCCCAATAACTATATCAATTCGCTGAATGCTAGTAGGTGGTGTCTTTAAGTCTCTAATATCCATTTGGTAATTAGGCTGAGGCTTTTGAAAAACGTATTCACCATCTTTACAGATGATCTCTCCGTCTGTCTTCAGTGTACCGTCTGGATCAACATGTACGTTAAAGAGTAGCACATATGTAAAGCCTGACTCGCGAAGGGTCTTAATTGTTTTGGGTCTTTCTCTTCGAATATGACCGCCAACATATACACCAGAAACGGTTTTTATCTCTGGCTGAGCAAACATAGGCATCAGTCCAAGAGAGAAAAATGAAAGAAGAAATAGGTTAAATCTTTTCATTTCTTTTTTATCTTAATGTTTATTTTATTATAACTTTTTGGGCTCGTTTTCCATTGGTAATCAGATAAATGCCAGTCTGTTTTTGTCCTGGTCCTATAGCTTGTCCACACATGTTATAGGCACGGCTTCCTTTGTCCATCGAGAGTACTGATCCTTCTAGTGTATAGAGGGTGTCATCATTACCAATCTCATTAATACCCGTTTCAGATATTGCCGTAAGGTCAGTTAGCGTGAAATTATCAAAAGAGTAGTTGAAAGATGACTTATTAGTGCCCACTTTTAATGCGAAATAGACAGTGCCTGTGGTTTTTGCCTTCCATTTCATTACGCCTGTAGAGTGGCTGGTGCCAGCTTTTGCCTTGGCAGACATCATGCCGTCATAATTGGCGAGGGTGCCATCCTTCCACGAATTAAGTTGACCTATTGTGTTAGCCTCTTCTAAACCTATATCTGCATAGTCCTTTGGCTTGTCTGTAACTATGAAGGCTTGTATCCAGAAATCGCCGTTTCCATAGGCCCCTCGTACAGCTACATCAGCAGCATAGGTATGTCCAGCGACAACTTCTACAGGTTGGTACACGACGGTATTGAGTGCTTTACTACGTGAATTGGAAATGCTAAGAGCCCCTCCATTTCCGTTAGAAGGGGTGTTGACGGTTGAGTTCCAAACATACTTTGCATTGTTTATAGATGCCAGCGCTGCGGTCTGCCAGACACCCTGATATTCACATTCACCATTCATCAAGCGATTACGCCCTTCGTCAGTATCCGGTTCCAAAATTGCCAGTTCCTGTTCAGTGGCAATTTTCTTGTTACTGATACGTAACCAGTTTATGTTAAGTCCACCTTTTTCAATATATATGCGTATGCGGAGGGTACCTTTTGGCAAAATAATGCCATTGAAGGTCTTTGTTGCCCATGTTGTATAACCTCCTGTTGATGAGAGTTTTGTGGAAGTTACGACAGGACGGTCATTTGCTGTAATGCGCACTGTGGATGTACCTGAGTTTATGGCATAACGCAGTTGCAACTGCCAACTAGCAGGTTCTTCTGGATTCTCTATGGTGTATTGGAGCCATTCACCATCTTTAGTTTCTCCTACGTAATATCCACAACTCCTAGTATCATTAGGACCACTGTACACGTCCACGCCGTCATTCCTGAATACCCATCCTTTCTGCCACGAAGTATAATCCTCGCCGCTATATTGATATGAGGCATCGTCTGAGTCCCAATATGCTTTGCCCTGCATTCCCATGTCGTAGTGTGCCGCATATACATAATCACCTGTCTGGTACTTGGTAAAAGGTATGCATTCGTCGTTGTAGGGACGACGTAGAAGTGCATCGATGTAGTCTTTGCGAATAGTGCATTTACTAATGTTTTGTGCTTCTGCCCATGCTCTACATGCATTCCATAATGTGGCGGACGTGGGTTTTCCTCCATTCTGCCACTGACTAATGACATTGTCGTAGCTGCTTACTCTTTTCACTTGCAGAATGGTATTGATGTTGCTTTTCTTCATTGGCCAGCATGTCCATCCGGCAAATTGCATCGCCTCATCGTAGAGACGTACACAACCGGCAGTCCACGAGTTGCTATTTTCTCCAAACTCTCCTAAATAAACAGGACAATTGTATTTACTTGCCATATCTGCCATGTATTGCACCTGACTCTTGGTGTTGTAAACTCCATAACGATGGAACTGCAAAACCATCTTTGTATCCATCTTTGTTGAGGGAAAACCATTGTAGTCGTTGCTGTAGGAATTTCCTTCCAAAATAACGATGTGATTGGTGTCAACCTCGCGTATAGCCTTGATGATACTCTTGAAAGTGTCCCATAGCAGTTTGTTGCTGTTGGCCAATGTCCAGTTGGTCTCGTTGATAAGGTCGTAAGCGGCCACACATTTCTGATTTTTGTATCGTTCAGCTATTTTTCGCCATAAAGCAGCAAGTTTCGTGCGGTTCGCTTCACTTTCCCATAACGAAGGTTTGCTTGAATCATAGTCACAGATATCTCCGGAAGACTGACCACCAGGGCATGCATGCATATCAAGGATGAGCAAAATGTTATAGCGTTCTGCCCAAATACACATGGAGTCAATGCGGTCGAACCCCTCTTGTAGCCATGTCTGTTCACCTGCTACGGGTTCTTTTTCTATGGGTAAAGTAAAGTATTTGTAGTGCATGGGAATGCGTAATGTGTTGAATCCCTGTTCAAACAAAAACTTCATATCTTCCTCGCAAAAGTTGTTGTCCATCCATAGCTTGTCGAACTCTTCGACCTTGTCTTCCCCGCATATATCAGCAATCATCTTGTCAAACTTGAATTGGCGGTCCAGATTCCCCGAGGTGTTCATCATATATGGCTCACGTACCATCCAGTTGCCACAGTTTGTTCCGCGAAGAACTAATTTTTGACCATCGCGTGCAAGAAGTTTTGTTCCGGAAACACGTACAAAATTATCACTCGCATTAACAGGAATAATGCAAATGACAGTAATAAGTATTAATATAAATTGTTTCATTATATATCCATTAGGGTTTGTAAAGGTACACTTTTTTTCCTAAATACTAGTACCTATGGATAATTTATTTGAAAAAACGGCTATGATACATCATTTTCTCAGGTAATATAGTTATATGAACAGGTTATGCTTTCGTTTTTTCATGGATTCTTTTGACCATTCAGGATTTCTTTGTACTTTTGTGGGAACTTCAATAAAAAACATCAAAATTGAAATGTCATAATGGGAGATAATAAATCAAACAATTACCTTGAAGAATTTCGCAGAGAAGAACTAATAAAGAAAATTGAGCGAACAGTGAACAACCTTACGTTGGAGGAATTGGAAGCTCTTCACTACGATATGCTGACAAAAAACTATATTAATGATGATTACTAAATCCGTTTTAAAGAACCTTCTTACGGTTTCATTTTTGTTTAGTTATACTCTTGGGTTGAGTGCTCAAGTTGAGGGGCCAACCATGGGATGGAGCTCATGGAATACTTTTTCAGTTAATATATCTGAGAATATTATTAAAGGACAAGCCGATGCTATGGTCTCTCAAGGATTGAAAGATGCTGGCTACCAATACATAAACATTGATGATGGCTTTCAGTATGGTCGTTTGCCCAACGGTAAAGTCAGGATTCATCCACAGCGTTTCCCCAACGGTTTGAAGGTGGTAAGTGATTATATCCATTCCAAAGGTTTGAAGGCAGGTATATATAGCGATGCAGGCGACTGTACATGCGGTAGCATCAGTAACGGCGATACGCAGAATGCTAATGTAGGAATGTATGGCTATGAACAGTTGGATGCCGACTATTATTTCAAAGAACTGGAATTCGATTTTATTAAGGTGGACTATTGTGGAGGCAATCATGCCAGACTGAACGAGCAGGAGCAATACACTGCTATTCATAAAGCCATAGCAAATACAGGGCGTGACGTTCGCTATAACCTGTGCAGATGGGCATACCCGGGTACATGGTGCCACGACATCTCCACTTCATGGCGTACAACAGGTGACATATACGATGGATGGGCATCCGTAAAAGGAATCCTTGCAGAGAACCTGTATCTTTCTGCATACTGCTATGAAGGCTGTTATAATGATATGGATATGTTGGAAGTCGGCCGCTCTATGACAGAGGAGGAGGACAAAACGCACTTCGGTATGTGGTGTATTATGTCCAGCCCTTTGTTAATAGGTTGTAATATGTCAACTATTAAGGAGCGCCCGTTGGCATTATTAAAGAACCCAGAGCTGATTTCCTTAAACCAAGATCCATTAGGCCTGCAGGCTTATGTGGTGCAGCATGTAGGTGAGACATATGTTCTTGTGAAAGATATTCTTACTCTTCACGGTAACATTCGTGCAGTAGCACTCTACAATCCATCTGACAGAGAGCAGGAGATGTGTGTCTGCTTCAGCGAGGTTGATTTAAGCGGTAGGGCGAAAGTGCGCGACCTGTTTGAACATCAGGACTTAGGAGAAATGTATGGTTCTCTATCTGTTGTCGTCCCGCCACATGGTACACGTATATATAAGCTGGAAGCTGAAGGCCGATTGGACCGATATATCTACGAGGCAGAGACAGGTTTTATGCATGATTATCAGGAAATCTACAACAATCAGTCAGTTGGTTCTGCTATCTATGAGACTAATTCTGCTGCGAGTGGAGGTGCATTTGCAAGTTGGCTTGGCGGTAAGAGAAGCAACTCGTTGGTGTGGCGTGATGTTTATGTTACAGAAGAAGCAGACTATACGGTTCATTTTAGCGGAAGTTCTGCTGAGACTCGTTCGTTAGCTGTTGCTTTGAACGGAGAAGATATTGGCACCATAAATATAAACACATCTAGTTGGGTGGCTTTTAAAGAGTATAATATGACACTTCATCTAAAGGCTGGTTCCAACCGTATAGAACTCTATAACGAAAAGGGATGGATGCCTAATATTGACTACATGAGTTTGGAGAAAGTAGGGGAGAAAACAATACTTTCCCGAAGATTAGAAGAAGTTGTATGTCAACTTAATATTCTTAAAAATAATAATCTGATAACCAATAAGTTAAGAAATAATATTGAAAGTCTTATAACAAGAGCTGAGTCGGATGACTTAACAGATGCTAAGATTAAGAGTATTCTAACAGAAACACAGAATATACAGAATACCATAACTAAGATATTACCACTCTGTGAGGAGTTTGTTTTCTGGAAAGCGTATGCTAATAAAAATGTTGAGGTTAGTATGGAATCCACAGCTTTGACATCATTTGTGAAGAGAATTGCAAATTCAGAGTCCGCCCTCTCACAAGCAACAACAGAATCTCAGGTTAGTACAGCACTTAACAACTTAAAGTCAGCTGTAACAACTTATCTTAAAGCTTCCTCTGCAGTACCTAAGGAGGGAGAATATTTAGATATGACACTCTTTATAACGAACTATGATTTCTCAACTAAAGACGGATGGCTGGGTGAACCTACGTATCGGGATGGTTGTGGTGAGGAATACAATAAGCCTTTTGACATGTACCAAACACTTTCCGGCATGCGACCTGGTGTATATACTGTACGTTGCAATGCCTTCTACCGTACTGGTGGTAATGACGGTGGCGCCGCTTACAAATCAGGCAAAGAAAATATATTGGCTTATTTGTATGTAAATAATAAGGTTAAAAAACTGAAGTCCCTATATGCTGAAAAATGGCCTGAGGCAGCCCAGTATAGCTCTGTTGATAATCAGAATGGCTATCCCCATAGTATGCGTGCGGCCGGAATCCGTTTTGCTGAGGGATGTTATATGAACGAGGTTGCTTATACGTTACAGGAAAAGGGAACACTGAGGTTTGGCCTGAAATGTGAGAAGAATAACAGCACCAATTGGTGTTGCTTTGATAACTTCTCTCTGTTATATCAACCTTTGCCTGATTATTATGATGGAATCGACGAAGTGAAAAGCGAAAGAGTAAAAAGTGAAAAATATGGAAATGAAATTTACGACCTAGCAGGACGTAAAGTCAACTCTCAACAACAAAAGGGCATTGTAATAAAGGAAGGGAAGAAGTTTATTAGACCTTAGACTTTAGGCTTTAGACCTTAGACTTTAGAGAGCCAGTCATCAATAAGATGACGGGCAATAGATGCTTTGTCTGGGATGTCTGGCATGTTTTCGCGAGTAAACCAGTCGCCCTCGCATAGTTCTTCTTTCTGAAGTCTCAGTTCTCCTCCGTCATAATCGGCTGTAAAACCAACCATCAAGCCAAAAGGATAGGGCCAAGGCTGGCTGCCAAAATAACGCAGGTTTTTTATCTTTATTCCGACCTCCTCCTTAACCTCGCGCTGCACGCATTGTTCTAGTGATTCTCCTGTTTCTAAGAAGCCTGCCACCAGCCCATAGTGGTTACCTCTAAAGTTGCGTGATCTAACCAACAAAATGCGGTCGTCTCGTTGTATGCGAACAATAATCGCTGTTGCTGCAGATGGCCACCACTCCTTGCCGCATTCCGTACACTTCTTACTGATGTCTGTCATCCAATTGTTTGTGCCACCACAAACTCCGCAAAAACGTGTGTTCTGGTCCCAATACAACAGTTCTGCCCCCTTGCCTGCCAGTTGGTAATCTTCGGGGTTAAGAATAGCATGTGTTTTACGTAAACCAACCATCTGAACCCCTTCTTTGCCGACGACGGGATTATCCAGTCGGATAATCTTGATTTCATCGGCTCCCGTGTGCAATGTGGTAATGTAATTCCATTCTTTGAGGGGGACAGGAGGTTCCAAACCAAAGGGAATACTCCCCTCTGTTGTGAGAAGAATATCCCCTTGGCAATATGCTAAATATTTGGTCATTTCAAATGCCCAAAGACTTCTTAACCTCTTCTACCTTAGCCTTGGCTCGTTCTACGCATCCTTGGTAGCAGTTGGCGCAACCCATGGTATCTTTCAGTTCCAAATAGAATTTAATCTTGGGCTCAGTGCCGCTGGGACGGACGCTCACTTTGGTGCCATCCTCACAGAAGTATTGCAGCACGTTGCTGGTTGCTGGCATTACTAGAGGTGACTCATTGCCTAATGCATCGTACTTTTTGAGCGTTTTGAAGTCACGTGTCAGCACAACCTTACTGCCAGCAATTTCCTTAGGACGGTTTGCGCGGAAGTTTTCCATCATGGCCTTAATCTCATCTGCACCAGACTTGCCAGGCTTTACTACGTTAATGGTGTATTCATAGCTGAAACCATATTCCAGATAGATGTCCATCAACAGATCATATAATGTCTTGCCCTGATCCTTAGCCCATGCAGCAATCTCGCAGATAAGGCAGATGGATGCTGGCGAATCTTTATCGCGCACCTTGTCATAAGGTAAGAAACCGAAACTTTCTTCACCACCGCCTATAAATTTCTGTTTGCCTTCGCTTAAAGCGATTTCGCGTGCAATCCACTTAAAGCCTGTATAGCAGTCACGCAATTCAACATTGTTCTTCTCTGCCATCTTGGCAATCACCTCGGTGGTTACAATGGTCTTAACCAGGAAGTCGCTAGGCTTGAGTGTGCCCAAAGCCAATTTATTCTTTATGATGTAATAGCAGAACATCATAGCAGTCTGGTTTCCGTTGATGATTATCCACTCACCCTTGGGGTCGCGGCATACTATAGCCAGACGGTCTGCATCAGGGTCAGAGGCGATTACCAGATCGGCATTCAGTTTGGTACCTAACTTCATGCCCAATGTCATAGCCTCGGCATTCTCGGGGTTCGGGCTAACCACCGTGGGGAAGTTGCCATCGATAACCATCTGTTCTGGTACTACGTTTATATTCTGGAAACCCCAACTACGCAAGCAGAGAGGAACAATTACACGACCTGTACCATGCATGGGGCTATAAACGATTTTCAGGTCCTTCTGGCGAAGAATAACATCTTGATCTACCATAGCTTCCTTAACGGCCATCATGTAGTCGTAGTCCATCTCGCCGCCAATGATAGTAATAAGGTCCTTGTTGCCTTCAAACTTCACATCTTCTATCCTTACCTTATTGACTTCTTCTATAATACCGGTATCATGAGGAGCTAATACCTGTGCTCCATCACTCCAATAAGCCTTATAGCCATTGTATTCGCGTGGGTTATGACTGGCTGTAACGTTAACACCGGCAACAGCCCCCAGCTGACGGATGGCAAAACTGATTTCAGGGGTGGGGCGGAGGCTCTCAAAAAGATATACTTTGATGCCATTGGCACTGAAGATGTCAGCGACGCTTTCGGCAAACATACGGCCGTTATTGCGACAGTCATGACCTACAACTACGCTCTTGCCACCCTCAGGAAAAGCCTTGTTGATGTAGTTGGCAAATCCCTGAGTAGCCATACCCACAATGTATTTGTTCATACGGTTGGTACCGGCACCCATAATGCCGCGCAAACCACCAGTACCAAATTCCAGACTCTGATAGAAAGCATCAACCAAAGGGTTCTTGTCTTCGTTATCCAACATGGCCTTGATTTCAGCCTTTGTCTCATCATCATAATAAGGTGAGTTCAGCCATGAATATGCTTTTTCCTCACATTCTTTTATTAGCAGTGCATCCATATTCTTTGTTTTATGAAATAATTTTTCATTGCAAAGGTACTGAAAAGTTGTGAATATGCCAAGATTTTCCGACCTATCTTTTGCAGTTCTCCAACTTTTTTGTACTTTTGCAATCCTGAAATATATATACGAATAGACTGTTTAATGCAACATATAAGAAATTTCTGTATCATCGCCCATATCGACCACGGAAAGAGCACACTTGCCGACCGTCTTCTGGAATATACCCACACCATAGAGGTTACTAAGGGACAGATGTTGGATGATATGGATCTGGAGCAAGAACGTGGTATTACTATCAAGAGTCATGCTATACAGATGGAATATAACTTCCGGGGAGAAAATTACATTCTTAATCTTATTGATACGCCGGGCCATGTAGACTTCTCCTATGAGGTTTCTCGCAGTATTGCCGCTTGTGAGGGTGCTTTGCTTGTTGTGGATGCTACTCAGGGTGTTCAGGCACAGACTATCAGTAACTTGTACATGGCTATTGATCACGATTTGGAAATTATTCCCGTTATCAACAAGTGTGATATGCCCAATGCCATGCCAGAAGAAGTGGAAGACGAGATAGTAGAACTTATTGGCTGTAAGCGTGAGGAGATAATTCGTGCTAGCGGAAAAACAGGTATGGGGGTTGAGGAGATTCTTCAGGCTGTTGTGGAACGTATCCCTTGTCCTAAAGGTGATGAAAATGCTCCTCTTCAGGCTCTTATCTTCGACTCTGTTTTCAACTCTTTCCGTGGTATTATTGCCTATTTCAAAATAGTAAATGGTAGCATCAAGAGTGGTGACCAGGTTCAGTTTATCAATACAGGCAAAGAGTATAAGGCAGATGAAATAGGTGTGCTTAAGATGGATATGGTTCCTCGTAAAGTTCTTCACTGCGGAGACGTGGGCTATATCGTTTCAGGCATCAAGACTGCTACCGAAGTAAAGGTGGGTGATACCATTACTACTGTCGAGAATCCTTGCCTTGAAGCTATTGCTGGATTTGAAGAAGTGAAGCCGATGGTCTTTGCGGGTGTATACCCTATTGAGACAGAGGATTTTGAGAATCTGCGTGCTAGCCTCGAAAAATTACAACTTAATGATGCCAGTCTTACTTTCCAACCCGAAAGTTCTGTAGCTTTGGGCTTTGGCTTCAGATGCGGATTCCTGGGGCTGCTGCACATGGAGATTATCCAAGAGCGCTTGGACCGTGAGTTCAACATGGACGTTATCACTACCGTCCCCAATGTATCCTACCTTATTTATGATAAACAGGGTGAGGTCAAGGAAGTACATAATCCTTCAGGTATGCCCGATGCGACACTTATCGACCATATAGAGGAACCCTATATTCATGCTACGGTCATAACGCATACAGCCTATATCGGAAACATCATGACTCTCTGTCTGGGTAAGCGTGGCGAATTGCTTAAGCAAGAATATATCAGCGGTAACCGAGTTGAAATACAGTACGCTATGCCTTTGGGAGAAATAGTAATCGATTTCTATGATAAGCTCAAGAGCATCAGTAAGGGATATGCCTCTTTTGATTACCATCAGTCAGGCTTCCGTCCCAGTAAATTGGTAAAAATGGATATTCTGCTGAATGGAGAACCTGTTGATGCGCTCAGTACCCTTACGCATGTAGATAATGCTGAGACTTTTGGACGTCGTATGTGTGAGAAACTAAAAGAACTCCTTCCCCGTCAGCAGTTTGATATAGCCATTCAGGCTGCAATCGGTGCCAAGATTATTGCCCGAGAGACTGTCAAGCAAGTCCGCAAAGATGTACTTGCCAAATGTTATGGCGGTGATGTCAGCCGTAAGCGTAAGCTACTTGAAAAGCAGAAGAAGGGAAAGAAGCGTATGAAACAGATAGGCAATGTCCAAGTTCCTCAGAAAGCCTTCCTGGCCGTATTGAAACTTGACTAATTCGCCACCATTAACCCTTTACCATAAAATAATACTATAATGGATAGAAGAAGAGACATTGCACGAGAGATATCCCGAATATACTGTACGCTAACGCCACCTGCAGTTCAGATTCTGGGAAGTATTCTTGTACCCATGAAATTTCAGAAAGGCGATACCATATTACAGGAAGGACAGGTTTGCCGAAATCTTTATTTTGTCGATAAGGGTATGGTACGCCAGTTTTATTATAAGAACAAAAAGGACGTTACAGAGCACTTCAGTTTCGAGGGCCGTATAGTATTCTGTATTGAAAGCTTCCTTAAACAAGAACCCAGCCGTCTTATAGTTGAGGCATTAGAGAATACCAAGTTATATGCAATTCCGTATGATGACCTTAACAATCTACTCGTCCGAAATCAAGAGATAGATATGCTTTATCGCAAAATCCTTGAGCATGTTGCAATCAGTAGCCAAGAGCATGCTGATAGCCAGCGTTTCGAAAACGCTACAGAACGCTATGAACGACTTTTACGTGAAAAACCAGAAATTGTCCTCCGTGCTCCTATGGTACACATAGCCAGTTTCTTACAAATGACCCCAGAGACGTTATCCAGAGTCCGTAACAGCTATGTACAGGGTTATGCTAAGCAACAACATACGCCTAAGGACGAGAATGATGCTTGGTGGACTCATGCTGCAAAATAAAAAAAACTATACGTTTTTCTTGTATAAGTGTAGAAAATGCAGTATTTTTGCATCGTCTTAGAAATGCGATAGTGGCTCAGTTGGTAGAGCATTGGCTTCCCAAGCCGAGGGTCGCGGGTTCGAGTCCCGTCTATCGCTCCAAACTCGCTTCGTTGTTGCCACGTTTGTGAAATTCTTCTCCAACAATTAGATTCTTTTCATCGAAGCAGGAAAATGACTTCTTTTATTGTGTTTTATTACTTCACTATTAGTTTCACAAATATCCGATAAAGTCCAGTGATAAAGGATGTGCATTATAGCGTACTGATAGACAGGAGATTAACTCCTTTTATAATTGCTGAAGATTATAACGGGTTATTACTTTTGCTGGATTCTTTCTCGCATTCACAATTCCGTACTGCTGTATATATGTTAGGGGAAAAATATGCAAAAGAAATAACTACAGCATGTTTTTGGCGACTCTTTACAGTGCTGTTCCAAAAAGAACCTAAGGTATTTTTGACAGTTATGTTAAAGACATTTGTGGAAAGGATGGAGAAGGGCGATGTGAGCATTGATGATGAAGAATTTAAGGAACTCTGTTGCTTGATGAACGAGGTTGACAGACAAAAGACGCTTTCCTTTTTACTTCCTTACCTAAAGGATGAAAAGCAGGTACGTAAAATTTTCTGCTATTTTTCACTTGAAGCCCAGGAGTGGATTCCTTTTTTGATAAAAGTAAATACTTTGCCTTGTTCCTTCGTATTATTTTCTTCGTTACGTTATATTGAGCACGAAAGAGATTATCTGTTAAGGATTGCATACTATTTGATGAAACGTGGAGATGGACTTTCTTTCAATTTAGCCAGTTTGATAAAGGCGTACTTTGGATTGGATGAGTTGAAGGGCACATTTTCCCTTCGGCTAAAACCTTATGAATTGGCACGCATTGAAAGTTCTTACAATGCATTTTGTGATAAGATTGCTTAAAGACCGCCAAAATTGATATCCTCAAATACAATACTAGGTAGAAGTTCGGTTTCCCAGGGGTCACAATCGTTTCCTATAGTCGTAACACGCTGCCATACGTCTATGATGTTTCCTGTGATATTCATGCCGCTGATTGGATGTACGAAGACACCTTTCCTTATAAGTAATCCCTCTATGCCATATGAAAAGTTTCCGGTACTAGGATCGCAGTTACCTCCGTTGAAATCTGTCACTAAAATGGCATTGTCTGATTCTGCGACTATTTCCTGTAGATTTTTATTACCACATTGCATGATTAGGTGGTGTGTACCTTGGGTAGTAGGCTCCATACCTAGTTTCCGTGCAAATACAGTATCTAGGAAATAGGTGTCCAATACACCTTCTGTAAATATGCTCCGGTATTTTGTGGCTACTCCGTCGTAATCAAAATAACAAGCGCCTCTTGTTCCTGGAATAAGTGGGTTGTCGATAATTGATATTAACGGTGAAAGAACTTGTTGGTGAAGTTTTCCAGCCAAGAACGACATTTTTCCATGCAGGTACTGACCATTCATGGCATTGAGGATGGGTTGGAGGAAACTCCCTACAATGGGCGACTCTAAAATCATTTGGTACTGACCGCTCTTAATCGGGTATGCTCCTATTTTTCTTTTAGTGCGATTTATGGCAATACGGGCAATTCCTTCTGTCGGCATGTCTTTAAAGAAAATGCGAGTTTCACCCCACCCGTCAGAAGGGTGTTGCCCTTCAGTTCCTTTTGTCGTAGCAATACTGGTAAGTGTACACCGGCTGCTTTCCTCGTAGCCCTGGAATCCGTTACTGATAAGATAGTGTGCCTGATGCTGGCGATCGGAATAATGTGTCTGGAAGCTTATGAGATTAGGCTCGAGGGACAAACCCTCTTGGTTGTTTTGCTGAGCCAGACATAGTTTTTCTGATGGGTCAATGCTTGAAAGTGTAGCATCGAAAATCTTAAGGTCAGCGCCCCCTCCTTTATAATATCTGGTAGGGTCGGCAAGTGTTCGTGACTCATCGGGCTCTAGCAATTGAGTAGTTTCTGCTGCATTTATGATAAATCGGTGAAGGGCATCAGCTTGCAAATTGTTTGTGTAAAAGAAACCATCGCGACCATCTATGAGCAAATTCATTGCTAACGAGGTTGCTGATGCGTGGAGCATCTTCTCGATCTGACCATTACGAATATTGAAAGTGTCCTCGTTGTTTTGCATGAGGACCAATTTATAATCAACATTTCCGCAAATGTGTTTTATTTCTTCTGCAGCAAAATTAATTATGTCCATAATTTATGGTTTACTCTCATCTCCAAATTCTATATTAACTCACCCTATCACTAATTTGTCAACTAGAACTGTTGGAAGTCCTTGACTCACTCCTACACGTTGTCCTGATTTTCCACACATGCCGGCGCTGTGGTCTATTTTCAGGTTGTTACCCACCATACTGATGTGTTGCAATGCTTGTGGTCCATTGCCGATGATATTCATATCACGGAGTGGTGTTGTCAAGTGTCCATCTTCAATTAGATAGCCTTTTTTCATAAAGAATGTAAAATCGCCCGCTCCAATTTGTACTTGACCGTTGGTGAAAGTCTGGGCATATATACCGTGTTTGACACTGTGTATAATGTCTTCTTCTATAGCCTCTCCGCTACGCATGTAAGTACAACGCATGCGAGGCAGAGGCATGTGACGGAAACTTTCGCGTCGACCGTTTCCTGTACTTTGAACTCCAAAATAACGTGCGCTGATTCGATCGTAAAGATAGCTGTTAAGGATGCCTTCCTCAACTAATATGGTCTGTTGTCCGGGTGTTCCTTCATCATCATAGCGTAGCATTCCTGCATCGCATGGTATAGTTCCGTCATCTATAATAGTGATGTGGGCATCGCAGATGCGTTGACCTAGTTTATCTGTAAAGATACTTTCACCTGTGCGTATGAAGTCGGCCTCAAATGCGTGGCCAATAGCTTCGTGCATAAGTATTCCACTGCTGCCTGCAGCTAAGACAACGGGCATTTCGCCGCCATCAATCTGTTTGGCCTCAAAGAGGAAAAGTCCCTGAGAGATGGTTTCTTGTATGAGTTCTTCTATAAGTTCGGATGTTATAAATTCTGCCCCACTTTGGTACATGCGGCTTCCAAACCCCATTTGTGTCTTACCGTCTTTTTGCAAGACTATAGATATAAAGAGTGTTGTGCGTGGACGATTGTCGGAGAATCCAGTGCCCTCAGAACAAATAAATCTAATGTTCTGCATTCGTTGAGCAATTGTTGCTTTTACCCGAACTACGGATGGATTGATTTCGTGCGCTCTTTGATTAATATAGAGAAGGATTTTTTTTGATGCATCTGGTTCGAGCATAGGTGTCTCTGACATTAGGATATCCATCGGTTGGAACGCGGGAATCTTTGGTGCAGCGCATGTGCCAGGAATACTTCCTGCAAATCGTGCGGCTTGGTGCATCGCATTCGGACTAAGGTCCATGGTGTATGCGTATCCCGTTTGTGTACCTTGTACTACCCGTATTCCTGCTCCATAAAGCATTACCTGCTGTGCCTGGCTTACGGCTCCATCCTGTAGCTCCAAGCTACTAAGGCGGGTATCTTCTAGAAATATATCGGCATACTCTCCACCTCTGCTTAGAGCGGTGGAGAGTACATTATGAAGTTGTTGATTAGTTAATGGAAACACACTCAAACTCCTTACCTCCTTATACTTTTAAACCCTTGAACCCTAAAAGTTAAAGTACCTCTTTGCATTAAAATAAGAAATGTCTCTTACCATTTGTTCTATAAAAGGCATCTCCTCAGCAGGTAACTTGCCATCTTCGATATCTTGACCGATCATGTTACAGAGTTGACGTCGGAAATATTCGTGACGCGGGTAGGAGAGGAAGGATCGGCTGTCAGTTAGCATGCCCACAAAACGGCTGAGCAGACCAAGTAAACTAAGGGCATTCATCTGGCGTTCCATACCATCGAGCTGGTCGTTGAACCACCATCCGCTACCAAACTGAATTTTACTAGGTGTAGGCCCTTCCTGGAAATTGCCTAGCATTGTGGCAATCATCTCATTGTCGGAAGGATTGAGACAATATAGTATTGTTTTAGCCAGATGCCCTTCAGAATTTAATTTGTCGAGGAACCGAGAAAGTTGGTAACTTGTATTCCATGTACCTATACTATCATATCCGGTATCTGGCCCTAACTGTTTGAACATCCGCGAGTTATTATTCCGCATGGCTCCGTAATGAAATTGTTGTGTCCAACCAGCTTCGGCATCTTGGCGGGCAAATTCCAATAGTAGTGCCGAACGGAATTTATTAACTTCATCGGGCGTGGGTTGTTTACCCGCCATCACCTTTTGGAAAATTTGCTTTATCTCTGATTCTGTAAAATCTTCTGCATAGAATTCGTTAATTCCATGATCCGAGAGACGGCAACCCAGAGAAGCAAAGTAGTCATGTCGTTCTTGAAGCACATCCAACAGTTCATCGTAAGTGGAGATCTCTCGCCCTCCCGTTTCGCCTAATTTCTTGATATAACTTTTGTAATTATCCGGATTTTCAATGGCCATTGCCTTATCGGGGCGCCATGTAGGGAGCATTCTAGGGAGTTGAGTGTTGAGAGTCGAATGTTGAGAACTTGCTATATAGGCTTGGTGATAGCGTAGGTCATCTGCAGGGTCGTCAGTAGTGCACACGATTTCCACATTATAATGTAACATTAAACCACGTGCAGAGAATCCTGGATCTTTTAGTTTCTCGTTACACTCTTCGAAAATCTCGCGTGCGGTATTGGCATTCAGTATCTTATTAATACCAAAAGCAGTTCGAAGTTCGAGATGAGTCCAATGGTAGAGCGGGTTGCGCATACAGTATGGCATGGTTTCGGCCCACTTCTGGAATTTTTCCCAATCAGATGCATTACCTGTAATATATTTTTCTTCTATGCCATTGCTTCGCATGGCACGCCACTTGTAATGATCACCTCCTAACCAAAGTTCAGTGATTGAACTGAAACGATGGTCTTCTGCAACCTCTTTTGGGTTGAGGTGGCAGTGATAATCTATAATGGGAAGATTCTCGGCCTGCTTGTGAAACAGTTTCTGCGCGGTTTCAGTTTGCAGCAGGAAGTCTTCATTCATGAATTTTTTCATATTCGCCCCCTTTCCATACTTGTTGCAATACCCATTTCAAGTCCACGTAATTCTGCTAGACCACGTAAACGTCCGATGCAGCTGTACCCAGGGTTGGTCTTTTTCTTTAGGTCGTCGCACATCTGATGACCATGATCGGGCCGCATAACAATGCTTTTTTTACGTACTTGTTGAATTTCGAGTAGTGCCTTCATAACATCATACATGGGTACGTCTCCCTCCAAGTGGTTAGCCTCATAGAAATTTCCTTCTGCATCGCGCTGAGTACTACGCAGATGCACAAAATCTATACGATCCCAGAAATGTCGCATCATGGCGGGTAAATCATTATTTGCATTCACCCCAAAAGATCCTGTACAAAAACAAAGGCCATTTGCTGGACTGGGAACGGCATCCACAAGCGCCTGAAAATCTTCAGCCGTACTAAGTATGCGTGGGAGTCCAAGGATAGACATTGGTGGATCGTCGGGATGAATAACAAGTTTAACACCTGCCTTTTCGGCTGCCGGACAAACTTCTTTTAGAAAGAATATTAGGTTGGAACGTAACTTACTGGGTGTAATATTTCTGTATCGGTCCAACTCTTTTTGGAGCTGTTCCAATGTAAAGCTTTCTTCAGAACCGGGTAATCCCGCAATCATGTTACGAGTAATAAGTTGTTTCTCCGCCTCATCCATTTTTTCGTAGCGAATCTTTGCCTTTGTAATTTCTACGTGGGAGTAATCTTTCTCTGCTCCGGGCCGTTGCAATATAAAAAGGTCGAAAGCGATGAATGCAGCTCGTTCAAATTGAAGGGCTCGACTACCATCTGGCATCTCGAAAGCCAGATTGGTACGCGTCCAGTCCAAAACGGGCATAAAATTATAGGTTACAACATCTATACCACAGTCGCCTAAATTAATTAGACTTTGTTTATAGTTGTCTATGTAGAGCTGGAAATTTCCTGTCTGTGTCTTTATGTGCTCATGTACAGGTACACTTTCTACTGCCGACCAGCGTAGTCCAGCATCCTCTATAATTTTCTTGCGTTTGAGGATTTCCTCTTTTGTCCATACTTCACCATTGGGAATATGGTGTAATGCTGTTACTACGCCTGTGGCTCCGGCCTGACAAATATCCTGTAGACTGACGGGGTCGTTGGGGCCATACCAACGGAAACTTTGTTCGCAGAGATACATGGTAAAATATAGTTTATAGTTTACATTGCAAATGCATTGAAGCCGCCGTCAACAACAGCAACGGTTCCTGTAACGAAACTTGAAGCCTCACTAATAAGATAATGTATGGTTCCACACAGCTCTTCAGGTTTCCCAAAGCGTTGGAATGGAGTCTGACGGATAACATCGGCTCCGCGTTCCGTCAGGCTACCATCGGGATTGGTTAGCAGAGCGCGATTCTGATTGGTGAGGAAAAAGCCTGGGGCAATAGCATTGACACGGATACAAGGAGTAAACTTCTTGGCAACCTCATTGGCAAGGAAGGCTGTGAAGTTGCTAATACCCGCCTTGGCTGCAGCATAACCCAAAACTCGGGTCATGGGACGGAACGCTGCCATACTGCTGAAGTTGACAATGCTGCCTTTGCCAGCCTCAACCATTGGTCTCAGGAATACCTGGCTTGGGATTACCGTTCCCGTAAGGTTTACGTTGAGAACTTTTTGGAACTCTTCAATTTTTACGTCGAAAAAGGTTCCTGTGGGGCTGATGGTAGCACCAGGCATATTGCCACCTGCTGCATTCAGCAGGGCATTTACCTTTCCGTATTTATCCAGAACAGTCTTACATACTTTCTCGCAAGATTCCTGACTCATGACGTCGCATTGCATGAACATGGCATCGCCACCTTGCTGTAGGATATCGGCAACAATCACTTTTCCGACTTCCTCCTTGCGACCCAGCAGCACAACATGTGCGCCCTGCATGGCCAGGTACATGCCGATCTCGCGTCCTAAGACTCCTGTTCCGCCTGTTATGACGACCACATGATTCTTAATATCAAAAAGATTCTTCATTATTTTTATTTATTTGATTCCTAATTCGTTATCTACTACGGCCATTACGCCCTCTACCTGACCCAGAGCCAGCATACGTCCGTGGAAACTGTAACCTGCATTATATCCCATCTTCTCGTCGCCCAACATGAGTGGAGCGTGGTCCACACGCATGGGAAGTCCGGGTTTCTGACGTTGAAAGATGCGCACCAGTTGGATGATATTCGCTCTTCCGCCAAGATGACTCGCCTCCTTGAAATCACCATTAGGGTAAACATTCGTACTGCGCAGATGCACAAAGTGGGTACGCTTGGCGTATTTCTCTGCTAAGGCTGGTACATCATTATGCATACCTGCACTGAGAGAACCGGCACAGAAGGTGAGTCCGTTGTGCTCGTTGGGAACGGCATTTAGAAGCCACTCTATGTCTTTGTCGCAAGTGACGATACGCGGCAAGCCCAGAATCTGCAAGGGTGGATCGTCAGGATGTACGCACATATTTATGTCCCATTTATCACAGACTGGCATGATGGCCTTGAGGAAGTACTTCATGTTCTGGCGCAGTTTTTCAGGAGTGATATCCTTGTAGAGTTCGAGAAGGGAACGGAAAATCTCTACGGGTTTCTCGTCGTCTTCCTTGATGTTGCCATTAACAAAGCCTTGTGTCCTAACGATGATATTATCCACAAGACGGTGCTCGTCTGCAGGAGTAAAGACCTTTTTCATTTCTTCGACCTTGGCAAGAATTTCTGCCGTATAGTCGGCTTCTGCACCTGTACGTTTTAGAATCTGGCAATCGAAGTAAGCAAACTCGGCATGGTTGAAGTAAAGGCTGGATGTGCCGTCACCATTGGGATTCTCAAGGTCGGTACGAGCCCAATCGAGGACAGGCATGAAGTTGTAACAGATGGTGTGGATGCCACATTTACCTAGATTGTCAAGTGAAATTTTATATTTTTTAATCAGTTCATCACGATCGGGACCGCCATATTTGATGCTTTCACATACAGGAAGGCTTTCCACAACACTCCATCTGAGTCCAAAACTTTCGATATAGTTTTTAAGTTCCGTTATATTCTCTACAGTCCATATCTCCCCATTCGGGACATCATGAAGTGCTGTTACTATACCTTCTACGCCTATTTGGCGTAACATGTCGAGTGTTATTTTATCCTTGCGTCCGAACCAACGCCAAGTTTTTTCCATCATATATATAAAAATATATATATTTGATTTAGATTTCAACTTTCTTGTACTTAGGAACGAGGGTCTTCATGCAAGCCCACGCGATAAGGTAGGCAACAGCACAGTAGCAAAAGATAATCATATAGCCGCCCTCCAAGCCTTTGAATCCGAGGAAATGAAAATCAGAGCCGAGCCTTTCTGTATAGTCGAAGAGCCATCCTGCGCTTTTATTGATAGTAAACGAAGCAATACCTCCTGTCATTGTGCCGATTCCGGTGATGGTGGCTATTGCCTCCTTAGGGAACATATCGCCTACAGTAGAATATAGATTGGCTGACCATGACTGATGGCCAGCGCCTGCTAAACCGATGATTATGGCAGGCCACCAGACGCTGTAATGACCCAATGGTTGTGCGAAGAGCGCAAAGATGGGCAGGCAAGCGAACATCAGCATAGCACGCAAACGCCCAGAATAGGGGTTCATTCCGTGACGTTCTATAAAGAATTTGGGCAGGTATCCACCTGCAGCTATGCTTACAATCGTTACGATAAGATATACTACGAAGATGAGAGTAGCACCCATTGTCGAGTCGCTGCGATGGCCGTATTGGGCACTGAAGTAGGCTGGTGCCCAGAACAGCAGGAACCACCACACACCATCAGTAAAGAACTTGCCGCAAATGTAGCTCCAGGTGTGGCGTAGCAGGAAACATTTCCAGATGGGGATGCCTGCCTTTTGGGGCTCTTCTTTGGCAATTGAAGCATCATCGGCATTGGCATCATCCTGATTGACATAAGCCAATTCTTCCTCGTTCACGTACCTGCTCTTTTCTGGTTTGTCGTACAGGAAGTACCAGAAGCCCATCCAGAGGAATCCCAGTCCGCCAATGATGATGAAGGCCCATTCCCAACCATAGGCTCGAGCCAGGAAGGGAATGCTGATGGGGGCTACGAGCGCACCGACAGAAGCTCCTGAATTGAAAATACTGGTTGCCAAGGCACGGTCTTTCTTAGGGAAGTATTCGGCAGTCACCTTGATAGCAGCAGGGAAGTTTCCGCTTTCGCCAATTGCAAGGGCTATGCGACAGGCCATAAAGAGCCACACACTCGTAGTTGAGATAGCCAAAGCCAGTGTACTGCCAGCCTGTATGGCGCGCATACTCTCTATATTCTCCAGTCCATGAATATACATTGTCAGCCAACCACAACCTGCATGCATGCAGGCACCAAGACTCCAGACGAAGATGGCGATGAGATAACCTTTCTTTGTACCCACCCAGTCGATGAACTTGCCAGAGAAAAGACTGACAAATGCATAGAAAAGGGAAAATGCTGCTGTGATGTCGCCGTAGTGGGAGTGTGACCAATGAAATTCAGGTGCAATAAAATCCTTCCAAGTGAGGGAAAGTACTTGACGGTCCATGTAGTTAACCGTCGTAGCTAGAAAAAGCATAGCACAGATGACCCAACGGTAATTGGTCATCTTCTGTGGCGCATTTGTATTCATTTGTTTTTAGGTTTTTATGATATATTTGAAGGCAAAGATAAAAAGAAAAAAGATAGCACACAATTATTTTGCATTAATTGTGTGCTATCTTGTATTATTTTTGCAAGAATTTGCTTATGGTATTTGTTTTTTTTGAAGATACTCAGCAAAAATACGTGCTGCACTTTCTACTTTTTGTGCACAGGGACGTTGTTTGTAATATGCAGCGTTTCTCTCGTCAGGCATATATGTGTTCTTAACTACAGGACATCCGTTTAGGCCTAAAAGTTCTGCACAGATAATTGAACCGTTCCTTTGTTTAAAACGCTCTAATAATTCCTGAACTACTTTATAGCAGGCGGCTTTCCCCTCACGATCTGCACCATCTGTCTGCCCACAATCCAAACCAGCAAGAATAACCAAAGCAGAAACTGTTCCGCACATCATACGCATTCTACCCACACCGCCACCAAAGCCAGCTGCGATGCGTTTCGCCATTGTGTCCTCTAACCCATATAGGTCAGCAAAGGCAGCTACCACACTTTGTGAGCAACCATATCCGCTCATGAAATATTCTATTGCACGTTGAATCCGAACTTCCAACTCCTGACTCATATCTTGGTGATTTAAAGATTCTCACATTCTTTCAGCCACATGGCTGATGATGCGTCAGTAGGCATACGCCAGTCGCCACGAGGTGAAAGTGAGCAACTTCCTACTTTTGGACCGTCTGGTAGACAACTGCGTTTGAACTGTTGTGCAAAGAATCTGCGATAGAAAGTCTCCAGCCAATGTTTTATAACCTCGTCTCTATATTTCGTACCAAAGGCTTCTTTGGTTAAGAAGAATACTTTTTGAGGTCGGAATCCCCATCTAAGGGTGTAATAAAGGAAGAAATCATGTAGTTCGTAAGGTCCTACTAAATCCTCTGTCTTCTGGGTGATGTTTCCATTATCATCGGCGGGAATTAGTTCCGGGCTAATGGGGGTATCCACAATATCCATCAGAACGGTTCGTGTACTCTCGTCCTCTATGCTATCAGCTACCCATTTTACTAAATGACGGACCAAAGTCTTTGGAACAGATGCATTAACGCCATACATGCTCATGTGGTCTCCGTTGTATGTTGCCCATCCAAGGGCTAACTCGCTGAGATCGCCAGTTCCAACGACCAACCCATTCATCTGGTTGGCTGCATCCATCAAAATTTGGGTCCGTTCACGGGCTTGCGAATTCTCATAGGTTACATCATGATTATTAATATCGTGTCCCAAATCTTTAAAGTGTTGGATGCATGCATCCTTGATACTAATTTCTCGAATTGTTATACCTAACAACTTCATTAGGTTCACCGCATTGGTATATGTGCGGCCTGTCGTACCGAAACCAGGCATAGTGATGCCAACAATACCTCTGCGGCTCAACCCTAATCTGTCAAAAGCCTTTACGCATACTAGAAGAGCTAATGTGCTGTCTAAACCTCCGCTTATACCAATAACAATAGTTTGTGCATTGGTGTGAATGATTCTTTTTGCCAGACCCTCGGTTTGAATACTAAAAATCTCTTTACATCTTTCGTCTAGATCTTTTCCTGTTGGAACGAATGGGTGTGCATTAATTTTGCGTGTCAGTCCGAACTCGTGTGTTTCTGTTCTTTCTGTTTCTATGATGGTGGCAGTATCCTTTTGGGACTGAGATGCACAAGTGGCGAATGTTGTATTGATTCTACGTTCTACTCTTATACGTTCAACATCAATCTCGCTTTCCAAAAGTTGTGTTTCTAGCTCATGTCGTGGTGTCTCTGCTAACAGCTTTCCATTCTCAAAGATAAGTCCTTTAGCGCTGTACACAACATCTTGCGTACTTTCTCCGTATCCACAACTGCTGAATACATAGCCTGAAATAGTTCGAGCACTTTGTTGTTCTAATAAACTCTTCAAATAAGAATATTTTCCAACCAGATCATTGTCGGCACTCAGGTTGAAGATAATCTCTGCACCTTGCATAGCCAGATAGCTGCTTGGCGGAATAGGAGCCCAGACATCTTCACAGATTTCAACACCGAACGTGCAGGAAGGCGTACGGAAGAGTATAAACTGGTTCAGAGGCACCTGCTGTCCGCATACAAGGAGGGATCCGGCAGCTATGTCTGTTCCACTGGTGAACCAACGTTTCTCGTAGAACTCCTTGTAGTTGGGCAGGTAGGTCTTAGGTATCATACCCAGAATCTTCCCACGTTGGATAATAGCCGCACAGTTCAACAAGGACCCTTTATAAGGAACTGGTAAGCCCACAATGCTGATGATATCCAGGCTTCGGGTGAAGTTCATCAGGTGTATCAGGGCCATCTCAGCTTCTTCCAAGAGCAATTGTTGCTGGAAAAGGTCTTGACAGGTGTATGCCGTGAGCGAGAGCTCTGGCAAACATATAATCTCTACACCATGTCCTTCTGCCTGAACGATGAGCGATTCTATCTGCTCTACGTTATACTGGCAATCGGCCACCCTCACAGAGGGGATGGCCGAAGCTACTTTAACAAATCCGTGGTTCATGTTCAGTTGAGAGTTTAGAGTTGGGGAAGGTTATTTTATCATCTCTACACTTCTTTTTACAAAGCGTGTCAAAGCTTCGCCTTTAAGCATACCATTCTGCAGGAGAGCCAGATCGATGAGTTGATGAACACGTTCATTACCGTCGGCATAAGTTTTCAGAACATCGTTTTTCTTCTTATTCTCTGCCTGAATGTCATCGCCACATTTTTTCAGGTCATCCTTCTCTTCCTGAGTGATTTCCTCGGGTTTCTTCTTGTCTTGTTCCTGACGCAACACAGCCTGACGTGCTGAAAGTCCTTTTATTTCTGCCTCAATGGGTTTCAAGGCATCTGCTGTATTGGCTTCACTGTCCTCCAGCACCTGTTTAATCAGTGGTGCATCGGTATTCAGCACTAATGTGTACATATCTGGCATGTCACCATAGAAACTCATGCCTGGTTGCAAGCGAGCCATCTCCTTCATACGACGCATATACTCGCTTTGGGTTATCATAACAGGAAGCTGATCTTCGCCTAAAGCCTGAACCTCGACATGGAAATCTGTCTTTGCGTTGCGAGGCATCTGGCTGTTGAAAATGCTGGAAAGTTTGTCACCTCTCTCGGCTTCCAGCAGTTCGCGCTTTGTTTCCTCTTTTTGGATAAGGCGGTCTATCACATCGCCATCAACACGTGTGAATGTACTCTTTTCGAGTTTACGCTCCAGCATTCCCACTAATGGTGTATCCAGCTGACCGTCCATCAGTAAGACACTGTATCCTTTCTGTTTGGCAGCTTCGATGTAGGTGTACTGCGCATCGGGATCATTAGCATATAGGTAAACCAACTGACCATCCTTATTGGTCTGATTATCCTTGATGAGAGTCTGATATTCATCCAGCGTAAAGTATTTGCCTTCGGTATCCTTCAAAAGGAAGAAATTCTTTGCTTTCTCGTAGAAATCTTCTTCGGAGAGCATACCATAATGAATAAAAATCTTTATGTCGTCCCATTTCTTTTCGAAATCAGTACGTTCTGTCTTGAAGATGCTCTGAAGGCGGTCGCTTACCTTCTTGGTAATGTAAGAGCTGATTTTCTTAACATTGGCATCGCTCTGCAGATAACTACGGCTTACGTTCAGTGGAATATCAGGACTATCTATGACACCATGCAGCAGGGTGAGGAATTCTGGCACAATACTTTCTACGGAATCTGTCACGAATACCTGATTGCAGTAAAGCTGAATTTTGTTGCGCTGCATCTCTATGTTGTTCTTGATTTTGGGGAAGTACAGAATACCCGTCAGGTTGAAGGGGTAATCTACATTCAGATGAATCCAGAACAGGGGTTCGTCGGACATGGGGAAGAGGTGACGGTAGAATTCCCTATAGTCTTCGTCTTTCAGGTCGCTTGGTTTCTTGACCCACAGCGGCTCTACATTATTTATTATGTTATCCTCTTCGGTTTCCACTTGTTTGCCGTCTTTCCATTCTGTTTTCTTGCCAAAAGCAACGGGCACGGGTAAGAAGTGGCAGTACTTTCTCAGTAACTCCTCAATTTTGTTTTTCTCCAAGAATTCCTGGCAGTCGTCATCAATGTGCATAACGATGCTGGTTCCGCGGTCTTCCTTCTGTACCTCTTCGAGTGTAAACGAAGGACTTCCGTCGCAACTCCATTTCATAGCAGGAGCATCCTGGTAGCTCTTTGTGATGATATCAACCTGCTTGCTGACCATGAACGAGCTGTAGAATCCCAGTCCGAAGTGTCCGATAATGGCATTAGCATCATCCTTGTATTTGTCCAAGAAATCGTTAGCGCCAGAGAATGCAATCTGGTTGATGTATTTCTCTATTTCGTCGGCAGTCATACCTATACCACGGTCGGTAACAGTAATGGTCTTGGCATCCTTATCAACGCTGACGGTAACCTTCAGGTCACCCAGTTCGCCTTTGAACTCTCCTTTGCCGCTTAGTGTTTTTAATTTCTGTGTTGCATCTACAGCATTGCTGACAATCTCACGCAGAAAAATCTCATGATCACTATACAAGAACTTCTTTATGACGGGGAATATGTTCTCTGTTGTAACCCCGATATTACCTTGTTTCATTTTATTTTGAAATTTTATTTATCTACAATAACAATCTTTTCTTCTTTTACTTCTGTTTTTAGGGCTGTTGAGTGCTGATCTTGCATTAGAACATCGCACAGTGGGTCTTCCAACATGGTTTGCAAGATGCGTTTCAGGGGCCGGGCGCCGTATTGTACGTCATAACCTTTCTTGCCTAATAACTGTCGGGCCTCTGGAGTGACTTCTAACGTTACACCCAGTTCTTCGACACGACGGAGTAGAGGCTTCAATTCTATGTCAACAATCTTCTGTATGCTCTCCTCGCTAAGTTGATCAAAATAAATTATGTCGTCAAGACGATTTAGAAATTCTGGCGCGAACTGTTTTTTTAATGCTTTCTGAACCAAATCTCTGCTTAACTGCTTGTTCTGACTGGCATCTTTTCCACTCTGGAATCCTACACCTCGCCCGAAATCCCGGATTTGCTTTGTTCCACAGTTAGATGTCATAACAATGATTGTGTTTTTGAAGTCAATGGTGGCACCGTTTCCGTCAGTCAGCCTTCCTTCATCCATCATTTGTAATAGTATGTTGAATACATCGGGGTGAGCCTTCTCAATTTCATCCAGTAAAACAATACTGTAAGGTTTACGTCGCACCTTTTCTGTCAGTTGTCCGCCCTCTTCGAATCCTACGTATCCTGGAGGTGCACCAACCATTCTACTAACAGTGTGCTTCTCCATATACTCGCTCATGTCCACTCTGATAATGTTGTCGGCAGAACCGAACATTTCCAATGCCAGACATTTAGTAAGATAAGTCTTTCCAACGCCGGTAGGACCGACAAACATAAACGTACCTATCGGTTTCTTGGGGTCTTTAAGACCTATACGACTGCGTTGAATGCTTCTGACAATAGTCTGGATAGCATCGTCCTGACCTATTACAGCACTCTTCAGGTTACCAGCTAAGTTCCTTAATTTCTGGTTTTCCTCTTCACCAATTCGTTGTACAGGTATACCTGTCATCATGCTTATCACGTCTGCTACAACAGTCTCGTCAACAACGGGGCGATTATTTTTAATCTTTTCTTCCCATTCTTTTTGTTTTTCTTCCATGGCATGCTCGATATTCATCAGTTGATCGCGATATTCCGCTGCCATCTCAAAGTGCTGTTCCTTAACGGCCAAGTCTTTCTGCTTTTTAAGTTCAGCTATGTGAGCTTCCAGTTGTGATATCTCGTCAGGAATGGGTACTTCTTGGATATGAATACGACTACCTGCCTCGTCCATGGCATCGATAGCCTTGTCTGGGAAACTCCGTTCTGTTACATAGCGATCAGTCAGATGAACACAGGCTTCTAATGCTTCATGGGTATATGAAATGTTATGATGCTCCTCGTAACGTTCTTTCAGATTTAATAGAATCTGCAATGTCTCATCTGGCGTTGTGGATTCAACCAATACTTTCTGGAAACGTCTGTCAAGTGCACCGTCTTTCTCTATTGTTTTTCGGAATTCATCTGTGGTTGTAGCACCGATACATTGGAATTCACCTCTGCTCAGAGCCGGCTTTAACATATTGGCTGCATCCATAGAGCCTGCAGCTGCCCCAGCTCCAACCAGTGTATGAATTTCGTCAATAAAAATTATAATGTCAGGATTCTTTTGCAGTTCCAGAATGATGCTACGCATACGTTCTTCAAACTGTCCGCGATATTTCGTGCCTGCAACTACGCTGGCCATGTCAAGTACAATTACACGTTTATTCCATAGAAGATGACTGACTTTATGCTGTACAATACGTTGTGCTAAACCTTCTACAATAGCACTTTTGCCCACACCGGGTTGCCCAATTAAGATGGGGTTGTTCTTCTTACGGCGGCTTAAAATCTGTGCTACACGCTCAATTTCTTTCTGCCTGCCAATAACAGGATCAAGTAATCCATCAGCAGCGGCTTGTGTCAAATCTGTACCAAAGTTGTCCAAGACAGGTGTCTTGCTATTTTCTGACTTCTTCTTTAATTGTATTAATGAGAGTGCACCGGTATCATCGCCCTGTGCTGTTTCCATATTGTCATCATCATTTTCGTTATCGATGGAATCATTCACTGATTCTCTTCTAACTCCGTTCTGTTGTAAAATTTGGGTAATTGTTTGATATGTTATATTCATGCGTTCCAATATGATGCTAGCATCACTGTCGCCTAACTTGAGCAATGCCAATAATACATGAATAATGTAAATGCTGTCCGACTTCATGGACTTTGCCTCCAGAACACATACTCTAAGGATTCGGGATGTCGTTATATCAAACCCCATGTCGGTAAGTGAAGGTGGAACCAACACTTGTTTCTGTTTGGCTATTGCCTCTAATTCTTGTCTTAAAAGTGATAGGTCGGGCTGTAGTTGTAGCAATGCATCTCTGGCAGGATTTTCTTTTTCCTGTCGTAGTATGGCTAAAACTAGATGTATGGGAGTCACACAGTCGTTATGTAGGCGTTCTGCTTCTTCCTTGCTGAATGCCAGTACCATGTTTAATTCTGGTGAGAACTTTATTGTCATGTAGTTATTTTTTATGTATAGTCACAAGGGTTAGTACAAAATCCGTGCCAATAATCCTTAAAGTGTCTAATTGTCCTTTTCTGCTGACTTAGTCCGCTTATTATCCTAAGTTAGCCCAAAGATACGACTATATATGAGAAGCACCAAATAAATCATAACTAAAATGTAACCATTCTGAAAAATCCAAATAAAATTTGGTTATTCTCTCACTTATTCGTATCTTTGCACCCCAAATAAAATAAGGTATTAAATAAAGTACATTATGGGCAAGAAATTTGCAGAGCATAATAAACTGAATCTCAGTGATGTCAACAAGGAGGTTCTGGAGCTATGGAATGGTGAAGACCTGTTCCATAGAAGTATTTCAGAGCGTGAAGGTTGTCCCTCTTTTATTTTCTTTGAGGGCCCTCCATCTGCAAATGGACATCCTGGCATTCACCATGTGATGGGGCGAACCATCAAAGATACATTTTTGCGTTATAAGACAATGAAAGGCTTCCAGGTTAAGCGTAAGGCTGGCTGGGATACACATGGTTTGCCTGTCGAACTGAGTGTTGAAAAAAGTCTGGGTATAACCAAAGAAGACATTGGCAAGAAAATAAGTGTTGACGATTATAACAATGCTTGCCGTAAGAATGTAATGATGTATACTGATGAATGGTCCGACTTAACCAATAAGATGGGTTATTGGGTGGACTTGGAACATCCGTACATCACATATGACAACAAATATATTGAGAGTCTTTGGTGGCTCCTAAAGCAGCTTTATAACAAAGACTTGTTGTACAAGGGTTATACCATTCAACCATACAGCCCAGCTGCCGGAACCGGACTTTCCAGCCATGAGTTGAATCAGCCAGGATGCTATCGCGATGTTAAGGACACCACTGTAACGGCACAGTTCAGAGTGGTTTTTGATGGGACAGAGAACACTCAGCTCTCAACCCTCAACTCTCAACTCTACATTCTGGCTTGGACCACAACGCCATGGACATTGCCATCAAATACTGCATTGTGCGTTGGTCCTAAGATTGACTATGTTGCCGTAAAGGGTAATAATCCCTATAGCGGTGAAGAGGCTGTTTATATTTTGGCAGAGAGTAGGCTCAGCGCTTATTTCCAGGCAGAAGAAGGTAAAGAACCGGATATCCTTTGGCGTGGTAAGGGTACTGATTTGGTTGGCCTGCATTATCAGCAGTTGATGCCTTGGGTGAAGCCCTGTGCTTTAGAAGGCGATAAAGTTGTTGAAAAAAGTGCAGAAGCTTTCCGTGTTATCCCTGGTGACTACGTAACTACCGAAGACGGTACAGGTATCGTTCATATTGCTCCTACCTTTGGTGCTGATGATGCTAAGGTGGCTAAAGATGCTGGAATACCTTCGTTGTTTATTATAGATAAAGCTGGCGATACACGCCCAATGGTTGATTTTCAGGGCAAGTACTTCCTGAAGGAAGATATGAATCCAGACTTTGTGACTGCTTGTGTGAATGAGTCATATTGGAAACATAGCGGCGACTATGTAAAGAATGCTTATGATCCCAAATACAATGTGGATGGTAAGTATGACGAGAAGGCAGCCAATAAGGATATGGATTTAAATGTGGTTCTTTGCCTTGAGATGAAAGAAGAGGGTAGCGCATTCAAGATTGAAAAGCATATACACAATTATCCCCATTGCTGGCGTACTGACAAGCCAGTCCTTTACTATCCCTTAGATTCATGGTTTATCCGCTCAACAGCCTGCAAAGACCGTATGGTGGAATTGAATAAAACTATTAAGTGGAAACCTGAGGCAACTGGTACTGGCCGATTTGGTAAATGGTTGGAGAACTTGAACGACTGGAATCTTTCTCGTTCCCGTTATTGGGGAACACCCCTTCCAATTTGGCGTAACCGTGATACAAAGGAGGAAATCTGTATTGGCAGCGTCGAAGAGTTGTATAACGAGATAGAAAAGGCTGTTGCTGCTGGTGTTATGTCTAGCAATCCTCTGAAAGATAAAGGTTTTGTCCCTGGTGACATGAGTCAGGAGAACTATGATAAAATAGACCTGCATCGTCCTTATGTTGATGACATCAAGTTGGTTGGCAAGAATGGCGATGTGCTGACACGTGAATTGGATCTTATTGATGTGTGGTTTGATTCAGGTGCTATGCCCTATGCTCAGGTTCATTATCCATTCGAGAATAAGGAGGCGCTAGACAGTCGTGTCTGTTATCCTGCAGACTTTATTGCCGAGGGTGTGGATCAGACACGCGGATGGTTCTTTACATTGCATGCTATTGCCACCATGGTGTTTGATAGCGTAGCATATAAGGCTGTTATCAGCAATGGTCTTGTACTTGACAAGAATGGCATTAAGATGTCAAAACGATTGGGTAACGTTATTAATCCTTTCGAGTGTATAGAAACATACGGAACAGATCCTGTACGTTGGTATATGGTAACAAATTCCGCTCCTTGGGATAACCTTAGCTTCGACCCAGACGGTGTAAAGGAGGTTAGTGGCAGCTTCTTTGTAAAGTTGCATCAGACCTACAGCTTGTTGGCTATGTATGCTAATGTGGATAGTTGGGACAATTCCCAACCTCAGGTTCCATACGCTGAGCGTGCTCTGTTTGACCGATGGATAATCAGCCAGTTGAATACCTTGATTAAGGAAGTAACAGAGGCGCTGGATGATTACGAACCCACTCGTGCCGGTCGTGCTATTCAGACTTTCGTTATAGATAACCTGAGCAACTGGTATGTCCGTCTGGCTAAGAAGCGTTTATGGGGTGAGGGTTTGCAGCAAGACAAATTGGCCTGTTATCAGACATTGTACGAGTGCCTGCTTACTGTTAGCAAATTAATTGCACCAATCTCTCCATTCTTTGCTGATCGTCTGTATCGTGACTTGACTTTCGGTAAAGCTAAAACGAGTGTTCATCTCGACTTCTATCCTGTATGCAACGAGAGCATTATAGACAAGTCGCTGGAGCAGAATATGGACGTTGTCCAGAAAATCTGTTCTATGGCACTTTCGCTACGCAAGAAAGAGAAAATAGGTGTTCGTCAGCCCTTACAGCGTATCGCTATTCCTGTAACAGACAGTAGCATTAAGGAAGGAATCATCTTCCTGAAGCAAATTATTCTGGAGGAGCTTAACATCAAAGAGATTGAATTTGTTGAAGGACAGATGGTAGAGAAGAGTGTTAAGCCTAACTTCCGCGTTATGGGTAAGAAGTTCGGCAAGCAGATGAAGGCTGCTGCTGATGTGGTTACGGCTCTGAGCCAGGATCAGATTGCCCAGTTAGAGAATGGACCTATCATCATCAATGTAGAAGGTTCCGATTATGATCTGACACGAGAGGACGTAGAGATTTCCGCACAGGATATGCCTGGATGGAGCGTAACCAGCGAGGGTATCTTGACCGTTGCTTTGGATATCACTATCACTCCTGAGTTACGTCTTGAAGGTGTAGCTCGCGAATTGGTACGTAGCATTCAGCAAATGCGTAAAGATACAGGTCTTGAGATAACCGACCGCATCGTTGTAACACTCCCAACGAACGAGGACAACGAGGCTTGCGTAAAGACATTTGGCGAATACATCACAACTCAGGTCTTGGCAGATAGTATCTCTTTAGGCGAAGAATTAACAATACAAAAAAGATAAAATCATGGAAGAAGAAAAGAAACGTTATTCTGACGAGGAACTGGAAGAGTTCCGCCAGATTATCCTTGACAAATTGGCCGTTACACGTCGTGACTATGAAGCCTATATGGATCAGCTTACGCGTCGTAACGACAATGGAGTTGACGATACAGCTCCCACTTACCATCAGTTAGAGGAAGGATCTGAGGCTTTGTCAAAGGAAACGCTTATGAATATGGCCGTTCGTACTCAGAAGTTCATTCAGGGCTTAGAGCAGGCATTGGTGCGTATTAATAATAAGACGTATGGCATCTGCCGAGAAACAGGTAAGCTCATTCCCAAAGAACGCTTGCGTCTGGTTCCTCATGCAACTCTAAGCATCGAGGCTAAGAACGCTCGTGACAAACGTAAGTAGTACTATTTTCCGATGACTTTCAGACAAAAACAGACGCTCTTCAGCGTAATACTCTCAGTAGGCATACTCTGTATTGATCAGCTTATAAAGATAGCAGTCAAGACGGGTATGTACCTACATCAGAGTATTCACGTGACAGACTGGTTCCAGATTGTCTTCACAGAGAATCGTGGAATGGCATTTGGTATGGAATTGTTTGATAAGCTTATCCTTACCTCGTTCCGTATCGTTGCTGTTACTTACCTTATTTATTATATATCCAAGCAAATAAAGAAGGGAATCAGCTGGGGCGTGTTATTTTGTCTGATTCTAATTACGGCAGGAGCAGCGGGTAATATTTTTGATTGTATCTTCTATGGTATGATCTTCAACAATCCGCCTGCTCCCATGGTTGCAGAATTTGTTAACTGGGGAACAGGTTACGAAAGACTTTTCCATGGACGTGTGGTAGATATGTTCTACTTTCCGTTAGTAGAATGGGATTGGCCTTCGTGGGTACCTCTGTTGCATGGGCAGCATTTCATCTTCTTTAGCCCTATCTTCAATTTTGCTGATGCCTGCATATCATGCGGCGTTATAGCATTAATCCTCTTTTATAACAAAAAGCTGTTCAGAAATGAAGATTAATGCTTTTTCTTTCCTTAGTCTCTTCTTGGTCTGTTTTGTGCTGATAGGTTGTAAGCCCAAAAGACCCAAGGGAATCTTGTCTGAAGGCAAAATGGAGAAGGTGATGGTGGATTATCATCTGGCACAGGGTATGGCAGAAGTATCTAATGAGGGCGATATGGAGGCAACCCGATACAAATATATCCAAGCGGTCTTCAAGAAACACCATATTACAGAGGCCGAGTTTGATTCTTCGCTTGTTTATTATTTCATGAACTCCGAGAAGTTTTTTGAAATCTACAAGAATGTCAGCCTTAAGGTACAAGCCCAAGCAGAGAAATTCGGTGTTGATGCGCGTGCTACACATAACCAGTACAGTAATTTAACAGATCAGGGTGATACGGCAAATATCTGGACGGATCATCCCAATGCTTGTATAATCCCCAACAAGTTGCAGAATATTTATCAGTTTGCTCTCATAGCAGACAGTACCTATCAGCCAGGCGATGCCTTTATCTGGCATTTCCATACTCAGTATATCTCACCGGGATCTGACCGGGAAACGTATGCTGTCTTCGCTTTGCAATACGATAACGATTCTATTGTCTGCATTACACAAAATATTAGGGGTAATAATAATTTCGATATTAAATATACTCCTACTGCTCCACTTGATACGGTTATGCTACGCAAGATGAATGGTTTTGTATATATGCCAACTATGCAACCTAACGAGAATAATTTGATGGTGCTTTTGTTGCAAGACCTTTCTATGATTCGTATGCACAAAGAAAAGAAAGATACCATTCCTGCAGACTCTGTCCAGTCCGATTCACTACTTTTCGATACATTGCCAGCTCCATTGCCTGAGAAACGGCTTTCTCCTCTTGAGCTTCGTGACAAACAACCGCATAGCAGGAAGATTAACGTTACCAAGGAGAGGAAACAGACCAATCGAAATACAAGGCAGAACCAAGGAAACAGAAGAGTGCGCCGCCGTTATCAGTTATGACGATTAAACGTGGCTACCATAGAATGCAGACTGCTGAAGGCCGGATTATAAAAGGCCCTATAGTGGTAGAGACTACAGAAAAGGGTAAATTCCTCTCTTACCATCCGCTCTGCCGAGAAGAACCCAATACAGAGTGGTTAGGAGGTTGTTTTTATAATGATAATTGAGAATAGAAAATTTTAATAAACAACATGAAAAGGATTTTAGTCATTATCTTGGCCCTGTGTTGCCTTACAGGAAGTGACATCAGTGCCAAAAAGAAGAAAACTAGTGGTAATCCCATTGTACAGGGTTGGTATGCTGATCCTGAGGGTGCTGTCCTTGACGGCAAGTATTGGATTTTTCCCACCTATAGTGCACCTTATAAGCAGCAACTTCATTTTGATGCTTTCAGTAGTTCCGACTTGGTTAACTGGACTAAGCACGAACGGGTGTTGGAACAGAAAAACATTCCATGGCTTCATATGGCCCTTTGGGCTCCTGCCATTATAGAAGCTAATAATAAATTCTATCTTTTCTTCGGTGGTAATGATGTGCATGAAGGTGAAATCGGCGGTATTGGCGTTGCCGTTTCCGATAAGCCGGAAGGTCCATATGTCGATGCATTGGGTAAACCACTCATTAATGAAATTGTAAATGGTGCACAACCCATTGACCAGTTTGTTTTCCATGACGATGATGGTCAGTACTATATGTTCTATGGTGGATGGCGCCATTGCAACGTCTGTAAGCTTAGTTCTGATCTGCTAAGCATTGTACCTTGGGAGGATGGTCAGAAATTCCACGAGATAACACCCAGTGAAACCTATGTGGAAGGTCCTTTCATGCTGAAGCGTAACGGTAAGTATTATTTCATGTGGAGTGAAGGAGGCTGGACAGGCCCCGACTATTGTGTCGCCTATGCTGTAGCCGACAGTCCTTTCGGTCCATTTCATCGTATAGGCAAGATATTAGAGCGTGATGAGAGTATTGCACGAGGGGCTGGTCACCATAGTGTAATCAAAGTTCCCGGAAAAGACGAATATTACATCATCTACCATCGTCGTCCTTTGGAGGAAACTGACGGTAATCATCGCGTGACTTGTATCGATAAGTTAGAATTCACCCCAGACGGTACAATCAAACCCGTTAAAATGACCTTTGAAGGGGTTCGTTCCAACAAAATCAAAAAACGCTAAGTCATCTAAAGTCATTTTTTTTGTGATAATGGCATAAATAACGGCGACTATGGCTATCAGTATTCCTACGATAACTATGATCGTGAATAAATACAAGATTACTAACGCTGCTGATATGATGACATTTCTGATGGATTTCCACCAGCTTATACCATAAAGTTGTTTGTAGATGATTATATATAAGATATATCCAATATAATCGTTGATATATTTAACGAAGTCTTCTATTCCATTTATCAATGAGAAAGGCAGGAGAATGATTGACACTGTCATTTCCAGACACGACGCATAAATCAGTGTATAGAAATGCTCGGTGTAGTTCAGGGGCAGTGTTGATCCGTCTGGCCGCTTGATAGGCTGTTTCCTAAAGACATACACGAAAGGAAATACAACGAGTATGTCTGTGAGAAATGTATAATACAGTTTATTTCCTGATATGAAATCCCAGCATTTGTCGATATACACCCATATGAATTGAACCGCATCATTCTTCGATTTTGATTCTACTTCTACATTATTGTCAACCACCTCAAAGGGGTCGTACCCGACAATAAATGCCAATACGGCATAGATGGTAATAATCCAGATGAGTAGCTGTATGGGGTTGTAGTAAATGTTGCGGTGCCCCTGCAGGTATTCGCGCACCAAATGTCCTGGCCGGCAGGCTAAACCTTTTAACGTGTTCAGGAATTTATTATCGCCGCCTATAATAGAGTTGACTAAGTCTGAAAGGATTTCTTTTAGCTTCAAACGTTTGGTCTGGGCATTCTGACCACAGTGAGGACAATAATTATCTGTGAGTTCATGTCCACAGTTTAGACATTGTTTGATTTTTTCTTCCTTATCCATTGTGTTTGCTGTTTCCGCGTGCAAAATTATAAAAAATATGGTCTGCTCTTTACGAATTGGTTCTGTTTTTTTGTTTTTCTCGAATTTATTTGGAAAAAAGCGGACTTAATCGTACCTTTGACCCCAGAGAAATGACTTGTATCGTGAAAAAGTGTCTGTTTATAGCGATTCTGATGCTTTCATCCATAGGTATGTCTGCACAGGATAAGATGGTGCTTACAAGTGGTAAGACTATAAATGTCAGAGTAGTTGAAGTAAGCGGCTCTGACCTTAGGTTTAGGTTGTACGATAATCTGCAGGGTCCTATCTTATCAGAGAAACTTGTCAATATATATTATGTATTGTACGAGAATGGCGGGATGCAGATTTTTAACGGTCGTCCTCCCAGGACTAATAATTACATCCCATACTATTCTCCCAAACAATATGCAAAGCCCTATGACACACAGCAACTTCCACCTTCTGGTCTGACCACTCAGATTGACTTGTTTGTTCAGGATGCCTGGGGTGTGGGCTTTATGCTTAGAAAAGAAATGGGTGAGTATTTCGGCTTGAACCTTGTCGGTGGCTCGTATATGTCCGGTTGGAGTGAACAGGATAGCCCAAAGCATTTTGGTATTATCAACGCCAGACTTGGCGGTATAAGGGCATATCTGCCAATTGTAGATAATTTTAAAGCTTATGCCGACTTGGCTCCGGGCTATACGCATATATATGCCTATGATAACCACCACAATTTCTTCGGTCTTGACTTCAGCGCCGGTTTACAGATACACAAGAATGTAGCACTAGGCTATAATCTGACGTTCGTGGTTAACGGAAGTGGGCATATAACCTATCATTGGGGCAGAATTTCCTTCCTGTTCTAAGAATCTGCTGCTTACTTGATAATCTCGGCAAAGGATTCCAGATGCTCGTCGATGTAGTGAGCCACACACGCTGTGACTTCTTCCTCCATCTCTACAAATTCATCGTCAAGCTCATCAAATTCAGGGTACTTCTCAAAGAGGGCCATGAATTCCTCATCGGAACATTCGTGTGTCAGTTCGTCGGCATATTTCTCAAATAGTTTCCTGCCTTTATATATCAGGTTACAGAAGTCCTTGGCTCCCCACAGGCGCATAGCCTTGGCAAAGGGATTCAGAAAGATGAAGGGGCCGTAGCCGTTGTGTATCAGTTGGATAAAGCCGCCGTCCATTACCTCATCGCGGAAGATGACGTAAGCCAAAAGAGTTATCTGGTCAGGCGCGAGCTGTTGCATGCTCTGTGCATTCAGTTCCCCGCCTATGCTATCCAGGATATGTTTGTGAAAGACATCGACAAAGGCATCCATTCCCTGTCCTGCTGCCTGGATAATTTCTGTTTCTTGAATCTTAACTTGCATGATATGCGGCTTTTGTCATGCAAAGTTATCAAAAATACTGATAATTAGGTAGAAGAAGAGAAAAATCAGACTCCTTATTTGTTTATAAGCACAAATTTTACTACTTTTGCATGATTTTTGGATAATATTTATACACCTAATTATAAATTATTAAAGTTAAACATGGTTTATTCACACGAAGTACAAAACATGTGTTGCGTGGCTAAAGGCCCCAACCATGGTCCTGCTCCCATTCCAGAAGAAGGAAAGTGGGTTCAGGCAAAGGAGATTAAGGACATCAGCGGTCTGACACACGGTATCGGATGGTGTGCTCCCCAGCAGGGTGCTTGCAAGCTGACCTTGAACGTTAAGGACGGCGTTATCGAGGAGGCTTTAGTCGAGACTATTGGTTGCTCTGGTATGACACACTCTGCTGCTATGGCATCAGAGATTCTGCCTGGCAAGACCATCCTCGAGGCTTTGAATACCGATTTGGTTTGCGATGCTATCAACACAGCTATGCGCGAGCTCTTCCTTCAGATTGTATACGGCCGTACACAGAGTGCCTTCTCAGAGGGTGGTCTGATGATTGGTGCCGGTTTGGAAGACCTTGGCAAGGGTCTTATCTCTCAGACAGGTACCTTATATGGTACAAAGGTTAAGGGTACCCGTTACCTGCAGCTGACCGAGGGTTACATCACAAAGATGTTCCTGGATAAGGACGATCAGGTTTGTGGTTATGAGTTTGTTCATATGGGCAAGTTCATGGACGCTATCAAGAAGGGTATGCCTGCCGACGAGGCTTTGAAGAGTGTTACAGGTACCTATGGCCGTACAAAGGCTGAGGACGGTGCTGTTAAGAGTATTGACCCACGTAAAGAATAAGGAGGAACTGCTATGATTAGAGAAGTAAAATTCGAGTCACAAGACCGTCGTATCAAGCAGATTCTTGCTTGTTTGAACGCACACGGCATTGCTTCTATCGAAGAGGCAAACCAGATTTGCGAGGCTGCTGGCCTTGATCCATACAAGACCTGTGAGGAAACACAGATGATTTGCTTCGAGAACGCTAAGTGGGCCTATGTAGTAGGTACTGCTATCGCTCTGAAGGAGAAGGCAAAGGATGCTGTTGAAGCAGCCAATTACATTGGTGAAGGTCTGCAGAGTTTCTGTATTCCCGGTTCTGTTGCTGACGACCGTAAGGTAGGTATCGGCCACGGTGAGCTGGGTGCCCGTCTGCTCAGCCCCGACACCAAGTGTTTCGCATTCCTGGCTGGTCACGAGTCATTCGCTGCTGCCGAGGGTGCTATCAAGATTGCTCAGATGGCCAATAAGTCAAGACCAGCTGACAAGCCTCTCCGTTGTATCCTCAACGGTCTGGGTAAGGATGCTGCCATGATTATCAGCCGTATCAATGGTTTCACATACGTACAGACACAGTTCGACTATTTCACAGGTGAACTAAAGGAGGTTAAGCGTATTGCTTACTCTAACGGTCCCCGTGCTGCTGTTAACTGCTATGGTGCTGACGATGTTCGCGAGGGCGTAGCTATCCTTTGGAAGGAGGATGTAGATGTTTCTATTACTGGTAACTCTACCAACCCCACACGTTTCCAGCATCCCGTTGCCGGTACATACAAGAAGGAGCGCATCCGCGCTGGTAAGGCTTACTTCAGCGTAGCCAGTGGTGGTGGTACAGGCCGTACCTTGCATCCAGATAACATGGCTGCAGGTCCTGCCTCTTATGGTATGACTGATACGTTGGGTCGTATGCACTCTGATGCTCAGTTCGCAGGTTCAAGTTCTGTTCCCGCTCACGTAGAGATGATGGGCTTCCTGGGTATTGGTAACAACCCAATGGTTGGTTGTACCGTTGCTTGTGCAGTACAGGCTGACTTGTATCTGAACAAGAAGTAATATCTCTGCCCAAGTGCAGTTAAATACTTTCATTTAATCCCCGCTGATTTCCCTCAGCGGGGATTTTGTGTTATTGAAGTTTTGTGTTTCCCCCCGATATAAACTTTAAAAGTAAACCGTAATAAATAATTTGTTCCGTGAGGAAAAACTATTTTCAAGGCTTGAAAATTTATAACCAAGGCTTGAAAATAAATAACCAAGCTTTGAAAATATATTTTCAAACCATGAAAATAATTTCTTTAGTCGTATTAGTATGTTTTTCCGTGCAAGACGAACAAATCCAGTTGACAAACTAACCGTTTTTTGAACATCATAAACAATACCGTCTTTGTTTATCACAGATAGCTATTGGGGGACAACCAATGAAAAAAGTAATGTTTTTTGCTGTTCGTATTGAAATAATCACTATTGCCTTCTATGTATATTTCCATTGGATTCAATAAGCCCCGCCGCCCGTCGCGACCGGGCGAACGGGAAGGACACATCATAGAAACAACGTGTGGGGTTATTTCTTCTTCGGCTCCTTGTTCATGCGCCATGTCACGTTGAGCATCACGTAACGGCGGAGGATATTGCGGTAGGTCTCTACTTGCTGCTGGGCATTCATCGTGTAGCTGTAGGCAGACATTCGATTGAGGAGGTCGAAGGCTTCGAGCTGGAGGTTGAGGCGACCGTTGAGGATGCTGTGTGAGAGGGTGGCGTTCCAGATGGGCTGGGTGGTGTTGAAACTGGCGTCGGTGTAGCCCGTGCGGTTATAGACGATGAGGCTGCTGGTGAGGTGGAAACCCCACGGGAGGGGCGTGGTGCCGTTGAGCCCGTAGCTGTAGGTGAGGGCATTGAGGGTTTGGAAGCGGTCGCTCTCGGAGTGCGTCCATTCGAGGCCTCCGGTGGCGGTGAGGCGGTAGAGACCGTGGGTGTAGCCGAGGCTGAGGTTTTCGCGGAGGATGGTACGGTGAACAACGGTTCGGACGCTTTGCGGCTCCGCGGCGAGGGCGAGCAGGTCCACGCTGTTGCGGTAGTCAGCAGTGGTGTTGGTGGAGAGGTTGATGCGCTTCTTCTTGTCGAGCGGCAGACGGTAGGAGATGTTGCCGTTCAGGTTCCAGTTGCCGTCGATGCCGTCAGGGCGGTAGGTGCGGATGCCCGTGGCAGCATCGTAGGTCATGCCTTGTACGAAGGCGTTCTGCCAGAGGGTATAGCGCAGGGTGGTGTTGAGGTAGCGCTGTTTGGGCTGCTGGGCGTGGCTGAAGAAAGCTGTGGCCTCGTGCTTGTGCTCATTGCTGAGGTCGGGATTGCCGAGGCGGACGATGAGCGGTGTGCTGTCGTCGCGCCAGCCGATGGTTTGAACGAAGTCGGGTGTGGCGGTGGTGTATTGATAATTGAGGCGGAAATGACTCTCGCTTGTCCCGTTCCAGTTGTTGTCGATGCGAAATTCCAGACTCGGCTCGAAGAGGAGGCTCCTGCGGCGGGCGAGGGTGTCGATAGCAGCACGCTGGTAGTCGATGCGGTCGGCAGTGTGGTGTAGGGGCAGGTTGAGGACGAGGCTAGTGTTGCGTCGCTTCTGCTCGTTCCAGTGCCATCCGCTAAGTTCCACGGCCATGATGTGCGTGCGGTTCAAGAGCGTTGAGTGGTAGCTGTTGGAAAGGTCGATGTACTGTGTCAGCGCGTCCTTTGTCGATGCAAGACGGTCGATGTCCCACGTCGCCGCCGTGCTTCCTTCCAATTCATAGTAACTGCGACGTCCGCTGTCGTAGCTCTGTTTGTAGCGGTAGGCGGGCATGAGGTTGATGGTGACGCGCGGCAAATTCAGTCGGTAATTGTAGGCAGCACCAAGGTCGTAGCTGTAACGGTTGCTGGGACTGCTCTGATAGCGGTCCTGACGTGCACCGTCGTCGGCATCGCGGGAGTGGTCAAGAGAATGTAGGCGGAAGTCGTGGCGGAAACTGCCACCGAGGTCGAAGGTCAGACCGTCGGGAGTCAGACGGATGTCCCCCGATGCGCGGGCATCGCCGCTGAGGCTGTTCCACTCGTAGGTGTTCTCGCGGGCCAGGCTGCTGATGAGATTCATGCGGTAGCGTCCAGCGGCATCGCCGTAGAAAAGGCTGTCCAGCGCCTCGCCCATATAGCCCTCAGTCTGTTCGCGGCTCCACTCTGCGCTCTGTCGGTGACCTGTGTTGAGATAGCTGCGGTATTGCAGGTTGGGTTTCAGCTCGAAGAGCAAGCCCTGCCCTTGTCCGCGCGGTGTCCATGAAAGCTCGGCCTTGTCGCGGACATACCAGTCGCGGGCTTCCGACAGGTTGCGGTTGCGACCATAGACGGAGCGCCCGCCGTCGAAGTAGTTGACGGTCGATTGGTGTTCATCGTTCTGTTGTTTGGTACGCTTGAAGGTCAGGTCATTCTCCACCTTGTAGCGCTTGTATTTATCGTTGACGAGTGCGAAGCCGGCGACCTCCTGTACCGACATCCGTCCCGCATTGCCCGGGTTCTGCCAGTTGCCGTTGTGGTCGTAGTAGCTGTTGCCATAGACATCGTTCGTGTAGCCGAAGAAGGCGATGCGCGACTGCGGCGTGAAGCGCAAGGCAAAGGCACGGGCGTTGTAGTGGTTGTCGGTGCCGTAGCCCGCCGTGGCATTTGCAATCCATCCGATGCTGTACTGCCGTTTCAGTATCACGTCAATGGCCAGCTGCCGCTCGATGCGGTTGAAGTCCTCGGGAGTCATGCCCGTCATGGTCAGCCGCTCGGGTGTCCGTTCATAGACTTTCACGTCCTGCACCATATAGGCGGGCAGGTTGTCGAGTGCCACCTTGGGGTCGCCCTTGAAGAAGTCCTCGCCGTTGACTAGCAGACTCTCCACCTTGCGACCATTGACGAAGATTTGTCCGTCGGCTTCCAGTCGCACACCGGGCAGCATGGCGATGAGCTTGTCGAGCATGGACCCCGACTGCAACTCGAAGGCATCGGCGTGATAGACCACCGTGTCGCCGTGCATCACCATCTTGATCTTTGTGGCCGTAACCGTCACCTCACGCAACGTATGTTCATGCCGCCGTGGTTTCCGCGTCATCAGTACCTCGCCGAAGGTGCCGCCCGTCTTGCGAAAACGATGGTAGTGCATGGTCATCGTGGTGTAGGCGGTTTCATAGCCTGTTTTTTCGAAACGGATGATGCTCTTGCCAGGGTGATATGCCACAACGTCATTGAACTGCCACCATCCCATGCGGTGGTCGGTGGAGAGGAACGACTGGCGCGGCACGCTGTCCTCGTCCATGAACGTCAGCAGCACGGAGTCTAAATCTTCATGCGTGAAAGAGTCGCGGATGAAGCCGTTTACGGCGTAGTTGACGTCCTCTTTCGGTTTGTACTGCACGGTCACTTCGCCTTTGATGGCTTGGCGCGTGAAAGCATCCACAATGGTGCCGTTGAAGTTCACAGGTGCTTTTTGCGCAGACACGGTGAGGGCAGTGCTGACCAATGCGGTCAGCAGGAGAAGTCTGTATTTCATACTGTTTATGTGTGTAACGTATAAAGTTATAAAGTATCTCATAGCCGTCAGTCTCTTTTGGTTTTGGGTTGCTTGTCAAATCGATACACGAGGCGCAGCATGACGTAGCGCGGGATGACGTTGGTGTAGTATTCCCAGCGGCTTCGGCTGTCGATGCCTGCGTTGACGTTGGACAGGTTGCCCAGGATGTCCCAGGCATCGAGCATCAGATTGAGGCGATTCTTCAGGAGTCCCTTAGAGAGGCGCGCGTTCCAAACCAAGTCGTCGCGGTTCATGGTGGAAGATTCGTAGCCCCGGCGGGTGAACATGGTCAGTTCGGTGGATAGTTGGAACGCCCACGGCAGGTCGATTACCGCGTTGGCTCCGTAGTGGATGTTCCAAGTGTTGGCATTCACGAAATCGTTGCGCTCGGCGGTGGCATGGTTCCAGGCCGCGTTTCCTTTCACACCCACGTTTACTTTCCGGTAGCGGTAGTTTAACCGAAGCGTCTCACTGAGCACGGCGGTTTGTGTGGTGTTGCGCAGGGGCGTGGCGGCGGGATTGCTCCCGGAGAAGTCAACGAGGTGGTAGTAGTTGGCCGCCGTGTTGGTGGTGAGTGTCAGGCGACGCGCCTTGTACAGCGGAGTGACATAGCCCACATTGAGCCAGGCGTTCCAGTTGCCGCTGACGTTGACGGGGCGGCTGGTGGTCACGCCCGTCTGTTTGTCGTAAACGTAACTGACAGAGATGGCATTCGCGGCACAGTGCCACCCGGCATTGCCGTAGAGTTGCCGCTCCTGGTGTTGCAGCCAGCGGTCGGATTTGTAGTTGAAAGAGAGGTCTATATCGGTGCGCTGCTTCAGGTCCGGGTTTCCCAGCGTCACGTTCAACGGGTCGGCCGCAAAGGTCTTGTTGACCAGATTTGTCATGGATGGCGAACTGCTGTTGAGCGTTGCCACGAAGTTCAGCTCATGACGGAACTCCTGCGTGTTGCGCTTTAGACTGAAACGGGCATGCGGTAGCACGTAGGTCTTGTGAATCTGCTGTTCATTTTTCCCCACGACGTAGTCCGTGAATCGGAATCGGTTGTCCTCCAGTGTAACGGACGGACGGAACTGCACGTTCCAGCCCGACGTGCGTCGCCCTTGCGGTGTCTTGCTGTAGTGTTGCCATTGCCAGTCGAGCGTCAGGTCGTGACGATAGCGGTGCAGCAGTCCCTCGTAACTGTTGTCCGAATCAAGAGCCTGCATCAGCATGGCGGCTTCGGAAGGGAGCCAACCGAGAGGCTGGTCTGCACTTTCGTCAAGCACGTCGAGGCGATAGTGCATACGGTCGCCCGACTCGTACTTATAATTAAAGGTGTAGCTGGGGTTGAGCATGATTTCCTGGTTCCAATGCCAGAAGTACTTCGTCCGAACCTGTGTCCCAAAGTCACGTTGAGGCGATTCGTCGTAACGGTTGCGCCAATCGGTCTGTAGCGCTCCGCCCTCGCAGTGGTTGTAGAGGAAATGGTTGAAGCCGTTCTGCCGCTTGTCGTTGTAGGAAAGGTTGCCGTCCACCGACACGCCGTCCTGCGAAAAAGGCATCTTGAAGAAACTCCAGAAGGACAGGCTGCCGTTCGTCGTGCGGCTGTTGCCCACGGCTTGCTCTCCGTTGCGGCGGATGAGATGGCGCACGGTGGTGGTCCAGTCAGGCGAGAAGAGGCTGTCGAGCACGGAGGCATAATCGCCGATCGGACTCACACCGAATGTTCCGTTCAGGAAGTTACTGTTGTAATCGCTCTTTTGATATTTGAAGGCTGGGGTGAGACTGAATGCGTGGTGTTTCTGCAGGAAGTTGAATTTCAGGTCGTGCTGTGTGCTTATGGAGAGGTTGTTGCTGTTCGTGTGGCTTGACGTGACATTGAAGACATCGCCGCCAGGGAGGAAGTTGGTTGAGTTGCCGCCCCATGCGTTCTCGTTGTCGGTATAGGTAACATCTGCGTTGCCGGACAACTGGAAACGGTCGCGCTTGTCGAACACGGAATAGTCCAGACCGCCGCGCTTGGTGGATGTCACTCCTCCCGACACGTCGAAGTCGCCCCATCCGCCATTGCCGTCGGGCTTGCGACGGTCATTGACATTGTTGAGGTTGCCAAAGAGGGAGAGGCGCGACTGCGGTGTGTAGCGCATGGCAAAGAGGCGGGCAAGGTAACGATTCTCCGTGCCATATCCAGCCTCTGCGTTGGCCAGCCAGCCGATGGCATATTGCCTTTTAAGCAAAACGTCCATCACAAACCGGCCGTCATCCACCTTGCGCCCCAGCAGTCGGCTCGTCTCACTCTCTTCTGTATATACTTTCACCTGATGCACCATATAGGCTGGCAGGTTGTCAAGCAGCACGGTGTTGTCTCCCTTGAAGAAGTCGCGTCCGTTGAGTAGCAGGCTCTCCACAAACTTCCCGTTTACCATAATGCGTCCGTCGGGTTTCAGTTCCGCACCTGGCAGTT